>ENA-OBIT01000187-OBIT01000187.1-metagenomes-genome-assembly--contig:-NODE-187-length-26400-cov-5.51376_pt1 | contig 26400 bp, 29 predicted proteins | sample MGYA00153386_OBIT01 | MGnify analysis MGYA00153386
AGGGCAGGATGGCCAGGTAGGGGCTGGGCGCGCGGCTGATGCTGGAGATCGTCGAACTGGCGCGCGCCAAGGGCCTGGCGCGGATCATGGGCTTGATCCTGGCCCACAACACGCCGATGCTGCGGCTGATGGGGCGGCTGGACTTCACGATGTCGTCGTTCCCGGAAGACCCCGACTTCAAGCTGGCGACGAAACTGTTGTGAGCGTCGACGACCCCCGACCCGACGGGATGCGGCGGTCGCTGACCGCATCGGCGCTGCTGCTGCTGCTGACCGGCTGCGCCACCACCGTGCAGGCACCGGCGCCCGGCCCGGACCGGCTGGCCGCCCCAGCCGTGGCCACCGCGCAGGTGGGCCTGTTGGTGACGGGCACACCGGCCATGCGCGCAGCGCCGGGCTGGCCGGCCTTTCGCGCCGAGTGGCGTGATGCGTTCAAGACAGCAAGCGCGGCCGCCGGCCTGCGCATGGCCTATTTCGAGACCTTCCCCACCGAACACCTGCCCGGCACGGTGCTGGTGCGCATCATGGTCAACGACTACCGCCACGTCGGCAGCGGCATGCGCTGGGCCCTGGGTGTGATCACCGGCAATGCTTTCGTCGATGCCGACGTCGAGTTCATCGAGCTGCCGTCAAGGCGCGGCCTGGGCAGCCGGCGCTACAGCACGTCGTCGAGCCACTGGCAGGGCGTGCTGTCCGCGATGACCCACAAACAACTGGCCACGCTGGCCGACGCCATGGTGCAGGAACTGCGCGCGCCCTGATCAGGCCAAGGTCGCGCCGGCCAGGAAGCGGTCGAGGTCGGCGTTGAAGGCCTCGGGCACTTCGAAGTAAGGCAAAGCGCCGGTCGGGTAGACCGTGCGCTGCCAACCGGCGACGGCCGGCACCAGGGCCATGCCGCGGTAGTCGGTGAAGTCGCCACGCACGCCGTGGCAGGCCCACACCGGGCCGCGCAGGGCGTCGTACACGTTGTGGATGTCGGCACTGAAGAGGCCGGCACTCAGGAAGTGCAGCGGCGCGTGGTGCGCGCCGGGCTGGCGGGCTGTGAGCACGTTATAAGCCCACAGCGCCTCGTCGATGTGCTTGCTGCCCCAGGTGCGCTTCAGGAAGTAGCGCACCACGCCGGGCCGCGTGAGGCCGCGGAACAGCGCCTGCGCCCAGCGCGGGTTGCTGACCAGGCGGTGCAGCCAGGGCAGGCCGCGCGTGCTGCCCGGCGGCCCGCGGCGCGGCGTCTTGCCCAGGAAGCCGGTGGGGCTGACCAGTGCGATGCGCCCCCAGTGCGCCGGCTGCTCGGTGGCGGCGCGGGCCAGGAATTCGCAGCCCAGCGACACCGCCAGCGCGTCGAGCGGCGCGTTGCCGCAGCGCTGGCGGATCTGCGCGGCCATGGCGTGCAGGGCATCGGTCATCAGCCGCGGCGTGTAAGCGCGGTCGCTGCGGTCGCTGAAACCGTAACCCGGCAGGTCGAGCGCAAAAACGGTGCGGGCGGCGGTGCAGTGTTCATACAGCGGCCGCACCTCGGCCGCCGAAGCCGCCGCGTTGACGCTGTGCACCAGCAGCAGGGGCGGGCCGCTGCCGGCGACGTAGCAGCTGATGCCGTCGAACTCGAAGCGCTCGCCGGCGAGCGCGGCGGCGAGCATCACGGCTTCAGGACCCGGGCCACCGGGTGTGCGCGCAGCCGGAAGGCGTCGGCCATGCCCGAGCCGAGCAAGGGCCGCAGATACAGGCGGAAGGCGTCGGTGATGTCGGTGCCGCTGGCGGCGATGAAATGGTCTTCCATCGTGCGCGTCTTGCCAGCCACCTCGGCCAGCGGCAGCAGCTCGTAGTCGACCGAATAAAAGCCCGTGCGCTTGATGGCGACCGAGCCGTCGCGGTCGCCCCACATCGCAAACTGCACGGCCTTCTCGCCGACCTCGCGCGCCTCGCGCTGGTCGACGTCGCTGGTGCAACCGATGAAGCTGCGCTGCAGGTACCCGAAGGTGTCGCCGCGCACGCGCTTCAGGCCCAGCTTGGTCTTGATCTCCTCGCACAACAGGTCGGCCAGCGCGCCGCTGCCGCTGAGCTGCACGTTGCCGTGGTCATCGTGTTCCAGGTCACGGGCCAGCTGCGCCAGCATCGGCCGGCCGCTGGCGTCGTGAATGCCTTCGCTGACGGCAATCACGCAGCGCCCATGCCTGGCGTACATCGCCTTCACATCGGCCAGGAAGCGCTCCAGCTCGAACACGCGCTCGGGCAGGTAGATGAGATGCGGGCCGTCGTCAGGAAACTTCTTGCCCAGGGCCGAGGCCGCTGTCAGGAAACCCGCGTGGCGGCCCATCACCACGCCCACGTAGACGCCGGGCAGCGCGGCGTTGTCCAGGTTGGCGCCGGCAAAGGCCTGGGCCACGAAGCGCGCGGCCGACGGGTAGCCGGGCGTGTGGTCGCTGCCGACCAGGTCGTTGTCGATGGTCTTGGGAATATGGATGGTGCGCAGCGGGTAGCCGGCCGCCTGGGCCTGTTCGGACACGATGCGCACCGTGTCCGAAGAGTCGTTGCCGCCGATGTAGAAGAAGTGCTCGATCTCGTGCGCCTGCAGCACCTTGAAGATCTCCTGGCAATAAGCCAGGTCGGGCTTGTCGCGCGTGGAGCCCAGTGCCGACGACGGCGTGCCGGCCACCAGTTCGAGGTTGTGGCTGGTTTCCTGCGTCAGGTCGACGAAGTCTTCGTTCACGATACCGCGCACCCCATGCCGCGCGCCGTACACGCGCTGCACCTCGCGGAATCGGCGCGCTTCCAGCACCACCCCCACCAGCGACTGGTTGATGACGGCGGTGGGGCCGCCGCCCTGGGCGACCAGAACCTTGCCTGAGGACATGCACGTGCTCCTTTTCGTAGCCTGCCAGCACCGCGACGCGGGCACCCTGGTGCATCGTAGCCGCTCAGGCGTCGCACACAGTCGCCCACAATCGCACGCTGAATCAGCCGTTCCCGTTACATGCACCGCACTCTCTTCGATACCCCCGTCGTCAACACGCTGCTGCGCAGCTTCTCGATCCACTTCCTGCGCCTGACCGGCTGGCAGGTCCAGGGTGCCCTGCCCCCAGAAGCCAAAAAATCGGTGCTCATCGCAGCACCGCATACCAGCAACTGGGACCTGCCCTTCACGCTGATGCTGGCCTTCGTGCTCCGTTTGAACGTGTACTGGATCGGCAAGGCCAGCCTGTTCCGCTGGCCGTTCGGGCCGGTGATGCGCTGGCTGGGCGGCATTGCAGTGGACCGCTCACGCAGCGGCAACCTGGTGTCGGCATCCGCGGCCGCGCTCGTGGCTGCCGATGGCCCGACGCAGCTGGTGGTGCCCCCCGAGGGCACGCGCGACAAGGCACGGCAATGGAAGACCGGCTTCTATTACATCGCCCTGGAAGCCCGCGTGCCCATCGTGCTGGCCTTCGTCGACTACGAACGCAAGGTCGGTGGCCTGGGGCCCTTGTTCACGCCCACGGGCGATGTCGATGTCGACATCGCCGAGATCAAGCGCTTCTACGCCCCCATCAAGGGTCGTCGGCCGACCCAGTTCGACGCGCAGTAGTTGCCTGTGCCCGCGGCCAGCTCAGAAGTCGACCAGTTCGACCCGCAGGCCGCGCGCCTGCAACAACGCGCGGGCGCGTTCGGCGTCGGCGCGCTTCGCATACGGCCAACAGACGACACGCCAGTCTTCACCAGCGGGCAGCATCTCGACCCGCAGTGACGTGCCCGGCGTGCCGCCCAGCAGCGCCTGAAAGGCGGACTGCAACTGTTCGGCCTCGGCCCGGGTGCGCAGCAGGCGCGTGCTCAGGCCGTACAGCACGGTGGTTGGCGCCGCAGCCTGGGCCGCCGGCGTGTCGGGCACTGCCGCGGGCGTCGGGGTCGCGGGCACCGCCGCGGGCGTCGGTGTTACGGCCGCGGCGGCTGCCGCAGCGGCCGGGATGGTCGGGGCGCTGGCCGCGCGTTCGGCACGCAGCGCCGCCACGGTGGCGCGCGCCCGGGCCTTGGCGTCGTCGTCCAGCAGACCAGGCAGAAGCGGTCGGCGGGTGCCCACGTCGTGTGGTTCGGCATCGACAGCCGCGGCGCTGGCAGGGGCTTCGGGCGCGGGCGCTGCTGATACCGCAGACGCGGCCGCGGCTGCCACAGCCACAGCCACGGTCGGCAAGGCTGCGGCGGACGCGGCAGGTGCGGCCGGCCACATCCACCACACCGCTGCGGCGGCCATCACACCAGGCGCCGCCAGCGCGCCCAGCAGGCGAGGCCGACTCCATGCTCGTCGGCCCAGCACCGCAGGCACTTCACCACCGCCCAACAGCAGCCGGTGCCGCTGGCCGCCGACTTCGATGGCCGCCGTGGCCACCCACAGCTGCGCCACCCCGGCGCCGGGCGGCAGCAACGCCGTGTCCACCGGCACCTGATGCACGGGGCCGTCCGTCGGGGCGCGCTGCAGCGCCAGACCGTGCTGGCGCACCCAGTCCAGCACCTGCTCGATCGGCAGCGGCGCGATGAAGTCCTCGCTGCAGACCAGGGTGCGCGGCGCGCCCGGCGCCGGCAGTGCGGACGGCGGCGCCGGGGCCGAGCCAGGCGCCATGTCGGCAACGGGATCGCCCTCGCCAGCAGCCGCGCGTGCGCGCAGTGACGACACGGGCTGGGCGGCGGGCGGCGTGGCGACGGGCGCTGCGGGGTCAGCCGCGCTTGGGCCCTGGTCGACCTGGGGCCCGGCTTCGGGCGTCGGTTCCGCGCCCGCGGGCAGGCCCCCCCGTGGCGCATCGTCCAGCGTCGCCGCCGGCAACTCCACCTCGAGCGTCATGGCGTCGAAATCGACGGCCGTGACAACCGCGGCCTGCGGCTCGGGGTCGACATCGATGACGATGGCCCCCGGGTCGTCGGTCTCGATAAACGGATCGATGTCGACCGGCTCAGCAGGCGGTGGCGCTGGCAGCGGCAGCAAGGAAGGCGGCGGAGCAGGCGGAGCGAGCGGCACGGGCGGCGGCAGGCCCGGCGCTGTGTAGGGCAGCGCCACGTAGCCGACCGAGTTCACCTGTGCGGCCGTGATGCGGCGTGCCAGGGGGTGGCTGTTGTGCCAGGCCACCACGCGGGCGACCACGGCGTGCAGGCGCAAGTCGTCCATGTTCGCGGGTCATTCTGCGGGCTGACGCCGTCGGGCAAGGGGCGGATCAGACCGTGCGCAGCGCCCCATTTCCGCGGTGTATGCGGCTGATGCGGGTCAGGCGGCTCACGCGGCAAAGCCGCTCGACCCGCCAGGGCCAGGCTTCGACTACGGCATGGCTGCCGGACTCTGCACGGCGCGGCCCTGCACCGTGCCGCCGAGCGCGCCCAGCCCGATGCGCGCCGCCCCGGGCGTTTGGCAGTAGGCGCGCAGGGTGACGGTGTCGCCGTCTTCGAGAAAGCTGCGTTCCTCGCCGTTCGGCAACACCACCGGCTGACGGCCGCCGACCGACAGCTCCAGCAGCGATCCGCCCTGCCCTGCCCCGGGGCCGGACAAGGTGCCCGTGCCCAGCAGGTCGCCGGTGCGCAGGTTGCAGCCGCTGCTGGTGTGGTGCGCCACCAATTGCGCCGCCGTCCAGTAGGCGTCCAGCGCGTTCGATTGCGACAGCCGCACGGCGCCCTGGCCCTGGCCGCGCATGGCGGCGGTCTGCAGCCAGGCCTCCAGATGGATGTCCAGCGCGCCGAAGCCGCGGTTGAAATCGGAGTCGAGGTAGGGCAACGGCTGCGGGTCGCCCGCGGGGCGCATGAACGGGCGGCGGAACGGTGCCAGCGCCTCGAACGACACCAGCCAGGGCGACACCGAGGTGGCGAAGTTCTTGGCCAGAAAGGGCCCCAGCGGCTGGTATTCCCAGGCCTGGATGTCGCGCGCCGACCAGTCGTTGAGCAGGCTGATGCCAAACAGACTGTCTTCGGCCCGCGCCATGTCCAGCGGCGCGCCTTGCTCGTTGCCCACGCCCACCCACAGGCCGAGCTCCAACTCATAGTCGAGCCGGCGCGACGGGCCGAAGCGCGGCACGCCGCTGTCCGACCGCGTCTGCCCGTCGGGGCGCCTCACCGGCCCGCCCAGGCCCACCGACGAAGCGCGGCCGTGGTAGCCGATGGGCACCCACTGGTAGTTGGGCAGCAGCGGGTTGTCGGGCCTGAACAGCGCGCCCACGGCACGGGCGTGGTGGATGCCGACGAAGAAATCGGTGTAGTCGCCGATGGCGCAGGGAAGCGCCATCTGCGCGTCGGCCTGCGGCAACAGGCACCGCTCCAGAAATGGCCCTTGCTCGCTGGCTTCGTGCAGCGCCAGCCACAACCCGGCGCGCACGGCCCGCCACGCCGGCCGGCCCAGCGCCATGAAGGCAGCCAGGTCGCCTGCGGCCAGCGGCGCCAGCAGCGGTAGCAATTCGTCGGCCCAGGGGGCCAGTTCGAGCGCCAGCTTCAGGTCGAGAACCTGGTCGCCGATGGCCACGCCCACGCGCAGCGGCTGGTCGGCGCCGGCCGGACGAAAGCGGCCGAGCGGCAGGTTCTGGATCGGGAAGTCGCTGTCCGGCGCGTTGGCCGACGCGACCCAGCTCTGCGCCGCGGGGTCGTGCGTGAAGTCCAGCCCGGGGTTCATGGGACGAGGCCGCCGAAATGGTCGCCCAGGCCGGCCCAGCAATTGGCGTAACCCTTGTCAAGCGCCGCGTCCAGCGCGCCACCGCGCAGCGCAAAAGCCGTCGGCTTGAAGCACCAGCGGCTCTCGAGCATGAAGGCCAGGGTGTGCTCGAGCTTGTGCGGCGCCAGGGTCGCGTTGGTGGCGCGGTCGAAGGCGTCGGCGTCGGGCCCGTGCGGCACCATGCAGTTGTGCAGGCTCATGCCGCCGGCGCGAAAGCCTTCGGGCTTGGCGTCGTACTGGCCGTGCACCAGGCCCATGAACTCGCTCATCAGGTTGCGGTGGTACCAGGGCGGGCGGAAGGTATCTTCCATCACCATCCAGCGCGGCGGGAAGATGACGAAATCGCAGTTCGCCGTGCCCGGGGTGTCGCTGGGGCTGGTCAGCACGGTAAAGATCGACGGGTCCGGGTGGTCGTGGCTGATCGAGCCGATGACCATGAAGCGCGCCGTGTCGTACTTGAAGGGCACCAGGTTGCCGTGCCAGGCCACGACGTTGAACGGCGAACTCGCCGCTGTGGTCTGCCACAGCCTACCGCCGTACTTCTTGATGAGTTGCGTGGCCTGCGGCTGCGCCTCGAAGGCGGCGTGCGGGGCGATGAAGTCGCGCGGGTCGGCCAGGCCGTTGGAGCCGATCGGCCCGAGTTCGGGCAGGCGGAAGGGCGCGCCGTAGTTTTCGCAGGCGTAAAGCCGCGTCGGGCCGTGCACGCCGACTTTGAAGGCCATGCCGCGCGGCAGCAGCGCGATTTCCCCAGGCGCGACCTCTAGCACGCCGAGTTCGGTGGTCAGCGTCAGCGCGCCTTGTTGCGGGATCAATAGCATCTCGGCGTCGGCATTGACGAAAGCACGTTGCATGCTGATGTTGGCCAGCACCAGATGCACGCCCAGGCCGGTCTGCGCATGGGCATCGCCGTTGACGACCATGGTGCGCAGGCCGTCGATGAAATCCAGCGGCTGCGCCTCGGCCGCCGGCACCTCGGTGGGGTGCCAGCGCAGCGGGTCGGGCGGCGCGGACTCGCCCTCGGCCGCCCCCGTCTTCCACCACTGCTGGGCGTAAGGCGTGTAGGCGCCGGCCACCACGCTGGGCTGGCGTCGGTACAGCCAGGTGCGTCGGTTCTCGGCCCGCGGCGCGGTGAAGGCGCTGCCCGACAGCAGTTCGGTGTACAGCCCATGCGCGGGGCGCTGCGGGCTGTTGCGGCCGACGGGCAGCGTGCCGGGCACGGCCTGGCTGTGCAGCTGGTTGCCGAAACCGGCGGGGGAGTCGATGGCAGTCATGGGGTTGATTCTCCGGTTCCAGGGTTCGACGCAGCCGGACGGAAGTTTGGCGCAGATACATTCGGCAACAAAACGGCACTTGCGTCCCATCGTTTGGGGGGGCGAACTGTCAAATCACCGGGTTATCGTGGAAAACATGATTTCTTCACGCAGCCGCAGCAACGATTTAACCGCCGGCACCACGGCCCAGCCGCCCCCTGCCAGCCCGCTGCGCAAGCCCGACGACGCCGTCGACACCCCGCGCTGGGGCTTGCTGGCCGCGGCCATCCTGGCGGCCTGGGTCACGGCCGCCTGGGTGGGCAGTGCTTTTTCAACCGCGCAGGTGGCCGCGCCCCGGTCGGCATCGGCCCAGCCACAAGGCAAATAGCACCCGAGATTCCCATGAACACGCCCACCACCACGCCGCCCGTGCTCGAAACGCCCAGCCTGTCCCGCATCCACCTCGTGGGTGGCGAGAAGGGCGGCGTCGGCAAGTCGATGCTGGCCCGCCTGCTGGCGCAATACTTCATCGACCACGGCCTGCCCTTCGTCGGCTTCGACACCGACCGCTCGCACGGCGCGTTGCTGCGCTATTACGCCGGTTTCGCCAGCCCCGTGCTCGCCGACAGCTACGAGGCGTTGGACGCCATCGTCGAGAGCGCCGCCGAGCAACCCGGCCGCCGCGTGCTGGTGGACCTGGCCGCGCAGACCCACGCCCCGCTGGTGCAGTGGATGGAAGAGTCCGGCGTTCTCGACCTGGCCGACCTGTCGGGCATCACCCTGACCTATTGGCACGTGATGGATGCCGGGCGCGACTCGGTCGACCTGCTGGCCAGGCTGCTCGACCAGTTCGGGCCCCGCCTGCATTACGTGCTGGTGCGCAACCAGCTGCGCGGTGACGACTTCAGCCAGCTCGAACGCTCTGGCGAGCAGGCACGCGCCCAGGCCTTCGGCGCGCAGGTGATGACCCTGAAGCACCTGCACGACCCGGTGGCGCAGAAGATCGACGCCGCCAACGCCAGCTTCTGGGCCGCGCGCACTCACGCCGCCAAGGACAACGCCGGCCTGGGACTGATGGAGCGCCAGCGGTTGAAGATGTGGCTGGCCCACGCCAACGCCGAGATCGAGCGCGTAGGCGTCTAGCACCCGGGACTGCCCGAAGTGCGCTGGGCCGTTCGCGTGGCGACAATGCGTGGCCGTACCCTGCGGCGCCCCGAGCCCCCATGCCGCAACCTGAACTCTCCAGACGACTCGACCTGCCCAAGCGCGCCGTCGCCCTGGTTCTTGCCGGCGGACGCGGCAGCCGGCTGCACCACCTGACGGCACGCCGCGCCAAGCCGGCGGTGTACTTCGGCGGCAAGTTCCGCATCGTCGACTTCGCGCTGTCCAACTGCCTGAACTCGGGCATCCGCCGCATCGGCGTCATCACGCAGTACAAGAGCCACAGCCTGCTGCGCCACCTGCAGCGCGGCTGGGCTTTCCTGAAAAGCGAGATGAACGAATTCGTCGACCTGCTGCCGGCGCAGCAGCGCATGGACGAGGAAACCTGGTACCGCGGCACCGCCGACGCGGTGAGCCAGAACCAGGACATCCTGGACGGCTACGGCGCTGAATACGTGGTGGTGCTGGGCGGCGACCACATTTACAAGATGAACTACGCCGTGATGCTGGCCGACCACGTGACGAAGGGCCGCGAATGCACTGTCGCCTGCATCGAGGTGCCGCGCGAGGAAGCCAAGGCCTTCGGCGTGATGGCCGTGGACGCGCAGTGGAACATCACCGACTTCGTCGAAAAACCCGCCGATCCGCCGTGCCTGCCGGGCAGCGCCGACCGGTCGCTGGCCAGCATGGGCATCTACATCTTCAACGCCAAGTACCTGTACGAGGAACTGGCGCGCGACATGGCCGACCCGCAGTCCACGCACGATTTCGGCAAGGACATCATCCCGCGCGCCGTGCGCAACGGCTGCGCGGCGGCGCACCCGTTTGCGCTCAGCTGCGTGGGCAGCAAACCCGGTGAAGTGCCGTACTGGCGCGACGTGGGCACCATCGATTCGTACTGGGACGCCAACATCGATCTCACGGCCACCGATCCGCTGCTGAACCTGTACGACACGCGCTGGCCCGTCTGGACCCACCAGCCGCAACTGGCGCCGGCCAAGTTCGTGCACAACCAGGACGACCGGCGCGGCATGGCGGTGGAATCGCTTGTCTCGGGCGGCAGCATCATCTCGGGCCATGTGTTGCGGTCGGTGCTGTTTTCCAGCGTGCGCGTGCATTCCTATGCCCTTGTCGAAGCCTCGGTGCTGTTGCCCGAAGTGCGCGTGGGCCGCCATGTGCGGCTCAACCGCGTGGTGGTCGACCACGGCTGCGATATCCCGCCCGGCACCGTCATCGGCATGGACGCCGCCGCCGACGCGGCGCGCTTCTTCCGCACCGACAACGGGATCACGCTGGTCACGGCGGACATGCTGGCGCGGCTGTCTGCTTGAATTTGGGCACCCAGCGGCTCGGACTGCCCCACCGCCCCACCGCCGGCGTGCCCGGCCCGGCGACTGAATCTCAGCGCGGCGCCTTCCTGGGTCGCTGCCAGCCCGGCAGCGCGGCCTGGCGAGCGCGGGCCAGGGTCAGCGTGCCGGCCGGCACGTCCTTGCTGATGGTCGAGCCGCCGCCGATGGTGGCGCCGTCGCCCAGCGTCACTGGCGCCACCAGCACGCAGTTGCTGCCGACGTGCACGTCGTTGCCGATCACCGTGCGGTGCTTGTACGCGCCGTCGTAGTTGGCGGTGATGCTGCCGGCACCGAAGTTCACGCGCTCGCCCACCGTGGCGTCGCCCAGGTAAGCCAGGTGGTTGGCCTTGGCCCCGGCGCCGAGGGTGGAATTCTTGACCTCGACGAAGTTGCCGATGTGCACGCCGGCGCCCAGATCGGCACCGGGGCGCAACCGGGCGTAGGGGCCGACCAGCGACCCCTCACCCACGGTCGCGCCATCGACGTGACTGAAGGGGTGGATCACCGCGCCTGTGCCGATGCGCGCGTCGCGCACGATGCAGTTCGCGCCGATGCGCACGCCGTCGGCCAGATCCACGTCGCCTTCGAAGACGCAGTTGACATCGATTTCGACATCGCTGCCGCAGCGCAATGTGCCGCGCACGTCCAGCCGCGCCGGGTCGGCCAGGCGCACGCCGGCTTCCATCAGCGCATCGGCCTGCAGGCGCTGGAAACGACGCTCCAGATCGGCCAGCTGCACGGGGCTGTTCACGCCCAGCACCTCGGTCTCGCTCGGCGCGGCACTGGCCACCACGGGCACACCCTCGGCCACGGCCTGCGCCACCACGTCGGTCAGGTAGAACTCACGCTGCACGTTGTCGTCCTTCAGCGCCATCACCCAGCGTGACAGCAGGGCCGTCGGCGCGGCCATGATGCCGGTGTAGACCTCGCGGAGCGCGCGCTGCTGGGGGCTCGCGTCCTTGTGTTCGACGATGGCCTGAACGCCGCCATCGGCGGCACGCACGATGCGGCCGTAACCGGTGGCATCGGACAGCTCAATGGTCAGCAGCGCCAGTTTGCCCCCGCCGCAGGCCTGCACCAGCGCCGCAGCGGTGGCGGTCGTGATCAGCGGCACGTCGCCGTTCAGCACCAGCGTGATGCCGTGCGCGGGGTCCAACGCCGGCACTGCCTGCTGCACCGCGTGGCCGGTGCCCAGCTGCGGCATCTGGCGCACGAACACCGCGCCGCTGGCAGCGCTGGCAGCTTCGACCTCATCGGCCCCATGCCCGGTGATGACCACCGTGTGGCTGGGGCCCAGGCCGGCGGCGGCGCCCAGCACGTGCTGCAACAGGGGCTTGCCCGCCAAGCGGTGCAGCACCTTGGGCAACGCCGACTTCATTCGGGTACCCTTGCCCGCTGCCATGATCACCACGTTCAGAGCCATGCCGTCCTCTTTCGCAAATGCCGTGATTATCGGCATGGCGCTTTGGTTGTTGAGCGGCTGCACCGCTGTGCGCGTGGGCTACAACAACGGCCCGCAACTGGCCTGGTGGTGGCTGGACGGCTATGTCGACTTCGACCGTGAACAGGCCCCGCTGGCCCGTGAAGCCATCGACCGCTGGTTCGATTGGCACCGGCCCAGCCAGCTTCCCGAGTACGCGGCCTTTCTGGCCAGCGCCCAGCAGGCAGTGCTGGCACCGACATCACCGACTGATGTCTGCCGCTGGCAGACCGCCGTGCGCGAGAAGCTCGAACCCGCCATCGACCGCGCCCTGGTCCTGGCCGCCGACGTGCTGCCCGCGATGGGCGAAGCGCAGTGGAAACACATCGAACAGCGACACGTGAAGCGCACGGACGAAATGCGCGAAGAATTCCTGCAGCCCGACCCGGCGGTGCGGCAAAAGCAGTCGCTCAAGCGCGCCCGCGAACGCGCCGAGCAGCTCTACGGCAAGCTGGATGAAGCGCAGTTGCGGGTGATCACTGCCGGCGTGGCCGCGTCACCCTTCGACGCCCAGGTGTGGCTGGCCGAACGCCAGCGCCGCCACCGCGACACGATGCAGACGCTGCGTCGGCTGGGCGCCGACAAAGCCGACCGCGACCAGCGTCTGGCCGCGCTGCGCACGCTGACCGAACGCATGGAGCGTTCATCCAACCCCGACTACCGCGCTTACCAGCAGAAACTGGCCGACTACAACTGCAACATGGCCGCGCAGATCCACAACGCCGCCTCGCCGGCGCAGCGGCAGCGCGCGCGCGACAAGCTGAAAGGCTGGGAGGGCGACATGCGCGCCCTGGCCAGCCCGCCCAGCTGATCGTTCAGGGCGGTGGCGCCACCGTCACGCGCCGCGGGTTGATGCCCAGCCGCGGGAAGTCCATCAGCGCGGCCTCGAACATCGCGCCCAGGGTGGTGGCATCTGCCGCGTCCAGATTGCTTTCGTTGACGGCGCGCGCCTCGAACAGCGGCTTGCCGCTTGCGCGGTCGCGCAGCAGCACGGCCACCTCGCGGTCGAATCGTTCGAAGTCGGACCGCATCGACAGACTCCATCGAGGCGACAGCCACGGCCCGTGGCGGAAATAGCCGAAGCCGCCACGCCACCACAGCGGGTCGTTCCAGGCCCCGCTGTCGCTGCGCTGGCTGCGTGCGGCCAACTGCACCAGCACGTCCGGCGCGGCGCCCGCCGCCGCGGGTGTGAAGCCGGCCTTTCGCAGTGCCGGCAGGGCGGCGGCTTCGAGCGCATCGGCCTCGGCAGGGCGCGCTGCCTGTGAAGGCAGGCGTTCGAAGGCGTAGCTGCCGGCTTTGCGTTCGGCCGGCCACTCGCCGAAGCTGGACACGTCGCTGGTCACGTTGCGCAGGCTGGCGCAGCTACCCAACAGTGCAAGGCTCAGCGCCAGGCTCAGCAGCACGGCGCCTCGTCGGGTGATAGATCGGGTCATTCAATCCTCCTGTGATGTGGGCGCCGCCGCATGCCAGTGCACGCTGGTCGCCGGCGGGGCGCAGGGTTCGTCGTCGAAAGCGTGGTCGCCGCCGGCATCGGCCGCGCCTGTGGCTTGGAGCGTGGTGAAGGGGTACAGGTTCCGGTCCATCAGGTGAGACTTCGTGACATGCCCCATCGCCCGCAGCATGTTGTCGATGCGCCCCGGGTACTGGCGCTCCCAGTCCAGGATCATGCGCTTGACCTGCACGCGCTGCAGGTCGTTCTGGCTGCCGCACAGCGTGCACGGGATGATGGGGAAGGCGCGGTGCGCAGCCCAGCGCGCCAGATCGGTCTCGGCGATGTAGGCCAGCGGGCGGATGACGATGTGGCGGCCGTCGTCGCTGGCCAGCTTGGCCGGCATGCCCTTGAGCCGGCCGCCGAAGAACATGTTGATCAGCATCGTCACCACGATGTCGTCGCGGTGGTGGCCCAGCGCGATCTTGGTGGCACCCAGTTCACCTGCCACCCGGTACAAGATGCCGCGGCGCAGGCGCGAACACAGGCTGCACATCGTTTGCCCCTCGGGCACCAAGCGCTTGACGATGCCGTAGGTGTCCTGCTGCTCGATGTGGAAGTCGACACCGCGGCTGCGCAAGTAGTCGGGCAACACGTGTTCGGGAAAGCCGGGCTGTTTTTGGTCGAGGTTGACGGCGATCAGCGTGAAGTCGATCGACGCGCGTTCGCGCGTCGAGATCAGCAGGTCGAGCAACGCGTGGCTGTCCTTGCCGCCGGACAGGCACACCATGACCTTGTCGCCGGCCTCGATCATGTTGAAGTCGGTGATGGCCAGGCCCATCTGCCGGTGCAGCTTCTTGCTCAGCTTGTTGGCTTCGAAAGCGGCCTTGCGCGCGGCCACGAAACCGCCTGGCAGGGGTTCTGCGGCGACGATGACGCCACCGCCGCCGAGTGCGGCCGTCTCAGAGGCGCTGACGCGGTTCACAGCACGCTCTCCTTGATGCCGAAGACTTCCACGCCCACGGCGGCGCAATCGGGGTAGACGTCGGGCTTGGCGGTGGACACCCGCGCCGCGGCCACATTCGGGTGCGCCAGCATCAGAGCCAGCAGGTCGTCGGCCAAAGTTTCCTGCAAATGGATATGGCCGCGCGCCACGCGGCCCATCACACTGCGGCGGATGAAGTCGTAGTCAAGCACCTCGTCGAGCCTGTCTGCCGTGGGTGTCGACTCGGCCAACCGCACGTAGAGGTCGACATTGATCAGCACGCGCTGCTCGCCTTTCTTCTCGAAATCGTGCACGCCGATGTTGATCAACACCTCGTAGTCCTGCAGGAACAGGCGGCGGCAGCGGCCGAGTTGCGGGTGGTCCAGAAAACTGTGCATCAGGGGGCTTTCGGTGCGGCGTCGCGCGCCATGAACATCACGTCGCGGGCCTGCGGTTGCAGGTGCTGGCCGCCATCCACGAGCAGCGTGGTGCCGGTGATGGCGGGGGATTCGAGCAGAAAGCGCACGGCACGCGCCACGTCCTGCGGGGTGGAACTGCGGTGCAGCGGCGTCATCTGGTGCGAGGCGCCGAACTCTGCGCCGCTCATTTCGCCGGACAGCAGCGTCACGCCCGGCGCCAGGCCGCACACTCGCAGGCGTGGCGCCAGGGCCTGCGCCAGCAAGGTGGTGGCGGCTTGCAGGGCGGCCTTGCTGAGCGTGTACGACAGGTAGTCGGGGTTCGGATTCCACAGCTTCTGGTCGAGCAGGTTCACCACCACGCCCTGCGCCCCCGGCGACAGTGCGGCGTGCAATGCGCGCGCCAGCAGGATGGCCGGCGCCGTGTTGGCGCGCCAGTGCGCTTCCATCGCCTTGACGCTAAAAGATTCGACATCGTCGTATTCAAACAGCGACGCGTTGTTGACCACCGCATCCACCCGCCCCATGGCGGCCTGCACGGCAGGCAGCAGCGCCATGCACTGGGCTTCGTCGGCCAGGTCTGCGGCAAAGGACTGGGCCGTGCCGCCGGCGGCGCGCAGCTCGGCCACGGTCATGGCCGCAGCCGCGGCGGAGCTGCGGTAGTGCACAGCCACGGCCCAGCCGTGGGCGGCCAGGTCGAGCGCGATATCGCGGCCGATGCGCTGGGCAGCGCCGGTGACGAGTACGACGGGTCGGGATTCCATCGATTCCTACAATGCAGCGGATGTCATCACCCGGGGCAGAGAGTTTATCGGCGCGTTCGTCCGCGTGCCTCGTCCGGCACCTGCGCGCGGCCATCGACGGGCAAGGCGGCTGGCTGCCCTTCGACCGCTACATGGCGATCACCCTGTATGAACCCGGCCTGGGCTACTACAGCCGCAGCAGCGACCAGATCGGCCCGTGGCCGGGATCGGGCAGCGACTTCGTCACCGCGCCTGAACTCTCGCCGCTGTTCGGCGCCACGCTGGCACGCCAGGTGGCGCAGGCGCTGGACGCCGCCGAGGCCGATGAAGTCTTCGAGTTCGGAGCCGGCACCGGCGCGCTGGCGGCGCAGGTGCTCGGCGCACTGGGGCCGCGCGTGCGCCGCTACAGCATCGTCGACCTGTCCGGCACGCTGCGCGCACGCCAAGCCGAGCGGTTGGCCCCTTATGGCGACCAGGTGCATTGGCTGGACAACTGGCCGGCCGACATGCGCGGCGTGGTGCTGGGCAACGAGGTGCTGGACGCAATGCCCGTGCAGTTGCTGCACTGGGACGGCCAGGCCTGGCTCGAGCGCGGGGTGAGCTGGCTGGCCGGCCGGCTGGCCTGGGCCGACCGCCCCACGCTGCTGCGCCCGCCCGTGGAAACCGGGTTCGCGCCCGGCACGGTGGTGGAAATTCACCCCCAGGCCCAGGCCTTCATCGCCACACTGGGCGAACGGCTCACGCGCGGCATGGCCGTGTTCATCGACTATGGCTTCCCCGAGGCCGAGTACTACCACCCGCAGCGCATCCACGGCACCGGCGGCACGCTGATGTGCCACCACGCCCACCGCAGCGACCCCGACCCGCTGGACCGCCCCGGTGAGAAGGACATCACCGCGCACGTCGACTTCACCGGCATCGCCCTGACCGCGCAAGAAGCCGGGCTGGACGTGCTGGGCTACACCAGCCAGGCGCGTTTTCTCATCAACTGCGGCCTGCTCGACCTGCTGCAGGGCGCCGACGCGCGCACGCTGTCGACCGCGCAGCAGCTGATCACCGAGCACGAGATGGGCGAACTGTTCAAGGTCATCGCGCTGGGCCGTGGCCTCGCCTTCGAGCCGATCGGCTTCGCGGCGGGCGACCGCACTCACCGGCTGTAGGCGCCGCCCATGCGCTGGCTGCTGGTCTTCCTGCTCGCGTGCCTGTTGTTCAACGGCCTGCGCGGCTGGCTGGGCAAGGTCGGGCTGGGCAAGCTGCCGGGTGACTTCAGTTTCCGCGTGCGCGGCCGCGAGTGGTACGTGCCGTTGACGAGTTCCGTGGTGCTCACCGTGCTGGCGATGCTGCTGGGCTTGCTGATTTGACGGGCGAGGCGTCGGCCGCTTGCTTGGACACGGACTGATCCACGGCCTGAGCCACGGCCCGAGCCACGGCTTGAATTCGGGCAGCGCGCACCATTTCGCCGATGGCCGGGCCAGCCAAGCCGCGTGCGAGAGCCGGCTCGGCCACGGCGGCTGAATCGACCGCCAGCGCCGCGTGCAGCAAGGGCGGCAGGCGGCGGGCGGGCACGTAGACGTCTTCCTCGTGGCCCAGGCGGCCACGGGCGTCGCACTCGCAAGCCAGCAGCAGGTCGGCGAAGCGCTGCGGGCGGCGCAGTGCGTCGCAGCGTTCGAACAAACGCACCAGCGCCGCGGCGTTCAGCTCGCCACTGCGGTGCACGTTGCCGTGTTCACGCGCCACCACGTCGGCCAATTCGTTGCACTCCACGCTGACGCGCAGGCGCCGGCCCAAGTCGCGGACCAGCCTGGCACTTCGCGCCTCGTGGCCGATGTGGCGCGGCCAGTCGGCCGCAGGCGTCGTGCCCTTGCCCAGGTCGTGGCCCAGGCAGGCCCAGCGCACGGGCAGCGGGGCGTTCAGCCGTGCACAGCAGTCCAGCACCATCATCAAATGCACGCCGGTGTCGACCTCGGGATGGTGCTCCGGCCGCTGCGGCACGCCCCACAGCCGCGCCACCTCGGGCAGCAGGCGCGGCAATGCGCCACATTCGCGCAACACGTCGAACATGCGGCTGGGCTGACCGTGCATCAGGCCGCGCGACAGTTCCTGCCACACCCGTTCAGGCACCAGGGCATCGACCTCGCCCTCGGCCACCATCTGCACCAGCAGCGCCAGGGTCTCGGGGGCCACCGTGAAGTCCGAAAATCGCGCGGCCAAGCGCGCCAGGCGCAGCAGCCGCACGGGGTCTTCCACGAACGCGGGGGAGACATGACGAAAGACTTTTTGGCCGAGGTCGCGCTGGCCTCTGAACGGGTCGATGAGCGTGCCGTCCTCGGCCTGGGCGATGGCGTTGATGGTCAGGTCGCGTCGCGACAAGTCCTCTTCCAGCGTGACGCCGGGTGCTGCGTGCACGGTGAAGCCGTGGTAGCCGCGGCCACTCTTGCGCTCGGTGCGGGCCAGCGCCACCTCTTCTCCCGTGGCGGGGTGGATGAAGACGGGGAAGTCACGGCCCACCGACTTGTAGCCCAGGGCCACCAACTCGTCGGGCGTAGCGCCCACGGCGACCCAGTCGCGGTCGCTGGCGGGCAAGCCCAGCAGGGCGTCGCGCACGGCACCCCCCACCACGTACAGGCGCATGGCGGCCGCGTCAGGGCTGGGTGCGGGTTTGGGTGCCGGTTTGGGTGCGGTAAGGGTCGTCTTCCGCCACCCAGTGATGTTCTGCCAGTGCGTCGGCCATCCAGGCCGCCACGGCCTGCGTGGCCACGACCTGGTCGACGTAGCGCTGCACCACCGACGGCACCGGCAGCGCGTAGGTGCGCAGGCGCATGCACACCGGCGCGTACATGGCATCCACCGCGCTGAACTCACCCAGCAGGAAGGGCCCGCCGCTGGCCAGCAAGGCCTCGGCCCACATCAGTTCGATGCGCATCAAGTCGGCACGCACGGTGGGTTGTTCGGCCCAGATCTTCGCTCCCACCTCAGGCAGGCGGGCTTCGATGTTCATCGGGCAGTGGCTGCGCAGGGCGCTGAAGCCCGAATGCATCTCGGCGGCCATGCAGCGGGCGCGGGCGCGCAGGCGGATGTCGTCGGGCCAGATGTTGCGGCCGGGGAACTTGTCGTGCAGGTACTCGACGATGGCCAGCGAATCCCACACCGCGAAGCCGTCGTCCACAAGCACCGGTACGCGCCCGGCGGGGCTGACGCGAGCCACCTCGCGCCTGAAGTGCGAATGCTCGGTGAAGTCCAAACGCAGCATCACCTCTTCGAAGTGCAGGTCGAGCTGGCGCATCAACACCCAGGGCCGCATCGACCACGACGAGTAGTTCTTGTTGCCGACGAACAGTTGCAGCGACATGCAGGCTCTCCTGGTTGCGGGCCGGGTTTCGGGCCGGGATGCAGATGCTACGTCGCGCGCTTCCCCGAATGCAGCATCAGCCGCGGCCGGCGCCGGCGCGCCAGCGCCCCATGCGGGCGCGGCCGAAACTGCTGCCCAGGTAGCCCGGCGCCACCGCCTCCAGCGCCGTGGCCGTGATGCCCAGCGCCTCCAGCCCCGGCACCTTCCCGCTGGCGACATTGGGCTGCTTCATCGAGTCGACGTTGTCGCGCGACATCAGCGGCTCGCCGGGCAGCAACTCCATCAGCATGGCCTGCAGGCGCCCGGCGAATGCAGGCAACGGCAGCTGCGCCCGCTCGTGGCCCGACCAACGCCCGGCCAGGCGCACCAGTTCGGACAGCGTGTACACGGTGGGCCCCGTGCACTCGTACACGCCGCCCACGGTGGCGTCGTGCTCCAGGCAATGCACCACGGCACGCGCCACGTCTTCGACCCACACCGGCTGGAAACGGGCGTCGCTGCCGGCCAGCGGGATGAAAGGCGCCAGCGTCTGCAGCTGAGCGAAGACGTTGAGTAAGCGGTCTTCGGCGCCGAAGATGACTGACGGCCGCAGCAGCGTCAGCGCCAGGCCCGAGTCGCCTAAGTCACGCAAGGCCGCCTCGCCCGCGGTCTTGCTGCGCAGGTAGTTCGAAGGCGCCTGCGCGCCCACGCCCAGGGCGCTGACATGCACCAGCCGCTGCACGCCCGCGGCCGTGCAGGCACGCGCCAGGCGTTGCGGCAGCTGCACGTGCACACGCCCGAAATCGTCGGCGCTGCCGTGCAGTATGGCCACCAAGTTGACCACCGCGTCCACCCCCACCAGCAGCCGGGCCAGGTCGGCCTCGTCGTGCACGTTGGCCTGCACCACCTCCACCGTCGGCAGGGCCCGCACGCGGTTGGCGTGCTGCTGACGCCGGGTCGCCACGCGCACCAGGCCGGCGCCGGCCTGGCGTTCGACCAGACGTTCGCAAACCGAGCGACCGACGAAGCCGGTGCCACCGAGGACGAGAACGTTGTTCATGTGCGGGAGTGTGTTCAATCTCAAGGAAGGTCACGGTCGGTGGGCGGCGCGCCCGCGCCGCGCGGCCCTACCCACGGGCCCAGGCGGACCGTGAGGCTGGGCGCCGCCGCGCCGCCCGCAGAGCCCGCCGAGATGGCTGCACCGGCTGCGCCGGGCGCTGCGGGTGCAGCCAGCAACGCGGCGTAATAGACGGCGTTGGACAGCACCTTCTTGACGTAGTCGCGCGTCTCGGTGAAGGGAATGCCTTCGGCCCAGGCGGCGGGCTCGACGGTGGCGCCTTCGCGCCAGCGCCGCGGCCGGTTGGGGCCGGCGTTGTAGGCCGCAGCGGCCAGGGCCTGCGAGCCGCTAAAGTCGTCGAGCACCAGCTTCAGGTAGCTGGCGCCCAGGCGCAGGTTGACATCGCGGTCGTTGATCATGTCAGGGCGGTACGGCAGGCCGATCTTGCCGGCCGTCCAGCGCGCCGTGGCCGGCATCACCTGCATCAGCCCCGATGCCCCCACGTGCGAGCGCGCATCGACGATGAAGCGGGATTCCTGGCGGATCAGGCCGTACATGAAAGCCGGGTCGACGCCGATCTCGCGGGCGCGGGCCAGCACCTGGTCGCGGAAGGGCGTGGGAAAGCGCTGCGCCATGTCGATCTCAGCGCGCGTGCGGTCGCTGGTGTTGATGCAGCGGTCCCACACTTCACGCTCGCAGGCCCACTGCGCGGCGGCGAGCAGTTCGCGGTCGTTCATGCCGCGCAGCGAGAAGTTCCATTCGCGCACGCCCTCGTTGCGCAGGCCGATGTCGATCAACCGCAGCGCCCGCGACAGCCCCGGCTGGGTGCGCGGCGCGTCGCGCTCGGCCGCACTCAGCGCCACCGGGGGCGGTGGCAGGGCGACGCGCGCACCCAGCGCCTCGGTGGCCAACTTGCCGTAGAAGCTTAACTGCGCGCCCAACCCGGCCAGTGCGGCGCGGGCCTGGACGCGCACGGCATCGCCTTCAACGCCGGATCGGGCCTGCGCCAGCTGGGCGCGCGCGCGCCAAAAGACCCAGGCGCCGTCGCGCTGCTCGGCCGGGCTCATGGCGTCAATGGCGCGCAGCACCAGTGTCCAGCGTTCGGCATCGCTGGCGGGCTGCTGCAGGGCGGCGCGCACATGCCAGGCCAGCAGGTCATCGGACCACATCGGTGTCGCCGACCCGGCCTGGGCCGCCTGCGCGGCATGCAGCCAGGCCGCCGCGCTCCAGTCCGCCGCCTGCGGCAGACGCTTCAGTGCGGCCTGCTTGCCCACGTGCGCCCAAGCCGTGGCTGCCAGGGCCGGGGGCAGGCGCAGCAGCGTGACTGGTTTTAGCAGCTTCATGGCCGCTTCGGGGTCGGAGGCGGCCAGCCGCATCAGCGCCAGGATGTTCAGCTCGTCCACATCCGCTAGGCTGAGTGCATACACACCCGCCGGCGGGCTCTTGAGCCAACGCGCTGGGTCTTTGTACAGATCGGCCACCGCCGCACCCACCGCAGGGGAAACGAGTGCGGCCGACAGGCGCGCCGCACGCGGTCGGTTGAATTCGACCGCCAGCCGCGTGGCCTGCCAGGCGTCGTCGGCGTTGAAGACCCGGGCGTCGACCAGCGTGCGGCCCAGCAGCGCGCAGCCGTCTTCGCCGTCGCGCTGCGCCCACCAGGCAGCGCGGGCAGCCGCGCGCACATCCTGCCCGCCCAGGTGCTGCGTCAACAAGGCGTAGCAGGAAACGTCGCGATCGTCGTTCATGCGAAAGCGCGGGAACTCGGCGCGAAAGTTGGCCCAGTCGCGGCGCTGGCCGAGTTCGAGCAGCCAGTCGTTGCGCAGCCGGTCTTCGACATAGGTGGCCGGCCAGCGCGCGTAGAAAGCATCCAGCTCGGGCTGCTGCGCGGTGGACAGCCGGTTGCTCAGCTCCCAATAGGCCGTCCACGAGGCCAGCGGATGGGCGGCGGCCACAGCCGCGTCGCGCGTGCTGGCCAGCCGGGCCCGGTCCTTGGACCGCAACGCTTCGCGTGCCTGCAGCACCACCTCGTCGGCACCTTGGGCTGCCACGGGCAGCGCCAGGCCCCCGCACAGGGCCAGCGCCGAGGCGGCTGCAACGCAACGATGAAAAGGGGTGACTCTCATGCGGCCCGACAATAGCCGCTTTGCCGCCACCACGGGAGGACCATGACATTCGAGCTGCCGAATCTGGAACCGTCACGTGACAAGAAGACGCTGCGCCGGCAACTGCAGGCCGAACGCCAAAGCCTCATCGACCGTCACCAGCGCGGCATGCACCTCCAAGAGGTGCTGCGTGTGTGGCTGCTGGGCCGGCAGGACAGCACCATCGGTGCGTACTGGCCCATCAAAGGCGAATTCGACGCCTTGCCGGCGCTGTTCCGCTGGAGCGAGGCCGACCCCAAGCGCCGCATCGGCCTGCCCGTGGTGGACAAGCAGACCAAGCACTTGAGCTTCCAGGTCTGGTACCCCGGCTGCGAGATGGAAGACGACGCCTACGGCATCCCCAAGCCCCGGGGCACGCCCATGTTCCAACCGTCGCTGCTGCTGGTGCCCTGCGTGGGCTACGGCCCGCGTGGCGTGCGACTGGGCTATGGCGGCGGCTTCTACGACCGCACCCTGGGCGCGCTGCAGCCGCGGCCCACCACCGTGGGGCTGGCCTATTCGCAGGGCTTCCTGCCCTGGCTGGAGGCAGAACCGCACGACGTGCCGCTGGACACCGTGCTCACCGACGAAGGCCTGGCCTGGCAGGTTGAAGGCGGCGAGTAGCGCAGCGCACCGACGACTGCATCACCCGGCGCCCCACACCGCACGCCCTGCAAGCTACACGCCGGCGTCGGCCAGCGCGGCTTCGAGCAACTGCAGTTCGGCATCCTGCGTGTAGGCCTGCACCGACACACGCACGAAAGTCTGGCCGGCGTGCTGCGTGACGGGCACCTCGATGCGGTGCTGGTCGAACAAATGCACGCGCAATGCCTCGGGGTCGGTGCAGCGCACGGGGATGGGCACCATCTGGCCGAAGTCTTTGTCGTGGCCGATGGGCGCCAGCCCATTGCGCGCGCCCACGCGGTGCATCAATGTCAAGGCACGCTCACGGCTGCGCGCGCGGTGGCGCGGCCAGTCGTGGCGGGCCAGGAAGTCCAGCGCCGCCGGCACGGCCAGGTAGGCCGCGATGTCGCGCGTGCCCTGCCATTGCAGGCGCCGTTCGAGCACGGTGTGGCCCACATAGGCGTCCAAGCCGGTGTGGCCGCCGGTGGCTCCGTTGGCCGAACCGCTGGCCAAGGCTTCGGCGACATAACCCCAGCTGATCACGCCCGCGTGCAGTTCGGCCTGGCGTTCCGGCCGCACGTGCAGAAAGGCCGCGCCCTTGGGTGCGCACAGCCACTTGTGGCAGTTGCCGGTGTAGAAGTCCGCGCCCAGTGCATCCAGGTCCAGGTCGACCTGCCCTGGCGCGTGCGCGCCGTCGACGAGCGTCGTCAACCCGCGGCTGCGCGCGGCCTGACACAGCGCGGCGATGGGAAAGATCAACGCCGTGTTCGAAGTGATGTGGCTGGCGAACACCACGCGCGTGCGCGGCGTGACGGCAGCCATCATGCGGTCCACGAAAGTTTCGGCGTCGAAGGGCAGCGGGATCTCGACGCGCCGATAGACCGCGCCGGCCAGTGCGCACAAACGCTGCCAGGTGGCGTCGCAGGCGCCGTATTCGTGGTCGGTGGCCAGCACCTCGTCGCCGGGCTGCAGGCGCAGCGACTGCGCCACCGTGTTGACGCCCGTGGTGGCGTTGGACACGAAGACCAGGTCGACCGGCGCAGCACCCAGGCTGGCCGCCAGTCGCGCGCGTGCCTGCGCCAGCAGCGCCGCCGAACGCCGGCCCAAAAACGCCACCGGGTTGCGTTCGAGTTCGAGCTGCCAGTGCTGGTAATTGGCGAACACGTCTTTCGGGCAGGCGCCGAAACTGCCGTGGTTCAGGAAGACGAGCCCGGGCTCCAGAAGAAACTGGTCGCGCAGGGCCGCGGGCTCTTCATGGCCCGACGTGGGGCCGGCGTGGATCACACCCACGACAACCGTTTGCAGACTTCCAGCGACAGCGCGCTTTGATTGAGCGTGTAGAAGTGGATGCCCGGTGCGCCGCCGGCGACCAGCCGCTCGCACAGCCGGCTGACGACGTCGATGCCGAATGCCCGGACGCTGGCCGCGTCGTCCATATAGCCCTCCATCTTCAAAGCCACCCAGCGCGGGATCTCGATGCCGTCGCGCTGGGCGAACTGCGCGATGCGCGCGTAGTTGTGGATGGGCATGATGCCCGGCACGATGGGCACGGTGACGCCCAGCGCACGCACTTCGTCGACAAAATGAAAATAGGCGTCGGAGTTGAAGAAGAACTGCGTGATGGCGCTGTCGGCCCCGGCCTTGACCTTGGCCGCAAAGTGCTCCAGGTCGCGCCGCGCGTAGCGTTGTTGTGGGTGGTATTCCGGGTAGGCGGCGACTTCGATGAACCAATCGGACCCTTGCGTCTTGCGGATGAACTCGATCAGGTCGGCGGCGTAGCGAAATTCACCCGCCGTCGCCGTGCCGCTGGGCAAGTCGCCGCGCAGGGCCACCAACCTGCGAATACCTTGCTCGCGGTAAGTGGCCAGGATCTCGGCGATGCTTTCCGCCGTGCTGCCCACGCAGGACAGATGCGGCGCGGCCTCGTGGCCCAGTGCGGCGATGTCCTTCACGGTGGCCAGCGTCTTGTCGCGCGTGCTGCCGCCGGCGCCGTAGGTGACGCTGAAGAACTCGGGCTTCACGGCCGCCAGGTCGGCCACCACGGTTTTGAGCTTTTCGCTGCCAACGGGGGTGTTGGGGGGGAAGAACTCGAAGCTGATGGGGGTGTATGCGCTCACGGCGCCTCCTTGCGAGAACCGGGTTGAACTTGGAATCGAGACAGACCGACATCACTGAAGCGCGCCTGCGAGGCAGGCACCAGATGAACCAGCTGCCCGTCGGTGAATTTGGCTTCGTACTCCCACCAACGCCCGGCCTTGTCGCCGGTATACATGCGCAGCACGCCGTGCAGGCCGGTGTCGGCGCCTTGCGCATCCAGCAAGCGGCCCGACGCCGTCAAGCAGAACGTTTCCAAGATGCAATCCAGCGACTTTGTCTGGAACTCGCTGGCCGTACAGCCATCAGGCAACGGGTGTTCACAACGGATGGTGTCGAACATGCCCATGTCAGGCTCCTCCAGGCAGTGCGTCTGCCAAGAAGGGGTTGAGCACCGTCACGCCTTCGTAGTTGCGGCCTGTTTCCAGGTCTTCGCTGACCAAGGTCGCGGCACCCAGCCGGCGGGCGGCGCACAGGATGGCGGCATCCCAGTGCGTCAGGTAGTGGCGGTGGCGCAGCGCAAGCGCCTCCAGCACGATGCCCTTGTCCACAGCCACCACCGGGCGGCGCGCCGCAATGCGCTCAACGAAAGCCTGTGCCGCGGTCGGCAACAAGCCGTGCTTTTCCCGGCGGGCTTGAGCGAAAAACTCCATCAACACCTGCGTGGAAACGCCCCAGTCGGCACGGGCCACCCAACGGCGGGCGCGCTCGCGCTTGGGCAGGTGGTCGGCGGCTTGAGACGTGGCGTAGATGAGGATGTTGGTATCCAGGAAGTAAGGCGCTGCTGTCATGACACGCTGCCCGTCACGCGCCTGGACGCCGCCGCGCGCTCGGCCTGACGCGCATCGAAATCGAGCTCGCGGGCCAGTGGCCGGTCGTGCAACTGATCGCGTGTGAGCAGAGGAGCTTCGTCCCAGTGGCTGCCGGCGACGATGCGATCAAGTTCGTCCAACAACCCGTCATCTGCCGATGGCGGCGCCACCTGCCAGACTGGTTCCAATTCATTGACGGTCAACGCACCCGATGGGAGCGCTGGCATCGGGTGCGCCTCTCTGGTGGCATGCGCAAGCGGCTGCACCGCCGCTTCAACGATGGCCATCAGTTCACGCTGCAGCGAGCGATGGTTGCCCTGCGCGCGGCGGCGCAGTCGCTCCACCAGTTCGTCAGGCACGGCCTTGATAGACAAGCTCACGGGCATGTTCAGCTCCAAAATGACACCATGGCGCCATTCTGGCGCCATGGTGCGGGGCTGGCAAGCGCCGGCCGATCAATACCGGTACGTATCCGCCTTGTACGGGCCGGCCTTGCTGACGCCGATGTAGGCGGCTTGTGCATCGCTGAGTTCAGTCAGCATGGCGCCGACTTTCTTCAGATGCAGGCGTGCCACCTTCTCGTCCAGGTGCTTGGGCAGCACGTAGACCTTGCCGTTTTCGTAGCGCTCGGTGTGCTGGAACAGCTCGATCTGGGCGATGACCTGGTTGGCAAAGGACGCGCTCATCACGAAACTGGGGTGACCGGTGCCGCAGCCCAGGTTCACCAGCCGGCCCCTGGCCAGCATGATGATCTTCTTGCCGTCAGGGAACACCACATGGTCGACCTGGGGCTTGATCTCGTCCCAGGTGCAATCGGCCAACATCGCCACATCGATCTCGTTGTCGAAGTGGCCGATGTTGCAGACGATGGCCTCGTCCTTCATCG
>ENA-OBIT01000189-OBIT01000189.1-metagenomes-genome-assembly--contig:-NODE-189-length-26348-cov-5.20256_pt1 | contig 26348 bp, 21 predicted proteins | sample MGYA00153386_OBIT01 | MGnify analysis MGYA00153386
GACAACCTGGGCGAAGGCAAGCCGACGTCCGACCCGTTCGCCCCCAGCTACGCCACGCCCGAGGTGTTGTCCGGCCTGATCGCGAAAGGCGCGTTGGGCCAGAAGACGGGCGCGGGCTTCTACAAAAAAGTCGGCAAGGACATCCTGCAGCTCGATCCATCCAGCGGCAGCTACGTGCCAACCGGCGGCAAGGCCGACGAGATCGTCGCGCGCATGCTGAAGAAACCGCCGAAGGACCGCCTCAAGCTGCTGCGCGAGTCGGGCAATCCGCAGGCGCAGTTCCTGTGGGCGATCTTGCGCGACAGCTTTCATTACGCCGCAGTGCACCTTGAGACGATTGCCGACAGCGCGCGCGACATCGACTTCGCGATGCGCTGGGGCTTCGGCGCCAACCAGGGACCATTCGAGCTGTGGCAAGAGGCCGGCTGGCAGCAGGTGGCCGAATGGGTGCAGTCCGACATCGACGCCGGCAAGGCGCTGAGCGTGGCGCCTCTGCCGCGCTGGGTGTTCGAAGGGCCGGTCGCGGCACACCAGGGCGTGCACACGCCGGAAGGCTCGTGGAGCGCATCAAGGCAACGCTTCGTGCCGCGCAGCAACCTGCCGGTTTATCAGCGACAGCACTTCCCCGAGGCGGTGTTCGGCTCGGGCGCGGTGGCGCCGCTTAAAAGCGGCACCGAGCTGTACAAGAACGAAGAGCTGCGCGTCTGGACGCTCGACGGCGAGGTACTGATCGCCAGCATCACGGCCAAGCTGCACCTGATCAGCCCGATGGTGACCGACGGTCTGCTGAAGGCGGTCGAGCTCGCCGAGCAGGGCTACAAGGGACTGGTGATCTGGTCGCCCGACGATGTGTTCTCGGCCGGTGCGAACCTCGAGTCGCTGATGCCGGTGTTCATGAAAAGCGGCGCCAAGGGCATCGCGCCGGAAGAGAAGAAGCTGCAGGACGCGATGCTGCGCATCCGCTATGCGCACGTGCCGGTGGTGGCGGCGCTGCGCGGCATCGCGCTGGGCGGGGGTTGCGAACTGGCGGTGCATTGCGCGCGCCGCGTGGCGACGATGGAGAGCTACCTGGGCCTGGTGGAAGTGGGCGTCGGCCTGATTCCGGGCGGTGGTGGCCTGACCTACATCGCGCGGCGTGCCAGCGAAATGGCCGCTGCCGGCAACGCCAACGCCGACATCCAGAAGTTCCTGATCGACGGCTTCACCAACGCGGCGATGGCCAAGGTGGGCACCAGTGCGATCGAGAGCCGCAAGCTCGGCTACCTGCTGTGGAGCGACGTCATCGTGCCGAACAAGGACGAGTTGCTCTACGTGGCTATCACGCAGGCCCAGGCCATGCACGACAGCGGCTACCGCGCACCGGCGCGCGTGATGTTTCCGGTCGCGGGTCGCAGCGCCACCGCCACGATCAAGGCGCAGCTGGTCAACATGCGCGACGGTGGGTTCATCAGCGCGCACGACTTTCACATCGCGGCGCTGATCGCCGACGTGCTGTGCGGTGGCGACGTCGACGCCGGCTCGCTGGTGACCGAGGAGTACCTGATGGCGCTCGAGCGCAAGCACTTTTGCGGGCTGCTGGAGCACCCGAAGACGCAGGAACGCATCATGGGCATGCTGCAGACCGGCAAGCCTGTGCGCAACTGATGAAGCTGCTGCGCGACCACCTTGCGTCGTTGGACGGTGCCCGAATTTCTCGCGCACGAAACGTGCGCTCCGCTTGCTGCGCTCCGTCTGCCGAGTGCACTGTCCGACGCTGTGCAGCACTTGAGAAAACCGATCGATTTGTCGTCTTGGCCAGGCGCAAAACCACAGCGATGTCGAGTGGCATCGCGAGGAATCGCAACGACGTCGGGGCGGCAAAGACGCGGTTTTATGGGCTGCACAGCATCGAACACTGCACTGGCCGGGTGGCCGCTCGCGACGCTTCCTCAGCCGCGCACGGTGCCGTTGTTCACAAGCGAGACACGCTCGCCAAGGAGACCTAGATGAGCAAACAAATTCAAGACGCCTACATCGTCGCAGCGACGCGCACGCCGATCGGCAAGGCAGGGCGAGGCTGTTTCAGGAACACTCGGCCGGACGACCTGCTGGTGGCGGTCATGCGCAGTGCGCTGAGCCAGGTGCCCACGCTCGACCCGAAAGCGATCGAGGACGCCATCATCGGCTGCTCGTTCCCCGAGGGCGAGCAGGGCATGAACCTGGCGCGCGCAGCAGTCGTGCTCGCCGGGTTGCCGAACACGGTGGGCGGGGTGACCGTGAACCGCTTCTGCGCGTCGGGGTTGACCGCAATCCAGATGGCCGCCGACCGCATCCGCATCGGCGAGGCCGACGTGATGATGGCCGGCGGCGCCGAGTCGATGAGCCTGGTGCCGATGGGCGGCAACAAGCCGTCGTTCAACCCCGAGGTGTTCGCGCGCGACGAGAACATCGGCATCGCCTACGGCATGGGCCTGACCGCCGAGAACGTCGCGCTGCAGTGGAAGGTCAGCCGCGAGGCGCAGGACGAATTCGCGCTGCAATCGCATCTGCGCGCGCTCAGGGCCATCGCCGCCGGCCAGTTCGCCGACGAGACGACGCCGATCGAAGTGATCGAGCGCACGCCCGATCTGCAGACCGGCGAGACCCGCGTGAAGACGCGCACTGTCAACGTCGACGAAGGTCCGCGCGCCGACACCTCGGCGGAGGGTCTGGCCAAGCTGAGGCCGGTGTTCTCGGCCAAGGGTTCGGTGACCGCTGGCAACAGTTCGCAGACCAGCGACGGCGCCGGCTGTCTGATTTTGGCCAGCGAAAAGGCCGTCCAGCAATTCGGACTGACGCCGCTGGCACGCTTCGTCAGCTTTGCCAGCCGCGGCGTGCCGCCGGAGATCATGGGCATCGGCCCGATCGAGGCGATTCCCGCGGCACTGCGCTACGCCGGCCTCAAAAGCGATGCGCTGGACTGGATCGAGCTGAACGAAGCCTTCGCGGCGCAGGCGCTGGCGGTGCTCGGCACGCTCGACCTGGACCGCAGCAAGGTCAACCCGATGGGCGGCGCCATCGCGCTCGGCCACCCGCTCGGCGCCACCGGTGCGATTCGTGCCGCCACTGTGATCCATGCGCTGCGCCGCAACAACCTGAAGTACGGCATGGTGTCGATGTGCGTGGGGATGGGGCAGGGGGCGGCGGGGATTTTCGAGCGGGTGTAGGCGACGGCCCACAACCGCTTCGTCTCTGCCATTCGGCAAGCATGCCGGATGGCCTTCGGCTGGCGCAAAACAGTCCTCAGGACTGTTCTTCGTCCGGCCTCAGCCCCCGAGGGGCCGAGGCCGCGCGCAGGGGCCCGGAAGGCGCCCTGCGGCTACCGAGGGCCAACCGGCCGCCAGCCCGTTGGCGCCGCACATCTTGCCGGGCGGAGCCGGCTCCTTGTGCGTGGCTTGATGGGCGGAGCTGCGCTCGTGCTGCGGGACGCGATCAGCCGGGGTCCCGCCGGGACGCTTTGAATTTGGCTCGATGAGTAGGTGGGTCCAGGCGCACGCGGCGGACGTGCTTTTGCGCAGTTCTCCAGGTGCGGACGGCCGCATTGGTCGGTGGTCAATCAAGGAATGTCATGAGCATCAAGTCTTTTGTGCACAACGGCGTGGCGACGATCGAGATCGCGAGGCCGGAGAAGAAGAATGCGATCACGGGAGCGATGTACCAGGCGATGTCGGCGGCGTTGCTGGCGGCGCAGGCCGATCCTTTGGTGCGTGCGGTATTGATCACGGGGCAGCCCGGCATCTTCACGTCGGGCAACGACATCGAGGACTTCATGGCGCGCGCGCCGGGGCCGGGCGAGGGCTTGTCGGATTCGCCGCCGGCTCGGTTCATGAGCGCGCTGATGGGCTGCGAGAAGCCGGTGATCGCGGCCGTGACGGGTGCCGCCATCGGCATTGGTGCCACGATGCTGCTGCACTGCGACTTCGTCTATGTGTCGGACGAGGCGCGGCTGGCGATGCCTTTCGTCAGCCTCGGGCTGGTGCCCGAATTCGCCTCCAGCCTGATCGTGCCGCGCCTGATGGGGCACGTGAAGGCGGCTGAGAAGCTGTTGCTGGGCGACCCATTCACGGCCGAGGACGCGGTCGAGATGCGCATCGCCAACGCGGTGCTGCCGGCCGGCGAAGTGCTCAACCATGCGCGGCGCATTGCCGAGCGCTTCAATGCGCTGCCGCCCGGCGCGGTGCGCGACAGCAAGCGCCTGATGCGGCGCGCCAGTGCCGAGCAGACGAAAGAAACGATCGCGGTCGAGCTCGAACTGTTCACCGCACGCCTGCGCAGCCCCGAGGCGACGGAGGCTTTCCAGGCCTTTTTTCAGAAGCGCAAGCCCGACTTCGCGCAGTTCTCCTGAACCACGCCTCTGGCATGTCACTCGCCGTGAAGCTGTTGCTGTCGCCGTTGCTGGTTGCTCAGGCGGTGCGAACGCGTCGCCGTGCCGTGGCGCTGCCCGAGCCCGACGGCGCGCGCAGCGGGCGGGTCGGCACGGGGCCGGCGCTGCGGCTGTTGATCGTCGGTGATTCGTCGGCGGCCGGTGTTGGCGTGCGCAGTCAAGACGACGCGCTGTCAGGCCATTTGACGCGCACGCTGGCCCGGCTCAGCGGTCGCACCGTGGATTGGCAGTTGCTGGCGCGCGCCGGCCTGACCACCGCGCAGGCGCTGGCGATGTTGCGCGCCTCGCCGCCGGATGCCGCCGACGTTGCCGTGATCGCGCTCGGTGTCAACGACGTGGTCAACCAGGTCTCGTCGCAGCGCGCCGTGAACGCGCGCAAGGCACTGGCCGAATTCCTGCGACATCAGGCCGGCGCGCAGCACGTGGTGTTTTCGCCGCTGCCGCCGATGCACGACTTTCCGCTGCTGCCGCAGCCGCTGCGCTGGGTTGCCGGCCGCGACGCGCGGCGCCACGACCACGCGCAAGCGCGTTGGGCCGCGACGCGCAACGACACCTGGCACGTGCCGATCGCCGTGCTGCTGGCGCCCGGGACGATGGCCGAGGATGGCTTTCATCCCGGCGAACCGGTCTACCGCCGCTGCGGCGAGGCACTGGCCACTTTCATCGCCACCGAACTGCGGCTCGCCATCGACATCGATATCGACATCGCCATCGCCATCGACAACAACACCACCGAGACCCGACCATGAACTTGCAAGGCAAGACCCTGTTCATCACCGGCGCATCGCGCGGCATCGGCTTGGCGATCGCCAAGCGCGCGGCGCAGGACGGCGCACAGATCGTGATCGCCGCCAAGACCACCGAGCCCAACCCGAAGCTGCCCGGCACGATCCATTCGGCCGCGGCCGAGATCGTTGCCGCCGGCGGGCAGGCGCTGGCGGTGCAGACCGACATCCGCGACGAAGCCAGCGTGCTCGCCGCGATGGAGCAGGCGGTAGCGCGTTTCGGCGGCATCGACATTCTGGTCAACAACGCCAGCGCGATCAGCCTGACGAACACACCGTCCACGCCGATGAAGCGCTTCGATTTGATGTTCGGCGTGAACGTGCGCGGCACCTTTCTTTGCACGCAGGCCGCATTGCCGCACCTGACGCGCGCCGCGCAGGCCGGCCGCAACCCGCACGTGCTGAACATGGGCCCGCCGCTGTCGATGCGCGAACACTGGTTCAGAGATCACACCGCCTACTCGATGGCCAAGTACGGCATGAGCCTGTGCACGCTCGGCCACGCCGGCGAGTTCCGGCCGCTGGGCATCGCCGTCAACAGCCTGTGGCCGCGCACTGCGATCGCCACCGCCGCGCTGCAGATGATCCCGGGGCTGGACATCGCCCGCTGCCGCACGCCGCAGATCCTGGCCGACGCCGCCCATGCGATCCTCACCAGCGACGCGCGCACGACCACAGGCAACTTCTTCATCGACGACGAAGTGCTGTCCAGCCGCGGCGTGACCGAGCTGGACAGCTACAGCGTGACGCCGGGCACCACCGATTTCGTGCCGGATTTCTTTGTCGACTGATCGGCGCGAACGACGCTTTTGGCCGCAGTCGCGAGGCATGTCCGATCCGCATGCCGGTGCCGTACAAAGCAGCCGCGCCCGCACCGCAGGCTCGCCCTGCATCTCCGCCGAGATGCCCGCAATCTCATCCCGGCTGAGCATCACCAGCAGGCGGCGCCGCACGCTCGATCGCGCCAGCTGTGCCACCCAGGGCAGGCTTGGTTGCAACACCTTGCTGTTCAGGGACACACGCCGACTGCGCCTGCTGGTGCGTCGAACTGGCCAGCTGGCGCTCATCGGCCAGCCAGGTCAGAAGCAACGCCACATCGGCGGTATCGAGGTCTTGTGGATGTCGCAGCCCTTGAAGCAAATGATGGCCGTGCACCAATGCACCAATGCACCAATGCACCTGTGCCTGCTCAGTGCGACGGCTGTCATGCAGATACCGAACGCGCTTGCGCGTCTCATCCAGCAGTCGAAACGCTGGCAGCGCCGGAAGCAACAAGCCATTCTTCATCCCACATCGATGACTTGGCCGCGCCGATAGGTAAGTGGTTAGGAACCACACCCGGCAGTTATCCGGCAAGGTGTGGTGCACAAACTGATTCGTATGAGGTTCACTCCCCACATGCTGAAGAGCTGAAGGGTTGCGTGCGCAGGTCGAACATCGGCCCCTTGCACGCCCAGCCTCGCTTTTGTCCTCAGCAGGCTCGCCTGCGCAATCCTGCGGCGATGGCGCTTTCCCTGCACGATGGCGAGCAGGGTGTTCTGCCCGGTCTGGTCCACCACGCCGGCAGTCACGTTGTGAGCGGCTTGCCGCTCGCGCCTCAACGCCAACCCGGCGCGGCCCGCTCCTTCGTCAGGGTTCTCGCTTTGGAATCTCGCGCGGCCGGCCCAAATCGTCGATGGCGACATACGTGAGATTCGCCTCGGTCACTTTCACGACATGCAGGTCGGCCGGGTTGCGCTCGGCAAAGACCTCGACGTTGACGGTGATCGAGGTGCGGCCGATGCGCTCCACCTTGGCGTAGAAGCTGAGCAGGTCGCCGACCGACACCGGCTGCTTGAAGACGAATTGATTGACCGCGACGGTGGCGATGCGGCCCTTGGTGACGCGCGCCGGCAGCACCGCACCGGCCAGGTCGACCTGCGCCATGATCCATCCGCCGAAGATGTCGCCGTTGGCATTGGCGTCCGCCGGCAGCGGCATCACGCGCATCACCAGTTGCCGGTCGTCGGGCAGCCGCAGCGGCTCGGGCAGTGCCACATCGTGGGTTGAAATCTGGGGCATATTGCTGAGCCTGCCTTTGTTGCGAGTCTCGATTCTTCCACGATGCGTCCTGCCCCCTTTGCCGCTGCCCCACCCCACAGCCCGTCTGCGTCCGCGCCCGCGACGCCGCGATCCGACTGGAGCACGCTGAAGAAGCTGCTGCCGTATGTGTGGGAATGGCGCTGGCGCGTGCTGCTCGCACTGGCCTGCCTGGTGGCCGCCAAGGTGGCCAATGTGAGCGTGCCGCTGCTGCTCAAGCAATTGGTCGATGCGCTCGACCTCAAGCCGGGCGATCCGCGCACCGTGTTGGCGGTGCCGGTGGCGCTGCTGCTGGCGTACGGTGCGCTGCGTTTGTCGATCACTGCGTTCACCGAACTGCGCGAGTTCCTGTTTTATCCGGTGGCGGCGCGCATCGCGCGTCGGGTCGGCCTGGAGACCTTCGACCACCTGCTGTCGCTGAGCCTGCGCTTTCACCTGGAACGCCAGACCGGCGGCGTCTCGCGCGACATCGAGCGCGGTGCGCGGTCGATCCAGTCGCTGCTGAACTACACGATCTACAACATCCTGCCGACGCTGGTCGAGATCACGCTGGTGATCGTGCTGCTGTCGGCCAAGTTTGACGGCTGGTTCGCCGCCATCACGTTCGGTGCGCTGCTGCTGTACATCGGTTTCACGATCTCGGTGACGGAATGGCGCACCCGCTTTCGGCGCGCGATGAACGAGCAGGACAGCAAGGCCAACACCAAGGCGGTCGACGCGCTGATCAACTACGAGACGGTCAAGTATTTCGGCAACGAGAAGTTCGAGCAGGCGCGCTACGACGAGAACCTGCAGCGGCTGGAGCACGCCTCGATCAAGTCGCAGACCTCGCTGTCGCTGCTCAACATCGGCCAGAGCCTGATCATCGCCAGCGCGGTCACGCTGCTGGTGTGGCGCGCCACGCTCGGCGTGGTGGCGGGCACGCTGAGCCTTGGCGACCTGGTGCTGGTCAATGCGTTGATGATCCAGCTCTACATCCCGCTGAACTTTCTGGGTGTCATCTACCGCGAGATCAAGCAGTCGATGATCGACATGGAAAAGATGTTCGCGCTGCTCGGCCAGAACCGCGAAATCGCCGACGCGCCCGATGCGCGGCCGCTGTTGCATCACGGCGGTGCCGTGCGCTTCGAGCAGGTGCGTTTCGGCTACGAAGAAGACCGCGTCATCTTGCACGACGTGAGTTTCGAGATCCCGGCCGGCAAGACGGTCGCGGTGGTCGGCCCGTCGGGTTCGGGCAAGAGCACGCTGGCACGGCTGATGTTCCGCTTCTACGACGTCGGCGGCGGCAGCATTTCGATCGACGGGCAGGACATCCGCCACGTCACGCAGCAAAGCCTGCGCCGCGCGATCGGCATCGTGCCGCAGGACACGGTGCTGTTCAACGACACGGTCGAATACAACATCGCCTACGGCCGCACCGACGCCGGTCGCGCCGAGGTGGAAGGCGCCGCGCGCGCAGCCCACATCCATGACTTCATCAGTTCCACGCCGAAGGGCTATGACACCATGGTGGGCGAACGCGGCCTCAAGCTCAGCGGCGGAGAGAAGCAGCGCGTCGCGATCGCCCGCACCTTGCTGAAGAACCCGCCGGTGCTGATCTTCGACGAAGCCACCTCGGCGCTCGATTCGGCCAATGAGCGCGCCATTCAGGCCGAACTGCAAAGTGCCGCGCGCAACAAGACCGCGCTGGTGATCGCGCACCGCCTGTCGACGGTGGTCGACGCGCACCAGATTTTGGTGATGGAAAAAGGCCGCATCCTCGAGCGCGGCACCCATGCCGAACTGCTGGCCCTCGACGGCCGCTATGCCGAGATGTGGCGGTTGCAGCAAAGCAGCTCGGAAGAACTCGCGGCATGAAGCTGCTGGAGCGATACGGCGTGCCCCGGTGCCTGCAACATCTACGGCACATGATGTTGATCAAGGCGGGCGGGGGGCAAACACGGGGCCGGTGCCCGGTTGGCGTCCCTAAAATCGAAACGTTAGTATCTTTAATGCTTTCATACCCTGGAGTCCGCATGAGCAAGTCGAACCTTTTGAGCCGTCTGGCGCTGGCCGCGGCGCTGATGTGCATGGGTGCCGCCCACGCCGAAGACACGCTGAAGAAAATCAAGGACAGCAGCGCTGTCACGATGGGCGTGCGCGAATCGTCCGGTGCGCTCAGCTACACGCTGGGCGACGGCAAATACGCCGGCTACCACTACGAGATCTGCACCCAGGTGCTGGCAGACGTCCAGAAGTCGCTGGGCCTGGCCAAGCTCGAAGTCAAATACCAGCCGGTGACGTCGCAAAACCGCATTCCGCTGGTGCAAAACGGCACGGTGGACATCGAGTGCGGCTCGACCACCAACAACGCCACGCGTCAGAAAGACGTCGCCTTCGCCGTGACCACCTATGTCGAAGAGGTGCGCATCGCGGTGAAGGCCGGCTCGGGCATCACGTCGATCGGGCAACTCAATGGCAAGACGGTGGCGACGACCACCGGCACGACTTCGGTGCAGCTGCTGCGCAAGCACGAGCGTGCCGCCGGCGCCGACATCAAGGAAGTGTTCGGCAAAGACCACGCCGACAGCTTTCTGCTGCTGGAAAGCGGCCGCGCCGATGCCTTTGTGATGGACGGCCAGATTCTGGCCGGCAACATTGCCAAATCGAAGAATCCGGCCGACTTCAAGATCGTCGGCGAAGTGCTGTCGGTCGAACCCATCGCGATCATGCTGCGCAAGGACGACCCGGCGTTCAAGAAGGCGGTCGACGACAGCATCGGCGCGATGATGAAGTCCGGCGAAATCGCCAAGTTGTACGACAAGTGGTTCATGCAGCCGATCGCGCCATCGAACACGCGCGTTGGCCTGCCGTTGAGTGAAGCCACGAAGTTCGCCTGGGCCAACCCGAACGACAAGCCGGTCGAGGACTACATGAAGAAGTGACGAGCGGCAGCCGCCTCGGCTGCACGTAAGCCCTAGCGCCGCACGGCGCGAAGTTTGCTTACAGTGCGGTTCGGTGGCGGGATCCGGAGCGCGGCGGGAAGCTCTTCCCTGCCGCGCTTTTTTGTATCCGCAGTGGGCGGCCGGCGCGGCGTCAACAGGAGGCTCGCTTGGGCAGCACGTGGGATTGGCAGATATTCCTGCAGGACACCGGCGGCGGCATCACCTACCTGCAATGGCTGATGTCGTCGTGGGGCTGGACCCTGTCGGTGGCGGTCTGCGCACTGGTGATCGCGCTCAGCGTCGGCTCGTTGATGGGCATTCTGCGCACCGCGCCGAACCGTTGGCTGGTGTTCATCGCCAACGCCTGGACCGAGCTGTTCCGCAACATCCCGCTGTTGGTGCAGGTGTTCCTCTGGTACTACGTGATTCCCGAGCTGCTGCCACCGCTGAAGGCGGTGCCCAGCTTCGTGCTGGTGGTGTTCGCGCTCGGCTTCTTCACCTCGGCGCGCATTTCCGAGCAGGTCAAGGCCGGCATCCTGGCGCTGCCCAAGGGCCAGCGTCATGCGGGGCTGGCGGTCGGATTGACCTTGCCGCAGACCTACCGCTACGTGCTGCTGCCGATGGCCTTTCGCATCGTCGTTCCGCCACTGACCAGCGAGTCGATGAACATCATCAAGAACTCGTCGGTCGCGTTCGCGATCAGCATCTCCGAGCTGACGATGTTCGCGTTGCAGGCGGGCGAGGAAACGTCGCGCAACGTCGAGATGTACCTGGCGGTCACCGGCCTTTATTTCATCTCGGCGTTCGCGGTCAACCGGATCGCGCTCTTCATCGAGAACCGCGTGCAGGTGCCCGGCATGATCGGAGGCAAGGCATGAGCCCGCCGGGCTGCCTCGCGGGCGAATTGCGCGGCTGGAAGCACGGGGGTCGACAACTGCGCCGGCATTGCGCAGCGCCGGTGGCCCCGGGGGGCCGGCCATGAATCTGGACTATTCGTTCCTGACCTGGGGCGTGATCTCCAGCTTCGTGCTCAAGGGGCTGTGGTTTTCGGTCCAGCTCACGCTCATCTCGATGGTGGGCGGCATCGTGCTCGGCACCGTGCTGGCCCTGATGCGCCTGTCCGGCCGGCCTTGGCTGGTGCTGCCGGCGGCGGCGTATGTCAACACGCTGCGCTCGATCCCGCTGGTGATGGTGATCCTGTGGTTCTTCCTGCTGATCCCATTGCTGATCGGCCGGCCGATGGGCGCCGAGCTGTCGGCCATCATCACCTTCACGGTGTTCGAGGCCGCTTACTACTCCGAAATCATGCGCGCCGGCATTCAGTCGGTGTCCAAGGGACAGGTGCATGCCGGTTACGCGGTCGGCATGAGCTATGCGCAAACGATGCAGCTGATCGTGCTGCCGCAGGCCTTTCGCAACATGCTGCCGGTGCTGATGACGCAGACCATCATCCTGTTCCAGGACACCTCGCTCGTCTACGCGATCGGCGCCTACGACCTGCTCAAGGGCTTCGAGATCGCGGGCAAGAATTTCAACCGGCCGGTCGAGACCTACCTGATCGCGGCGCTGGTTTATTTCGTCATCTGTTTCAGCCTGTCGATGCTGGTGCGTCGACTGCAGAACCGAATCCAAATCATCCGCTAGAGAGGCCAGCCCCCGGCCACGGGGTACCGTGTCTGTCCCCCGCAGGGGGCGCCCATGAGGCTTGGGGTGGCCCGGCGCCGCATGGACATCATTTGCACAGGAGAGCAGCGTGATCCAGATCCAGAACGTCTCGAAGTGGTACGGCAGCTTCCAGGTGCTGACCGACTGCAGCACCGCGATCCAGAAAGGCGAGGTGGTGGTCGTCTGCGGGCCGTCTGGCTCAGGCAAGAGCACGCTGATCAAGACCGTCAATGCGCTCGAGCCGATTCAGAAGGGCGACATCGTGGTCGACGGCATCAGCATTGCCGACCCGAAGACCAACCTGCCCAAGCTGCGCGCCCGCGTCGGCATGGTGTTCCAGCATTTCGAGCTGTTCCCGCATCTGACCGTGACCGAAAACCTGACGCTGGCGCAGATCAAGGTGCTGGGCCGCTCGACCGACGACGCCGGCAAGCGCGGCCTGAAGATGCTCGACCGGGTCGGCCTGATGGTGCACAAGGACAAGTTTCCCGGGCAGTTGTCAGGCGGGCAGCAGCAGCGCGTGGCGATCGCGCGCGCGCTGAGCATGGACCCGATCGTGATGTTGTTCGACGAGCCCACGTCGGCGCTCGACCCCGAAATGGTGGGCGAGGTGCTCGACGTGATGGTGCTGCTGGCCAAGGAAGGCATGACGATGATGGTCGTCACCCACGAAATGGGCTTTGCCCGCAAAGTCAGCCACCGCGTCATCTTCATGGACGCCGGCAAGATCGTTGAAGACTGCACCAAGCAAGACTTCTTCGACAACGCCGACCAGCGGTCGCCGCGGGCTAAGGATTTCTTGTCGAAGATCTTGCAGCATTGAGTCGAGCCGTCAGGCAAGCACGACTTCGGTTTGGTCGTGAACGCAGGTGACTTGCGAGGCCTGCGATTGGGCGCGCTCGCCGTTCGCGCCGACCCGGACTGCGGCTACGCGGCTCCAACGTTCGCGGCAACCAAAACAGTGCGTCCCGCTCACCAAATTCGGGCAATCCCGGGGCGCCATCGGGAAAGCACTGAGGGCCAAACCCCCCTAGTTCGGGGGGGCAGGTATCGACAGCGGGCCTTAACCTTCAAAGTGTGAATTGGTCTCGTCAGTCGTAATCAAGTTGTCACCTGCGGTTCAACGTTTCACGACGTGGCTGCGGCAAGGCGATCGCAGCGGTTCGGTGTGACAAATTCCTGACTTTCAGACCTCGACCATGTGCAAATCCGAGCCCGCTGATGCCTCGCCAGGCCAGTGGTCTCCGTCAAAAGGAATATTGATGAAATCCAAGTTGTGGCAGAACGCGTTGGGTGCCATGGGCATCGCTTTGGCAACCCCGGTGATGGCGTTTTCGATTGACTTCGAAACTGTGCCCACCAACTTTTATACGACGGGCGAGTCGTTCACCCAGGCCTCGGTCAACCTGGCAGTCCAGAGCGGCGTCGGCGTGGTCGACACTGCAGCGGCTTTCGGCCCGGGCTCGGGACTGGACCTCGCGGTTCCGCTGGGCACACTGGGCAAGTTTTACAGCGGCTTGAACGATGGCGTGCTCACGCTGACCTCAATTGACAGCAGCCCCTTCAAACTCTTCAGCCTTGACTTCTCCTTCATCTCTCCGCTGACCAACCTGTACGCGCTTGGCGACGTGCCTGGCATGCTGCTGATGGCCTACACCGTTGCTGGCGGCGATGGCAGCCTGAGCTGGAACTTCGGCGCAGCCGATGTCAACGGCAAGTTCACCATGACCACGTTGGCTGATCCCGCACTCACCGTTCCTTCCTACTTGAGCGTCAGCTTCTCTGCCTGCACCTTCAACGGCTTTGGCGGATGCGTTGCGCCCAATGGCAACTTCAACCAGTTCGCGCTGGACAACATCAGCGCTGTGCCTGAGCCCACCCCGGTGGTCCTGGCACTGACGGCCTTGGTCTTCGGCCTGGGCCGTCGCCTGCTTGCCCGTCGCGCCCGTTAACCTGGATCAGGAAAGAAATCACCCATGAACCTGAAGTCTGTTTCGAAGCTGTCGCTGTGCGCTCTGATGATCAGCGTGGCATATAGCGCACACGCACAACCTGTCGCCCGCAGCCCCTACATCATTCAATTGGTCGACGCCCCAGTGGCGGCCTATGAAGGCGGAGTGGCTGGTCTTTCTGCCACACGGCCCGGAATCGGTCAAAGGCTGGACATGACCTCTGCCCGGGTGCAGGCCTATTCGGCCTACCTGCGTACTAAAGTCAACGCCGTCACGGCCAAGGTGCCCGCCGCTGCGGTCTACCAGCGTTACGGCGTGGTGGTGAACGGTTTCGCCGCCATGCTGTCGCCTGCTGAACTGAACGCCCTGCGCCTGGACCCTGCGGTCAAGGCCATCACCGCCGACGAGCCCATGTCCGTCGGCACCAGCTACACCACCTCGCAGTTCCTGAAGCTGGCGGCCGCCGGTGGCGCCTGGTCGCGTAAAGACAGCCAGGGCCGCGATATTAAGGGCGAAGACGTCATCCTCGGCATCATCGACACCGGCGTCTGGCCCGAAAACCGTTCGGTGTCCGACAAAGTCGGCGGCGACGGCAAGCCCGTGCCTTACTTCGACCCGGCAGGCACCGTGGTTTACTCTGCGCTGCCCGCAGGCCGCTTCCGCGGCATCTGCCAGGTGGGCGAAGGCTTCACCGCCGCCATGTGCAACAACAAGCTGATCGGTGCACAGGTCTTCAACGCAACGTTCAAGACAGTGAACGTCGGAAAGATCTGGCCTGGCGAGTACGACTCGCCCCGCGATGAAGACGGCCACGGCTCGCACACGATGACGACGGCGGGTGGCAACGCCAATTCCCTGGTCACCGTGGGCGGCGCGGACCTTGAGACCACTGGTGTTGCGCCACGCGCTCGCCTGGCGGCCTACAAGGTTTGCAACTCTTTTATCAACGCCAGCAACGCCCGCCAGAATGGCTGCTACACCGGTGACACGGTGCAGGCCTACGAGAAGGCGGTTGCCGACGGCGTCGATGTCATCAACTTTTCCATCAGCGGCTCTAACAACGCAGTCAATGGCGCCGTTGCACAAGCCATGTTGGGCGCAGCCAAGGCCAACGTCTTCGTGGCCGCGTCGGCTGGCAATTCAGGCCCCCAGGCTGCCGCACCGGCCAACGTCGCGCACATCAGCCCCTGGGTCGCGACCGTCGGCAATTCGACGCATGACCGCTACACAGAGGCCGTGGTCACGCTGGGCAATGGCACGACCGCACAGGGCGCTTCGTGGCAGACCGGAGGTCTGAGCGCGAAGACCCTGGTGTGGTCACGACAGGCGGGCTTTGGCGCAGCCGCTGCCCAGGGCTCCAATCAAGCCCTGTGCTTCGGTGCTGCCGACGCAGTGGCGGCCTTGCTTGACCCCGCCAAGGTCAGCGGCAAGATCATCGTCTGTGACCGGGGCGGTAACGCTCTCGTGAACAAGGTGGCGAACGCCAAGGCGGCGGGGGCTTTGGGTGTGATCATTCAAAACACGCCTGTTTCAAACAACACGATGCCATTGATTGCGGCCGATCTGCCCACCGTGCATTTACCTGCTTCCGCCTTCACTGCAGTCACAACCCAAGCTGCGGCGAATGGCACCGCATCATTTGGTGCAGCGTTCCAGGTGGCTGGTGTGGTGGCGCCGGTCATGGCCGGCTCTTCCTCGCGCGGCCCGAACCAGTTTGATCCGAACGTGCTCAAGCCTGACATCACGGGCCCAGGCACCGACATCATCGCGGCCTACACCGCAGCGGGTGTGACTGCGGCCGAACGCGCCGACATCATCGCGGGCACTGTCAACGGGCGCCAGGGCGCTGGCCTGCTGACGGGAACGTCGATGTCCAGCCCGCACGTGGCGGGTGCGGCAGTGCTGTTGCGTCAACTAAACCCCACCTGGTCGGTGGCGGCCATCAAATCGGCGCTGATGACCAGTGCAGAGCAGAGCGTGAAGCTGGCCAACGGCACTGCTGATCTGGGCGTTACCGGGCCGAACCAATTGACGGTGAATGCGGGGGTGTTCGGATTCGGTGCAGGGCATCTGGCACCGAACCCCTCCTTGAGCACGCTACTGGTTTACGACATCACGAACGCCCAGTTCGATGCCTACTCAGCAGGCACGATCGGAACCGGTCTGAACCTGCCTTCGATAACGTTTAGCAACGTACTGGGGGTGGCCTCGACGACGCGCACGTTGAGGAACATGGGTTCGATGCCGCTGACGCTGACGGTCATTGGATCGGTGCCCGGGTTCACGATGGCGGTAACGCCCAGCAACTTCACCATCCCGGCTGGTGGCAGCCAGTCCTTCACCGTGGCGTTGACGCGTACGACGGCGGCCTTTGGCAGCTACCTGTACGGTAATCTGACGGTCAGCGGCGGCGGACAGACCTTGCGTTCGCCGTTGACGGCGCGGGCTTCGGCTGCGGTGGTCACCGCGTCCTTTGCCGATACCCGCACGACGGGCACGCGCATCACCACCATCGGCACGGGCTTCAGTGGTCCCACGACCACGACGTCCAGCGGCATGGTGGCGGCCACGCGCACCAGCAGTTCCGTGGCCATCGGCGCCGAGGTTTGCGTTCCCATGGTGGTCCCTGCTGGCACCTGGGCCATCCGTGCTCAGCTGTACAACAGCGACACACAAGGTGGCGCAGCGACGGATCTCGACTTGGCGTTTCGTCCCGCGACGGGCACCAGCACCTTGGCCAGCAGCGGGTTGGATGAAAGCAATGAGGTCGTCAACCTGACATCGCCTGCGGCTGGCACTTACCGCGCTTGTGTAACTGGTTTCAGCTCAGCCGTGAGCACGACACCAACCTTCACGCTTAGCACCTGGATCGTGCCCAACCCTTCAGGAGTGCAGACCCTGCGCGCAGCCGGTCCGTCGGCGGCTGTATTGGGTGGTACGGCGAGCCTGGTGACTTCGTGGACGGCACTGAGCAACGCCCGTTCACTGGGTGCTGTGCGACTGAGCCAGACAGGTGGCCCGGCGCTAGCGCAGACGCTGGTCTATGTCGATGCCCTCAGCGCACCGGCCGCGCTGGCGGCTGCCCCGGTGTTGAGAAACAAGCTCCCGCCGCTGGCTGACTGACAACTGCGACGGGGGGGTGCCTGATGCGCCCTCCTGGCGAGCAAAACAAGGGGCCCTCGGGCCCCTTGCCTTTTTTCCGAGCGAGTGGCGCGTGCGAATTGCGGGCGGTGCGTGTTGCCGTTGTTGACGTACCAGGGCGAATCCACGTCCGCAGTCCCGCTTTCAAGCTCTGCGTGGCCAGGACACCGGATGCGAGAATCTGGCAGATGCCGGACACCTTGACCCTCACCCGCCCCGACGACTGGCACCTGCACTTGCGCGATGGCGCAGCGCTGAGCGCCGTGTTGCCCTTCACGGCGCGGCAATTCGGCCGGGCGATCGTGATGCCCAACCTGCGGCCGCCGGTGACCACGGCTGCTTCAGCCATCGCTTATCGGGAACGCATTTTGGCGGCCCGGCCTGTCGACGGGCCGGGCGCGGATTTCGAGCCGCTGATGACGCTGTATCTCACCGACAACACGCCGCCCGACGAGATAGCACGGGCCAAGGCTGCGGGCGTGGTGGCATTGAAGCTGTACCCGGCGGGCGCCACGACGAACAGCGACGTTGGCGTCACCGACATCCGCAAGACCTACCCGACGCTCGAGGCGATGCAGCGTGCGGGCCTGCTGCTGCTGGTGCATGGCGAGGTGACCGACCCCGAGATCGACATCTTCGACCGCGAAGCGGTGTTCATCGACCAGGTGATGCAGCCGCTGCGGCGCGACTTTCCCGAATTGAAGGTGGTGTTCGAGCACATCACCACGCAGGACGCCGCCGATTACGTGGCCGGCATCGGCGCGCACACCGCCGCCACCATCACCGCGCACCACCTGCTCTACAACCGCAATGCGCTGTTCACTGGGGGCCTGCGGCCGCATTACTACTGTCTGCCAGTGCTGAAGAAGGAACGCCACCGCCAGGCGCTGCTGCGCGTGGCCACCTCGGGCAGCGCGAAGTTCTTTCTGGGCACCGACAGCGCACCGCATGCCGCGGTGATGAAGGAGCAGTCGGTGTGTGGTGCCGGCTGCTTCACGGCGCCGGCCGCGCTGGAGCTGTATGCCGAGGCTTTCGAAGCTGCTGGCGCGCTGGACAAGCTCGAAGCCTTCGCCAGCCACCACGGCGCGGACTTCTACGGCCTGCCGCGCAACGGCGGCACGGTCACGCTCAAGCGCCAACCCTGGACGCTGCCCGAGACCCTGCCCTTCGGTGACGCGCTGATCAAGCCGCTGCGCGCGGGCGACACATTGAATTGGAAATTGACATGACCGACCGCGTGATGCTCCTGATCGATGCCGACAACGTGTCCGTCGACGTCATCGAACAAGCCGTGCGCCTGGTGCTCAAGCAGCACGGCGGCCTGCACGTGCGGCGCGCGTATTGCACGGCCGAGGGGGCGGTGAAGCACCAGGCGGTGTTCCGCCGGCTGTCGATCAAGCCGATGGTGAACCTGTCGACCGGCAAGAACAGCACCGACATCGCGCTCGCGGTCGACGCCATCGATCTGGTGCTCGCCGAGCGGCCCGACGTGGTCGTCATCGCCTCGTCCGACAGCGACTTCGCGCCGCTGGTACAGCGCCTGCGCGAGAAAGGTTGCGAGGTGCGCGGCATCGGACAGATGGGCAAGACCGGCGACGACACGCAAGACGTGTACGACGACTTCACGGTACTGGAACACCGCAAGGCCGAGCGCGATGTTGCGGCCCCGGCCGACAAGCCCGCGCGCACGCGTACGCGCGCGCCGGCGGCGAAGAAGGTGGCCGCTGGCAAGACCGCCGCAGCGAAGAAGGCGCCTGCCAAGAAGGCTGCTGCCGGCGACGCGCCAGCGCGCAAGACCCGCACCCGCAAGGTTGGACCGGGGTCGGGATCGGGATCGGGATCGGTATCTGCACCGGTGACAAGCCCGGCACCGGCCGCCCTCGTTGCCGACGCGGTGATGGCCGTCGTGGCGTCGTCGTCCGAGCCTGTGGCGGCCGCGCCGGCGGTGCCGGCCGCGCGGTCCGGCGTCACGCTGAACGCCGTGCTGGGTTGCCTGCCCGAACTGAACGCCGGTCAGGGCCTGCCTTTGAACGTGGCGGTACAGCGCTTGCGCGAGGCGCAGTTGCTGGGCAAGAACAACTCGTCGCTCAAACTCTTCGCCCAGTTCGGCGACCGCTTCGACCTGCTCCCGCCAGGCAAGCCGTCGCAGGTGCGGCTTCGGGGCTGACGCCGGTTCGCGGGGCTCCAGGCAAAGCCCCATAAACACCGTGCCTGCTTGAAAGCCGGCGGGCGGCCCTAACATCCTGCCATGTCTCAATACACCAGCGCCGCCGGGGCGCCCACGCCATGAAACGTATTCTGCTGTTCGTCGTGACCAACGTGGCCGTGATGCTGGTTTTGGGCATTGCCGCCAACCTGTTGGGTCTGAACCGCTTCATCACCGCCCAGGGCCTGAACATGGGCACGCTGTTCGGCTTCGCGCTGATCATGGGTTTCGGCGGCGCCATCATCTCGCTGCTCATCAGCAAGCCGATGGCCAAGTGGACCACCGGCGCCAAGCTCATCAACGATTCGGCCGACCCCACCCACCGCTGGATCGTGGCCACTGTGAAGACGATGGCCGACAAGTCCAAGATCGGCATGCCCGACGTGGCCATCTTCGAAGGCGCGCCGAATGCGTTTGCGACCGGCGCTTTCAAGAACTCGGCGATGGTGGCGGTGTCCACGGGCCTGCTGCAAACCATGAACCGCGACGAGGTCGAGGCCGTCATCGCGCACGAAGTGGCGCACGTGGCCAATGGCGACATGATCACCATGACGCTGATCCAGGGCGTGATGAACACCTTCGTGGTGTTCCTGTCGCGCGTCATCGGCTACTTCGTCGACAAGGTCGTGTTGCGCAACGACCGCGAAGGCGTGGGCATCGGCTACTACGTCACCACCATCGTGCTCGACATCGTGCTGGGCGTGCTGGCTGCCATCATCGTGGCCTGGTTTTCGCGGAAGCGTGAATTCCGCGCCGACGCCGGTGCCGTGGCGCTGATGGGCCGCAAGGAACCGATGATCAACGCCCTGGCGCGATTGGGAGGGATGGTGCCCGGCGAACTGCCCAAGTCGATGGCCGCCATGGGCATCAACGACAAGCCCAGCAGCATGATGGCGCTGTTCTCGAGCCATCCCGCTATCGAGGACCGCATCAAGGCGCTGCGCGAAGCGGCTTGACGTGACACGCTGACTGCCGAAGAGACAAGGGGGCCCGCGAGGGCCCCATTTCAATGCCGTCCGCGCAGGCCCCTATTCAGACCTCGCGACGCGGGTTGTGGATCAGCTTCTGAACTGCACTGCATGCAGCCGCGCGTAAAGGCCACCGGCGGCCAGCAGCTCGGCATGGCTGCCTTGCTCGACAAGCCGGCCGCCTTCCAGTGCCAGCACCCGGTCGGCGTGTTCGATGGTCGACAGCCGGTGCGCGATGACCAGGCTGGTGCGGCCGACCATCAGGCGTTTCAAGGCCGCCTGCACGGCCCGCTCCGACTCCGAGTCCAGCGCCGAGGTGGCTTCGTCCAGGATAAGGACAGGCGCGTCCTTGGCCACCGCGCGCGCGATCGCCAGGCGCTGGCGCTGGCCGCCCGACAGCTGGCTGCCGTTGTGTCCGATCAGCGTGTCCATGCCCTGGGGCAGGGTGTCGACGAAGTCCAGCAGGTGGGCCGCTTTCAAGGCCTCGCGCACGGCGTCGCGCGACATGTCCGCGCCCAGGGTCACGTTGGCGGCCAGGGTGTCGTTGAACAACACCACGTCCTGGCTGACCAGCGCGAACTGGCGCCGCAAGGCCTGCACGTCCCAGTCCTGAAGGGCCACGCCGTCCAGGGTGATGCGGCCGGCTGTCGGTTCCAGGAAGCGCGGCAGCAGGTTCACCAGCGTAGTCTTGCCGGCGCCCGAGGGGCCGACCAGGGCCACCGTCTCGCCGGCCTGCACGTGCAGGTTCAGCGACTCGACGGCCGGGGGCACGTCGTCGCGGTAGCGCAGCGTCACGCCTTCGAAGGCGATATCGCCGCGCGCACGGCCACCGTCGTGCGTGCCGCCGGTCTCGACCGGGCTGTGCTCCACCAGGTCCAGGCCGCGCTCGACGGCGACCAGCCCGCGCGTCAGCGGCGCCATCACGTCCGACAGGTGCTTGGCCGGCGCCACCAGTTGCAGCATGGCGAAGACGAAGGCCACGAAGTCGCCCACCGACGTGGCACCGCTGCGGCTTTGCCACAGCGCGATGACGATCACGGCGGACAGCGCGCACGAGGCCAGCATCTGCGTCACCGGTGTCATCGTGGCGCCCGCCACCATGGACTTCAGCATCAGCCGGCGCACCAGGTTGGCACGGCCGTAGAAGCGCTGCTCCTGCTGCCCTTCGGCGCCGTGCAGCCGCACGATTCGCCAGGCGCCCATGTTCTCTTCCACCACGTAGGCCAGCTGGTCGGTGGCCTCCTGGCCCTCGACCGTCAGCCGGTGCAGACGGCGCCCCAGCGCCCGCATCACGAGCCCCACCGCAGGGAAGAGCAGGCCCACGATCAGCGTGAGCTGCCAATTCAGCGTCAACAGGTAGATCAGCAGAGCGACCAGGATCAGCGAATCGCGCACCAGCGTCAGCAGCGACGTCGACAGGATGGTCACCCCGGCTTGCGCCTCGTACACCAGCGTGTTGGTCATGCCGCTGGCGGTCTGTTCTGCGAACAGCGCCGGCTGGCTGCGCAACAGGCGGGCGAACATGGCCTCGCGCAGTTTCAGCACGGCGCGGTGGGCCGTCCAGGCCAGGCCGTACTGGGCCACGAAGCCCGACAGGCTGCGCACCGCGAACAGCCCAATGATGACCACCGGCACTACCCACAACGGCATCGTGCCGGCGGCGAAGCCCTGGTCCAGCAGCTTGCCCAGCAGCAGCGGAATCATCGGCTCGGTGGCCGCCGTGACGACAGCGCCCAGCCCTGCAGCAATCAGGCCCCAACGGCTGCCGCGAACGAAGGGCACGAGCCGTGCAAGGCGCTGGATCAGGCTGGGCATGGAGTGGGCGGGAGCCTGGGAGGCTGTTGACGATTGCGCGATTATCCGTGGGCTGCCCGAGTCCTCAACACACGGGCAACACAGGGGCAAGGCCGACGACACGGCGACGATCTGCCGTACCTTGTCGCGCCGCAAATCGCTCTACCATTCAGCAATGCCATTCGACCCGTCGCCACTGCGGCAACTGCTGGAGCAGACCCGCACCATCGCCATCGTCGGCCTGTCGCCCGACGAGCATCGGCCCAGCCACCGCGTGGCGCGGTACCTGCAGGCCCACGGTTACCGCATCGTGCCGGTAAATCCGCGCTGCGCCGAGGTGCTGGGCCTGCCCTGCTTTGCCAGCCTGGAAGAGATATCCTTCGCGGTCGACCTGGTCGACGTGTTCCGGCGCACCGAAGAGCTGGTGCCCATCGCCCGCAGCGCAGTAAGCATCGGCGCGCGATGCCTGTGGCAGCAACTGGGCGTGGTGAATGCCGAGGCCGATGCCATTGCGACAGCCGGCGGCCTGGTGTCGGTGATGGACCGCTGCATCGAGATCGACCACAAGCGGCTCTTCGGCGGCCGCTGAGTCGGTGCCCGCAGCCTGCGGGCGGCGCCGACGACCACCGCAACCCCCATCAATCCCCATCACCCCCCCTCTGGATACGACCTTGATGCCCGCTTACCTCTACGCCAACGTCGAAGTCACCGACCCCGCCGCCTACGAAACCTACCGCGCCAGGGTGCCTGCGCTGATTGCGGCGCACGGCGGGCGCTACCTGGTGCGCGGTGGGGCTTGCGAGGTGCTGGAGGGCCGCGCCGAGCCGTATCGCCAGGTGATTCTGGAGTTCCCCGACATGGCCCACCTGAAGGCCTTCTACGCCTCGCCCGCGTACCAGCAACTGATTGCCGTCCGCCAGGGGGCTTCGCGTGGCACGCTGCTGGCCATCGAAGGCGTGGCCTTGTGATGAACGACGCTGCTCGGGCCTGTGCCGAACTGATGCAGGCGCATCGTTCGATACGACAGTACGACGGCCGGCCGATCGACCCGGAACTGATCGACCGCGTGCTCGAACAAGCGCTGCACGGCTCGTCGTCCAGCGGCAACTTGAACATGGTGTCGGTCATCAAGACGCGCGATGCCGAACGCAAAGCCCGGTTGTGCGACCTGCATCTAGGCCAGCCGATGGTGCTGCAGGCGCCACTGGTGCTGACCTTCTGCGCCGACAGCTTCCGCACCCGCGAATGGCTGGCTCAACGCGATGCACGTGCGGGCTTTGCCGACTTCATCAGCTGGCACGTGGCGGCCTTCGACGCCATCATCCTGGCGCAGACCGCGTCGCTGGCCTTCGAAAGCCACGGCCTGGGCATCTGCTACATGGGGACCACGCTGCACGCCATGCGCGAGATCGCCGACTTCCTGGAGATGCCGCCGAACTGCCTGCCGGTGACGAGCTTGGTGGTCGGCTGGCCGGCCGAGAAAGTGGCGCAGCGCGACCGCCTGCCGCCAACGGCGTGGATTCACGACGAGCGCTACCAGCGCCCCACGCCAGCCGACATCGACGCCCGCTTCGGCGAGCGCGAACGGCGCGGTTGGGACCGTTACCGCGCCATGGGGCCCGACATGGTGCAGCGCATGCGGGACCACGGCGTCACCTCGCTGGCGCAGTTCTACACGAGCAAGATCAAGTACGACCCCGATCAATTCGCCCAGGACTCGACGGCGCTGCGGGCGCTGCTGGAGGAGCGCGGTTTTCTGGCTTGAGCTGGTTCCGCGCCGTCTCACTTTGACGGCAAGCTCCGCAGGTAGGCCACTACCGCATCAGGGCCCGCTGAAGACCATGCCGCCGGCGCCGATCCTGGTTGCCAGGTCAAGCGCGCCCTGGGCGCCGGGTGTGGAGTGGCATTCGACGCAATGGCCCAGCGGCCCGGTCGCGGATGGCGGTGACGACTTGTGCGTCGGTCCAGTGGCCGATGCCTGTGGCCTTGTCGGGCGTGATGTTGGGTGCCACGGCGCTGAAGGGCGGTTCTTCGAAACGCAGACCCCCGGCCAGTTCCATGCCGACGAGGGGCCCGTTCGGGCCTTGTGGCGTGTGGCAGTTGCCGCAGGCCACGATGAACTGCATCAGGTAGCGGCCGCGTTCCAGCGGTGTCTCGGCGGCGCCGGCCGCGAGGGTGGCGCCACAAAGCGCCAGGACGGCCATCGCGCGGTGGATGGATCGGGTGTTCATCGCAGCTCCATCTCGTCGTGAAGCCGCCACGCCCCTTGCGCGGCGGCCCGTGCGAACTCAGGCGCGCCGCAAGTGAGCAGCGGCCTGGGCCGCGGTTTCGTAGACATGCGGCGCCACACCGCGTGCAGCCAGCGCACTGCCCAGCTTGGCGCGCAGGAAGCTGCTGGTGCTGTAGCGGGTGACGTCGATGTAGTGGCGTTCGACCAGCGTGCGAACCATGGCTGTCCACGCTTCTTCGACCTCGTCCTCGAGCCGGAAATGGTCGTAGTTGACGACGCCATAGACGCGCTGGCCCAGCGGCGCCAGCTTGGCCTCGATTTCGCGCTGCACGGCGGCTACGTCGTCGTGGTTGCGCACGTGCAGTCGCTCGAAATTGATGAAGAGCGTGCGCGAATCGGCGTCGTAGTGCAGCCGCTCAGGCAAGGGCCGGCCGAGCAGGCGCTGGCGCAGGCCCATCGGCTCATCGGTAAAGATGCTGGCGTCCATCTGAACGGGGTCGTGCTCGATGACGGGCTTGAAGTCCATGAAACGCAGGATGTCGCGCTCGATTTCCAGCCCCGGCGCGATCTCGATCAGCTCGATGCCCTCGGCATGCAGCCTGAACACGCAGCGCTCGGTGACGTACAGCACCGGCTGCCCGCGCCGGGAGGCCTCGCGACCCGAAAAGGTGCGGTGTTCGACCTCGGCCACCAGCTTGCGCGCCGCGCCGGCCAGGAAGGTGCCGGCGAAGACCACGCGTTGCGCGTTCTGGCTGATGTTGATGAAGCCGCCGGCCCCCGACAGCCGGGGCCCGAACTTGCTGACGTTGAGGTTGCCCTGGGCGTCGGCCTGGGCCAGGCCGAGCACGGCCAGGTCGAGGCCGCCGCCGTCGTAGAAATCGAACTGGCTGGGCTGGTCGATGATGGCCTGCGTGTTGACCGCAGCGCCGAAGTTCAGCCCTCCGGCCGGGATGCCGCCGATCACGCCCGGCTCGGCGGTGAGCGTGATGAGATCGATGATGTGTTCCTCGGCCGCCACGTTGGCCACACCCTCGGGCATGCCGATGCCCAGGTTGACCACTGCGTTGGGCTGCAGTTCGAGCGCGGCGCGGCGTGCGATGACCTTGCGCGCGCTCATCTTCATGGGCTCTACGCTCGTGACGGGCACGCGGAATTCACCGGCGAAGGCCGCGCTGTAGGGCGTGGCGAAGGTCTGCTGGTGGTATTCGGGCTTCTCGGCCAGCACCACGCAATCGACCAGCACGCCGGGCACCTTGACCTGCCTCGGTGAGAGCGAATGCGCATCCGCCAGACGTTCGACCTGCGCGATGACGATGCCGCCGCTGTTGTGGGTGGCCATGGCGATGGCCTGGGCTTCCAGCGTCAATGCCTCGCGCTCCATGGTCAGGTTGCCCTGCGTGTCGGCGGTCGTGGCGCGGATGAACGCCACGTCGATGGGGAAGGCCTTGTAGAACAGGAAGTCCTCGCCGTCGATGGGCATCACGCGCACCAGTTCTGCCGTGGTGCGGGCATTCAGCCGGCCGCCGCCGAAACGCGGGTCGACGAAGGTGCCCAGCCCCACGCGCGACAGGTGCCCGGGCTTGCCGGCGGCGATGTCGCGGAACAGGTGGGTGATGACGCCCTGCGGCAGGTTCCAGGCCTCGATGCGGTTGTCCACCGCCAGCTTCTGCAGCTTGGGGCACAGGCCCCAGTGACCGCCGATCACACTGGCCACCAGACCGTCGTGGCCCAGGTGGTTCAAGCCGCGATCCTGGCCGTCGCCTTGGCCTGCGGCATACACCAGGCGCAGCCCGCGCGGCGTGCCGCTGGCCAGGAACCGCTTCTCCAGCGCCACCGCCAGGTTCTCGGCGAATCCGATGCCGATGAAGCCGCTGGTGGCCAGCGTGTCGCCGTCGCGGATGAGCTGCACCGCGTCACTGGCGCTCACCACCTTGCCGGTGGCGCCGCGCAGCGAGCTCATGCGCTCGGCGGCATGTGAGTGGGTCGTCATGGGGGCCTCCTTCGGCAATCGTCACCGCGCCGGCTTGCACTGACCATGGGTGATCGCCCGGGGACGTAGCATCGGCGCACCGTCCAAGTCCAGCACCATGCCAGAGTCAACCCGCATTCCCGGTCGCCGCCTTTTGCATTCACCAGGGCCGTCTCCGGTGCCCGACGAGGTGCTGCACGCGATGAGCCGCCAGCCCATGGACCTGGCCGACC
>ENA-OBIT01000190-OBIT01000190.1-metagenomes-genome-assembly--contig:-NODE-190-length-26317-cov-12.3417_pt1 | contig 26317 bp, 19 predicted proteins | sample MGYA00153386_OBIT01 | MGnify analysis MGYA00153386
GGAACCTCTCCCAGTTTTGGATAATGATATTGCAGCCCATTATCGGATTTTGGCGAGTCGGGGAAATGAAAGACCTTTTGCGGATTTATACTTGTTTAATCTACCAGATGCGATTCCCTGTTTTCCTTTGCCTTTGGGTGCAGGCGATGTGGAGCCGATCGTCGATTTGCAGGTGTTGCTGAATACAGTGTACGATCGCGCCGCCTATGACATTACCCTCGATTATACGGCCCAGTTAGTCCCTGCGCTGTCGGAAACTGATGCTGTTTGGGCCGATTCTTTGTTCGAGGAGAGAGGATTGAAAGGGCGATCGCAAATAACAACTGATAGTTAAGCGCCTCACCGCTTTTTCAAAGCATCCAAAAAATGAACAGACCAATATTCAAGAAATCGGCATTTCAGGGGTTTGATGAATTTATCCCAAGGATTGAGGTCAACAATATAATTGCCGATTTTGATACCAACCGGCTCTAAATGTTTGCCTTCTATTTCTTGGATCAATAAAGGCAATTTTCTATTACTTAGCTGTTCAAAAAGCCAAAGTACATCGCTGTTTTTTTGTTGTTCTGGACTTTTGTTGATATCCTTGATAGAACCAGCGATTTCATCCCCCTCGAAAGAAATTATTGCTGTCAAATTAAACAGAGAACTATTATCAATAAAGCATTGAGTTTGTTCTCTGGTTGGCAGCACTCCTAAGCGGAATTTGTCTAATAATTGTGCTAGCGATCGCACAGGAATAGCGCTCTCTGTATTGCTGATATCAGGAGCAATTAATAAGGACGGCTGGTCTTTAATTGAAGGTCTGTCAATGCCCAGATTTTCGATTAAGCTTTGAATCTGTTCGTAGTCAGGGCGATCGCAGAATTTATCCACAATATTTGGATACCGATCGTCGCTTAAAAATTCTAAAAGGGCAATGTACTTGCATCCCAGACTGTGACCTACCCAAAAATAACTCGATGCTTGTTGATAAATTTCGCTTTCATAGCCTAGTTTTTGAGCGATTTTTGTCAGTTCTGTTCTCAGTATTTCCTGTTCTTTCAATAACCCAATAGCGATCGGCCAGTGACGAAAAGTAAATCTAAATGGCAGAGCAACTACGGTATAACCTTCTTCAAATAACTGCTGTAAAAAATATCGATAAAACAGAGTTGGCAAACTGCCAAAAAAAGTTCCACCAATAAATTGTACAACACCTTTTGGCTGCGGATGAACAGCTACCCAACTAAAAGAAACAGGCTGAAATTTAAATGAGTTTGACATTTTAATAAAGCTCAGTGAGTGTATAGGTGGGGGTAATTAAACGTAATTAAATGTAAGGTGGGCAATGCCCACCCTACAGTTACTTACCCTTTAACAGTTCTAGATGCTAGACATTCTGACAGGAATCTCTAATCTTTCCATCACTGTATTTAGCTCGCTCAAATTGACCTCACTGGCATCGAGCTCGGCTAGCAGCTGCACTAGCATTTTAGCTTTTTCTGGATTCTCTGCTTCCAAACTAGCCAAGTCCAAAGTACCGTTGTTTAACTCTTTCAAAAGCGGCTGAAAGATTGGCGAGACGAGATTTGGTGGTAGTTTGACTTGTTCGACTGGTCCAGGAGGAATTTCGTTGAAGCCTTTTCCACTGGCGATCGCTAAAGTGTAATTGATTTGATCGAAGTCAAATTTAGTATCAGCATCAGCTGGCGGTGGGGGAATAAGTGGTGGTGGGAAACCTTTCGGCAAGAAAGTACCGCGAATTTCGGGATTCAATAATACCTTGACTGGTAAGACGGCTGCAGCATTTGGTCGGCGCCGAAATAGTGAGACAAATCCGCGCACTTCCAACAAACTTGCAGGCAGAACCTTTTCCAGATTAGGCAACAATTGAAAAGATGCTGTGTTGCGACCGGGTATTTTGAAATTTGCGCGATAGTTCTCAGTTTGCCCCTGGTCCGCGTCCTTAATCAGAGTTACAGGGAAGTTATTGGATGCACTATCCAAAAATATGAGAGCGTTGCCGACCAAGACTCTATTCGGGTCTGCCGGATTGGGTTTGCGGATGGTAAACTGAATCCGATATTCCACCTCGAATCGTTCGAGATTGGAGATGGTGAGAAAGTATCCCTGAACGATTCGACGACCCACTGCGCTGATGTTTCCGGCCACAGGTGCGATCGGCTTTGTGAGGAGTTCAAAGGTGGAAATTTCCATGTTGTTTTCAGAGTAATTTAACTTTTTGGACTCGGAAAAATTTCTTTATGTTTTTCCGTGGCTATATCTATGAATAACTGCTGGTCGCGGTTGGTTAACAGTCGCTTTTTCTGGTGACACTCATTTGAGTTAACTCAAGTGAGTGTCGCTCGATCGTGCGACTTGACAATTGAAAATTTTTTGTTAAACTCCCCTTGGAACGCGGATCGGGAATTTAATTTATCCTCGTGTATCTGAAGATGAAGATAAAATATCGAATCGATCGTCAGCCCGATCGCACATTAATCTGTTGGTATAATCCCCGTTAAACAGGGTGGCGGCGATCTGAAAGCTAAAAAATTCTACACAAAACGTTACATATTTGTTAACATCGTGACGAGTCTGTCCCCAGCAGCCACTCTGTTAACCTTCTAAATTAACCGCTATGAATCAACCTCCCTCAGCACCTCAAACCTCCTCTGAGTCCGTCGCCGAAATCCCGACAGCGCCGACAAATAATGCACCTCCACCGAGTTATGTGAAGCTAGCGATGCGGAACATGGTTCGCAAGCGGGCGACTTCTCTGTTTCATTTTGCGTTGACTGCGGCCGGACTTTTGGGCGTACTCGTCGGTTTGGCTTTTCTCGATCGATATTTCAACTCTTAATCGAGATTCTCACAATCAGCCTCTAATTTCCACTGATATTTTTCATGTTTCTTAATAGGGAGTTAAGCTGATTGTGTTCCGGCCTGTTGCAATGTTCAACAGATTATTGTAATCTGCCTCCTGAAAGCAAAAAGTCTATTAGCTCGATCGCCCAATTGGAAATTGTCAAAAAATTGAATATATCGCTTGACACCAGATGCTGAAAATGTTAATTGAGGTAAATGTCGAAGACTGTTACCGGCTCGCCCAGCAGTCTGACGGCGTTTCTAACCCCCCTGAGAGTCACGCCAGCGGGGAGATTTCAGCCGAAACCTGGGAAAATTGGTTTGGGGTTTGGTTGGAAAACCAGGCGGCTGATGTACCTGTAGCCTGTGGTTACGAAGTCAGTCTCCGTTTAACCGACGATCCGCAGATGCAAGCCCTCAACGCCCAGTACCGCCAGCTCGATCGACCGACCGATGTATTAGCTTTCGCAGCTTTGGAGGTAGACTGTCCTCAGCCCGAGGAAATGTCGTCATCTGAACCCCTATACTTGGGTGATATCGTGATATCGATCGATACAGCTTACCGACAAGCCCAGCAGCAAGGACATCCCCTGAAGACCGAACTAGCTTGGCTCGCATCCCACGGTTTTCTGCATCTTTTGGGCTGGGATCACCCGGATGAAAAGAGTTTAACTCAAATGCTTGATCGACAAGAAACATTGCTGCGCGCGATCGGTCTTGAGATCCAAACCGCATAACTGAGGTTGATACAGACTCAACAAATCATGTCAAGCCAAATATAACTTTCTAAAACTACATCAAAACTTTACCAAAAACTTAGGAAAGTTACCTAGACTTGATGAAGTAAATTTTAAAAGTCTAGCCTTCATTCATCTCTGTAACTTAAAGTTGGTTGTTTATGACACTAGATAGACCGTCAATTTCATCAAACATCTCACAGTTTGCGATCGTGCCTCAAGACTCTTCCAGCCAGACAGTCCACGAGCCTAAAAAAGCCTTGAAATACAAACGAGAGCTGTCCTGGAAAATCGCATCTAGCTTAGCTACGAGTTTTAGATACGCTTGGGGTGGTCTGATTTATGCTTTTGAAACTCAGCGAAATTTTCGCATTCACACTGCGATCGGCACTTTGGCGATCGGACTCGGACTATTTTTGCAACTCAAACCGGTAGAAATATCTGTGATCGGCGTCACCATTGGCATAGTTTTAGCAATGGAACTTTTGAATACGGCGATCGAATCGGTGGTAGACTTAACCGTTGGGCAATCTTACCACGAACTCGCCAAAATTGCCAAAGACTGCGCTGCTGGGGCTGTATTGGTATCGGCAATGGCGGCTGCGATCGTCGCTGCTGCACTTCTGCTTCCTCCCTTGTGGGAAGTTGTTCAACTAGCGATCGCCCGTTAGTAATCAAAAATTTTAGGTTTTTAGATAACCAAATTTGAGGTTTTTAGTTTTATTCGTAAATATTAGAGTTCTTGCAAAAAAGATATATGTTATAATTGAAGCCTTTAAATTAGACTTCTCCCATAATTCTGGAACAGGCAGGATGCCTGTTCGACCTAGGCTTTTTGGGAGATGTCTATTGCAACTATTTTTAGATATAGCATCTATCTAAAATCCTGAAACTATTGCATTCAGGCAGCGAGTCAATCTAAAATCAATTCTGGTTGCACCGTCAGGTGATATTGACGGTTAATAGTTAACATGAATTTACTATTCCGATGCTGACGGATTTGATATAAAATCTAAAACTTGGAACCTAAAATCAAACTTAACCCGTGATTATAGTCATCGATAACTACGATAGTTTTACATACAATTTGGTGCAGTATCTAGGAGAACTTGGTGCCGAGTTGCCCGTAGCAAGCGAAGTCCAAGTCTACCGCAACGACCAAATCTCCCTAGCAGAAATTCGCCGATTGCAGCCCGCAGCCGTCGTAATTTCTCCAGGCCCCGGAAGGCCGGAAGATGCGGGAATTTCTCTGGAATTAATCAAAGAATTGGGGCCGACTATGCCAATTTTAGGCGTATGTCTCGGACATCAAAGTATTGGTCAAGTATTCGGCGGAAAAATTGTTTCTGCACCCGTGTTGATGCACGGCAAAACTTCTCAGGTAGAACACAGCGGAGTCGGAGTTTTTGTCGGAGTAGAATCGCCGATGATTGCAACTCGATATCACAGTTTGGTAATAGAAAAGCAAAGTTGTCCAGAAGTTTTGGAAGTTACGGCTTGGGTGGAAGATGGAACTATTATGGGCGTGCGACATCGGGAATATCCTCATATTGAAGGCGTACAGTTTCACCCGGAAAGTATTTTGACGACTTCGGGAAAGCAATTATTGCGAAATTTCTTGGAAAGGCTTTAGAGCTTTTTTGTACTACGTGAAAAGTGCGATCGGACCTAACTTATCGATAACGCGGCAACGTAGGACACGGCAATGCCGTGTCCCTACCCCAAAACATCACTGCCATGTCCTGATTTCGGGTAACTTATCAGGGGGTTCAATCTGATTGTGGAATATTCAACAAACTGAATATACAGTTTTTTCATGGATTTGTGGTATAACAACAAACGACCAACACCCGACAACCGCAACCAAAAGATGAAACGGCGACAATTAATACGTTACGCACAGACGAGTTTGTTGGCAGCTTTCTTCACTGGTTTGCCATCTGGATGGGAAAGCTATCAAGCTCAAACTGCTGGTTCTTTGTCGATTCAGTGGTTGGGCCACACTTGCTTCTTGTTCACCGGTGGCGGTGCGAGGGTGCTGGTGAATCCTTTTCGCCCCCTGGGCTGTACGGCAGGCTATCGCTCTCCCAAAGTGCCAACAGATTTGATTCTGATTAGCAGTCGGTTGCTCGATGAAGGGGCGGTAGAGGGATTTTCCGGCAATCCCGGCCTTTTGTACGAGCCTGGTGCTTATCGATCGAACGGGCTGCGGATTCAAGGGATTCGGACGCAAAAAGACCGTGAGGGAGGAAGGCGGTTTGGAGTCAATGTGGCTTGGTTGTGGCAACAAGCTGGTGTTAAGATTTTACACTTGGGTGGAGTTGCTGGCCCGATTGGCATTGAAGAACAAATCTTGATTGGGCGGCCGGATGTAGTGCTGATTCCCGTCGGTGGAGGGCCGAAAGCTTACACTCCGGCGGAAGCAAAGCAAACTTTGCAACTTCTCAAACCGAAGATGGTGATTCCCACGCATTTCAAAACCCAAGCCGCCGATGCTACTGCGTGCGATTTGGTGCCGCTAGATCAATTCTTGGCCCTGATGGATGGTACGCCGGTGCGTAGGTTGGATAAAGACACGATTTCGCTCAAATCGGCTGACTTACCCCAAACCGGTTCGGTGATTGAGGTTTTGAGTTACAGATTTGGCGGTTGAAGCATTTTTACCTAAGCTTGCGTTATAGTAAGGAAGTTTTGGTCGATCGGGAATGCCAGAGATTTTTCTCTCTACCTTAGCCTCTTCAAATCATACCTTTTGTAGAGATTTGGCTAACACAAGAATTCATGTTCACTGTTTTACGTAGTAATAAGGAAATTCAAGCACAATGAAAAATCAAAATGTTCCTAGCTGGATCAAACAACTCACAGGTTTCGCAGGAGTAATCGGCGCTAGCGCGCTCATCGTTTTCCCAGCTTGGGCTCACATCAACTCCAACACCAGTGTTGCTAATGCAACTCAAACTCAACAAGTTGCAGGAAATGTAAAAACTGCTGCTTCACCAGAACCAATTGCTCAAGCTAAGGATATTGTCGCTATTGCATCTGGCGACGCTCAATTCAAGACTCTGACGAAAGCTTTGACAGCAGCAGGATTGGTTCCAACTTTACAAGGAAAAGGCCCCTTCACTGTTTTCGCACCGACAGACGCCGCATTCGCTGCTTTACCAAAAGGCACTTTGGATGATTTGCTGAAACCCGCCAACAAAGCCAAACTTACCAAGATTTTGACTTATCATGTTGTGTCTGGTGCAGTTCTCTCTACCAGCCTGAAGTCTGGCGATGTGCCGACTGTTGAAAAAACCCCGTTGAAAGTAGTAGTCGCTGGCGGCAAAGTGACCGTCGGTGGCGCTAATGTTGTCAAAGCTGACATCAAAGCTAGCAACGGTGTTATTCACGTCATTGACAAAGTTTTGATCCCCGCTGATGCCAAGTAGAACTAACGGTTTTGGGATCAACTGATATCAGATTTGGTTCAATTAACCCAAACCAAAAGTCAGGAAACGGCAATGCCGTTTCCCTACACATATCATCTGCCATTAACTGATATTTGGTGAAATACAGATATTCTGTAGGGACACAACAATGTTGTGTCCTGATTTTTATGTCACATAATGAACGCGAAGCCCCGGAGACGGCAGTGCCGTTTCCCTACACATATCATCTGCCATTAACTGAATATTTGGTGAAATACAGATATTCTGTAGGAACACAACAATGTTGTGTCCTGATTTCTATGACAGGCAATGCTGCCAACCCTCACCTCTGTGGCCAAAATCAAAGATTTCAGGATGGATAATTTCTGCTAAAATTTCTAACGAATCAACCAATCTTGGCCCTGGTCGATTAAAGTAAGCATTCCCATCACTTATGTAAACTTTCCCAGTTTTTACTGCTTTCAAATTTGACCATTCTGCATATTTGGTTATTTGCATTGCTTCGATGCGAGTGCGGTTTAAATCAAAGCCACAGGGCATGAAAATAATTATATCGGGATTAGCTTCTACTAGCGATTCCCATTTTAACCAAGGGGAATGTTGGCCGACAATTCCAAACAGCGAATTTCCTCCCGCCATAGCCACTAATTCGGGAATCCAGTTACCCGCAGCCATCAAAGGTTCAATCCATTCGATGCAGGCTACTGTGGGTTTAACGGTTAATGTTTCGGTTTTTACGATAATAGCATCGATCCGGGATTGCAAAAGGTCGATCGTACTTTTGCCATCTACGCCCAAAGCATCTGCAACTCGCCCAATATCCGTCCAGATTTCTGCTAGCAAATTCGGCTGCAAAGAAATAACTTCCGGCTGGCTATTTACCAGCGTGCTTACTGCTTGTTCAACCTCTGCTAGAGAACAAGCGCAGACTTCACATTGAGCTTGAGTAATAATGTGAGTTGGCTGCAATTTTTCTAAAGTATCTATTTCTACTTTATAGACACTGAGCGCATTTTGCAACAATTCTGTCACGCGGTTGTGAATTTCGCTGCTAGTTCCTTCAGGATTGAATTTAGGCTGAGTGCAAACAGGTAGATTTTGAATTTCTGGGGGATAATCGCATTCATGGGAACGGCCCACAATGGCATCGGTTAATCCTAAAACTGCTACAATTTCGGTGGCACTGGGAATTAGAGAGACAATTCTGAGTTGGTTCATTGGCTTTCTATTTTTTACAGATTTATCAGCACAGGCGGGGAAGAAAACCCCTTTATCCTCTATGAATGCGTAGGGTGCGTCGCCACCGACAATTCTCGCTACTGGCAATTATTTATCGAGCGACGCACCCTACCATACAATAAAGGGGGTATGTTACCAGGATTTAGTATTAGAAGCACGGGCTTTTTGGCCCGTGCCACAATTAAAGAGATTCTTAAATTTTCAACTTTTTCAAGTATTGCAAATCTTGCCAGGCTTGGATGAGATCACCTTGTAAGAGTGCGGCTACACCGTTTAAGACTCTAATTTCCGGTAGGTTGGGGTTGAGGGCGAGAGCGGGTTTTAAGGCTTTTTGAGCGGATGAGGGATGCCAGCCGTACAGGTGTACGAAAGCGAGATAGGCGTAAGCGTAAGGGTTTTTTGAGTCGAGTTGAGTGACTTTTTCTAAGGCGGCGATCGAACTTTCGACATTCTGCTGCAACACCCGAGAAAATGCCAAAGCATAAGCGAATTCTAGATTATTCGGTTCCTGCTTCAGTCGATATTCTAACGCTTGTTCTGCTTGAACGGTATAATCTTGAATTGGATCGTACTGATTGATGCGTCCAATTTGCTCGAACACTGGTTCTAAACCTGGCAATCCTTTGGGTAAATTAACCGCCATCGCCCGTAATTGAGTTACCAAATCTAACTCAGGCTTCTCGTTCCCCGGCTCTGCCTGGGAACGCATATCTAGAGGCTCTGCCTCAATTTTAACACTAACTGTCGGCACATTAATCGGATAAGTTTCCCCAGTTTTCCGATTTAGATAAGTAGCTTCCAGATTGTAAATTCCTGGTGCAATATTAGCAGGAGGAAGCATTGCCGTACGATCGACAATCCGAAACCCGACTGCAAATTTATCGGCTTCCAGAATCCCCGGATGCAAAGTCCCCTGGGCGATCGCGCGATCGTGTAAAATGCGATCGGTCTTTCCCGGTGGAATATCGCCCGACTGCTGATTTTGCCACGTTATCAACACTAAACCAGACTGCAACTGCTGCCAAGGCCCAGACCAAGTATAAGTTACCGGCAGCGCCACTCCCGGAACGGAAGAAGCAGCAACAGTAACTCGATCTAATTGTACTTGCGATCGCGCGTCATTCAACGGCTGTATTTCCACAAGCTGCAACCGCTTGCGATAAAGATTCAAATTAGTATTGTCAGGCAAAGTCCAAGCTTTTTGCAATAAAAATTTGTCGCCTTTTTCAATCGTTGCCACCGCAGCATTTTGAGCTTTTTTAATCCGATCGCGAATCGAACCTTGCGGCCCAGTTTTAGTGACAAACCAAGAAAGCGATCGCACATCTTGCGGCACTTCTTTTAAATTCGTTCCCACCTGCCGCCCGTAAACCTGAAAATTCGCCAAAGCACCGTAATAGTTCAAATTATGCTGATTGATTTCCGGTGTCGAAGGTAACACCCCTAAAGTCGATTGCAAATAAGGTTTCGTATCAATAATTTCGGCAATTACCTCTCGGTGCGGCCACTCTTTCCCCAAGTAAGGATAGCTAGAATTGCCGGGACTGACAACTTGAACCAAACTATTGCCCACAGCACCTCCCAACGGCCACATATGGAACAGCATTGCCACAATTCCTAAGCCAATTGTTCCCCAGCGAACTTGTGACCCCCACTTGCGAGGCCATAGTGTCAAACAGTATGCTAAAAAGATTGCTAAGACTGGCAAATAAGGCAAAACATATCGGTCGTCTTTGTTGATGTTTAGAGAATTAATTAAATAAGATCCAATCCAAAAAACAGCTAGCCACCGACAGGAGTTGATATGAAATATTGACGAAGACTCTTGCCGACGACGCCAATAAAGTATCAAGCCGACTAAGGGAATCAATAGCAGAGGCCAAGAAACGTGTTCGGGTAAATGTTGACCGTAGTATATCCAAGCGTCGATCGTATTGAGTGCCGGATCTCCTTCGGCGATCGCAGAATCCACCGTTGCCCGTTTTCCCCCAGTCAAAATTAACAGCCAATTTGTTTTTGCCCAAGGGCCAAACACCGCCGCCGACAGCAACAAAGCACCAGCTAATTGACCTAATCTTCCCCAAGCTTTTTGTCGCACGGCACTAACAGCCAACCACACAATCGGCGTAAACAGAAATAATACTGTAGTGTGTTTGACTAATATTGATAAGCCGAGAGAAATGCCAAAGGCGATCGCCCAAAAGAAAGACAATCTAGAAAGAGAAAGAATTTCTCCCTCTTTGTGATAATTCATCCGTGTATCCGCATCAACATTCGTGTCGTGCCTTTTTACCCTAATCGAAGCCGAAGAGCCCTCTTCTTTCCCCCCTTGGGGGGGGCAGGGGGGGGTTGCCTGCTTCCACATTGTCAGACAATAGAAACAAAAAGTAATCGCAGCAGTTAGGGGAAAGTCGAGCAAAAATTGCAATCGGAAGCGATAAAGTCCCGGCAACAAAACGCAAATTGCAGCGGCCCACAAGCCCACTTGCCTGTTAAATAATTGGACGCCCAGACTGTAGACTGAGGCGAGCAGAATTGCACTAAATAATAAATGAACGAGGGTTGCCCGATCGACCCCAGTACCGAAAATACGCAAAAACGGCACCGTTAAGATATACACCAATGGTGGAATTTTCGTCGAAAGCAGCCAGAAATTCGTCCACCACTCCCCGGAAAACCACTGAGGATGCTGCAACGCCTGCAAATAATTCAGGGTGCTCGTAAGGTATTCTGCCTGATCCCAGGCGGGGATGGAGCGATCGAGGGCAAACCAGAGTCGATCGCTAATTGCCCCCAACAGCCAAATTATGCCCAAGACAAACAGACTCTTGTCCGCGCTGCGATTTTGCTGTGTCATTGCGATTTTTCAATTTTAGGCGTGCAGCTTTTAGATTACAGGTGGGCGGTTCCGGGCGCTCTAAAAATTATTTTAGAAAAGTGCTTGCTAAAATCCCTATATGTCTGCTAAGGTTGTTAAGCGTAAAAAAACAAGCCGAGATAGCTCAGTTGGTAGAGCAGTGGACTGAAAATCCACGTGTCCGGAGTTCAAATCTCCGTCTTGGCATCGCAAAGCCCTCACAAAGTTGAGGGCTTTTTATTTGGTGAAATTTGAACTATGCAGTCAATTATCGAACTCGACTTATTTTTTATGCAGCAGGGCAAAGTATATCAAACTCTGGAAAACTTAAAAGATAGGCTCACCAGGGCTGGAATCGACTACGCAGTAATTGGCGGCATGGCTTTAACTATTCACGGTTACGTCAGAGCTACTCAAGATGTAGATTTGCTGATGACTGCTGAAGGTTTAGAGGCATTTCGATCGTCCCTAGTAGGCAGAGGTTTTGTACCTGCATTTACAGGGGCAACCAAGATGTTTAAAGATGCTGCGACAGGGGTATCAGTGGAAATTATCACGTCAGGGGAGTTTCCCGGCGACGGCAAACCTAAGTCGGTTAGTTTTCCCGATCCGGCGTTGGTTGCTGTTGAGTTAGACGGGATTAGGGTGGTTCGGCTGACGACTTTGGTTGAGCTCAAATTGTCTTCGGGATTGACAGCGCCCGATCGGCTTAAGGATTTGGCGGACGTACAGGAACTGATCCGAACGCTCAGTTTACCTGAAAGCTTGGCCCAGGAGATTGATGAATCTGTTCGGCCTGAATATTTGAAGTTGTACAGAAGCGTTCAGCCCCGCCGAGAATAATCTTTTCGGGCTCGCGCCTTATTTTTGAATGAGGTACGCCGCTAATTCTGGAATTTCACCGGCGCGCTGCCACTCGGCTTCCCCGCGCCGCACTTTGGTTCGGGCTGTGATTTCCTGAACCTCCCATAATTGCAATCTGGTATAGGGCCCTTTGGCTTCACCGCTGCGAAACACATACCATTGAGGAACTTCAGGAGTTGGCTGGGTCGATCGTCTTACTGACTTCATCCGATTCATTCCAGTTGTCGCTTTGAGCTGGTTGAGCTCTTGTTCTACCGGATTAGGAGGCGGTGAGTTAGAATTGGGCGATCGCTTTTTCTTAGCCTCCGGCTTACCTCTAGCAATTTCTACTTCGCGAGGCCATCCCCAGAAATGCCACAGCGCCACCCAAACTAGCGCCACGGCAGATCCTACAATCTCTTCTTGTGTTTCTGACCATTCTGAAGACTCTCCAAACAGCAGAAAACCGATCACACCGAGTACGCTCGCTATGAGGTTTAGGTAAATTAGGTTGGTAGTGTCGTTAGCGGCTAAGTGCCAACTGGTTGTGTGCCGAACAAAAGATTGGCTGGTTGCTGTCTTGTTGTGTTTCCAGGCTTTGCGAGCTTGAATCCGGCCGTAACCAGGAGAGTCGGCGGGCCACCACATCGCGGCCCAATTAACTAGATGCGCTGACCAATACTGCAAAGCTGCATATCCCACTATTCCGCTCAGCAGTACGCAAATAACTAATAGAAAGGTTGTCAGCGGCAGTAGCTGTTTTGGCACGATTTCGGCCGTCGCAACAGTTAGCAGAAAAAACGGAGTACCAGTTACTACTGGAACTAACAAAAGTTCAAATATCTTTAGAAGGTCTGCATAGAAAATCCATAAGAATTTAAGAAGACTTTTAAGCAGCTTTGCAAAGCGGAAGTGATACAGGTAAGCAGATGCGATCGCAGTTCCTAGAATTAAAGCAATCAGCGCGCCCGAAGAGCTTCTGAGTGGCAGCATAAAAAGGGCGGTCGCCGGAATTCCCATCACGATTGCTGCTGGCAGCGTGAGAAATGCAATAACGCCTTCCCTCCATTGCTGCCAAGCCGATACAGTCGGCGGTTGCTGATTGTGTCGGCGAATTTCCACCCACTCTGCAAACTTGGTTAACCCCCAGTGATAGAAAGCAAATAACAAGATTTGGCACAACCAAGCAAGTACGATCGGGGATTCCCAGTCAGAGCTGCTAAATCCGTCGGAGGAGTAGTAAGCGTTGGGCAGCAGCACAGAAAGAATCAGCCAAAAGCTAATGCTTAAGGCAAACCCTCTGGCGCACGATGTAGGATCGGGGAGGAATTTCGGCTAATTATTCATGGTTGGGATAATTTGACGGGATATCAATATTGTCCCATTGCGCCGATCGTTCTGGGCAGTGCGATCGTCTTAAGCGCCGATCGCATCATACCGATCGCCCGCTGTGGGACAATTTAAATTAAGTTGCTGCAATTACCAACTCTAGAATAAAGATAACTGTGCTTCTGGGAGTTCCTTGTTTCTCAAAAAATCATCGACTCGATCGGCTGCAATATCACAGTAATCAGCCCTAATTTCAAATCCAATAACTTGTCGCTGCAAGCCCAGAGCTACAACGGCTGTAGTCCCGGAACCCATAAACGGATCTAAAACAATTTCGTTTAAATTCGATGAAGACTTGATAATGCGATCGACAACAGAAACAGGAAATTGAGCGGGGTGAGCAGTGCGTTCTTTTGAAGCTCGGTTTTTCCCAGACGTAACTTTTGGAAATTGCCAAACATCCGTCGGATTTTTGCCTTTTAAATTTACTTTAATCTTGCCGTTCTTTTTCTGATTCGGATATTTCACATTTGGGTCGCGCACTTCATCCAAATTAAATGTATACTTGTCTTGATTTTTTACATACCAGAGAAACTTTTCATTGCGAGGTGAAAAAAACTTACTACCAGCAACTCCCGCGCCGTAATTCCAGACAACTTCTTGAATCAGATAAAAAGGAACTTTGTCCCAAAGCAGATAGGAAATCGGAATTGCTTTTGCCCGATCGCGCATTGACAAATAACCTAAATTCAGCCAAAACGCTCCTCGATCGACCGTTACCCGGTAAACCTCGGCTATCCACTGCTCGCACCAGTTTAAATACTCATCTAACAGCAAGAATTTTTCGTACTCTTTGCCAATATTGTAAGGCGGGCTGGTAACAGTTAAAGCTACAAGTTCCTCTGGCAGCAGCTTTATTGCCTCCAAACAATCCAGGTTATAAATTAAGCAATTAGGAGCTTGGAAGTACGGTTTACCTAAAATATTCGCGATCTCAGTCAAGCTCATGAAATATTTGGGAGATATTTTGTTGACAAAATGCAAAAATCATAGTAAGTGAGTTTAGAAATATTGTCAAACTCATCTGGACTGGGAAATGCCCCTGCCGGAAACAAAAGGCTACAATCAAAAATAGATTCTATTTCGATAACAATACTGTTTATAGTTTGAACTTCTCAGTGCCCAATAACAACACCTCAACACAATCCTTTCAATTTGACTCGATCGACAGCGCCCTCGCAGACCTGAAAGCAGGTCGGATGCTCGTAGTAGTCGATGACGAAAACCGCGAAAACGAAGGCGACGTGATTTGTGCCTCCCAATTCGCCACGCCCGACAACATCAATTTCATGGCTGTGCAGGCGCGGGGTTTGATTTGTTTGGCATTGACGGGCGATCGACTCGATCGACTCGAATTGCCCCTGATGGTCAGCAAAAACACTGACAACAACCAAACAGCCTTCACCGTCAGCATTGATGCAGTCAACGGCGTCAGCACCGGCATCTCTGCCGAAGACAGAGCCCAGACCATCCAAGTTTCGATCCACCCCGACACCAAACCTCAAGACTTGCGTCGTCCCGGTCATATTTTTCCCCTACGGGCGATCGATGGTGGTGTTCTCAAACGCGCTGGACACACCGAGGCCTCGGTTGACCTCGCCAGACTCGCCGGATTGTATCCCAGTGGCGTGATCTGCGAAATTCAAAACCCCGACGGTTCGATGGCGAGGTTGCCAGAATTAATCGAATACGCCAAAACCCACAACCTCAAACTCATCAGCATTGCTGACTTAATTAGCTACCGACTGAAGCACGATCGATTTGTCCGCCGCGAAGCAGTCACCAAATTGCCGACTCAATTCGGCGATTTTATGATTTACGGCTACCGCGACACCAAAGACAACTCCGAACACGTTGCCGTTGTCAAGGGCGATCCAGCAGAATTTAAAGACAAACCAGTCATGGTACGAGTGCATTCGGAATGTCTGACGGGCGATGCTTTGGGTTCCCTGCGCTGCGACTGTCGAATGCAACTGCAAGCGGCACTAAAAATGATCGAAAATGTCGGTTCCGGCATCATAGTTTACTTGCGCCAAGAAGGTCGGGGCATTGGACTGATTAATAAGCTAAAAGCTTACTCCTTGCAAGATATCGGATACGATACGGTAGAAGCTAACGAGCGATTGGGATTTCCCGCCGACTTGCGCAACTACGGCGTCGGAGCACAAATGCTCAACGATTTGGGAGTGCAAAAAATTCGGTTAATTACCAATAACCCGCGCAAAATCGCCGGGTTGAAAGGTTACGGCATTGAAGTAGTCGATCGCGTTCCCCTACTCATTGAAGCCAACGATTACAACTCGATTTATTTAGAAACAAAAGCTGAAAAACTCGGTCATATGCTGCTGCAAACTTATTTAGTAACAGTGGCTATTCAGTGGAACGAAAGCAAGGCAGAAACCAAGAAGCAGAAGACAGAAGCAAAAGAAGAAGATGTGGCAATTCAAAATCGGTACGAACATTTAGAAAAACTGCGCTATTTGGCTGCAACTCATGATTTATTGCTGAAAGAAGAAGCGCGACCTGTGGGTATAGCCCTCTTCGGACAAAACTCCTTAATCTTTCACCTCGGCTTCGATCAAGCTGGACTCGCAGCCCCCGATTGGTATGAACAAACAAACCATCCTTACGTCAAGGCGATCGCCCAAATTCTCGGCGCAATCGCCACCTGGTCGGATTTGCAAACATTAGAATTGATGGTTTCCTCCGGCGCAGATCCGCTCACAACCCTGCAAGTTCAGCTCGATCGCGAGACATTTCCTTTGTCAGAATTAGTCGGAATTTGCGATCGGCTCAAACCTCAAAAAATCTATAGTTTTGTCCCTATTCCCGATTAAGCCCTCGGAATGTCAAGCTAGGGTCAAGAATCAAGAGGCAAATCGACATGGACATGAACGTTGGTGACTTTCTGCACCGACTCGACCTCAGAGGACAAGCCCTTAAAGGCACCAACCTCGGCGGTGCAGAACTCCGGGGAGCAAACCTCAGAGGAACAGACCTCCGAGAAACCAACCTCAGCGAGGCTATTCTCAGGTATGCAGACCTGATTGAAGCTGACCTGACTGGGGCGAATCTGGGCGGGGCCGATTTAGCTGAGTCATTTCTAAATTTAGCCAACCTCACCAGAGCCGATTTGACTGGTGCTGTCCTCCGAGAAGCTACTCTCGTAGGAGCTGAACTCACCGGAGCCAACCTCCAACAGGCAAGTTTGATCAAGGCTAATTTAGTTGGAGCAAATCTCCATGAAGCCAACTTAACCAGAGCCAACCTCAGCGGCGCCGATTTTCGCGGTGCTCAGATGACCGGCGCTATTTTAGACAAAGCTGTTTACAACAATCGAACCGTCTTTCCCGAAGGTATTGACCCAGGCAAAATGGGAGCAATTTTGCTAGCTCCCAATACCTCGCTCCCCGGATTAAATATGGCTATGGTAGATTTGACCGGAGCCGATTTACAAGGAGCCGATTTGCGGCGGACAAACTTATACAAAGCTATTTTATTTGGAGCAAAGCTCGATCGGGCAAACCTAGTAGGAGCCAACCTCAGCGGAGCGGACTTGAGGGAAGCAAGCTTGAGCGGCACCATTTTAGAAAAAGCTGTTTATAGCAACAAAACATTATTTTCCGAAGACATTGACCCCCAGAAAGCCGGAGCTTATTTAATTGCTCCCAATGTATCGCTGCAAGGAGTAAACTTAACTGGAGCCGACTTAAACGGGTCAGATTTAAGTGGAGCTAATTTGAGCGGTTCTAACTTAAGTTCAGTCAATCTCAAAAATGTAGACCTCAGCAGAGCCAGCTTAAAAAAAGCTTACCTAAAAGGTGCAAACTTGGAGGGAACAGATTTGAGAGGAGCCGATTTAAGCGGCGCAATTTTGCACGAAGTAAACTTGAGTTCTGCTGACCTCCGGGGTGTAGACTTAACAAGGGCCGACCTTAGCGGTGCTAATTTAAGCGATGCTGATTTGAGGGAAACAGATTTTACCGGAGCTACTTTGCTGTTTGCTAACTTGAGCGGCGCAGACTTGAGAGGTGTAGACTTAACAAAAGCTGACCTTAGCGGCGCTAAGTTAAACGAAGCTGACCTCAGAAAAGCAGATTTGATGCGGGTAAATTTGGAGGGAGCAGATTTAACTGAGGTAGACTTGAGCGATGCTCATTTATTTCGAGTTAATCTCAGAGGTGCTAACCTTAAAGGTGCTAACCTCAAAGGCGCAAGTTTCAAAGGGGTATCTTTGACCGACGCTTATTTGAGCGAAACGGATTTGACTGATATAGACTTGAGTCCGAGTTTCTTTGAATTGCCACTAGAATAATCGGAATGGTAATTAGTTGATTGTTAACTGTTGACTGTTAACTGTTGACTCTTAACAATCTAAAATCTAAAATCTAAAATCTAAAATGGATCGACCGTTAGGCTCTGTTATTCAAGGTTCCCTGAGCAAGGGATTAGAAGTGCGACTCCACGCCGATGTCTCGGTGGAAGATATGAGGGTGGGAAAATTTTTGGTAGTGCGGGGAGTCCGATCGCACTTTTTCTGTATGCTCACCGACGTGTCTCTCGGAACATCCAGCGCTCGCATTTTATCCAATCCTCCCAATCCCAACGACGATTTTCTCCTAGCAGTGCTCGCCGGTAGCAGCACCTACGGTACGATCCAACTATCGCCGATGTTGATGCTGACTGCGGAACGAGAAAAACAGCAGGCAATTTTTGACCCGAAAGCCCGCGAAGTCCCCGAAAAAAAGTTGGCATTAGGAAATTTGGGTTCTTTTGAGGCCCAAAGTGGCGCCGATATTGAGTTACTGCCGGTCAAAACTATTCCCAGCCACTTTTCCCAGGTGTTTGATGCCAAAGAAACCGATTTTAGGGCGGTTTTTGGCTGGGAAGATGACCCGTATCGTCGCAATTTTGCGATCGGCAAACCGATCGATATGGACGTGGCTGTGTGCTTAGATTTAGACCGATTTGTGGAACGCAGTAACGGAGTTTTTGGCAAGTCGGGAACGGGAAAATCTTTTTTGACGCGCTTGTTGCTGTCGGGAATTATTCGCAAACAAGCTGCGGTGAATCTAATTTTTGATATGCACTCGGAGTACGGCTGGGAAGCGGTTTCGGAAGGGAAACAGTTCAGCACAGTTAAAGGTTTACGGCAGTTGTTTCCAGACAAGATTCAAATTTATACTCTCGATCCAGAATCGACAAAACGCCGGGGAGTGCGCGACGCTCAAGAATTGTATTTGAGTTTCGAGCAAATTGAAGTGGAAGATATCGCGCTCGTACAGAGAGAGTTGAATCTGTCGGAAGCTAGTATCGAAAATGCGATTATTTTGCGCAACGAGTTGGGCAGTGGTTGGATCAACAAGTTGCTGGAAATGACCAACGAAGATATCCAAATGTTTTGCGAAGAAAAGCGGGGAAATAAGTCTTCGATTATGGCTTTGCAGCGGAAGTTAGAGCGTTTGAACGATTTGAAATACATTCGCAAACGCTGTCCGAAAAATTATGTAACTGAAGTTTTGCAGTGTTTGGATGCTGGAAAGAATGTCGTAATTGAGTTTGGTTCGCACTCAGATTTGCTGTCGTATATGTTAGCAGCAAATGTGATCACTCGTCGTATTCACGCATCTTACGTGCGGAAAGCTGAGAAGTTTTTGCAGAGTAAGAATCCGTGCGATCGCCCGCAACCGTTAGTGATTACCATTGAAGAAGCTCACCGCTTTCTCGATCCGGCGATCGTCCGATCGACTATTTTCGGTACAATCGCCCGCGAAATGCGAAAATACTTTGTGACTCTACTGATTGTAGACCAACGCCCGTCAGGCATCGACGCCGAAGTCATGTCGCAAGTCGGAACCCGGATCACAGCTTTGCTAAACGACGATAAGGACATTGATGCTATCTTTACGGGTGTTTCGGGAGGGCAGAGTTTGCGATCGGTTTTGGCTAAACTGGACTCGAAACAGCAAGCATTAGTTTTGGGGCACGCCGTACCAATGCCCGTAGTCGTGCAAACTCGTCCTTACGATGAGCAATTTTATAGGGAAATTGGCGATATTGACTGGCAAGAAATGCCCGATGAACAAGTATTTGCCGAATCAGAAGCTGCTAAAATGGATTTAGGGTTCTAGTTTGACAACTTTTAGCGCCTATTTATTGTCAATTAAGCGTTGCGATTGCTTCCCGGAGGCTGACAATCACCGAAATAGGTGGTTTTTGTGAAATCGATAAATTAGAAAGTGCGATCGACATTCAAAAAAAATTATTCCTCCGGCTTTAGGCAATGGGTTTTCCCTTTCACCCCCTCACCCCTCATCCCTAACTTCACAAAATATGGATAACGTTAAATATCGCTAAACTTAGTGGCCAAATTCAAATCAAACAGCCCAACAGCCAGCCTTTATACACCCTTACTTACTCACAGCAGAAATTGGCTAGCATATTTTAATAAAAATGTCAAGAAGTATTTTAAAGAGTTACTGCCAACTAATAGGGCGATCGGGTTCGGTTATCTCGCATCGCAGCATCTAGCCAGTGAGAAGAATTAAAGCGATGATGGAACAGAGAGCAAAAAAAGCCCTCGAATTGCCTGAGTCTGTTTGCATGAGTATTGTGAAGTTGAGTTGCAGTTAAAACCAGCAAGGAATAGAAAACCTTAAGGAAAAATGTAGAATCTTTACCTTAAGACAGAGGTTTTTACCCTTTACGATCCTCAAAATTGGGAATAATATTGAGAAAAGTAAACTTAAATTCACTTCGCCTTGAACTAGCCGTTAAAGTTAGGGATCTACCGAAAATAGACGGGGATTACTGGAAAATCCAGCGAAAAAGTAATCCCCAACCACAAGCTTCTACCGATCGTCATCGATAAACAGGAGGGGAAACATCTCCCCTGTCGCAGTCTTCATCCCACTTTTACAAGTGGGACAGGGTATCACCAACTTTTTATCTGTTGTTACAAGGAGTGCAATACTCACCCATGTCCACCACAACCTCGAAAACCAAAACAGTGAAAGCCGATCGCATGGGCACCCGGCCATACTCCTCAACGGATACGGTTCGTACCTATCTGCACGAGATCGGTCGAGTACCTCTGCTAACCCGAGAAGAAGAGATTATTTTCGGGAAGCAGGTACAGCAAATGATGAAATTAATCGAAGCAAAACAAGCACTTGTCAAAGAATGGCAGCGCGATCTGACTCCCGAAGAGTGGGCTGCGGAGATGGAGTTGACAGAAGCTGAATTGAATCGGATTTTGCAAATAGGAAGGCGCGCCAAGCAAAAGATGATTGAAGCGAATTTGCGTCTAGTAGTCGCGATCGCCAAAAAATATCAGAAACGCAATATGGAATTCTTGGATTTAATTCAAGAAGGAACCCTCGGTTTAGAACGAGGAGTCGAAAAATTTGACCCGATGCGGGGATACAAATTTTCTACCTATGCCTACTGGTGGATTCGGCAAGCAATTACCCGCGCGATCGCCCAACACGCCCGCACCATTCGATTGCCAATTCACATCACCGAAAAACTGAATAAAATCAAAAAAGTGCAGCGGGAACTTACTCAGCAATTTGGCCGCTCTCCCACGCCTGCGGAAATTGCCTCCGCCTTGGAACTGCACCCTTCCCAAATTCGGGAATACCTACTGATGGCAAGACATCCAGTTTCTTTGGACTTGCGAGTAGGAGATAACCAAGATACGGAACTGCAAGAACTCTTAGAAGACGAAACTGCATCTCCCGACAATTACATTACCTCGGAATTGCTGCGGCAAGACCTCAATACTTTGATATCAGAACTTACCCCCCAGCAGCGAGATGTGATAATTTTGCGGTTCGGTTTGGAAGACGGCACCGAAATGTCACTGGCCAAAGTTGGAGAACGGCTCAGTCTCAGCCGGGAACGGGTGCGACAACTAGAACATCAAGCCCTCGCCCACCTGCGACGCCGCCAATCTCAAGTCCGAGAATATTTAGCTAGTTAGTTACTCAAAGAGTTGAGATTTTCCCCAAAATCTCAACTCTTTTTTTGTGAAGCCACGGCGCTGGGATAGATACTTTCATACCAGTTTCAAAAAAGAATGCAACTGTAAGTCGGCGATCCAAACTATAATAGTCATCATTGATTTCCAATTCCGGTTGCATTCTTTATGATAAGCCGGAGACTGCACGTGCCATTTCACCGCAGCGCCAGATTAATTGTAGGGACACGGCACTGCCGTCTCCTCTATATCATTCCGATGCTACCGGATTTGATATAATTTCCAATTCTTTAAATCTAATATCTAAAATGGTATTATTTGAGCGATCGATCGCGCTTTAGATAAATAGGAAAACTTTTCTCAACTAATCTTAGATTCACGTTCAGGAACCGGGTTGGCGATCGGGACTTCAATTAAATAGTCAGCCTTGAGTCAAATACCCAGTTTCTTTACGAGCTTTTTGAAACTGGTACAAGAGTTGATTCGAGGCAGTTATTTAAAATTTTGGGGTAGGAGAGTGGTGTTAAATTATTTGATATTGACAGGCAGTTTAGAAGCTATTGCGATCGCCCTTGCCCTCTCGCCCGGTAACTTCAGCATTGGATTCCCGCCACGCCGAGTTGTGCACTCGGAGATCAAATCAGGCGTTTTGGGTTCGCAATCCCCCCCAAATCGTGCGCCAGATACCGCTAGCAGAGGTTTAGCAGACGGAATACACTTTTACGGTCAGTCCAGCAAGCCCGATGAAATTAAAAAAGAATATTTTGTATTTGAAATGCGGCAGAGTAAGGTAGTAGGGGCTTTTTATCTGCCTCGGTCTGCTTTTTACTGTTTTTACGGCACTCTTGACCGAACTCAGTTAAATTTAACAGTAGTAGACAGTTACGACGGTAGTCGCTCTCCTTATTCGGTAAACCTGCAACAGTATTACCCAATTTCTGTCATCAGCGACAACGATCGGCGTATCTTGGGTATTTGTAAGGAAACTCACCAACAGCAGGTGTGGGAAAAGTAGCCCATGACGGTAGGCGCAGCGCCATCCGTCATGGTTGAAACAGCAGTAAAATTGCTTCTGAGTTGAAAATTTCGGACGGACACCACACACACGGCAAGATGAAACTGCGTCGGAAGACATTATCGATCGTTGGCATTACCATCGCTGGACTCACCAGTATCCTGTATGCTGTTTCCTCCAGCATCCTTTTGAGCAGCCTTCTCAAAGCAGAGGAACAAGAAGCTACACAGGTTGTCAAGGGAGTGCTCAGCGTGTTCGGGCAAACCGCAGATGACTTCAACTCGCGCTTTGCCGACTGGTCCGCCTGGGATGACACCTACGCTTTCATCCAAAACCGCAACTCGGAATTCATTGCCTCCAATTTAGTTCCAGAAGGACTGGCTAATTTGAGAGTTAATATTGCCCTATTTGTCAATACTTCTGGCAAGATTGTTTACGGTACTGCTTTAGACACCGAAAAGCTGAAACTGACGCCTGTTCCATTCGCCTTAAAACGGCGCATTTCTCTCAACGATCGGCTGTTGCAGCACCCCAACGCCAAAAGCAGCCTTGCTGGTATCCTGTTGTTGCCGTCAGGGCCAATACTGATTACTTCCCGTCCCATTGTCACGACTAAAAATACTGGCCCGATTCGAGGGACGCTAGTATTTGGGCGTAATTTGGATGCTAATGGTATTAAGCAGATGTCTAAAATTACTCGCTTGCCATTAATTGTACACAGTATTAATGAGCCTGAATTGCCTGCCGACTTTCAAAAAGTGCGGGAGAAACTGTCGGCAAAAAAACCGATTTTGGTGCGTGCTTTAAGCGAAGAGTCGATCGCGGGTTACGCTCTAATCCGGGATATTTACGATCGACCGGCGCTGCTGTTGCGCGTAGATATCCCCAGAGAAACATATCGGCAAGGTCAAACCAGTTTGCTATACCTACTGGTGTCTGTAATCCTCGCGGGAATGGGGTTTGTCGGCTGCACTTTGCTACTGCTAGAGCATCTGGTGCTGTTTCGGTTGAGCAGTTTGGCAAAAGGGGTTAACCGCGTCAGCAGCAGCCAAGACCTCTCACTGCGGCTGTTCGTGACGGGCGAAGACGAGTTGTCCGACCTTGCTCATACTATCAACGGAATGCTTTCGGCGATCGCGATCGCCGAAAGCGAACAACTTCAAGAAAAAGCCCGCTACGGAGCAGTAGTCGAGCAAGCTACAGATTGCATTTTCCTATGGGACGCTCAAACCAAACGTCTTTTGGAAGCCAATACAGCATTTAGAAACTTACTCGATTACAGTCTTGATGCGATTTCACAACTAACTATTTACGATATCATCGCTTACTCTAAAGATTTAATTGACAGCAATATCGAGCTCCTACTGGCGGACAAACAATTCAGAATTGGCGAAGTTCTCTACCGCCGCCGAGACGGTTCCTGCGTGGACGTGGAAGCAAGCGCCAGCGTGATTTCCTACGGCGGCCGCGAGATTATTTGCACTGTTGTCCGCGACATTACCGAGCGCAAGCAAGCCGAAGTCGAACTGCGAGCCTCTGAAGAACGCTATAGACTTTTGTTTAAAAACAACCCCCATCCGATGTGGGTTTATGACTTAGAAACCCTGCAATTTATAGCCGTCAATCAGGCTGCTATCGAGCACTACGGCTACACTCGCGACGAATTTCTCAACATGACCATTGCGGACATTCGTCCCCCCCAAGAGCTGTCGAGATTGTTAGAAAATATATCCCAAGTAGATGCAGGTATTGATTTTGCAGGTGTGTGGGAGCACCAGAAAAAAGACGGCACAATTATTGAGGTAGAAATTACTTCTTATACCATGATATTTGATAGCAGAAATGCTGAATTAGTCCTGGCTCATGATGTGACCGACCGCTTGCAAGCCGAAGCAGAACTCTACAAAGCAAAGGAAGCCGCAGAAGCAGCTAATTTAGCGAAAAGTCAGTTTTTGGCTAACATGAGCCACGAACTGAGAACTCCTCTGAATGCAATTATCGGTTACAGCGAGATTCTGCAAGAAGAAGCTTTTGATTTGGGCGCAGCAGATTTTGTGTCGGATTTGGAGAGAATTCACAAGGCAGGGCAGCTTTTACTAACATTAATTAATGATATTCTGGACTTGTCGAAGATTGAAGCCGGTCATGCGGAACTTGAATTAGCAACTTTTGACATTTTCGATGCAGTTCAAGATGTAGTAAGAACTGTTGAACCGCTATTTTTGCGAAACACCAATCGCCTGAAAGTGGAGTGTCCTCCTAATATTGGTCAATTGCATTCCGATCAAACTAAATTTACTCAAATTTTGTTTAATTTGCTCAGCAACGCAGCTAAGTTTACTCAGAAAGGGACAATCACACTTAGCGTTGAAAGAATTAAACATGACGAGAATAGCTGGGATTCTGAACAGTTAATTTTTAAGTGTACTGATACGGGAATTGGGATAACTCCAGAACAGCTACAAAAGTTATTTCAACCTTTTACCCAAGCTGATGCTTCGACTACCCGCAAGTACGGAGGTACGGGTTTGGGTTTGGCAATAGCGCAGAAATACTCTCAGATGCTGGGGGGAGAAATTACTGTGAGTAGCGAGTTTGGCAACGGGTCAACTTTTACTCTAATCTTGCCAGTATAGGAAATATTTGATATTTCAGATTGGGGAAAAAGTCCTGACTACAAGCAACATAAATACGGTTTGTAGTCAAAACTTCAGTCCTCTCCTAATCAGCACCCAATTCGGACTCTTCATCCTGAATAAAATATTCCTGGACGCGTGGGGGCTTGTGAAACCGTTTTTTTTTACAAAGACGCGTTATGACGCGCAGATGGCACATTCGGCAACGCTTGCGTGCTCTGTCAGAGTGCGTTTAAGACAGGAAAAACAAACAACATTAATACTCAATACCTGGTTGAGCTTTAATACCTTGTTCTCGAAATGGATGCTTAACTAAAGTCATCTCTGTGACCAAATCTGCCCGTTCAATGAGTGCAGGTGGCGCGCCTCTACCTGTCAAAATAATATGAGTTTCTTCAGGTTTTTGTTCTAACCCGGAGAGCACTTGCTCGATTTGCAAATAACCCAGTTTTAATGCTATATTGACTTCATCTAACAGCACTAATTTAAATTCGGGATTGCATATAAAAGTGAGGGCTTTTTCCCAGGCTTTTTGAGCTGTTTCGATATCTCTGTCTCTGTCTTGCGTATCCCAGGTAAAGCCTTCACCCATTGCATGAAATTCTAGCTGTTTTTCCCAGAGTTCAAAAACGGCTTTCTCTGCGGGTTCCCAAGCTCCCTTAATAAATTGTACTATGGCGACGCGGTATCCATGACCGAGCGATCGCACTACCATACCCAAAGCCGCCGTAGTTTTGCCTTTCCCGTTACCAGTATTGACAATCACTAAACCTTTTTCTTTCGACGAGTTAGCGATGCGCTCAGATTGTACCTCTTGGCGACGCTGCATTTTCTGTTTATATTGTTCCGCTGTTAGAGAAGTTTTTTCTTGAATTTCCATAGGATTCTTTTAAGCGCAGATTGGGGACTCAGAAACCGGGTTTTTTAATACATACTTCGTTGCAACCCACAGATTCGGGAAAAAACCCGGTTTCTCGGCTTCGGATTTAGCTATTATGTCCACAGCGATCGCAAGTTTAGCACGAAACCGGGCAGAATATCCTCTCCTGATAGTTGTGTGGGAGATTCCAGCACTTCTACTTCTTGTCCTTGGCGATAGATTTCGACTCGGCGCGTTTTGCGGTTAATTAACCAACCTAATTTTACTTGGTTGTTTATGTATTCTTGCATTTTGTCTTGAGTATCTTTTAGACTATCTGTCGGCGACATTAACTCTAAGACAAAATCTGGGGAAATCGGCGGAAATTTTTGTTTTTGTTCGAGAGTGAGTGTATCCCATCTTGATTGTTTAATCCAAGAAACATCGGGAGAACGATTTGCACCGCTTGGTAATTTGAAG
>ENA-OBIT01000192-OBIT01000192.1-metagenomes-genome-assembly--contig:-NODE-192-length-26157-cov-5.88825_pt1 | contig 26157 bp, 31 predicted proteins | sample MGYA00153386_OBIT01 | MGnify analysis MGYA00153386
GCTCGGAAATCAGGTTTTCGACCATGCCAATGCGCTCAAGCCGCGAGCCAGCCCGCAGCGCTTCCGCCACTTCATGCGCCTTGACGCCAGCCACATCGGCCAGCGCGGCGTAGGCTTCGGGCGCGTTGTTGACTTTGAATTCGACCAGCAGCGAGCGCAAGTCCCTTTGGTAGCGCGCAAGGGTTCCGTACAGCAGCAGCGCACGCTCAGCCTGGTTGAGCTGCAGCAAGTTCGCCAGCGCGTCGATGTTTTTCTCCACCAGCGTTGATTGTTTTTTCAAAGCGTTGGCCAGATGCTCGCCGGTAGCACTGAGGACGCTCAGCAAATCTTTGGGCTGATCCTTGGCGTGTTCGTCAAGGTAGAAAAACAGCGTGCCTTCTTCGTACGGGCCCCGCCACACGCCGTGCCGCGCCATGAATTGCGCGTCCGTCAAGCCATCATGGCCGCGCCAGAAATCGTTGTCTTTGCAGCGGCGACCCAGAAATTCGCGCAAACGCTGCAGTGCTGGCAGCGGCCAGACCAGGTGCCTGCCTGACAACAGCAGCAGGCTGTTCAAATCGCGCCGCACATTGAACTTTGCACCCTGCCGGGCGGCCAGGCTCAAGACGAAATGCGAGCACATCAGGTCCAGCACAGGCGCGTCTTTCAGGCCGGGCGACAGCATCAGTTGTTCAGGTGCAAACCGCTTGGTTTTCATCACGTCTCCAGATTAAGGAAAAGCCACGCCGAAAAAGGATGCGGCTTGGCTCTAACGCTGCGCTGACCTGCGGGGACTACACAGCCCATGCGCCCGAATTGCCATTTCGTGTGAAATATGCCGCACTTCCGCTTACATAATCGTCCACATCGAATAGCCACACCAGTGTGTGGCTTTCAAGGAATCACATGCCAACTTTTGCCGACATTGAGGTTGCCGCCGCCCGCCTGAGTGGCCATGTGCTGAACACGCCCTGTGTTGAGTCGCGTACGCTTTCCAACATTACTGGTGCGCAGATATTTTTGAAGTTTGAAAATTTGCAATATACCGCTTCCTTTAAAGAACGGGGTGCATGCAACAAATTAGCGCAACTCGCACCAAGTGAGCGCCAGCGGGGCGTGGTCGCGATGAGCGCTGGCAACCACGCGCAAGGCGTGGCCTACCATGCGCAAAGGCTGGGCGTTCGTGCCACGATTGTGATGCCGCGCTTCACGCCTGGCGTGAAGATTGAACGAACCCGCGGCTTTGGTGCTGCCGTGGTGCTTCACGGAGACACGCTGGACGAGTCGCGCAGCCACGCACTTGAGCTGGCACGGAAGCAGGGCCTGGTACTGGTACATCCGTATGACGACGAAGACATCGTCGCCGGTCAAGGCACGATCGGCCTGGAAATGATGCGCGCCGTGCCTGAACTGGACACGCTGGTTATTGCAGTTGGCGGCGGCGGATTGATTGCCGGCATTGCCGTTGCGGCAAAGGCCATCAAACCATCGATTGATATTGTGGGCGTGCAAACCAGCCGCTTTCCGGGCATGGTGAACGCCATCAAAGGCACGCAGCACCCGCAGGGCAGCAGCACGATTGCCGACGGCATCGCGGTGGGTACGCCCGGCGTGATTGCCACTGCCGTCATCAAAGACCTGGTCAGCGACATGCTGCTGGTCGATGAGGGCGACATTGAGCAAGCCATCGTCATGCTGCTGGAGATTGAAAAAACCCTGGTCGAAGGTGCAGGCGCGGCGGGGTTGGCCGCACTGCTGAAATACCCAGAGCGTTTTGCAGGCAAAAAAGTCGGCTTGGTGCTGTGCGGCGGCAACATTGACCCGCTGCTGCTGGCTTCCATCATTGAGCGCGGCATGGTACGCGCCGGGCGGCTGGCGCGCATTACCGTGAGCGTGCGTGATGTGCCGGGTGCGCTCGCCAAAATCACTGCAACCGTTGCTGCGGCCGGTGCGAATATCGATGAGGTGCACCACCAGCGCGCGTTCACTTTGCTGGCCGCGCAAAGCGTTGAGATTGAGTTGGTGATTCAGACCAGGGGCCGTGAGCACATTCAGGAAGTGCTAACGACGCTGGGTGCGGCAGGCTTTGAAGCCGTTGCCCAGCATTGAGTTGTTTTGTATAAATAATGGCTCTGGCGCCCTGAATACATTCGCTAAAAGCTATCATTTTAATTTTTTCTGCGATGTGTGTTTTCTGCAGGCTCAGCCACCACATCAGTTCAACTAAATAAGGATTGACGTGACGCTTTGATGTGCATTTAACAAGCCTTAAATGAAACATGCGATTGTTGATGATCTAAACGCAATGGCCTGTGCGCGGCACAATTTCGTAATGAAAGCACCAATATGATTACGCAGAATATGGATATTTTTTACACTGACACGGTGAATGGACTTACGTTGACCGATGCATTGCGCCAGCACTACATCCTGAACCCGCAATTCACACTCTGGGGTGGATATAAAAGCCCCATAGCCCAGAAACTTGTGCGAGCTCATGACATCAGCCACATTGTTTTTGGTTGTGACACAAGCTTATTGGGAGAGATGCGGGTTCAGCTGTGGGCTAAATTTGGTGTTCAGAGTTTTGGGGTTAGAGAAAGCTTGAACTACGCCAAGGACAAAGAGGCAAAAGTGCTTTTGAAGAATCCAGTTGGATATGGGCGGATGTTTGTATTTTTTTTAAAGCATTTGAACGAAGTGTTCAAGATTCGCAAACAGGCAAACTCAATGGCCAGGAAATGGGTGTACTTTGAGGAGCATGGGTATATGACGATGACAGTGCGTGACATTCGCCACCAGTTTGGCATTCAGGTTATCTCGCCTTAAGCGGTACTCGTTCAACGCAAGTGCTTGTGCATCTTGGCGTTGAATAACTGCGGGATGCTGACGCTACGGCGGCCGGGTATCAGCTTAAACGATTCGCCAGCGCTGATTGACCCGGGCTCCCGCACGGCCAGGTAAAAGCCGCAAAATCCGCTGGTGGCCATCAACCGCATTGCGCCTGAAAACCCCAGGGCAACGTTGAGCTTGTAGCAGGGCTCGCGGGGTATCGTGACTGCCAGAACGCAGTTTGCAAACTGCAGCGCATCGCCCGCCCAAACATCGGTTTCGCGCAGCCCGGCAAGTGTCAGGTTCTCGCCCAACAAGCCGGGTTGCAGCGAGTCGTCCAGCAAACCGGCCGCGGACCCGACGCGAGCATCGCGCCAAAACGCGTAATGCTCAGAAGGGTAGGCGTAAATGGCTTTTTCCAGCCCGCCGTGGATTGACAGATCAGCCTGATCGTCGCCCATCAGCCCCAGCGGCATGACGGGCACATTGCCGTGGATGAGCTGCTTGCCGATAGCAGTAAGTATGGTGCGCTCACCCATCTTTACCCGGCGGGCAGCACCGATTTGTACAGACAGCAGCTTCAGCATGTTTTTATTTGCTTCACTCAACCAAGTTAAAATATCGGCAACACAATTTAGGAAGCCTCATGTCAAACGCAGCACATTCAAAGCCCAATGCACCGGACGCCCACAACACGGCAACCGATGGCAATGCTGCGCCGACCGCGCCAGATGCGATTGACGCGGTTGCACACGCGGCACCAATTATCTTGCCCATCGTTGGCGGCGTTTTGATGTTTTTGCTGGCATTTATCGCGGTTTTTATGGCTTGAAACACGATTTTATGGGTCCACATCAGCCCGCCAATGCGGGCTTTTTTTCGTCTCATGAAAACGCACCGTTTTCTGTCGTTGATCTAGCATAACCCTATGCAGGTTTTGCATATCTTTTGGCCGTACCTCGTTGGTAACCCGCAGCAGTTGTTCTTAAAATGGCAGTTCTGACCGGCAACCAAGCCGCCTTGGCGCTGCGCTAAATCCACCGCAGCGCAAGGCCAGCGCCGCAGCACACACCCGCTGCGACCCGCCCCGCCAAGCCAGACCCACCACCAGACTAATTACACCCATAAGCGCCATACCGACAACCGTTTGCTGCACCAGACGCTTGCCGACATCACGTTTTAACTTTGGATTAACTTAGGGAATTTGCCGCCATGAACCACCCCGCCATGCAAGGTCTTGCTTTGAACACGCCAGGCTACGTAAAAAACGCCAAGCTGGTTGCCTGGGTCGCTGACATGGCCGCCCTGTGCAAGCCCCACAGCATTTACTGGTGCGACGGCTCCGAGGCCGAATACCAGCGGCTGTGCCAGCAATTGGTCGACGCCGGAACCTTTAAAAAACTCAACCCCATCAAACGGCCCAACAGTTTTCTGGCGTGCAGTGACCCGACCGACGTCGCCCGGGTGGAAGACCGCACTTACATTTGCTCCGCCAAAAAAGAAGACGCGGGCCCTACCAACAATTGGATGGCCCCCGCTGAAATGCGCCGCACGCTCCAGCCATTGTTTGACGGCTGCATGGTCGGCCGAACGATGTATGTGGTGCCGTTTTCGATGGGCCCGCTAGGCTCGCCTATTGCGCACATTGGCATTGAACTGTCTGACAGTCCCTACGTCGCCGTGAACATGAAAATCATGACGCGCATGGGCCAGGCCGTATTTGACGTGCTGGGCACCGATGGCGATTTTGTGCCTTGTGTGCATAGCGTGGGCGCACCGTTGCAAGCTGGCCAGGCTGACGTGACATGGCCGTGCAACCCGACCAAATACATATCGCACTTTCCTGAAACACGGGAGATCTGGTCGTATGGCTCAGGCTACGGCGGCAATGCGTTGCTGGGCAAAAAGTGTTTTGCGCTGCGTATTGCGTCCACCATGGGCCAAAGCGAAGGCTGGCTGGCCGAGCACATGCTGATTTTGGGCGTAACCACGCCGCAAGGCAAAAAGTACCACGTAGCGGCGGCGTTCCCAAGCGCCTGCGGTAAAACCAACTTTGCCATGCTGATTCCGCCTGCAGGCTTTGACGGCTGGAAAGTCACCACCATCGGCGACGACATTGCCTGGATCAAACCCGCCGCAGACGGCAAGCTGTACGCCATCAACCCTGAAGCCGGTTACTTTGGTGTGGCTCCCGGCACCAACACGCTGACCAACCCCAACTGCATGACCAGCATTGAGCGCGACACCATCTTTACCAACGTCGCTTTGACAGACGACGGCGACGTGTGGTGGGAAGGCATGGGTAAAGATGCCAACGACTGCCCCGCGCACGCCATTGACTGGCAAGGCAAAGACTGGACACCGGCCATCGCGAAAGCCACCGGCGCAAAAGCCGCCCACCCCAACGCCCGATTCACCGTGGCTGCCACCAACAACCCGGCACTAGACGCCGCGTGGGACGACCCAAAAGGCGTGGCGATTGACGCGTTCATGTTTGGCGGCCGCCGCTCCACCACCGTGCCGTTGGTGACTGAAGCCCGCACTTGGGTGGAAGGCGTGTACATGGCAGCCACCATGGGCAGTGAGACCACCGCTGCCGCTACTGGCCAGGCCGGCGTGGTGCGCCGCGACCCGTTCGCCATGCTGCCGTTTGCCGGCTACAACATGAGCGACTACTTTGCGCATTGGCTTGGTATGGGCGAAAAGCTTGAAGAGCTGTGCGCTACGTCTGGTGCGGCGATGCCAAAAATCTACACCACCAACTGGTTTCGCAAGGGAACGGACGGCAAGTTTGTCTGGCCGGGCTACGGCGAGAACATGCGTGTGTTGAAGTGGATGATTGACCGGATTGAAGGCAACGGCCAGGGTACAGACAACTTGATGGGCGTGACGCCCAACTACACCGACCTGACCTGGACCGGTCTGGATTTTTCAGCTGGGCAGTTCGCAACTGTCACCAGTATTGACAAAGCCGCGTGGCAAGCCGAACTGGCGCTGCACACCGAACTCTTCAGGCAGCTTGAGCACCACCTGCCGCGAGCCTTGCTGGACACCAAAGCCGTGATCGAAAAACGCCTGGCGGCATGAGCTGGGCGGCTTTAGCCTGGCAACCTGGGCTACCGCCAAGGTTTATGGTTCATGGTTCAGATATACCGCTGCTGGTAAGCGCGCAAAGCGGGCGCTTGCTTTTCTGCTGCAGCTGACACTGCCGCTGTCGCCTTGGCTGCAACGGTCCTGGCGACGCTGGGTGCGGAACATTCTTGATCGTCGCGCGTCATGGCGGCTTGCAAGTCGCTCATGACCCTGGGGTCTTTCATGGCGGCGGCCCACAAACGCTGGTCCGATTTGGCTTCCGCGATGGCACGCGACCATGCGTCTGCAGACGCTTTCATGCGGGCGGCCAGGCTGCGGGCGCTGCCGGCAAACAGTGCCAGCGTCGCGAATGCAACCGCCCACAGCGCGATCCAGATCACCAGAAGCTGTCCTTCAGCGACGCTGTCCATGACCCGGTAGGCCGCTACCATCATCGCCGCTGCGATTGCAGACAGCAGCAGCGTTGCAAGGCCGCGCGTACCAAAGACCTGGCTTCGCAACTGCTGCGCTGCGTGGGCGGCAGCCTCAAGACGCTCTGCGCCAACGTGGCGAGCGGGGATGTCGATGTGTATAAAACTGGTCATGGTGAATTCCTGTGTCAAAGCTGCGCATTTTTTCGCGCGATGCAGCTATATTAGGGTTAACGCTTATGTGATTCAACTTTATATTGATGATTGTGGTTATTCGCCAAGGTGATAAATTACGACGATGAATGCTGCCAATTTCAGAACCCTTGACCTGAATTTGCTTCGGGTGTTTGACGAAGTCATGGTCGAGCGCAGCCTGACGCGGGCTGCCCGAAATTTATCCTTGACCCAGCCCGCAGTGAGCAACGCGCTCCGGCGCCTGCGGGAAACGCTCGGCGACGACCTCGTGGTGCGCAGCGGGCAAGGCATGGCGCCCACCCCGCGTGCGCTGGCGCTTTGGCCCACGGTGCGTGAAGCGCTGCGGCAATTGCAGGCATCACTTGCGCCCGGCGGTTTTGAGCCTGCAAGTGCCAGCACCACCTTTGTACTGGCGATGGCCGACGCAACTGCCGCAGAGTTGATGCCCGGACTGGTTGATACGCTCGAGCAGCAAGCGCCTGGCGTGTCGCTTCGGGTGGTGCCTTTGACCACGCGTGACCCACGCCGCCTGCTGGATGAAGAAGCGGTGGACCTGGCAATTGGCCACTTCCCGTCGCTGTTGGCTGATTTGGTGGTGCGCGCGCAAAGCGGCGACGGCGTGGCCTTTGGGCACCAGCGGCTGTACGACGGTGAGTACGTGTGCGTGATGCGAAAAGGCCACGCGCTGGCCGCTGGCCCGCTTACCCTGAACCGCTTTTGCGCAGCACGTCACATGCTGGTGAGTTTTTCAGGTCGGCCGTACGGCTTCATTGATGAGTCATTGGCCACCATCGGACGCAAGCGGCAGATTGTGCTGACCGTTAACCAGTTTTTTACCGCCGGGCGGGTGGTGGCCAACTCTAACTTGCTGACGGTACTGCCCAGGCATTTTGTCGGCGTGACCAGCATCGCGGACCAGTTGGTGCAACGGCCGCTGCCGTTTGACGTGGCGCCGGTCAACGTGGACGCGGTCTGGCATCGGCGGGTGGACGCGCAAAGCGCCCATGTCTGGCTGCGCAAAGCGGTGCAGCGGTCAGCCGCACGGGCGTTTCAGCTTGATGAAACATTTTGAACGCATGGATTATTTGCTATTTAAGTTATAGCTGCTCGCGCCCGTCTTAGCTGGGCTAAGCGCCAATTTTGTATAATGTATAGACTGGGCTGCACTTGTGAGCCAAACGCAGCTCCGTGCCGAGGCGACGCGAATTGTCAGTAAAAGTGTCTAAACGGCGATGGTTGGGAGATCTTGGTGCAATTCACGCTGGCGAATTGTTTACACATACGCGTGCTTTCACGAAAAATCCCAAGCAGCAGTCCGTGATTTTCCGGCAATTCAGACGCTTTCGGATCGCGCATGGCGATGCTGGACTGGTCGCCACCCACGCGCAGCATATGTTTACGCTTTCTTGTGGGGGTGCCATACCCCTCCAGCGAGTAGTTGGCGGCGCGGCGTCCAATGTGGGCTTTGTGAAGAATACCCACTGCGCAGCCGTCATTTTGAGCATCGCATTGAATGCCCATTAAATTAGCGCTGTATCGTTATGAAAGCACGCGATAGTGGTTAGAAGGCATTCGTTTAGAGTGCGGCGTGTGCGCTGCACGGCGCAAAAATGCTATTTAGCCCTGCCATTTGATTGGCGTTGAAAATCCTGCGCCCCGCGAATTTCCTTCGCCGCCCGAGTACCATAAGACTGTCTGCGTTTGCAGGCTTAAGTTTCATCAACCTAGCCGCCTCGTAACCTTTCGAAATGTCCAGCAGCACGCCTTTGCAGTATGTTCGAACCCCCATGGGACGCGCCGCTGCGTTTAGTCCCGACGCCAAGCTTTCGCCAAAGCTGCGGGTCCTGTTGAAGGCAGTTGACGGAAAAACCAGCGCAAGCGCTTTGGTGGTTCAGTTTCCTGAGCATGACACGACTGATTTGTTGAATCAGCTTGAAGAGGCTGGGCTTATCAAGCTGCGAGTCGATCGCCTGTCGGACGTAGAACCTTTGGGTTTCGTGCCTGAGCTGTTTGACTTTCCCGACGCTGCTGTTGTGGAAGAGCCTTTTTTTGCTGCCACGGTAACCGGAGGGCTTGAGCTATTACCGGCTTTTCACGAAGCGCCTTCAGTGCAATCAGCTGCCAACGTGGCGCGCATTGTTGGCGTCATGGCAACATTTGTCCGGGCGCATATTCCCCAACAGGCATTCACCGTACTGGCCAAGCTGGAAAGCCTTCAAACCCTTGATGAGCTCAAAGCCGAACTGCCCGCGTATTCGTTACTGGCAAAGGAGTCTGGTCCTGCCGGGATTGTCCACCTGGCAGAGCTGACTGAGCGCTTGCGCGAGGCCGATGCAGCTTGACTAAGCGTTGTTTCAGTCGGTATGTTTCGCGAATTTAACGAATAACGCTTAAAAAAGCCCGCGCCGCGCTGCGCAGTTCGGCGGCTTCAATTGGGTCACGGCCAGCACCGGATTCGGCGCGCTCCATCAGGTTTTGTGCGACTCCGGCAGCCGGCGCGACTTGTGGTGCAACTGCCGGGTTGATGAGGTAAGCGAGTTGCTTGAGGAAATCAGTCATTCAAATTCGCCGAATGCGGCGTTAAAAGTTTCGGTGAAGCAAATATAAGGGTTTTCCCTAGACTCACAAGTCTACTCGACTGCATTCAGGATGCAAAAAACGCATAACCCTTCGACATGGGATGCATGAGCGACAATCGCTTGTGAACATTCAACTGCTTTCTGATCTGCATTTGGAGTCAAATCCGCATTTTGTGCCGCAGCCAACGCCTGGCGCAGACGTGCTGGTGTTGGCAGGGGACATCGGTTCTTACCAAAACGGCTCGTCGTTGACACGACTGGGAATCGCAGACTTCGGCTTGGCACGCTTTGCGAATTGGCCTGTCCCAGTTGTATTTGTGCCCGGCAACCATGAATACGATGCGCTGGATTTTGCAGAAGCCCACCACCGCCTGCGTGACACCTGTAGCCGGCTTGGCTTGGTCTGGCTGGAGCAAGAAACCACACAGATTGCTGGCGTGCGTTTTGTCGGTTGCACGCTCTGGACCGACTTTGATGCGCTGACCTCTGTTCTGGCAGTGACCAGCGAGGTAACTTTTGGTCAGCAATTGGCAGCGCGGGAAAAAGCATTTCGCGCAGCGGACTTTGCTTTGAAAAAAAACCACGCGCTGGTAGGAGGCAAGCCAATGCTGGCAGAGGCGGTGCGCGAGCTTGGTCTGGCCAGTCAGGCTTGGCTGAGGAAAGCACTTTCCCAGCCCTTCAACGGAAAAACGGTAGTGGCTACCCACTTCGCGCCAAGTTTGCTGTCTGCAGACCCTCGTTTTGGCATCACGCCAGGTACTGCTGGTTTTTGCAACGCGCTCGATGACATGTTGCCGCTGGCTAACCTCTGGCTACACGGGCACTTGCATTGTCCGTCAGACTATAAGGCGGCAGGTTGCAGGGTGGTGGCAAATCCGCTGGGGTACGCACGCAAAAATGAGCAGCTCGGTTTCATGCCGCAAAACTGCATCACGGTGTAAGCCGCGAAGGCTGAAGTGCCTCAGTTGATTTAAAATGTTACTGCACGGTATGAATAATGACCCTACAGTTTACAATTCTAACGGTGAGACCTTATAGTTCTTTAACACCAAATTTCTGGTGTTTGAAAACATCAACTTTTGAGGAAAATACCATGAAAAAATCCCTGATCGCAATGGCACTGGCTGCCGGTTTTGCAATGTCTGCACAGGCTGCTGATATTGTCGACACCGCTATCAAAGCTGGCAATTTCAAAACCTTGGTAGCTGCTGTGCAAGCCGCCGGCCTGGTAGATACGCTCAAAGGCAAGGGCCCTTTTACCGTTTTCGCGCCAACCGATGAAGCTTTCGCCAAAATTCCGAAAGCAACACTTGATGGATTGCTGAAGGACAAAGCAGCTTTGTCCAAAATTTTGACGTACCACGTGGTATCCGGTAAGGTCATGGCCAAGGACATCAAGCCCGGCATGGTAAAAACCGTGCAAGGTGGCGACGTGACATTGGCCACAGCTGGCGGCGTCACCGTCAATGGTGCAAAAGTCGTTGCTGCCGACGTGGCAGCTGACAATGGCGTGATTCACGCAATTGACACGGTTATCATGCCAAAGTAATTGGTGGCTGTTTAGCAGACGCGGGCGCAGCCGGCTATTTTTAGAGTAGCAGCTTGCGCCCGAATTCATTGGGATTAAACCCAATTTGGTTAGATTTCAGGAGACAGGTTGGTAAGTTCTGAATCCATTGGATGGGTAAAACCTTTTTCTCATTTGGTCCAAGCGTTTATCCTGACGCTGATGGCGCTGTTGTTACCTGCCGCGCCGATCGCTTGTGTGGTCCTGTCGGGTCAAACGCGCTTTATGCGCCTTTACGGAGACACCCTCAAACGTTCAGCAAGAAGTCTTCGCGCCTTATACCGGGCCGATGTGATTGCACGAAATCTGGAGCGATTGCTCGGGGAATTTTTAATGGGACGAGTTTCTGAAAACTCGACCGTACAGGGCGAATGTACGCACTGTGGGGAGTGCTGCCTTGACCGTTCATGTGTTTTTCTGACCTGGACAGGGAGCGGCTTGTCGCGCTGTTCGATCCACAACAACTGGTTTTGGAAGCTCACCAGCTGCGGCACTTACCCCATCGATGCACAAAGCATTGCGACCTACAGCTGTCCCTCGTTCAAGGCCATACCGATTCGGGTAGTGTGCAAAATTGAAGCGCCAGTGCAGATCCGGTGACGCGTCTTTTTGCTATGGAGTTCATAGCTGCTTGCGCCCATTATTATTGCGCCAGGAGCCTGGAGTCCAACATGGAGCTACGTCGGAAGAAAATCAGCGCTGCGTGATACCGTCAAAGCAGGTCGCCAGAACGATGTCAATGATTTGCTCGTCCGTGTGCTGGCCACTGGCTTTCAAGAATCCCGGCACCGGATCGCAAGCGCGCGAATACAGTGTGTACAGCACCACCACTGCAGGTACCTTGCTGCTCAAACTACCGTCAAGCTGGGCTGCCTCTATCCAACTGCCGATCTGGTCGCTTACTTCAGTCAGTCCGGTCAAATAGTTTTTGTTGGCCATCAGGTTGGCGCGCAGGCTGGAGTTTTGGCTCGGCAGCGACGGCATTTCCCCCTTGAGCTGGATTTGCAGCATCCATCTGGCCACGGCTTTGAGCTGAGCGAGGGGTTTGGCATCTGGCGCCAAGCTCGCCAAGAACGCTTGGGCCAGCCCGAGTACGCGCACCATGGCGGCGGCGGCCAAGTCTTCTTTGCTGGAAAAATGTTTATAGAGGCTGGCTTTGGCAATGCCTACATCGGCGGCCACCTCGTCAACGGTCATCAAATCGAACCCTTTTTCAGCCAGCAGGCGATTGACTGCCAGCACAATGGCGTCCTCGCGCGCCTGGAGCATTTGGGCTTTAAATGTCGTTTTGGCGGGGGCCGCAAGTAAATTGGTCAACGGTGCAACTGAAACTGCTGGAGCGGTGGCGATAGTCATTTCTTGATGGTACTCCACTTGTAGGCCACGCGGTCTGTAAAGCTACCAATCACCTATTTTTTAACCGGTCCGCGTGAAAAATTACTGCGCGGTCTTTTCATGGTTTTCTGGTTCAATAGTGAATCAGTTTGAGGAAAAGCAAATGAGAGTTGTAGTTTTAGGCGCTGGCATCATTGGCGTCAGCACGGCCTGGCATCTGCTGGAGCGCGGCCATGAAGTGACTGTGATTGACCGGCAAAGCGGCGCTGCGATGGAAACCAGCTTTGCCAATGCCGCGCAAATATCCGTCAGCTACTGCGAGCCGTGGGCCAACCGCGATGCGCCATTCAAGGCACTGAAATGGATGTTCAGAAACGATGCGCCGCTGCTGTTCAGGCCAAAATTTGACATGCACCAGTGGTTGTGGGGTTTGAAGTTTTTAGCCCAGTGCAACGACGCAGCCTTTGAACGCAACGTGCAGCAGCTGGTGGCGCTGGGCGCCTACAGCCACGCCGCGCTTAAAGACGTGGTGGCCGCAACGGCAATTGAATACAACCGGCTTGAGCGCGGCATTGCCCATTACTACACCGACCAGAAATCATTTGACACCGCCGCAGACGCCGCCGCGCTGATGCGCAAATACGGTGTAAACCGTACCGTGGTGAGCCAGGCTGAATTGCTGGCCATTGAGCCCGCCTTGAAGCAGTTTGCGCATGCAATTGTGGGCGGCACCTACACCGCCAGCGACGAAAGCGGCGACGCCAGAGTATTCACCCAGGCACTCGCCGAGCGCTGCGCGGCCAGAGGTGCCACCTTTATGTACGGGCACGATATTGAACGCTTGAACAAACTTGGTGGCGCTATTGATTCAGTAGCTGTTCGCGCCCGTATTATGGGCGGTAGAGGCCAAAATTATTCAAAAAAGAGCCTCAACATCAAAGCTGATGCGGTGGTGGTAGCCTGCGGCTCTTACAGCGCGCCGCTGCTGCGCGCCGTGGGCGTTGACTTGCCAATCTACCCCGGCAAAGGCTACAGCGCCACGTTCAAAATTCTCAAGCCCGCGTTGGCCCCGCACGTCAGCACGATTGACGATGAAGTGAAATGCGCCACCAGCCGCTTAGGGGATTATTTGCGCGTGGCAGGCACGATTGAGGTCGGCGGGTACGACTTGTCACTCACCACGCCGCTGGCCAAAGCGCGCTGCGCCATGCTGGCCAGGCGCATTGAAGAAGTGATGCCCGGCGTGTGCGATACGCGGCTGGAAGAAAACGGCGGCACGCCCAGCTTCTGGACCGGCCTGCGTCCCGCCACGCCCACCAATATCCCCTACATTGGCCAAACCAGCGTGCGCAAGTTGTGGGTGAACGCCGGGCACGGCACGCTTGGCTGGACGCACGGCGCAGGATCGGGAAAAGCGCTGGCCGAACTCATTAGTGGGACTAAACCTGAGATGGAGTTTGGCTTTTACGGCAGCCACTAACGCAACGACGGAATTTTGGGCAAAAACACTACAAAATTTTGCTGGTGAAGGCAAGCAACAGTCGTCAAAAGAGCGTATTCTGTAGTCTATGTTGCAGTGCAGCAATTGTTGCGGTAACCTGCGACAAATTTAACCCGCTGCAGACGCAGCGCCATTTTTTGAGAGGCCCCACCATGCCAAGTTCACTCACCCGTTCCTTGTTAAAAGCCACCGGCCTGACCCGTATGGGCCGCCTGATGGACGCCACGCGTCTGATCCAGCGCGCCCTTGGTGGTAGTGCAATGCCGTCGGCCAAACCTGCGGCCCGACCGACGGGCCAGCCTGTACCCAAAACCACGGCCGAAACCCTGCCCAACACCATCATCTTGCCGCCGCCGCGCAGCATGCCAGAACCCGCCGCCAACGACGAGGTGATGCGCAGACCGCCACACCCGAATTTTTCAGAGCAAAGCTTTGCGTTTGAAGGCAAAACCTACCCATACCGCCTGTTTGTACCCAAGCTGGCAGACGCTGGCGAGGAAGGCGCACTGCGCAACGACATGCCACTGGTGGTGCTGCTCCACGGCTGCAAGCAAGACGCACTTGATTTTTCAAAAGGCACCGCCATGAACGCACTAGCGGGCAAGGAACAATGCCTGGTGCTGTACCCCGAGCAAATCACCCGTGCCAACCAGCTCATGTGCTGGAACTGGTTTGAGCCCGGCCACCAGCAAGAAGGCCTGGGAGAGCCCGGCATGATCACCGCGCTCACCCGCCAGGTGCTGGCCACCGACTTCAATGGCCGCCGAGCCGACCCCCGCCGCGTCTACATTGCCGGCTTGTCAGCCGGTGGAGCCATGGCCGCAGTAGTGGCCGGCTTGCACCCCGAATTGTTTACCGCGCTGGGCGTACATTCCGGTTTGCCAGCAGGCGCTGCCAGCAACGTGATGACCGCCTTCCAGGCGATGCGTAGCGGCGGCCAGGGCCAACGTGCATCGGCCATGCCAACCATCGTTTTTCACGGCGACGGCGACACCACCGTGCACCCCAGCAACGGCGAAAACATCGCTCTTGATGCACTAGCGGCCCTTCGAGAAGCCGACACGCCACTGGTCAAAACGCAGTCGTCCGCCGACCCAGAAGCCGACCGCGCCGACCGCAACGACAAACCGACAGAGCTCACCCGCTACGCCAACGCTGAAGGCAAATCGTTCATTGAATACTGGAGCATCAACAACGGCCCCCACGCCTGGTCCGGCGGCAGCAAAGAAGGCAGCTACACCGACCCCGACGGCCCATCGGCCAGCAAAGCGATGCTGGCGTTTTTTCTGCAGCACAGCAGAAAATAACGCGCTGCGAATGGTGACTGCTATTTAATTACTAGCTGTTCGCGCCCGTATTTATTGGGCTGCAGGCCTGTTTCACTTAAAAAATAGCCCCCAAAACAGCCTACTGCTTGCGCTGCACAAACAAGTTGCGCTTGGCGTCTTCCGGGTAGGCAAAGGTTACCGCGCCGTTTTTTACCATGCCCATCACCAGCATGTTGGCAGTGATCGCGTCTTTGTCTGTGTTGCTGAAGGGCTGCTCGTAGGTTGCGACTACGCCGTAGTACACGCGGTTTCTGCTTTCCAGCGCGGTTTTAATTGCGGCGCCAGTCAGGTTGCCATCGCGAATGCCAAACAGGGAATACATCAAGATGTACACCGAGTCGTAACCCTGCGCAGCGGCTACCGGCACAGTGATTTTGCTGAGCTTGTACTTGCGGGCATAGCTGGTTAGAAATGACGCGCGGCGCTCGTTGCTGGGTTCAGCAATGAAGGTCTGCGCCATCAGTGCGCCTTCAGCGGCGTCTTTGCCGCCATCGATGAAAAACGGAAACGACAGGGGCCACGCGCCAACTTGTGGGACTTTCCAGCCCATGGCTTTGCGGCCATTGGCAATCACGGCGTTCTCTGGCCCGACCGTCATGCTGAAAATAACGTCGGCACCAGCTGCGCGCGCGGTGTTGAGTTCAGTGCTTAAATCTTTTACGGCCACCGGAAACCGCGCCACGTGTACCGCCTCAAGGTTTTTGGCCTTCAGGGCGGCAACGATGTCTTTCAGGCCAGCCTCGCCATACCCGGAAGTGTCGGCAAATACGGCAACCTTGGTCCAGCCGCGCTTGACGATGTCATTGACCACAAACGGAACCTGAATGGAGTCTTTTGCAGATGTCCGGAAGATGTAGCTTTCAGCGGCGGGGAATTTTGCAGTCAACGGCGTGCCGGTGGAGCAGGGAATGATCAGCGGCATCTTGGCGTTCTGAAAAACGTCGAGGGACTTGGCCGCAACACCGGTGTTACAAAACCCAAACGTGGCGACAACCTTTTCGGCTACCAGTTCTTGCGACATTTTCAGGCCGACGTCGGGGTTGCCCTGATCGTCTTTGATGACCAGCTCCAGCTTGCGGCCCAGATAGCCGCCAACAGCATTGATCTCATCGACCGCGTGCGAAATTCCGTTGCGCATCGGGATGCCAAAGTCAGACGAGCCGCCAGTAAAAGGGCCAATCAGGCCAATTTTGAGCGTGTTACTTGCAGGCGCGGCTGATGCCTTCGCTGGTGTCGGCGCCGGCGTTGGTGCTTGCGCAAGAACCGGCCCGCTCAGGCTTGCACATGCCGCAAGGGCAGCTGCCGCACGCCGAACAACACTTGTATTTGAAAAGATGGTCATGGGCTTTGGTGTGTGTGCGCTGCCACGATTGGCAGCAAAGCTGGTGGGTGCCACTAAACCTTGAGCTTAAGCAGTTCTGCGGCGCATTAAATCATGGCTTTCCCGACGCCACCAACCGCTGTATATACCGCGCCACACTTTAGCAACTGCTATCTGAATACTATATTTTTAATGGCGTTTTATACATGTATCCATAAGTACGCAGGGCAGATAAGCCGCCGATGGCCGCCCGTCCCACGTTGGCCACCTTTATTAGCCTACACACTCAGCGCCGCCATAGGTTCAAGCTGGCGCATGGTCAAACTCAAAAAGCTCCCGACATCGCCAAATCAACGCGCCAAGGTCGCAAGGTCTTCGACACCGCACGATGCTGCAGTTGAAGCGCAACTGAAAATGCCGAACGAGCGCGATGAATCTGTGGCAATGACCCCAGCCGAACCGGATCCGGTCATGCAGCAAGCGGCAACGGACGTTGCGCGTGGTTTGCAAGACACCACCAGCGGTGCGGAGCTCAATCGCGCATACAAAAAGCTGAAGTAAAAACCTCGGGGTAGAAGGCTCAAGGCACACGGGCAGGGCTAATTCCGCGTTCAGTGACTGCGCCATTGACAGGGCCGTTGTTCACCCGCTCTCCCATGCGCTCAGACATCCAGCGCAGCAAGTCCAGCCACATTTGGCGCATTTCGGCATCCAGCGGGGTGCGGGTGGAGTTGGGCAGCTCAACCGTGACCACCGGTATGCCTTTGTGCACGCCGCCGTAGTTGCCGAGCGAGCCGGGAAAGATGCCAACCTGGTCCAGATACAAGCGGCCGAGTTTTGACGGCGGCACGAAGCCCGGCCGCGCCGGGCCGTCAAAGTCCAGCACGCCGTACGGCGCGTGAATACTCACAATCAGGTTGGGCTTGAAGCGCTGCATTTCTTCATGCAAAAACTTCGACTCAGGCTCAGACAACGGCTGTGTGCCGGGGTAGCGGCGCGGGTCTTTTTTGGTGCGCTGCTCCCAGTACACCTTGGCGTCGCGGTGCCAGTTGGGTGTAGGAAAGTTGCGGTTTAAATCCACGCCATTGGCGTTGACCCGGCGCGGCGGGCGGTTAAACAAGCCATCAGGATTAAGCGCCGGAATAAACCGCCAATGCACCGGCTGCGGCGTGTCAAAAGCGGCCTGATTGGCCAGCTGCAGCCAGTGCAGCGCTACCGATGCAGAAGAGGGTTCATCGCCGTGAATGGCACCAATGACCAAGACGCGCAAAGTGGCGTTGTCGGCCTTGATGTCACGCATGTAAATGGGGCGGCCCGCCACCGAACGCACCGGGCTGGCCGACAGCCTGGCGGATTCGCACAGGCCGCGTTGAACGTTGGGCAGTCTGGCTGCAAACTCGTCACAAGGGGCGGCTGCGTGGGCGTGGGTCAGCCCTAAAAATACAGCGCCAAGCAGGCAGATAGAGCGGTGAAAATACATGCGCAATTTTAGGCCACACATCAGGCGGACCCGGCATACACCACTTGGCAGAACGTGGCACAAGCTTCAAACGGCCTTGCTGCACTCAGGCAAAATACCCGGCTACCTGATCGTTGATATGCAGAACTCCCAACCCACACTCAAAGCACAACCCCCCGGTTTTTCGTCAACTGAATTTCGCGCATCGCTGGGCATGTTTGCCACTGGCGTCACCATCGTCACCGCGCGCACCGCCAGCGGCGAACTGGTGGGGCTGACGGCCAATTCATTCAATTCTGTATCGCTCACGCCGCCACTGGTGCTGTGGAGCCTGTCGCAGGCGGCCAGCTCAATGGCGGCTTTGTCAAAAGGCTCACACTACGCCATCAATATTTTGGCGGCCGACCAAAAAGCGCTGGCCGAACGTTTTGCCAGCAAACGCGCTGACCGTTGGGACGGCGTGGAGTTCACCGACGGTGTAGCCGGCGCACCCGTGCTGAGCGGCGCTGCCGCAACGTTTGAATGCTTTAACCGCAGCCGTTACACCGAAGGCGATCATGTGATCTTTGTGGGAGAAGTAGAGCACTGCCGCCACGAGCCGAATGCGGCGCCTCTGCTGTACCACGGCGGCAAGTTTTACACCGAACACCCGCTTTAACTCCAACATCAAAATACGAAGCCGCACACCATGACCGAGCCAACGACGACCCCAGCCGAGCCCACCGCAGTAGCCCCACGCCCGGACTTGCCCGATCAGTTGTCAACCGACAGCCGCAGCCCGCACCACATTCCAGCCATTTTTGAGCACGCCGTCGGCATTCGTTTTAACGGCAAAGAGCGCTTCGACGTAGAGGCGTATTGCATCAGCGAAGGCTGGATCAAAGTGCCAGTCGGCAAAAAAGTAGACCGCCAGGGGTTCCCGCTCACGGTGAAGCTCAAAGGCGTGGTGGAGGCGTTTTATAAGTAAGCTTTGAGCCTCTTAGCCGGGCTGTTGATATTTTTGAACGGTAGGTGCCGTTTAATTGCCATGAAATTCGAACATAAAGTATTGGAATTTCATGGTAATATTTCACCATGATAAGCCGCGCCGCCCTTGAACTCTCCATTCAAAAAGCCCTGAACCGCTCGCGTGGCGTCGTGCTCAGCGGGCCTAGGCAGTCGGGCAAAAGCACTTTGGCGCAGCGGTTTTTAAGCCGTCAATCCCCCAATTACTTTGACCTGGAATACCCGCCGCATGCACTGCGGCTGGAGCAACCCGTTCAAACGCTTGAGGCACTGGAAGGCTTGGTGGTGATTGATGAGGTTCAGCTCAAACCTGGCCTGTTCCCGCTGCTGCGGGTGCTGATGGACCGTACCGATAGGCCTGGGCAATTCCTGTTGCTGGGCAGTGCATCGCCCATACTGCTCAGTCAGGCTGGCGAATCATTGCTGGGCCGTGTAGAAACCATTGATGTCGGTGGGTTTGACTTAAGCGAAGTCAGCGCCGACCAAGGCGGGTACACCAACGAGGCAGCGGCCCGTTTGTGGCTTCGCGGAGGGTTTCCACGTGCCTATCTTGCTGCAAACGACGAAGACAGCATGGTTTGGCGCGGTCATGCAGTAGCGAGCCATGTACGGCTGGATATTCCTCAATTTGGCATCAACATCGCCGCGCCCGCGATGCTGCGCTTTTGGACCATGCTGGCGCACTACCACGGGCAAATCTGGTCAGCAGCACCTACGGCGCAATCAATGGGTGTGTCTGAGCCTACTATCCGCCGCTACCTGGACACCCTGACGCAAACGCTGATGATCCGCCAACTCCAGCCCTGGCATGAAAACCTGGGCAAGCGTCAGGTCAAAGCGCCCAAAATTTATTTCCGCGATACCGGCTTGCTGCATTTTCTAATGGGCATCCAAAGCCTGCCGCATCTGCTGGCCCATCCGCAAAGCGGTGCCAGCTGGGAGGGCTTCGCGCTCGAACAGGTGCTGCGCATCGCCCAACCAGACCAAGCCTATTTTTGGGCCACGCACCAAGGGGCGGAGCTTGATTTGCTGATGTTTAAAAATGGACTACGGGTGGGCGTTGAGTTCAAGCGAGCAGACGTGCCCCGCGTGACCACCAGCATGCGCATTGCCATGCAAGACCTGAAGTTGGACGCCCTGTATGTTGTGTACCCAGGCTTGCACCGCTACAAGCTGGCTGACAAGGTTGAAGCCGTGCCGCTGTGGGCGATGCTGCCGATGTCTATTGATGCGGGTGCAAACTCTGTTTTGCAACAAGGCCGTTTTGCTGATCGGGTCAAAAGGCCTGTCAGCATCGAAGCAATTGACCAAGCCATCGCAGCCGGAGCTGTGATCCGCAGCAAAAAGGCTTGAGTAAAAATATTGCTATTTAATCAGTAGAGGATTGCGCCCGTATTTATTGCGCTGCAGGTCTAAAACATACCTGAAAACGGCCTTTTTTGATGCCCCTCAAGCCGCCATCAACGACACATTGGCCTGCAACTCATCCCAAGGGGCGCTCAACTTGCGACCTTCACGCACCAACAGGCCCGCTGATTGCAACGTGGCCACATCTTGATGCACATTCTTGTAGTCGCGGCCCAAGGTTTGCGCCAGCTCGCGCACATTGCCAGCCCCGTGCTGACGCACATGGCGCAGCAAATCCAGGCGGCGCGGCGACAGGGTTTCAAACATCGTTTGCACGTCTAAAAAGGTGACGTGCGTTTGGTTAACGTGCTCACCCGCTTCGGCCTGCTTCCACGCGCTGGCAAAGCGCTTGCCCATGTCCGCCAGGCTGCCGACGTTGACCTGAACTTTAGGGTGAAGATTAGGGGTGGCGTTCATTTTTCATCCTTTCAACGTCTTGCAAAAAATCGCCAATCATTTTGTCGACCGATTCAAATTTGTAGCGAAACTCCAGCGCGCCAAGGTGCTTGTGGTCACCCTTGCCGCGTTCATTGTCGTAGCCCACGATGCGCTGGCCGTAGTAGCCGTAAAACAGGCTGTACTTCAAACCATGGGGCCGCTCCAGCGTAGGGCGAGGCAATCGCCATATCGTCATTTCTACGACTGCGCCATTGGGCAAAAGTGCTTTGTCGTAGAAAATCCGTATCGCCTTCATATGGTTACTTTAACCATAATAAATTGGGGTGTCAAGAGCCATACTTGAAAGCAATACGCCAGCTGATGTGGGGCATGCTGCAAGACGCCATAAGCCGCGCACTGAGCGTGGCCAAGCAAGCAGGCATACGCGCTCTGCTGACGCACCCGATCGACGACGACGCGCTCGCACTTACCAGCGCTTTGGTTTTGAGGCCTCGCCGCAGGGGCAAGACCAGCTGTTGCTGAAAAACGCGAAGCGCTGGATGTGAATGGATGGGTGGGGACGCGAAGCGCTATTTATTTTATAGCTTTTTCCGCCCGAATTCATTGGGCTACAGGCCAAAAATATATCCGAAAAAAGATCAAGACAGCCTTTTTAACGCCCCTCAAGCCGCAATCAACGACACGTTGGCCTGCAACTCATCCCAAGGCGCAATGAGTTTGCGGCCATCACGCACCAGCAAGCCCGCTGATTGCAGGGTGGCAACGTCCTGATGCACATTTTTGTAGTCACGGCCCAGGGTTTGAGCCAGCTCACGCACATTGCCAGCACCGTGCTGGCGCACATGGCGCAGCAGATCAAGGCGGCGAGGCGACAGGGTTTCAAACATCCTTTGCACATCTAAAAAGGTGATGTGCGTCTGATTAATCTGGCTATTGACCTCACCCGCTTCGGCCTGCTTTCAGGCAGTGGTGAAGCGCTTGCCCATGTCAGCCAGGCTGCCTGCGTTGAATTGAACTTTTGGGCTGGTATTCACTTTTATCTTTTTAAAGCCGCGCATATCCCGTCAAGCCGCCTCCAGCTCAACATGCACCCGCTGGCCTTGGTGCGCGGAGATGTTGCCCAACGCATCGAGCAAGAAGCGCTAATTGCGACCACGTAGCAACGCATTGATGCGCGGTTGCGTCACGCTGCAAGGCTTTTTTGCTTTTAGCCGAGTCCAGCCGTTTTTTTTAATCCACCCTGTGATCTTGTTCATCAGCGCGGCGCGCAGCCGCGGATTAGCGGCTTACTCTGGCGTGTCTGTAATGTTGTCCGAGACGCTTGCGTAACTGTCAGTTTTGTTTTCGTCCATTTGAAGCCGCTACTTATGAAGACCATAAGATAGTCCATCGAAGTAAATTTTAGTTTGGAGTCCACATGGATTGGTCGCGTGTCGAGGTTGAAGCAATAGTTGCGGATTATTTGAAGATGTTGACGTTGGAATTGACCGGGCAGAGCTACAGCAAGACGGCGCATCGTCAAAACTTGATGCAAATGCTTCCTGGTCGGACGGAAAGCTCTATCGAGTTTAAGCACGCCAATATCAGTGCCGCGATGATTGACTTAGGATTTCCTTACATCAACGGCTACAAATACAGATCCAACTATCAAGCGCTGCTGGCAACCGTTGCGGCAGAGCAAATTAAAGGTCTGCCCATGCTGGACAACGCTGCCTTAGCAGCTGTACAGCAACCTGCGGTCATGCCAACCGTCGCCAACTTTGCTAAGGTCAAGTCAGATCCGCCACAAAGGCAACATCGCGTGAGTGAGCCCATAAATCCGCTGCTCTTCAAAGCGGTAAAACGGGATTATTTGGAGCGTGAGGCTCAGAACCAATCGCTTGGCCTGGCTGGCGAAGAGTTTGTTGTGCAGTTTGAGCACTGGCGACTCAATGCACTCGGTGAGCACAAGCTTGCGGACAAGGTCGATCACATTTCGCAGTCAAAAGGCGATGGTTTGGGTTACGACGTGCTGTCGTTTGATGCAGATGGAAAAGAGCGCTTTATTGAAGTGAAGACAACAACATTTGGACAGGCCACGCCGTTTTTTGTGTCTCGTGGCGAACTCGCTTTGTCAAAGGGTGCGCATGAGCAGTTTCACCTTTACAGACTATTCGAGTTTAGAAAAGCGCCTCGACTTTTTGACCTTAAGGGCTCGCTTGATCAGCACTGCGTTTTAGATCCAGTGACTTACAGAGCTAGTTTTGGATAGGTGAACTTGATCAAACATTTACTTCGTGTTGCCAGCTTGTCCTGACGCCATCAATATTTTGCGAAGAGTGCACAAACGACGCTCAAGGCCAAGAGCCGTTAAAGACTTCAAGTCGTGATGCACTCGAAATTGCACGGCAGCCCAATCGTGCGGCACCTCAGTCAGCAAGTAGCAGACCCGGTTTACAAAATGAATACCAGGCGCGATCCATTGGTCGGGCCCGTCGCACCCGTCGAGCACTGACCAGACGTATTCGGCCGGAAAACTTCTTGCCAAATGCAAGTCATGGCCGTAGGTCTCCAAGCCGAGGCCACCCCAAATATCGAACTGCGATTTGTCATGCCGATACGGGCGAAAGTGCTCATAGAAAACGTCTTCGTGAAAGGTAAGGGGTGACATGATTTAGACATCCCAATGCGGAGACAACCGCTGGTTCCACACCGCAACACTGCTGACCTTTTTTACTAAGCTTCTGACCGTTCCTAAAGTAGGCAAATTCATATCGTCGGCAGTCGCTGCTCTTAAGTCTTCAAACGTATGCCACACGTGGTCGTCGGCTGTTGGGCCGCTGCTAAAGGCCCACGGCTCTGCATAAAGCACGGGGATGCCAAGCTGTTCCACTATGAAAAATTCGCCGGATTCAAACTGCTGCCGCAGAATTTCCACATCAGCTACTGACGCTGTACCTTCGAGCAATAGCTGCCGATACGCTTTGTAATTTGATGCGTCCCGATACAGGTAGCTGAATACGCTGAACTTAGTCATTGGCTTTACCTGTGCGCAGTCTTAGCCTAGAAAAACCTCAGCTCGATGCCGCGCTAAAAATGCAGGTTTAGGCCGAAAAAAGTCAGGCACTTCAATTTGGTGGCCTTTTAGCGGCAGAAAAGTTGCTTTGATGAATGGCTCATCCTTTTTTGTAAGCTCAGTTGACAGCAAAACGCGGAAATCATCAGTCAGTGAAATCAGACCCTTGTCAAAAGCTCTGTCATGTATTGCGGACAGGCACAGACCGTTGCTTGGATTAAGCCGATTCGTTTTGTCGCGGCTCCAAGGGACGATGTGACTCGCAATCAACAGGCGCTGTTCAGACAAGCCAGACATGCAGCAACGGCCTCGATACGTACTTAACACCGCGCGTCGAAAAAAGTGTTGCTTGATTCTTTGCGCCGTTAGAACTGCCCTCGTCTCGCCCGTAAAGCTTTCAGGCAAATATGCGGGATCGTCTGATTGCAATTGATCAGGATCTTGTTTTTGTTCTTGTTCTTTGTTGTTGTATTGCTGCATCAGCTGATGGCATTCCAACACCAGCCGCTCCCAATCTGAATGAAATTCATCCCACACGGCCCGGTCAAGCGCCGATGCGTTTCCAAGCGCAGACTTGCCAGCGTTTTTAATTGCGGGATCATTGCTTGCAATGTTCAACATCTTCATTGCTACCGCATCTGAGGTTCGCCCAATGATTTTTGACAGTGAAATGATTTCCGGATTGCGCCCATGAACACGGCCGTATGGCAGTTGGCAATACAAATGAAATGCCAGTTTGACTTGTTCTTTTGTCCAGAGGCCTGTTGCCATTTGTGCCATTCACGTATGTTGATTGCCTACCCAGCCAATTGGGTTGCAGCTTGAAAAGAATAGCGCTTGAAATGGGCCTTGTGACCCAGGGCTTTGCCTGGGGTAAGGGCTGGTGTGCGGTCTGAATAGAGGCGCTACGCAATCATGCGCATTTCAAACTGAACTGTCGACTACGTGCCTTATCGCGCTCACCGCGAATCCAATCTTGCGTCTGCCCGCTTTGCGGTTGACGCGCCAAGCTGTCGAGGTATTTGATGCGCTCTTCAAGGGCCGTGCATTCCGCCTTCACGGCCACGTAAGCTGCGTTCGGTTGGTTTTGTGCATACAGTGGAAATGTTTGAGGGGCGTTTGTGACTTCTTCGGCGACGGGGGCTTTGACCGCGACCATTACGTTCTGATTGCTATTGGTCGCAATGCTTCGGGTTATCGCACCCAGCGGACAAGTAGCGTCGCCATAGCTGACTTTGCCTTGAACAATGCACTTGATTACAACCGTCTCGTGCGCAGGCTTGATGTACGGTTGGCTATAAATGATGGCCTGCGGCGAGGGCTGGGGAGCTGCGATTGGCGCTGCTAGTTGAGTAGTTGCTGGAATCACCACTGCCGGCACTGGCTTGTCAACGGGTCGCCTTTGAATATCCAAGCGATGTGAAAACTTAAACCCCACATACAAAATCACAACGAAAGCCGATATCTTGAAAAGCCATTCAATGGATGTTGATGTTCGGTGTTTGGTGAACGTTTTCTGACGTTCTAAGTCCCTCATGTAGTCTCGGTCCATCAGGCCCATCGTGTGCTTTTTATAGTGTTCATCTGATTCACTCTAACACTCGACGTCACAAAAATGCACATTTAATTACGCCCCTCGCATGTGAATTTTCTGCTGCGGTCTTTTAATTAGTATTTAAGACAACAACACTTGCTAAACCAGCAGTAAAGCACTATTTATGCCTGTAGCCCAATAAATACTTGCGCAAGCAGCTACTGAAAAAATAGCAAACGCGAATGTCAAATTCAGACTGCTGGTTGCGGGAGGGCAAAAAGTTTGCGACCACCAGCTACCAGACCTCAAGCTTGAATGAGTCGGGCAGAAGTTGGTCAGGGTTGATGCTGGCAACGGTTTGAAACGCTTTGTCGCGGCTGACCAGTGTGGCGTCTGCCGCCATGGAATGAGCGGCAATCATCATGTCAAGGTCGCTTAAATTAATGCCCTGGGCTTCGAGCGCGAAACACACGCGCCCGTAGCAGCGGGCTACAAGCTCGTCCCACGGCAGCACATCCACACGCAGCAGCATTTGATGCAGCGCATTTTTAAGGCGGCCCGGTTGGCCTTTTCAGGGCAAGCCATATTCAAGCTCGGCCAGGGTAACGCTGGACATCACGGCTTGGCCCATTGGTAGTTGGCTTAGCCGCGCCAAAAGCGCGGCGTCGCGCCCTTGCATGATGTGGCTGACGATATTGGTGTCCAGCATGTAGCGCTGGGTCATTCTTGCCAGTCTTTAAACGGGTCACGCCGTGGTTGATTGGTTGTGGGGCGGCGTTCAATCAACAAATCGTCTTGGGCATTTAGTGCTACGGCGTCAAGTAAGCCCTGCCAGTCAGACGGCTTTTTTGACAGCACCACGTCACCTGTGCCGGGATCACGCCGAATAAATACTTCCGCCACATCAAAACGAAACTCCAGCGGCAAGCGCACGGCCTGACTACGGCCCGTGACGAATATTTTGGCAGTTTGCAGCATGTTGATGTCCTTTCATGAAGATACATCTCTTGATACATACCAACGCCAGCTCAGTCAAGGTTTGGCTTGCAAAGTGGGCATTTCCATGCCGTCGCGCGAAAGCGCCGAGCGTTCTGCGCCGCACTGGCTAGCCAATTGATCCCTTGAATAAGCCGCCCACCACGCCCATTTGTCACCCAT
>ENA-OBIT01000193-OBIT01000193.1-metagenomes-genome-assembly--contig:-NODE-193-length-26143-cov-4.19085_pt1 | contig 26143 bp, 27 predicted proteins | sample MGYA00153386_OBIT01 | MGnify analysis MGYA00153386
CGCCAACCCGGAGCTCCTGATCTACAAGCCCTGGCTCGACCAGAGCTTCATCGATGAACTCGGCGGGCGCGCCGAGATGTCGGCCTTCATGCAGCAGGCCGGCTTCAAGTACAAGATGTCGTCCGAGAAGGCCTACTCGACCGACTCGAACATGCTGGGCGCAACGCACGAGGCGAAAGACCTCGAGTTCCTGTCGAGCGGCATGAAGATCGTGCAGCCGATCATGGGCGTGGCGTTCTGGCGCGACGAGGTCGAAGTTCGGCGCGAAGAGGTCACGGTGCGCTTCGAGCAGGGCCAGCCGGTGGCGCTGAATGGCAAGTCATTCGACGATGCCGTCGAACTGCTGCTCGAGGCCAACCGCATCGGTGGGCGTCACGGCCTGGGCATGAGCGACCAGATCGAAAATCGCATCATCGAAGCCAAGAGCCGCGGCATCTACGAAGCACCCGGCCTGGCGCTGCTGTTCATCGCCTACGAGCGGCTGATCACGGGCATCCACAACGAAGACACGATCGAGCAGTACCGCGACAACGGCCGCCGGCTCGGCCGGTTGCTCTACCAGGGCCGCTGGTTCGACCCGCAGGCGATCATGCTGCGCGAGACCGCGCAACGCTGGCTGGCACGCGCCATCACCGGCGAGGTGACGATCGAACTGCGCCGTGGCAACGACTATTCGATCCTCGACACCACGTCGCCCAACCTGACCTACCACCCCGAACGGTTGACGATGGAAAGCGGCGCGTCGAGCTTCTCGCCGCAGGACCGCATCGGTCAGCTGACGATGCGCAACCTGGACATCATCGACACCCGCGAAAAGCTGCGCACCTACGCACAGGTGGGCCTGCTGTCGCCGGTCACCGGCTCCACCCTGTTGCGACTCGAATCCGAGGAAGAATGAGCATGACCGACCAGACCAACCAGAACGACCAGATTCACGGCACGATCAAAACGCGCGCCAATGTCTACTTCGACGGCAAGTGCGTTTCGCACAGCATCGAACTGGCCGATGGCAAGAAGCTGAGCGTGGGCGTGATCCTGCCGGCGCGCCTGACCTTCAACACCGGCGCGCCCGAGGTGATGGAGTTGGTGGGCGGCGCCTGTCGCGTCAAGCTGGCCGGCAGCGATGCCTGGACCGACTGCGCGGGCGGACAGTCGTTCAGCGTGCCAGGACAGTCGTCCTTCGAGATCGAGGTGACGCAGACGTTGCACTACGTCTGCCACTTCGGCTGAGGCGGTTGCCGGCGACTGGAAATCCCTGCCATGGATGTAAGGCCGGCTGGGGCTGCTGGGGCCGCTTTACATCACCACCGGCTCGTGCTCGAGCCGGATCCCGAAGCGTCCGTACACGCTTTCCTGGATCGCACGCGCCAGCGTCATCACCTCCGAGCCGATGGCACCACCGCGGTTCACCAGCACCAGCGCCTGCTTCTCGTACACCGCGGCCTGCCCGACGCTCTTGCCCTTCCAGCCGCAAGCGTCGATCAGCCAGCCCGCGGCCAGCTTGATGCTGCCGTCCGGCAACGGGTAGTGCACCACCTCCGGGTCGCGGCCGATGATGTCGCGGCACTGCTCGGGCGTGACCAGCGGATTCTTGAAGAAGCTGCCGGCATTGCCGATGCGCGCCGGATCGGGCAGCTTGGCGCGACGGATCGCGCAGACCCAGTCGTACATCTGCTGCGCGTCGGGCGACGCCACGCCGCTCTCGCTGATCCTGCGTTCGAGGTCGAGGTAGCCGCGCACCGCACGCCACGGTCGCGGCAGCGCGAAGCGCACGCGCGTGATCAGGCTGCGCCCGCTCAGCGCGTGCTTGAAAACGCTGTCGCGGTAACCGAACCGGCAATCGTCCGGCCCCAGCGTGACGGTCAGACCGGTGATGAGGTCGACCGCATCGAGCGAATCGAACCGGTCCTGCAGTTCCATGCCGTAAGCGCCGATGTTTTGCACCGGCGTGGCGCCCACCGTGCCGGGAATCAGCGCCAGGTTTTCCAGGCCGGGCAAGCCCTGAGCGAGCGTCCAGGCCACGAGTTCGTGCCAGTTTTCACCGGCGCCGGCCTCGACGATCCAGGCGTCGGGGCGCTCCTCGACCAACCGCCGGCCGCGCACTTCGACCTTCAGCACGACCTGCGGCATGTCGTGCGTCAGGATGATGTTGCTGCCGCCACCGAGGATGAACTTGGGCGCGCGGCCGAGCGTCGGGTGGTCGAGCACGCGGCGCACGTCGGCATCGCTGCCGACGCGCACCAGGGTTTGAGCCAGCGCCGGCAATCCGAAGGTGTTGTAGGGCTTGAGGTTCACGCCCGATTCGATTTGCATGGAACAATTTTCGCTCAAGGAAGTGGCTTGAGAACGGGTACGCTTATCGCTCCCGATGGACCAGCCAGAGACCGCGGCGTGGCTCTGGCGTGAGAGCCGGCCTGAGGTGCGCCGGCCTCGGGAGCCCGGCCCTCGCCTCGAACCGAATCCGTTGTCAACACCTCACCAGGTACCGCCATGCCCAGTTTCGACACCGTGCTCGACCCCAACCTCGTCGAGGTGCGCAACGCGGTGGATCAGACCGCCAAGGAGATCGGCACGCGCTTCGATTTCAAGGGCTCGTCGGCCCGCGTCGAGTTGAAGGAGAAAGAGGTCACGCTGTGGGCCGACAGCGACTTCCAGATCGGCCAGGTGATGGACATCCTGATCGCCAAGTTGACCAAGCGAACCGTGGACGTGCGCTTCCTCGACCGCAGCGCGAAGATCGAGAAGATTGGTGGCGACAAGGTCAAGCAGTTGATCGTCGTGAAGAGCGGTGTCGACAGCGAATCGGCCAAGAAGATCCAGACAGCCATCAAACAGAGCAAGCTCAAGGTGCAGGCCGCCATCCAGGGCGACACCGTGCGCGTCACGGGCGTCAAGCGCGACGACCTGCAGGCCGCAATGGCGCTGATCCGCAAGGAAGTGCCCGATGCGCCGCTGTCGTTCGACAACTTCCGCGACTGAGCCGGGCGCCGCATGAAGTTGCGTTGGGTCTTTGTACTGGCGTGGAGCTTGAGCGCCGGCGTGTCGGCCCAGAGCGTCTCGCTCAACGGCAGCCTCGGTGACAAAGCGCTGCTGGTGATCGACGGCACGCCCCACAGCGTGAGGGTCGGCGGCCGCGCTGCGGGTGTCCGCCTGTTGTCGTTGAACGGATCGTCCGCCGAGATCGAAGTTGGCGGTCAGCGCCGCACGCTCGGCCTGGGCGGCACGCAGGTCGACCTGGGCGGCTCGGCCAGCGCCGGCGGCGGATCGCAGATCGTGCTGAGCGCCGGCGACGGCGGCCATTACTTCAGCGACGGCTCAATCAACGGCCGCGCGGTGCGCTTCATGGTCGATACGGGTGCCACGCTGGTGGCGATGAGCCAGACCGAGGCCGAACGCATCGGCGTGAATTTTCGCGGCGGCCAGCGCGGCATGGCGATGACGGCGAACGGCGCCGTGCCCGTGCACCGCGTGACACTGAACGCGCTGCGCGTCGGCGACGTGACGGTCTACAACGTCGACGCGACCGTGGTGCCGCTGCCGATGGACCAGATCCTGCTGGGCAACAGCTTCCTGACGCGCTTCCAGGTGAAGATGGAAAACGACCGGATGACGCTCGACCGCAAGCCTTGATAAAGCCCTCTGGGCCGGCGGACCGGGACACCACGTTTTGCAGTTTGGCCAGCTTGTAGCGCGTGTTTTGAAAGCTCGCCACCGGCAGCCCGAACACTTTTGCGGTTCTTGACACAGCCGCAAGTCCAGTCGATCGCAGCCTGCGCGCTGGCCGCCGCGGTGGTCGCGATCTGCAGGCGCTCCCAAAGCTGCTTCTCCATCAGGCCGATAAAGCCACGGTTTTCCTGCGCCGCGCCACCCAGCAGTGGACCGGGCGGCAACATCACGTCACGGCAGAACGGCTCGGCCGTGTCTCGCGCTTTCAGCCCGACTTTCTTGAGCCGCTGGCCGGTTTTGAAGCGGGGCATGTCGCTTTTCGACCAGGAACAGGCCGGCGCCCCAGGCATCCGCGGACGGGTTTTTCTTGGGCGACCACCAGCACCAGGTCGGCATGCAAGCCGTTGGTGCGATGCATAGAAAACCATGCGCGCAAACCTTGCGCCACACGTCGCGATCGACGACGCCCTGCGCGTCCCACTGTGCATGAAACGGCGCGGTCTCCTTGTCGATGGAGCGCAAAAACTGTCGCGAAAGCAGATGCTTAATCGGTCAAGTCGCAGGCGCGCGGCACGGGATTGCGAGGCCGGGCACTTTCGCCGTTTACCGACGTCGTGTGCGGCTTGATGAACGCGGCGCGCGCCGGCATCACCTGCCCGAGCTCGCCGACGACCGGCACCCATGACGCTGGTCCTGCTGCACGGCATGGGCGGCGTGACGAAGATGACGCGGCTGCTCGGCCTGGTCGGCACGCTGCTCTACTGCTGGAAGGCCCAAGCGGATGCGACTGTCATCGATTGCCGTGCGGTGGTGGCCAACCAGCATCACTTCCCAGCCGCCACCGAGCGTGCTGCCGTTCAGGCAGCTGACGACCGGCACGCCCATCGTTTCGATCAACCGGAAGTTCTGCTTGATCCGTTTGCGGCCGGCGCCGACCCCGATCGCGTCGTGGGGCGTTGACTGGCAAGCCCAGGCGCTGATGGTGACGCCGGCCGTGTCGAGCAAGCCGACGGGCGGTCTGTATCCGCCACCGCAGGCGGTGCTGGTCAACATGGTGACGCAGGCAAAACGGCAACACGGCAATACGGCAACACGACAGCACGAAACACGGTGGTGATACGGCCGGACGGCGGCAGGGCTCGCACACCCTGAGACACCACCCGCGAAGGCGCTGTTAGAGTCGCCGACCCCGAACCTTGTCTCGGGGTCGCCACTCAACTCTGCCAAGGACGATTACGTGTTCAAGAATGCGACCATTTACCGCATCGCCTCCGGCTGGACCGTTACCACCGCCGCCCTGGAAGATGCGCTTGAAGCGGGTCGTTTTGTCGAATGCGGCGCCACGCAGCTGCGCTCGATCGGCTGGGTGGAGCCGCGCGGCAAGGCGCACGGTCCGTTGCTCGAATCGATCGGCGGTCAATGGCTGCTCAAGCTGATGGTCGAAAGCAAGGTCTTGCCGTCCGCCGTGGTCAAGCGCAAGGCTGACGAGCGCGCCCGCCGCATCGAGGCGCAGACCGGCCGCAAGCCCGGCAAGCGCGAAAACAAAGAAATCAAGGAAGCCGCGGTGCTCGAACTGCTGCCGATGGCGTTCACGAAGCAGAGCGCGGTGTCGTTGTGGATCTCAAAGGACCAGCGCCTGCTGTTGGTCGACGCCGGCAGCCGGGCGCGCGCCGACGAGGTAGTCGGCTTTCTGGTCAAGGCAGTAGGAGGCCTGTCGGTGACGCTGCTGCAAACCACCACTTCGGCCTCGGTCTCGATGGCGCAATGGCTGCTGGAGCGCGAGGCGCCGGCCGGCTTCAGCATCGACCGTGAGTGCGAATTGAAATCGGTCGACGAGATGAAATCGGTGGTGCGTTATTCGCGACACCTGCTCGACACCGACGAGGTCGTGCAGCACATCCAGGCCGGCAAGGTACCGACTCGGCTGGCGATGACTTGGCAAGGCCGCGTTTCGTTCGTGCTGAGCGAGTCTCTGGTGCTGAAGAAGATCGAGTTCCTCGACGTCGTGTTTGAAGGCGCGCAGCACGGTCAGGACGACGGATTCGATGCCGACTGCGCAATCGCTACAGGCGAACTGGGCCGGTTGTTGCCAGACCTGTTCGAGGCGCTTGGCGGCGAAACGGCAGGCCCGGGCGAGGCGACGGCGCAACAGCCCAGACTGGCGGCCTGAGCGGGCGCGTCGGCAAGCGGCAATTCAAGACCGACGAGCGCTGTCGCTGCCAGGATGAGGCCAATGGCCCACCCTTCGACCTGCTGGAGAAGTCTTCAAGCCTTGGCCATGCGGGAAACCGCCCGGGCCGTCGGGATCTTGAGCACAGTCACCTTTGCACGGGCCGAGCTGTTGGCAGCGTCGACCAGACCACGGGTGCTGCGTGAATAGCTCTTCAGGCCTTCGAGTTCGATGATTTCGAGCTCGCGGTTGTTGACCCGCAGGTAGCCCCATTCGGACAGCGCGCTGAAGGAACGGCTGACGGTCTCGTGCGCCACGCCGAGATGGCTGGCGATGTCGCGACGACTCATGCGCAGCAGCAGGCGCCGGGGCGACTGACCGCAAGCGGCCATCTGCTGCGACAGTTGCACAAGAAACCGCGCCAGCCGCACCTCCGCAGCCACGGCGGCCATCACCTCAGCGATCTCGCCGCGTCGCGTCAGTTGACGACTGACGGCCAGGTGCAGCGCCCGATCGAAGATCGGCAGACGCTGTGCCAGGGTGAAGATGTCCGGTTGCTGCAGCACGAAAACGCTCGAGTCCTCGAGAGCCACGGCAGCATTGGGGTGGCGTCCTAAGCACACAGCATCGAAACCCAACACCTCGGCACGGCTCAGGAAGCCGAGCACCTGCTCATAGCCGTCTTCGGCGGTACGGAAGATCTTGAAGGTGCCGGCACCCACAAAATAGATGGCTTCGGCGACGTTGCCCTGGTGAAACAGTGCGGCACCGGCGCGCAAGCGTCGGCGTGGAATCGACAGACTCTCGGCATGCACCGCGGCGTCGCCCACTTCGGCTCCCAGCAAGTGCAGCAGGTCCGACAGATTGCTGAGGTTGAAGATGTCGTTTCCGACCGTATCAGACCGTTGGCCCACATTCCGATCTGGGCACAGCCGGATGGGATTGATCATTGTTCACCTCGGTGGTTGGAGTTCGGGGCTGGATTGCCTCGTTCCCTCACTGTGCGACAACGACCGATGCAGGGCCATCAGCCCGCGAGTGGACTTTTTGTCAGCGCCCTCCGTTCGGCGCTGCGAGATTCCGAGTCTCAGATCGGAGAATTCCTAGGCATGCGGGCGCGAGTTTCGTTTGCGGGATCTGAAGACGGCTTGCAGCCACCGCAGGATCTTCCCCAAGCGGACGGCGACCAACAAGAATCTACTGAAGCGGTCCCTTCAGCGCAGGCGGCACAGGCAAGGCAAAGATGTCGATGCCCTCGTCCCTCAAATCGTCGGCCTCGTCGCGCGATGCCACGCCGCGGATGCCGCGATCCCGAGTCTCGCCGTAATGGATGCGCCTGGCCTCAACGGCAAATCGTTCGCCCACGTCGTCGGTCATGGTCAGCAGCTTGCGCATGGCGTTCATCCAGTGCGCCTGCGCCTGTTCCGACGGGTCAGGCGGCGTCGGTTCAGTGGCTCGCAGGTGGGCCACGTTCAAGCGCGGAGCGGTGGGAAGGCGACTGACGTCGCGATCGCCACACACCGGGCATTCAATCAATGCGCCCTCGGTTTGCTGGCCGAACGCTTCTTCCGAAGCAAACCAACCTTCGAAACGATGCTCGTGCGCGCAGCGCAGGTTCAAAACTTTCATTGATTGATTATGAAATGCCGCGAGGTTTGGCTTCGCTTCGATGCAGCCTTGCACGAACCCTGCCGGCCAGGCATCTGACGCAGGCGGTTTTGGTAGGTGGAGATGCCTGATTCAGGGCGTCGGACGCCAAGTCAAAGGCCAGCGACCAGCGCGCCAGTTCTGCAGCCAAAGCAGACCGATCAGCGTCTTGGCGTCGGTGAGTTCGCCGCTGTGGGTGACGACCTCGAGAAATTCGCCAGCGTCGAGTTGCTGCTTGCCGGCCACCAAACCGCGTGCGAACCAGACCTCGATACCCTCATCGGAATAGGCGATGGCGTTGTGCAGGATGCCAGCCCGCGCCCATTCGGTGGCTCGGTAGCCGGTCTCCTCGATGAGTTCGCGAACCGCGCAGTGAAACGGTTCCTCGCCCGCATCGAGCTTGCCGGCCGGAAACTCCAGCATCACACGCCCCATCGGATGACGCCATTGGCGTTCGAGCACCAACCTTCCGTCGTCAAGTATCGGAATCACCATCACCGCGCCCGGGTGACGGATGTACTCGCGCTCGGCCGTGGCGCCGTCCGGCAGGCGGATTCGATCCCGGCGCACGTCCAGGAAATGACCGCGGTAGACCTGCACGGAAGACAGGGTCTGTTCGCGCAACCGACCGTCCATGCCGGCGGCGTCACCGGAGTCGGTCAGGGAGGACATGGGCGAATGCGGCAGGCCGATCGCTTCAAATGCAGCGGCACCGCAGCGGTCCGGGCCTCAACTTGCGAGTGTCTTGACGATCGCCTGGGCGCACAGTGCCATCAGACCGCCAGGCAGCACACCGAAAACCAACACCGCAGCACCATTGAGCGACAGGAGTGCACGCACGTCGCCGCTGCTGCGAATCGGGCTGTGGTCGGTCGGTTCATCGAAGAACATCAGCTTGATGAGACGCAGGTAGTAGAAGGCGCCAATCAAAGACAGCATGACCGCCGCCACCGCCAGCCAGATCAGACCGGGCTGATTGGTGGAAACCAGGGCCTGCAGGACGGACAGCTTCGCGTAAAAACCCACGGTCGGCGGAAGCCCGGCCAGCGACAGCATGAAGATGGCCATGACCCCGGCAAACCACGGACTGCGTCGCGCGAGACCCTTGAAGTCGTCAAGGTACTCGGCTTCCAGACCCTGGCGCGACAGCAGCAAGATCATGCCGAAGGTGCCCAGTGTGGTCAGCACGTAAGTGATGACGTAAAACATGGACGAGCTGTAAGCATTGGCGGCCGACAGGGTGTTGCCATTGACCACCCCCGAACACAGGCCGAGCAACATGAAGCCCATCTGCGCGATCGTGGAATAGGCCAACATGCGCTTGAGGTTGGTCTGCGCAATGGCGGCCAGGTTGCCCAGCGCCATCGAGGCTATCGACAGCACGATGAGCATCTGTTGCCAGTCCACGGCCAGCCCCAGCATGCCTTCGACCAACAGTCGGATCGTGATGGCGAACGCAGCCAACTTGGGCGCCGCACCGATCAGCAGCGTGATGGCGGTCGGGGCACCCTGATAGACGTCAGGGACCCACATGTGGAACGGCGCCGCGCCGAGCTTGAACGCCAGACCGCACACCACGAACACCAGCCCCAGGACCAGCACCGGTTTGCTGATCTGCCCGGTACCGATGGCCTTGAAGACTTCGCTGATCTCGAGGGATCCGGTGGCACCGTACATCATCGACAGGCCGTACAACAGAAAGCCGCTGGCCAGTGCACCGAGCACGAAATACTTCATCGCCGCTTCGGTGGCGGGCGCATGTTCGCGTCGCAACGCCACCAGCGCATAAAGGCACAGCGACATCAGTTCCAGGCCCAGATAGATCACCAGGAAGTGAGTTGCCGACAGCATGATCAAGATGCCGAGCAATGAGAACAGGCTGAGCGTGAAGAGCTCGCCCTTGAGCATGTCGCGTTCGGCAGCGTACGGACGCGCATACACCAGCGACACCATCACAGTGGCGGTGGCGAACACACCGAGCAGATGGCCCATCGGGTCGGCCACCACCATGCCTTGCATGGCGTACAGCGTCAGGCCGGCATCGAACTGAATCAGCTGCAACACGGCCACCAAGGCCAGCGTGGACTGTGTCAGCGCATACGTGACCCGGCGCTGCGGGTCCAGCACCCAGAGATCGACCAGAGCCACGACACAGGCCAGTCCGAGCAGCACCGTCTCGGGCAGGATGGCCAGCCAGTTCATCTCGTTCATGCGCGCCTTTTCAACTCGAAGTTCACGGCTCAGTTGCCCAGCTTCGACACGGCGACGTGCCTGAGCAACTCGGTGACCGAGACCTGCATCACATCCGTGAAGGGCTTGGGATACAGGCCCATCCACAGCACGGCCACGGCCAAGATGCCGAGCATGAAAAACTCGCGGGCGTTGATGTCGACCAGCTCGCGCACGTGCTGGTTGGCCACCTCGCCAAAATAGACGCGCTTGACCATCCACAGCGTGTAGGCGGCACCGAAGATCAACGTGGTCGAAGCGAGCATGGCGATCCAGAAATTGAACTTCACGGCGGACAAGATCACCATCCATTCGCCCACGAAACCGGCCGTGCCCGGCAGCCCGCAATTGGCCATGGCGAACAGCACCGCGAAGGCTGCAAATCGCGGCATCGTGTTGGCCACACCGCCGTAGGCCGCGATCTCGCGCGAGTGCACCCGGTCGTACAGCACGCCGATGCACAGGAACATCGCGCCAGACACAAAGCCGTGCGAGACCATTTGAACGATGCCGCCGGCCATGCCCAGTTCGTCGAACATGAAGATGCCCAGGGTGACGAAGCCCATGTGGGCGATCGACGAATAGGCGACCAGCTTCTTCATGTCCTGCTGAACCAGCGCCACCAGGCCGATGTAGACCACCGCGATGATCGACAGCGCGATCACCAGCCAGGCCCACTCGCGACTGGCGTCGGGTGTGATCGGCAGCGAAAAGCGCAGGAAGCCATAACCCCCGAGCTTGAGCATGATCGCCGCCAGCACCACAGAGCCGCCGGTGGGCGCTTCGACGTGGGCGTCCGGCAGCCAGGTGTGTACCGGCCACATCGGCACCTTGACCGCGAACGCCAGAAAGAAGGCGAAGAACAACAGCGTCTGGGCCGCCTGCGGCAGCGGCAGGCGATGCCAGGCCAGGATGTCGAAGCTGCCGCCGCTCTTGTAGTACAGGTAGATCAGCGCGACCAGCATCAACAGCGAGCCGGCCAGGGTGTAGAGGAAGAACTTGAACGCGGCGTAGACGCGCTTCGGACCGCCCCACACGCCGATGATGATGTACATCGGAATCAGGGTGGCTTCGAAAAAGACGTAGAACAGCAAGCCGTCGAGCGCGGTGAACACGCCGATCATCAAGCCCGACAAGATCAGAAACGCGCCCATGTACTGGTTCACGCGCTGCTTGATCACCTCCCAGGCAGACACCACGACGATCAGCGTGATGAAGGCCGTGAGCGGAACGAACCACATCGACAAACCGTCCACGCCGACGTGATAGTTCACATTGAAACGCTCGATCCAGGGCAGCTTCTCCTGAAACTGCATCGCGGCGGTGCTGACATCGAAACCGCTGATCAGCGGCAACGTGACGAGAAGACTGGAAAATGCGGCGATCAAGGCCAGACGGCGTACCCAGCCAGCGTGTTCATCACGCCCGATGGCCAGCAGCGCGCTGCCACTGATGATCGGCAGCCAGATGGCCAGACTCAGCAAACCCATGTTGTTTTTCTCCGTGCGGCGGCTCTATCGGGATGCCGGGTGCACGAGGTACGGCCACAGCTGCCAGGTCATCAGACCGATCACGCCGAACACCATCACGAGCGCGTACCAATACAGGTAGCCGGTCTGCAGCCGGCGGGACAGCGCGGCGAACACGCCCACGGTGCGTGCCGCACCGTTGATGGCGCCATCGATGATCGCCATGTCTCCCCCTTTCCACAGACCGGTACCGACGGCGCGCGCGGCAGGTGACAGCAAGCGTTCATTGATCCAGTCCATGTAGTACTTGTGTTCCAGCACCCGGTAGACGAACCCGAAGCGGGCCTGCACCATCGTCGGAATGCCGGGCTTGAGCAGATAAAAAACATAGGCGGTCGCGACACCGCCCAAAGCCAGCCAGAACGGAGCGGTCGTGAAACCGTGCAACGCCATCGCCATGGCACCCTGGAATTCCCGGCCCAGTTCCTCCATCGCGGGATGGCGCTCGGCGTTCACGAAGATGGCGTCCCTGAAGAAACTCCCGTGCAGCATGGGCTCGATCGTGAAGAACCCGATCACGACCGAAGGAATCGCCAGCAGCAGCAAAGGCAGCGTGATGACCCAGCGCGACTCGTGCGGCGTGTGGGCGTGGGCGTGGGCGTTGCCATGACCGGGTCCGTCGAGAGCATGGCCCGCCACAGGATCCTCGCCATGCACGTGCGTGTCCGTTTGCTCGGGTTCCGGGGGAAAGGGCTTGTGATGGAACCGCTCATTGCCGTGGAACACCAGGAAATACATGCGAAACGAGTAGAACGCTGTCACGAACACACCGGCCAGCAGCGCAAAGTTGGCGAAACCCGAGCCATACAGGTTCGTCGCATGCACCGCCTCGATGATGCTGTCCTTCGAGTAAAAGCCCGAAAACAGCGGCGTGCCGATCAGTGCCAATGATCCAAGCAGCGCAGTGATCCACGTGATGGGCATGTACTTGCGCAGCCCACCCATGTTGCGGATGTCCTGATCGTGGTGCATGCCGATGATCACCGAGCCCGCCGCCAGGAACAGCAGGGCCTTGAAGAAGGCATGCGTCATCAGGTGGAACACCGCGACCGAATAGGCCGAAGCGCCCAGGGCGACCGTCATGTAGCCCAGCTGCGACAAGGTGGAGTAAGCCACCACGCGTTTGATGTCGTTCTGGATGATGCCCAGGAAGCCCATGAACAGCGCCGTGATGCTGCCGATGATCATGATGAAGCTGAGCGCCGTGTCGGACAGCTCGAACAGCGGCGACATGCGCGCGACCATGAAAATACCGGCGGTGACCATCGTGGCGGCGTGGATCAGCGCCGAGATCGGCGTGGGGCCTTCCATCGAATCGGGCAGCCAGGTGTGCAGCGGAAACTGCGCGCTCTTGCCCATCGCGCCGATGAACAGGCAAATGCAGATCACCGTGATCAGCATCCAGTCGCTGCCAGGCAGGTTGAGCGCCGCCAACTCAGCACCCTTGGCGAATGCCTCCGTGTAATTCAGCGTCCCGGCGTAAGCGACAACCAGGCCGATGCCGAGGATGAAACCGAAGTCGCCGACCCGGTTGATCAGGAATGCTTTCATGTTGGCAAAGATCGCCGTCGGCTTTTTGAACCAGAAGCCGATCAGCAGATACGACACCAGGCCCACCGCTTCCCAGCCGAAGAACAGCTGCAGGAAGTTGTTGCTCATCACAAGCATCAGCATGGCAAACGTGAACAGCGAGATGTAGCTGAAGAAGCGCTGGTAGCCCGGGTCTTCTTCCATGTAGCCGATGGTGTAGATGTGCACCATCAGCGATACGAAGGTCACCACGCACATCATCATCGCGGACAGGCCGTCGATCAGGAAGCCGATCTCCATCTTCAGGCCGCCGATCACCAGCCACTCGTAAATCGTGGCGTTGAAGCGCGCGCCGTCGATGGCGACCGCCTTCAAGGTCATGACGGAGATCACGAAGGCGATCAGAACGCCCAGGATGGCAATGCGATGGGCATTGCGACGACCGATGGCGCCGCCGAACAATCCGCAGGCAATGGCGCCGGCCAGTGGCGCCAGCGGGACGAGCAGCAACAGGGAAGGTGAGAGCGAAGCCTCCATCTCAGGCGTTCTGCCGAGCCGCGCTCGAGATGGAAACACCCGCGTGCAGGGCTCCCGCGTGATTGAAGTGTGAAGTCGACATCGCTATCCCTTCAAGGAGTCGAGCTCGTCCACATTGATCGACGCGCGATTGCGGAACAGCACCACCAGAATCGCCAGGCCGATCGCGGATTCGGCGGCGGCCACGGTCAGGATGAAGAACACGAAGATCTGTCCCGCCATGTCGCCCAAATAATGCGAAAACGCGACGAAATTCAGATTGACGGCCAGCAGCATCAGCTCGATGGCCATCAGCAGCACGATCAGGTTTTTGCGGTTCAAAAAGATGCCGATCACCGACAGCGCGAACAGAATGCCGCCGAGAGTCAGGAAATGGCCCAGCGTGACCGGACCCAGGCTCATGGCGCGTCTCCGGTAGCTGCCGGCGGCTCCACGCGTTCGACGGTCGGCTGCATGCGCACGATGCGCACGCGGTCGGCCCTGCGCACCGCAATCTGGTCGGCCGGGTTGATGTACTTGGAATCCTTGCGCCGGCGCAGGGTGAGCGAGATGGCGGCGATGATCGCCACCAGCAGCAGCACCGCGGCGATCTGCAACGGATAGAGGTAGCGCGTGTACAGGTCGATGCCCAGCAGCTTGGTGTTGCCCATCTTGAGGGCCGCCGCATCGGGCACAGGAGCATCGGTGAGGCGAAACCCGGGAAGCAACACGGCCGCCAGTTCAAGCGCGATCACGACTCCGACCAGTGCCGCCACTGGAAAGTGCTTCCAAAACCCGGCCCTCAGCGCCTCGGCTCCGGTGTCAAGCATCATCACGACGAACAGGAACAACACCATCACGGCACCGACATAGACAAGGATGAGCGCGATCGCCAGGAACTCGGCATGAAGCAGCATCCACAAGCAGGCCGCTGTGAAGAAAGCCAGCACGAGAAAAAGTGCGGCGTACACCGGGCTTCGCGACGTGACGACCCGAAATGCGGCGAACAGCAAGACGCTTGAGAAGATATAGAAAAGCGCGGTGTGGTTGTCCATGTTCTTTTTCTGACGGGGCGAGCGCCGCAGGCTGCACAAACGTGCGCGCCTGAGTCACGGCTCAGCGGTACTTGGCGTCCGCCTCCCGGTTGGCGGCGATCTCGCGCTCGTAGCGGTCGCCCACCGCGAGCAGCATGTCCTTGGTGAAATAAAGGTCGCCGCGCTTCTCGCCGTGATATTCGAGGATGTGGGTCTCAACGATCGAGTCGACCGGACAGCTCTCTTCGCAAAAGCCGCAGAAGATGCATTTGGTCAGGTCGATGTCGTAACGCGTGGTGCGCCGCGATCCGTCGTCGCGAATGTCGCTCTCGATCGTGATGGCCAGTGCCGGACAGACCGCCTCGCACAACTTGCAAGCAATGCAGCGCTCTTCGCCGTTGTCATATCGGCGCAGCGCGTGCAGGCCGCGAAAGCGCGGACTCTGGGGTGTCTTTTCCTCGGGAAACTGCACCGTGATCTTGCGCTGCCAGAAGTGCCGTCCGGTCAGGGCCATGCCCTTGAAGAGCTCGGTCAGCAGGAAACTGGAGAACAGGTCCTTGATGGGTGTCGCTGCGGCCATGGTCGCGCCTTATGTCCAAATGTTCCAGGGGGACTGGATCCACAGTCCGACCACCACCAGCCACACCAGTGTGACAGGGATGAAGATCTTCCAGCCCAGCCGCATGATCTGGTCGTAGCGAAAACGCGGGAAGGTGGCACGCACCCACAGGAACAGGGTGCAGATCACGAACGTCTTCAAACCCAACCAGATCCAGCCGGGAATCCAGTTCAGCAACGCGCTGTCGACCGGCGACAACCAACCGCCGAGGAACATCACGGAAGCCAACGTGGCAATGAGAATGATGTTGGCGTACTCGGCCAGGAAAAACATGGCGAATGCCATGCCCGAGTACTCCACCATGTGGCCCGCCACGATCTCGGACTCGCCCTCGACCACGTCGAACGGATGCCGGTTGGTTTCGGCGATTCCCGCGATGACATACACAACGAAGATCGGTAACAGGGGCAACCAGTTCCAGCTCAGAAAAGTAAGCCCCAGCTGGTCGGCAAAGTAGCCGCGGCCCTGGCCGAGCACGATGTCGGTCATGTTCATGCTGGCTGACACCATCAGCACCACGACGAGCGCGAAACCCATTGCAATCTCGTAACTGACCATCTGGGCCGATGCGCGCAGTGCACCGAGGAACGCATACTTGGAGTTCGAGGCCCAGCCGGCGATGATCACGCCGTAAACCTCCATTGATGTGATCGCCATCAGGAACAGGAGGCCGGCATTGACGTTGGCCAGCGCCAACTCAGGCCCGAACGGCATGACGGCCCACGCAGCAAGTGCCGGCATGATGGTCATCACCGGTCCAAGAAAGAACAGCGCCTTATTCGCCGCGGTCGGGACGATGATTTCCTTGAACAGCAGCTTGATCGCGTCGGCGATCGGCTGCAGCAGTCCGAGCGGCCCGACCCGGTTCGGACCCGGACGGATCTGGCTCCAGCCGATCGCCTTGCGTTCCCACAGCGTCAGGTAAGCAACGCACAACATCAGCGGAATCACCAAGGCGATGATCTTGATGAGCGTCCAGACCACCGGCCAAGCAGCGCCCAGCGTGTCCTGACCAAAGCCGGTGAAGGAATCCAGCATGCTCAGACCCTCAGGCGCTCGATGACCGCCGGGCCGACTGAGGCCGCCGGTACTGCGGACATGTCGGCGCGTTCGACCTGTACCTGGCCATGCGATGCCCCGAGCATCATGGTGCCGGGATGCGACGAGCTGATGCGCACGGCGTCAGCTGCAAGGCTCGGATCCAGTCGGGCGGGCAACACGGTGCTGGCACTGCCCTGGGTGACACGAACCTGGGCGCCCTGCAACAGCCCGAGTCGGGACCACAGCGCCGGTGCAATGCCCACACACGGAGGTCGGGCGTCGGCGGTCAACTGCAGTGACGTGGCGCGGCGCACGATCGCGTCGGTCGCGTAAATCGGCACGTCAGAAATTCGTTGCAGGCCTGGCGCGGCGGGTGTCAGCGGCAGGCTCAATTCGCCGGGCCGGTTGCTCAGCCGCGCGGGCAGGCTGGCGGCCGCACCCAGGGCTTGCGCGCACACCTCTTCAGAAGTTTCGAAATCAAAGCCCTGCAATCCCAGCAAGTTGCCCAGCACGCGCAGCACCTTCCAGCCGGGGCGTGTTTCGCCCAACGGCTTGACGACACCGTGGAAGCTTTGTAGCCGCCCTTCGGCATTGACGAAGCTGCCGGAAGTTTCAGTGAACGGCGCGATTGGCAACAACACATCGGCAACGTCGCTGTGGACCTGAAACGGCGTGAACATCACCACCATCGCGGCCCGCTGCAGCGCCGCCAGCGCGGCCGGGGCATCGGCGACATCGAGCTCGGGCTCGACGTTGAACAACAGCGCAGCCTTCAATTCAGCGCCATCGCCGGCGGTGGACCCCAACATCTGGGCGGCGTTCATGCCGGTCGGGCCGGGCATGGCACCGACCAGCTGCGCGCCGACGCTGTTGCCCGCATCCATGAAATAGCCGACCGTGGCGCCGGTGTGCGCGGCGATCCAGTGGGCCAGTGCCAGCAGGCTGGAGGCCTGCGGATGATGCGCGGCCGCATTGCCCAGCAGCACGGCCTTGCGCTCTCCAGCAAGCAGTGAGGCGGCGACCGCCTGCGCCATGGCGCCCGGTTCTCCATCCGACACCGGGGCCGGCGCCGCCACACCGTTGGTGGCGGCGATCGCGCCCGCAATATCGGCCAGCGCCTGCGCCCAGCCACCCGGCGCGACGCTCCACTGCGTGGCCTGCGCCATCAGGTTGTCGTCGTGCACGGCATGCAGGCTGTGCACTTGGGCGCCCTTGCGAGCGGCTTGGCGCAAGCGCTGGGCGAACAATGGATGGTCCTTGCGCAGGAACGATCCGACCACCAGCACACGCTGCAGGCTGGACAAGGATGCGATCGGCATGCCGAGCCAACGTGCAGTTGCCGCCGGGCCGCCCGCGTCAGCTGCCGCTGAAAAATCGGCGTGACGCAGGCGATGATCGATGTTTTCGCTGCCCAGGCCGCGCACCAGCTTGGCCAGCAGATGCAGTTCTTCGACGGTGCTGTGCGGCGCGGCCAGGGCGCCGATGCGATGCGCGCCGTGTTCGGCAGCAATGTCCTTCAGGCCACGCGCGACGTACTCGAGCGCGGTGGTCCAGTCGACCGCCTGCCAGACGCCGCCTTGCCTCAACATCGGCGTGGTCAGTCGATCCGGGCCGTTGAGCGCCTCGTACGACCAGCGGTCGCGGTCGGCGAGCCAGCACTCGTTGACGTCTTCGTTTTCGAGCGGCAACACCCGCATGACCTTGTTGGCCTTGACCTGAACAATCAAGTTGGCGCCAGTGCTGTCGTGCGGGCTGATCGACTTGCGGCGCGACAGTTCCCAGGTGCGGGCGCTGTAGCGGAACGGCTTGCTGGTCAAAGCGCCCACCGGGCAGAGGTCGATCATGTTGCCGGACAGTTCCGAGTCGATCGTGTCGCCGGCGACCGTCGTGATTTCGGCATGCTCGCCGCGATGGATCATGCCGAGTTCCATGATGCCGGCTACTTCTTGGCCGAAGCGTACGCAGCGCGTGCAATGAATGCAGCGACTCATCTCTTCCATGCCGACCAGCGGGCCGGCGTCCTTGTGGAAGACGACGCGCTTTTCTTCCGTGTATCGAGACGCAGACCCGCCGTAGCCCACGGCCAGATCCTGCAGTTGGCATTCACCGCCTTGATCGCAGATCGGGCAATCAAGCGGGTGGTTGATGAGCAGGAACTCCATCACCCCCTGCTGCGCCTTGAGCGCCTTGTCACTCTTGGTGCGCACGACCATGCCCTGCGTCACCGGCGTGGCGCAGGCCGGCATCGGCTTCGGCGCCTTCTCGATGTCGACCAGGCACATGCGGCAATTGGCCGCGATCGTCAATTTTTTGTGATAGCAAAAGTGCGGGATGTAATGGCCCGCCAAGTCGGCCGCATGCATGACCATGCTGCCTTCAGTCACCTGGACCTTCTTGCCGTCGAGTTCGATCTCAATCATGAGCGTGCGCCGAGATAGTCAGACGTAGGCTGGGACCATGCAGGTCTTGTGCTCGACGTGATGGATGAATTCGGACCGGAAGTGCTTGATCATCGCGCGCACCGGCATCGCCGCGGCATCGCCCAACGCGCAGATGGTGCGCCCCTGGATGTTGTCGGCCACCGAATTCAGCAAATCGATGTCTTCCATGCGGCCCTGCCCGTGCTCGATGCGGTCGACCATGCGGTACAGCCAGCCGGTGCCTTCGCGACAAGGCGTGCACTGCCCGCAGCTCTCGTGCATGTAAAAGTAAGACAGGCGCAGCAAGCTCTTGACCATGCAGCGTGTGTCGTCGATCACGATGACGGCGCCCGACCCCAGCATCGATCCGGCCTTGGCGATGCTGTCGTAATCCATCGTCAGTTCCATCATCGTGGCCGCGGGCAGGATCGGCGCAGACGATCCGCCGGGAATCACGGCCTTCAGTGTGCGGCCCTGGCTCGCGCCACGCACCCCGCCTGCCATTTCTAGCAACTTGGCGAACGGCGTTCCGAGCGGCACTTCATAGTTGCCCGGCAGTTCGACATCACCGACCACCGAATAGATCTTGGTGCCGCCGTTGTTGGGCTTGCCCACTGCCAGGTAGGCCGCACCGCCGTTTCGGATGATCCAGGGCACGGCGCCGAAGGTCTCCGTGTTGTTGATCGTCGTCGGTTTGCCGTAAAGCCCGAAGCTGGCGGGGAACGGTGGCTTGAAGCGCGGCTGTCCCTTCTTGCCTTCCAGCGATTCGAGCAACGCCGTTTCTTCGCCGCAGATGTAGGCGCCGAAGCCATGCGACGCATGCAATTGAAAATTGAACCCGCTGCCGAGGATCGCGTCGCCAAGGTAGCCGGCCGCACGCGCCTCGCTCAAGACTTCTTCAAACCGATCGTAGGCTTCGAAAATCTCGCCGTGGATGTAGTTGTAGCCGACGCTGATACCCATTGCATAGGCCGCGATCGCCATGCCTTCGATAACGATGTGCGGGTTGTACATCAGGATATCGCGGTCTTTGCAGGTGCCCGGTTCGCCTTCGTCGGAGTTGCAAACGAGGTATTTTTGTCCAGGAAACTGGCGCGGCATGAAGCTCCACTTCAGACCGGTCGGAAAGCCGGCACCGCCGCGACCGCGCAGTCCCGAACCCTTCACCTCGGCGATCACCTGATCCTGCGTCATGCCTTCGCCGCCATCGGTGCCGAGGATCTTGCGCAATGCTTGGTAGCCACCGCGCGCCTCGTACTCCTTCAGGCGCCAGTTCGCGCCGTCGAGACCGTCGTAGATCTGTGCGCCAACGTGGCGGCCGTGGAAGCAGGTTTCGCGGCCAGTGGCCTGGAATCGGGCGAGGTCCAACATCGTCATGCCTTCACGGTGGCGTGGGATCGCAGCGTCGCCAACAAGTCGTCGAGGCGCGCGTTGTCCATGTTGCTGCACATCTGGCGATCATTCACAAGCATCACCGGCGAGTCGGCACAGGCACCCAGGCACTCGCTCATCTGCACCGTGAACAGGCCGTCGGCACTGGTGCCGCCAGGCTCGACCCCCAACCGCAGGCACAGGTGCTCGAGCGCCTTTTGTCCGTCGCGCAACTGGCACGGCAGGTTGGTGCAGACATTGAATTTGTACCGACCCACCGCTTGCTGGTTGTACATGTTGTAGAAGGTTGTCACTTCGTGCACGGCGATGGGCGGCATGTCCAGATAGGCCGCGACCTGCAACTCGGCCTCGGCAGAAACGAAACCTTGTTCCTGCTGCACGATGGCCAGGCAGGCCATCACCGCAGACTGCCTCTGTTCGGTTGGGTACTTGGCGACTTCGACTGCAAAGCGAGCCTCGGCAGTGACGGATAAGTTCAGGTTCGCGCTCAACGGTCGATCTCTCCGAAAACGATGTCCATCGTGCCGATCACTGCCACGGCATCGGCGATCATGTGGCCACGTGCCATTTCGTCAAGGGCGGCCAGATGAGCGAAGCCCGGCGGGCGGATCTTCAGACGGTAGGGCTTGTTGGCACCGTCGCTGACGATATAGATGCCAAACTCGCCTTTGGGGTGTTCAACCGCGGCGTAGGCCTCGCCTTCAGGCACGTGAAAGCCTTCCGTGAACAGCTTGAAGTGGTGGATGAGGTCTTCCATCCCGGACTTCATGTCGACGCGCGACGGCGGTGCCACCTTGTGGTTGTCAGTGATCACCGGACCGGGGTTGGCACGCAACCAAGCCACGCATTGCGCGATGATCCGGTTGGCCTGGCGCATTTCTTCGATGCGCACCAGATAGCGGTCGTAAGTGTCGCCATTGACGCCGAGCGGGATGTCGAAATCCATGTGCTCGTAGACGTCGTAGGGCTGGTTTTTTCGCAGGTCCCACAGCACGCCTGAACCGCGCAGCATCGGACCGGTAAAGCCCAGGTTGAGCGCGCGCTCCGGCGTCACCACGCCGATGCCCACGGTGCGCTGCTTCCAGATGCGGTTGTCGGTCAGCAGGGTTTCGTATTCGTCGACGCACTTCGGGAAGCGGCGCACGAAGTCGTCGATGAAATCGAGCATCGAGCCTTCGCGGTTCTCGTTCAACCGGTCGATCGCCCGCGCATTGCGAATCTTGTTCACCTTGTATTTCGGCATCGAATCCGGCAGGTCGCGGTAGACGCCGCCCGGGCGGAAGTAGGCCGCGTGCATGCGCGCACCCGACGCCGCCTCGTACATGTCGAACAGATCTTCGCGCTCGCGGAAACAATAGATGAAGATGTTCATCGCGCCACAGTCGAGCCCGTGCGCGCCGAGCCACATCAAGTGGTTGAGCAGCCGCGTGATCTCGGAGAACATCACGCGGATGTACTGCGCCCGCACCGGCACGTCGACGCCCAACAGTTTCTCGATGGCCAGGCAGTAGGCGTGCTCGTTGCACATCATCGAAACGTAATCAAGCCGGTCCATGTAGGGCAGCGACTGAATATAGGTTTTGCTTTCTGCGAGCTTTTCCGTCGCCCGGTGCAGCAAACCGATGTGCGGGTCGGCGCGCTGAATCACCTCGCCGTCGAGTTCGAGCACGAGTCTCAACACACCATGAGCAGCTGGATGTTGCGGACCAAAATTCAGCGTGTAATTCTTGATGTCGGCCATTAATGCAGACCGCCGTAGTTGTCTTCGCGAATGATGCGCGGAGTGATCTCACGCATCTCGATCGTCACAGGCTGGTAGATCACCCGCTTCTTGTCCGGATCGAAGCGCATCTCGACATGGCCGTGGGTCGGAAAGTCCTTGCGGAATGGATGCCCGATGAAGCCGTAGTCGGTCAAGATGCGGCGCAGGTCGAGGTGACCTTCGAAGATGATGCCGAACAGATCGAACGCCTCCCGCTCGAACCAATTGGCCGAGCTCCAGACGTTGGTCAACGACATCACGGCAGGCACATCGTCGTCCGGGCAAAACACCTTCAGGCGCACGCGCCAGTTCAGGCGCACCGACAGCAGGTGCGACACCACGCAGAAGCGCGGTCCTTCCCACGGACGGTCCTGGTAGCTTGAATAATCGACTCCGCACAGATCGAGGAGCTGTTCGAAGCCAAGTTGCTCGTGGTCGCGAAGAATCAATGCACTGTCGGTGTAATCGGCCGCGGCCACCGAAATCGTGATTTCACCGCGGTCGACCACCATCGTTTTGAGGCGGTGGGCCAGAGCGTGGGACAGCGCGGCCTGCAGCGTCTCGAGTTGAGTCATGCGGCGCTCAGCGGGCGATCGTGGTTTCACGACGAATCTTGGCCTGCAATTGCAGGATGCCGTACAGCAATGCCTCGGCCGTCGGCGGACAGCCCGGCACGTAGACATCGACGGGCACGATGCGATCGCATCCACGCACCACTGAATAGCTGTAATGATAGTAGCCGCCGCCATTGGCACACGAACCCATGCTCAACACCCAGCGCGGTTCGGCCATCTGGTCGTAGACCTTGCGCAAAGCTGGCGCCATCTTGTTGCACAACGTGCCGGCCACGATCATCAAATCGCTCTGCCGCGGGCTGGGCCGGAACAGCATACCGAAGCGGTCGATGTCGTATCGGGCTGCGCCAGCGTGCATCATCTCCACAGCACAACAAGCCAGACCAAACGTCATTGGCCACAGTGAACCGGTCTTCGACCAGTTGATCACGGTGTCCAGACTCGTCGTGACGAAGCCTTCCTTCAAAATGCCTTCGATGCTCATTGCGGCACCCCTGACACGGCGTCGAAACGTGATTCTGCCGGCGCAACCGTCAAGGTCGAGCTTGCAGAATCACCGTCTAAAGCCTGGCCAAACTCGCCCGAGCGCGACGATCCGGAGACGACAAATCTCATTCCCAATCAAGCGCACCTTTTTTCCATTCGTACACGAAGCCAACCACGAGGATGCCTAAGAACAACATCATCGCCCAAAAACCTGACGGGCCGATTTCGCGCAACGAGACTGCCCATGGGAACAAGAAGGCGATCTCGAGGTCGAAAATGATGAACAGGATCGCGATGAGGTAGTAACGGACGTCGAACTTCATGCGCGCGTCTTCAAATGCCTCGAAGCCACATTCGTACGGTGAGTTTTTTGCCGCGTCGGGGCGCCGGGGCCCGAGCACGAAACCCAACACCTGCGGCACCACACCAATCATCACCCCGACCAGGATGAAAAGGATGACGGGCAGGTAAGGTTCCAAATTCATGATCGTTGCCTGCTGGTAGAACACTTGCAACCGGACTGCTGCGCGCGCCACGCGGGCGAACTGTATGTGGTGCCGACGGCGAGACTCGAACTCGCACAGCTTTCGCCACTACCCCCTCAAGATAGCGTGTCTACCAATTTCACCACGTCGGCCATGCCCATTCACAAACTTGTTTTGCGTGAGGATTTGCTTTCCAAACAGCCTCGCATTCTATCCTGAAGGTGAATTCGATCGACCTCAACGCTGCACTGCAGCAATGCGACGGGTGCTGGCCCGCCATTGCGCCGCAGGACCTTTCACTTGCCCGGAATGGCGGCAGCTCCGGAGGCCGCAGGCGCAGCAGGCGCTTCGAGGGCCGGCGCCGCATTGCCACCACCGCCAGCGGGAATCTGCGCGGCGCCGGTCAGCGGCACGCTCGGTGTCGGCGCGGGCGTGGCGGCCGGTCGGTCGAGCACGCTGCCGGTGGACGGCCGCGTCCGGTCGTTCGAGATGTAGGCCAACGCCAGCGTGCAGCAGAAAAACACTGCGGCGCAGACGGCGGTCGAGCGCGACAGAAAGTTGGCGCTGCCGGTCGCCCCGAACAAGCTGCCCGAGGAGCCGCTGCCGAACGATGCACCCATGTCCGCTCCCTTGCCGTGCTGCATCAGCACCAGACCGATCATGACAAGGGCTGCGAGGATCTGCGCCGCGACCACGAGATTCAACAACAAGTTCATGCTTTCGACTCCGAAACGGGGGAACGGTGGGTGCTCAAGACGCAGCTCGGCAAATGGCGGCGAAATCTGCCGCCTTCAGCGCGGCCCCGCCGATCAACCCGCCGTCGATGTCCGGCTGCGAAAAAAGGCTGACGGCGTTATCGCTCTTGACACTACCGCCGTAAAGGATTTTTGTCGCGCCGCCCTTCGGGCTGGCCGCCTTGAGTTGTGCGCGCAGGACGGCATGAACCGCCTGGGCCTGTTCTGGTGAAGCGGTCTTGCCGGTACCGATGGCCCACACCGGCTCATAGGCCACCACAACCTGCGAGATGCAATGCGCCAGCGTGTGGATGACGGCGGACAACTGGCGCTTGACGACCTCGTCGGTCTGCCCGAGTTCGCGTTCCGCGAGCGTCTCGCCGACGCAGACGATCGGCGTCAACCGGTGCGCCAGCGCGGTCTTGGCCTTGTCGGCCACGAGTTGATCGCTCTCGGCGTGGAACGCCCGACGCTCCGAGTGGCCAACGATCACATGACTGCAACCGAACTCGGCCAGCATCGCGGCGCTGATTTCGCCGGTGTAGGCGCCAGCCTCATGGGCCGAACAATCCTGTGCTCCCCATGCGATGCCGCCGCCCTGCAGCGACATCGCGACCTCGGCCAGGTACGGGAACGGCGCGCAGACAACCACCTCAGCCAACCACGGGCCGGCCGACTTCAGCGCGGCCAGCAGTTCGGCATTCGCTGCTCGTGTGCCGTTCATTTTCCAATTGCCGATCACCAGTTTGCGATCTGCCGTCATGTCGAGCTCCTGCCCATGGGCGTTACCACTTCAGCACCAATTTACCGATGTGCTGGTTCGATTCCATCAATTCGTGCGCACGGGCCGCCTCGGCCGCAAAGACCTGATGAATGACCGGCCTGACCAGGCCTGATTCGATCCACGGCCACACCGTCGAGCGCAGCGCCGCCGCGATCGCGCTTTTGAACTCCACGGATCGCGGGCGCAAGGTCGAACCGGTGACGGTCAGACGACGCCTCAGCACCGCGCCGGCGTCGATCTCGGCCTTGACCCCGCCCTGAACCGCGATGATCACGAGCCGGCCGTCTTCGGCCAAGCATTTCAGTTCGCGGACCACGTAATCGCCGGCCACCATGTCGAGAATAACGTCCACGCCACGCCCGCCGGTGATGCGCCGAACCTCCGCCACGAAGTCGAGGCCGCGGTAATTGATTGCATGGTCTGCGCCCAGCGCCAGGCAGGCCGCGCACTTGACGTCGCTGCCGGCCGTGACGATCACTTGTGCGCCGGCCATCTTGGCCAGCTGGATCGCCGTCACGCCGATGCCGCTGGTGCCACCCTGAACCAACAGGGTGTCGCCAGCCTTCAACCGACCACGATCGAAAACGTTCGACCACACGGTGTAGAAAGTCTCGGGCAGGCTTGCGGCCTCGATGTCGCTCAGCCGCGCCGGCACCGGCAGGCACAGCCCGACCGCCGCGACGCACAGCTCCGCATAGCCGCCGCCTGCAACCAGTGCGCAAACTTGATCGCCGGGTTTCAGGCCGGCAGCCGCCATCGCTTCGATGTCACCAGCAACGATCTCACCAGCCACTTCGAGCCCGGGGATGTCGCTGGCGCCCGCAGGCGCCGGATAGGCACCGATGCGCTGCAACACATCGGGCCGGTTCACGCCGGACGCCGACACGCGGATCAGCGCTTCGCCCCCACCCGCCCTCGGATCAGGCCGTTCGGACAGGCACAGCACGTCGGGTGCGCCGAAGGTCGTGATCTCGATGGCTTTCATGGTTCCAGACCTGAAACGGGAGCCTGCCGCCGGCGCGGTGCGAAGCGGTCGGCCCGCCCGATCGTGAGGTGCTCAGTCCTGATGCGCAGGATGCTGGGGTTGCTGCGGCTGGTCGCGGTCGATCAACGCCTTCATCGACAACTTGACGCGGCCCTTCTCGTCGGTCTCGAGCACCTTGACCTTGACGATCTGGCCTTCCTTGAGGAAGTCGGTGACGCGCTCGACCCTTTGGTGGGCGATCTGGCTGATGTGCAGCAGGCCGTCCTTGCCGGGCATCAGATTGACCAATGCGCCGAAATCCAGGATCTTGGTGATGGCGCCTTCGTAGACCTTGCCCACTTCCACCTCGGCAGTGATCTCCTCAATGCGCTTTTTGGCATAGGCCGCCTTGTCGGCGTCGGTCGAGGCGATCGTGATGGTGCCGTCTTCACCGATGTCGATCGTGGTGCCGGTCTCTTCCGTGAGCGCGCGGATCGTGGCACCGCCCTTGCCGATGATGTCGCGGATCTTTTCCGGGTTGATCTTCATCGTGTACAGGC
>ENA-OBIT01000195-OBIT01000195.1-metagenomes-genome-assembly--contig:-NODE-195-length-25970-cov-9.5006_pt1 | contig 25970 bp, 24 predicted proteins | sample MGYA00153386_OBIT01 | MGnify analysis MGYA00153386
GCTTCTGTTGGTTGCACTTGACTGGGAATACCCCTTTATAAATACCGTCGTAATTGTAGCGGGCGATCGCCTTCGCAAAACAGGCATTTAACCGCTCGATCCGGTGCTCCAAGATGTCCGAAAACCGAACTAGGAGTGGCAGAGCCAAATTGCGTTGTTGCAGGGATGTGACTAGCTCATAGAGGTCTAGAGAGCCGCCGCGATCGGCTTGGGGAGCTACGGTGACATGTCCCGCTGCATTAATCGAAAAGTATGGTTCGCCCCAACCTTCAATCCGATATAGATTCTCGCTGTCTTCGATCGTCCAGGGTGCTTTGGGTTCTGGTTGCTGATGTTTGACAACCACTTGAGCTTGAGCCTGAGGATCGGAGGTATTTTTCAATAATTCGTTCAATTCCGCAGCTACGATCGCATCGGGTAGCTTTAGTTCCATATTTTTTTTAGCCACTGACTATCCCATGTCCCGCATCCGACGGGTCTCCGTATTTAATTTTAACGCATTATTTAAGGATCTCGCGATCGTTTTAATGCACTCTACTATACCCAAGTTACCCTGGATAGCGATCGAAATTGATGGGTCAAAAGACAGATAATCTCACAGTCTAATTCCCAGCCTCTTCAATGTCATCAAGCCAACATCACCATCGGCTGTCAGTCCTTTGTTAATTTGAAACTTAATCACCGCAGCTTGGGTCTTTTGGTCGAAAATACCATTGACAGGGGTAGGGAAGCCGACATTATTTAAGCTCTGCTGAATCCGCGTAATGACAGATCCGGTATCCCCGAGCTGAAACAGCGTCACTAGCGCGAAACCAGCGATCGGACAGCGATCCATTTTAGCGGCGGTTTGGTCGCCAAAGTTACCATCAACGGTCATTTTGTCAATGGGATTGTATTTATTCCACAGGCTCTGAAAAGCTTTGACCCCCAGAGTGCTCACATCATCACGACCGTTATTGTTAAAGAAGTGGACGGGATCGCGGCTACCTTGCCATTGCCAACCATGAGCTAGGAGGTAAGGTTTCCACGCATTGTAATTGCTCACATCGATCGCTAGACCATCTTCATGGTTGCTGTTCCCTGGTTTGGCGGCGAGGGGAATTAATTTCGGGTCGCGCCGATACGTTTGGTAGAGAATATGCTGTTGAGCGACAGTCCGATAGGCAGAATTAATCGTCATTCTGAGGCTAGGTTGCTTGCTTACTCCCTCCCGCAGCACAGCCCGTAAATCCTCTTTAGCTCCAGCTTGCAGATAAAGATTCAGATGTGATTCGCCAGAACTGCTAATCCCTGGTAAATTCTCAAAGTTAATTAAGATACCCGTCTGCAAGGTATTCATTTGGGCAATAATTTGCCGACTCAAGCCGCTCACACGTCCCGTATCGACATTGCGGGATTGAATCATCGTCTCGATCGCTTCTTTAACTGTGGTCATATTGTGAGGAGATCGGGAACAATTAATTGGTACTTATCCACACTCTCCCGATAGTATCGGGGAGAGTATGGATATAGGAGTGGTAGATGCACCCTGATTATTCGTCCCTGACTTACTTTTATGTGAGTTGGGGCTTTTTCTTAGTAGAATAATCTACTTTCGTCCCGATAGTATCGGGGAGAGCGTGGATATAGGAGTGGTAGATGCACCCTGATTATTTGTCCCTGACTTACTTTTATGTGAGTTGGGGCTTTTTCTTAGTAGAATAATCCATTTTCGTCCTGATAGTGTCGGGGAGAGTGTGGATATAGGAGTGGTAGATGCACCCTGATTATTTGTCCCTGACTTACCTTTGTGTGAGTTGGGGCTTTTTATGAGATCGGATACTGGTGCGTTACGGCTTGCGCCTAACACACCCTACCTCAATCTAGCCGATCGTTTAGGATTGCTATAGTAGCTATGCAGATATTTGAGGGTGTTATGGATTGGTACTGCGAAAACATTATTCAAGGCGATCTAAAGGTAGAAAAAGTCCGCGAGACTGACTTAATAATTGCTTTTAAACACACCAAGCCTTTCGGGGAGCATCACATTGTTGTTATTCCTAAAAAACATATAGAATCCTTAGCTGAACCGGAAGCTGCTGATGCAGACTTAATTCTAGAACTCATATATGTATTACATGAGCTAGCTGTTGAATTCAAAGCCAAATGGGGTGGCTGTCATGTCGGAACAAATGTGGGAACATATCAATCAACAAAGCACCTTCATTGGTACATTCACTCGGGCAATCGCATACGCGATCGAGACGGAAACCTTATTGAGCATTCAGAATATGTGCTGTCAGCCGATGCTTGACATGCTGCGCTTGCAGTCAACTTGATGAAGTGTCAACTGTTTAATCGATCGCGCCATCGCATATAATAGTTATCGATCGATCGTTAGGAGCTAAGATTACGGCTTATACGCGCCCCCTTGCTAATTTAATCGAGCAATTACAACATTTGCCTGGAGTAGGTCCTAAATCTGCCCAGAGATTAGCTTTACATATTCTCAAACGATCGACCGTAGAGGTCGAACAATTGGCTCAAGCTCTGATCGAGGCTAAACAGCAAGTCGGCTTGTGTCAGGTATGTTTTCATTTATCTGCCGAACCGACTTGTGATATCTGTCGCAATCCCCAACGCGATCGACAAACCATCTGTATTGTCGCTGACTCTCGGGATGTGATTGCTTTAGAAAGAACGCGAGAATTTAGCGGTCACTATCATGTTTTAGGTGGCGTTATTTCACCGATGGATGGGATCGGGCCAGAACAATTAAATATCTCATCTTTGTTGCGGCGGATCGTAGCACAGGATGTCAAAGAAGCGATCGTGGCTGTGAGTCCCACAGTCGAAGGTGAAACCACAACTTTGTATCTGGGAAGACTGATCGCACCGTTAACCAAAGTCACTAGAATTGCCTTTGGACTACCGATGGGCGGCGATCTAGAATATGCAGACGAAATAACTCTCGTCCGCGCTCTAGAAGGCAGACGAGAGATAAATTAAGGGAAGTAACACTCCATCAGTACGACCACAACAGGATAATAATGATGGCGATTTTAATTAGATTAAGTTAGTCTTTTTTTAATTAACACAACTAATTGACCCAGTTGTTTTTTCAATGTGTCAACATCAGTTTCAAGTTTAATTACCTTTTGAACTGTGGCATCATGTTCGAGCTGCTGGGTTTGTCGTTCGACCTCAAATTTAGCAGTTAATTCTTCAATCGCCGCAGCTTGAGATCGATCTGCTGCCAGCAGTTGTGCTTGTAACTGGTGAATCTCAGCAGTTGTAGCTGTTTCGAGCTGGGCAATTTGTGCGCTCGATCGAGTCAGTTGGGCTTGTAACTGAGCGATCTCCTCATTGCTTTGAAACTCAGTACCACTACCCACACTGGGTAGTTCAGCCATCCGAGGACGAGCTTTGCGCGCCTTTGTCATTGCCACCCGAATCGCTTCAGCTAGTACGACTTTATCGAATGGTTTCTCGATAAATTCAAAATACTCAAATGGTTCGGTAATCTTACTAGTGACCTCTTCTTTTTTCCCAGACATCAACACCAACGGAATCTTTTGATATTCTGGATGTGCTTGAATCTGCTGAAATACGTCCCAACCGCTCATCTTAGGTAGGATAAAATCTAGCATAATTAGCGCGGGGTGCTCTGTTTCGACAAAGTTAATCCCCTCCAGCCCATCTTTTGCTTCAATTACTTCAAAGTCACCTTCGGGAAGCATATCGCGAACGGTCTTCCGAATCACGCGACTATCATCAATTACCAAAATTTTACTAGTTGCCACACTTGACTCCTTGTTGTCTGTTATAAACTTAGGTGCTGTTACTGGTCGTTACTCCTATTTCTATAATTCAGACGATCCAACCTACTTTCAGTGCGAATTGATAAAATTAATTACAAATTCCGATCTCGTCTGAGAATTGCTAAGATCCGAGAGTAACATCGATCTCCTCGTACCGCCCAGCGTAGCCTAATTCGATCGTTAATTAACGTCTCAACGATCCTCTATCCTCACTCCTATTATCCCCCAAAACCATGCCCTCATCTTCCGCAGACTTAGCTCGTTGGCGCGCTGAAGTTCAAGCTTTACCAACCTGGTTGCGTCGATCGATCGGCACAGCTAGCGAACTTTCGACAGTCCAACAGATTATCAAACAGCGTCAAATCCATACGATCTGTGAAGAAGGTCGCTGTCCCAATCGCGGCGAATGCTACTCTCAGCAGACCGCTAGTTTTCTGTTGATGGGGCCTACTTGCACTCGCAGTTGTGGTTTTTGCCAAGTGGATAAGGGACACGCGCCAATGCCGCTCGATCCTCAGGAACCCCAGAAGGTGGCGGAGGCTGTCGCATTGCTGGGACTACGGTATGTGGTGCTGACGGCGGTAGCGCGAGACGATCTCGATGATGGCGGTGCAGGTTGGTTTGTGGCGACGATCGCGGCAATTCGAGCGGTTAACCCCCAGACTCAGGTGGAAGTGCTGACTCCAGATTTCTGGAGCGGTCAGGATGCCCAGCGGCAACAACTAGAGCGGATCGCCACTGTAGTTGGCGTGGAACCCGCCTGTTATAATCATAATGTCGAAACAGTAGCAAGACTCCAAGATCGGGTACGCCGTGGGGCAAAATACAGGCGATCGCTAGATGTCCTCAGCCATGTTAAAGCAGTCAATGCCAGTATTCCCACTAAGTCCGGGTTGATGCTCGGACATGGCGAAACCGAAGCCGAAATCATCGAGACATTACAAGATCTGCGATCGATCGATTGCGATCGGCTGACGCTGGGACAATACATGCGACCGTCACTAGAACATCTTCCCGTTGTCAAATACTGGACTCCAGCGGAATTCGATCGACTGGGAGAAATTGCTAGAGAATTAGGCTTTAAGCACGTTAGATCGGGGCCATTAGTTCGGAGTTCTTATCATGCTGGTGAGTAATTACTCTGTGACCAATAACAAATTAGACATTGCTAGAAGAAACTCACATTAATTTTCGATGTTTTTCTGGCTCTGATAAATATCGCGGAGATTAATACCGATCTTCTGGAGGTAGTTATAGGCAATTTGCAATCTTTGTTCGGCAATCATAGCTCGACCTTCTAGTCGAGTAGACTTGTCTTCAATCTCCCTAGTTAATTTAATTTGAGCTTGGAGCTTTTGTTCTAATTTTTTGATAATCGACCAAGCTTGGTCTGGATTAATTTCTAACTGCTTTTGGTGAATTTTTTTAGCTAAATCTGCTGGTGGAGGATTAATTCCCACCATAGCGGGTATTTGCGCTACAGTTGTCGGGATGAGTTGTTGAATATTTTCCGTGACACCTGGATTTTCCTGCATGATTTGAGCTAGCCAGAGTACTTTCCCCTCACGTTTGAGTACTAGTTGACCCGCGATCGTTTTGATGGTAAATGTAGCAGCATCAACAATGATATTCTGGACGGGATACCAGTTATGCTTGAAGTTTACCAAAATATCCATATTAAACCGTTGTTTATCTTGAAATCTTTCGGTCGGCCACCATTTTTTCCATAAAATTGCTGGATCGGTATACCAGATTCTATATCCAGCAGGTGTAACATAATGTTTGTATTCACTAAAACCTGCACGGCTAGCATCACCAAACATCACAAAATCTCGCTCGATCGACTGTCGATCGATTAATTCTGAAAAGTCTGTGTTCTGTTTGACGATCGCGGTTCGGGGTTGATTGTGCAAATACATAATCGCGATCGGTTCGCCATTTCGACCTAATAGTTGAGATAGTCCACCGTTGACTTCTAGCCGGAGATTAGGACTAGCTAAAAGTCGATCGCTGCCTTCGAGAAATTCTTCAATTAGTTGGCTGTCATCCAATTCAAAAATATTGGACATAGTTGATTTCTCGCTCATCATCAGATTAGGGGATAAGTATTTAGGATTGAGAATTAGGTATCATTTGACTCAATCATACCTGAGCGATCGATTGGTTCGTATCCGACAAAAGTCGGAGATTATCCGCTCGTAATGACGATTATTGCTGCCTTTGCTACTACAAAAGCAGTAGAGGCGATCGATCTCCCCTACTGCTTCGCTCGAAAAACCACCTTACCTGTGACGATAAGGTGGTTTTTCCGCTCTCTATCTACCTAAGATCCGGCTAATGCTGGTTTTTGCTTTGACAAAATTACCTCATTGCGACCAGTTTCCCGATCGACAATTCGGCGGAACTCATCCCCATCAATAGTTTCTTTATCGATCAGCATTTCTGCCAAAAGATCCATCAACCAGCGATGCTCTTGGAGTAGATCGACGGCTTGCTGGTGGCAATCCTTGACGATTTTGCGTACCTCGCGATCGATTTGGGCGGCAATAGTTTCGGAGTATTCTTGGTGCTCGTGATCCATTGCGACTAGTCCGAGTTCGGACATCCCGAGCTGAGTTACCATCCCTCGCGCAATCCGCGTTAAGCGTTGGATGTCATTGCTCGCGCCAGAATCGATCTCATCTTTCCCAAAGACCACTTCTTCGGCTGCACGACCGCCAAGGCTGACCGTAATCATCGCCAGTAACTTGGCACGGCTTTCTAGTCCATGTTCTTCATTGGGCATCGACCAAGTGATCCCAATGGCTTGACCGCGTGGTAAGACGGTGACTTTTTGAACTGGTTCGTGTTCTTTGAGCAAGGTCATCAGTAAAGCATGACCGATCTCGTGATAAGCAGTCATCCGCTTAAACTTACCATCCATGACGACTTTACCTTCCATCCCCACGATCACGCGATCGATCGCATCATCAATCTCGGAGATCGAGATGGCTTGTTTGTGGCGACGAGCGGCGAAGATTGCTGCCTCATTTAATAAGTTGGCTAAATCTGCGCCAGTAAAGCCTGTAGTCCGTCGCGCCACTAATTCTAGTGAGAGTTCGGGATCGACTTTTTTGTCACGGATATGGATGTGTAAAATCGCCAACCGACCTTTATAATCGGGCGGATCTACCTGTACCTGTCGATCGAATCGACCGGGACGCAGTAGTGCAGCATCGAGGACATCAGCTCGGTTGGTAGCAGCGATGACGATCACCCCATTATTGCCCTCAAATCCGTCCATCTCGGTCAGTAGTTGATTGAGGGTCTGTTCGCGCTCGTCATTCCCACCACCGATGCCTACGCCCCGCTGACGACCCACTGCATCGATTTCATCGATAAAGACCAAGCAAGGAGCATTCTCTTTGGCTTTTTTAAACAAATCGCGGACGCGAGATGCACCGACACCAACGAACATTTCGACAAATTCCGAACCAGAAATACTAAAAAATGGTACGCCTGCTTCACCCGCGATCGCTTTAGCCATCAAGGTTTTACCAGTTCCTGGCGAACCAACTAGGAGTACGCCTTTGGGGATTTTGGCACCGACGGAGGTAAACCGTTCTGGTTCCTTAAGAAAAGTCACTACCTCTTGGAGTTCTTCCTTAGCTTCTTCAATACCTGCTACATCGTCAAACATCACGCCAGTTTTCGCCTGCATCTGAAAGCGGGCGCGGGATTTCCCAAAACTCATCGCCTGTCCCCCAGCATTCCCAGAGCGACGGATAATCGCTGATAGAACTGTAATCACGAAAACTAACAGTAGGACGTTGCCGAGTAGTCCAAAAATTGCATTTTTATCAGCAGACTTCTGAACGCCAAATTCGACACCCTTATTATTGAGCTTGTTATACAACTCCGCATTGTCATCTAATAATACCGCTTCTTTAACCCGCAGTTTGTTATTCTCCGTGACGGTGACTTTGGCGATCTTGGTGACGGGATCGAGTTCTACCTTTGAGACTACCCCGCGATCGACTTCCTTGAAAAGTTCTCCATAGGTAAGCGTGTTGGGATCGTTTTTGGCGAGCACTGGGCTACCCCAGACTACTCCCAGGACGATCGGCAAGCCAGCCGCTAATTGCCACAATGACTTGGAAAATGGCTTTGATTTCACTTGGGAACTGTTACGCATATATTTATCTTTGTCCTTATACCTGCACCTGATGCTGAGTGTCTGTATTTAGTAGTTAATTGGCAGCTCGACTTGCAATCGAGACTTAACTTATATCTTCTAGTGTAGCTTCAGTTTTAGTATTGCCATATTTGCGGGGGGAATTAACATTCTGGGTGAGTGGGTGCAGTTAGTCATCGATGACTAGGCTACTTTGGCGATTGGGGAAATTTGCTTGACATCAGTATTGAGGTTGACAAAGTAGAGTTCGATATTGAGATCTGGGTATCGCTCGCGGATTGCCCAATACGCTCGGCTGAGGTATTCAGTATGGGTAGACAGTTCCAATTCGGGATTGTCAGCCAGACTGGGATCGATCTTGTATTTATAAACAGCACAATCTTGATGATCGAGAATTAGCACCTTTTTGATCTGATGGAGTCGATAAGAGATATCCAACTGATCCCAGAAGGCTTCAGCATCGTACTGGTGAGGCATCCCACTCAGTGCTAGAGATGCCCCTGCCAAGGCAGTAAAGTCATACTGTCCGCCCAAATTTTGGAGCGACAAAAAGTAACGTTCTGCTTCTAAAATCCGATAATCGATACAACTCAACACTAGAGCTTTGGGCACTTTTTTTTCGGCTCTAGCCGTAGCAGGAGCGATCGTCAAAGCTGTAGTCAGCACTCCCGCACCAACGAGATGGCGAAGAAATTGACGGCGATTGGTCGTAGCCGCAGCTACACAATCGGGCTGAAAACATTGACAACTATCCCGCATGTTTATTTACTCTAAATTAGAAAAATTCAACTTGATTCTCCATTGGTCGTTTGCGAACAAAGGTAATATCTCTCGGATGGAAAAGAGACATTGTGCCGTGCTGTGTAAATCCGTCGCCCAGTGTCAGTTGTTGTACTGTTGCTGGCGGTGTAGCGATTTAGTTAGTGGCGAACAGTTTATTGCTATATTCTACCAAAAGCTAGCGTCCTCACCGCAGATTTCTCAATACGGCGATCGACACCTCAGATCGGGATCTTTGCCGCAGATACACTCCCAGAGGAGCGGGCTAGAGATCGGGTCAGACTGACGATCGATTGGGAAGACACCATGATACAATTGCCGATATTAGAAATGAAGTTTAACGAACCTTAATACTGTCTGAAAAATTAGTTATATTCGCTATCGACAAAACGACGGCTGACAGCGAAACATTTACCGTCTCAGAGGCTTCAGTACTAGTATCTGGTACTTCCACATGCGAATTTGTGTGCTCGACCTTTCAATCCTATGTTGTCTATCCAAATGATGCCTGGATCAAACCCCAAGTTGGATGATTTATCACTTACATCACTCGACTCATCCCAACTGCACAAGATCGCGACAGAGCTGGATTTGGTGGCGATTGCCCTAGCAGCACTGACTCGGATCGAGCAGGTGGAAATGAGGCAAGTCGCCGCAGATTTGCAGGTAGAATCGATCGTCTCAGGTTGGGTAGATAAATGGTTGCCCGATCGATTTACCTCGTCTGGGCAGCTAGATCTCCAACAGTTACGGGCATTAGTATTGATTTTCCATCGTCTAGCGATCGCGCATCAAGCCTTGGTGCGTCGAAATATTACCTATTGGCAGCAGACAGTCCAAGCCGATTTACTACCGCTGCAATCTCCATTACTGGCAGACTATCTCAACAATTTTATTACCATCTATCAAGCTCACTTCGGGAGTGAGGTGTCCTTTGAGGCACTCTCAGAAGCTGCTCTGACCTTGCTACTGGAACTATTATTCTATGGTGGAGCCACTGGACATCAACGACTTTGGGTGGCATTATTACAACGTGCTCAATCAGCAGTCATTCCCCCTAGTTCAATTTAGGCTAATTATTTTTAGGCAGCACCATGGAAAATAACTTGACTCCCCGCACTTATACAACCCCTACCTGCACCCTGATTGTATCTAGCAAAGAGGAGGAGCAGCGATCGCCCGCACGACAGCCCCAGCCGACCGATTTTAGCCTGCATCTAGATAGTCCCGACGGGGGCGAGTTAGACCGCATCACCTTGGCAGGGCAACCCCAGCAATTAGAGTATCTGCACCAGATCGTCAGCCAATACATCGCCGACACGATCGCCAAATTCCCGCTACCCACCGCCCCCAATATCCCACCCGCACCATCTGAGCCAGCGCGAATCGAGATCGATAAGACTTCCCCGCTCGATCGGTCACATCCCGCGCTCGATATCCGCTCCTCCAGATTAGGGATACTCAAAAATTTACCTGGATTGCGGAATAGTTTGGCAAAATTTGTGCCAACCACTAACAAAAACCTTCAATCGGATCTGGATTCCAAACCGAGTATTTCCAAATTAGTAGGTGGCGGGAATAACCAGATCGATCGAACTGGGCACCCAGACGAGATCGCCCAGGACGCAGCCACCACACCATATCTAACTGGCACTGGCAATCGCTCTTTGGATCATCAACTCTATTTAGGTAATTTAGCAACTCCAACATCTGGTGAAGTCCTCACCCTCTCAGCAATCCAACTCTTCGATCTCGCCACTGTCTTAGAAGAATATGTCGCCGAGCATCTGAGTGCGAGTGCCCCCCACGCTCGACCTGCTACACTCAGTCGAGCAAATATCCCTACTAATGGAAATCGCGCCGCCGCAGGTACTACAGCCATCCCCATGCGATTGCCAAATTTGCCAAACATCCCTGCCGCACCAGAAGTGAGTCAAGTTTATTACCAGACTCGACGTTCCCAATCGTCGTTTATGTCAGCGATACCTTGGGCTGTAGCAGCGGCTCTAGCAATTGGGGTGCCATTATTATTACTCGACCCCAATTCCAATCCGCTCAAAGACGCAGCTAATAAGCTCAACATGCCTGGTCTGACCGGATCTAAAAAATCCGACCTCAAAGCCGTGAAAAAATCCGATCCAGCCGCCGTCCCTGACATCACAGCGACGGCACCTACTGTCAGCTCACCTGCGCCGTGGCAAGCGCAACCAGTGTCACCACCCCCAGTCAGATCGCCAGATCCCAGCGTAAAAATACCTGAAAATCCCAGTCAGATTGGACTTGCCCCATTACCAGATGCGATCGCCACTAATCGGGGCACCGATCTACCAATGACAGCAGCCAGCAGCGACAATGGCAAACAGAGCATCGCACCCAATCCACTCAATTCTGCACCGCTACCATCAGCCAACGATCCGATCGACAACACCACTCGACGCACCACTAGTCCCCCTGCAAAAGTTATCCCCAGCAAAACTCCCGCCGCACAACCAGGACTCACCGTCACAGCTAGTCCCAACAAAGGTGCTAATTCTGGCAAGCTATCGGTCTCCAAACGACCGATGTTAATACCCTCCCCAGATCTACCACCGATCGTCAATCCCCCCAACTCCCCCATCCCGTTTAATCCGCCAGAAATGGAGCTACCCAGCGGACAGAACCCCCAAACTCCGAAAAAAGCCAACCAGAAAGTCCAACCGTCCCCAGTTACCAGCCGACCTAATCGAGTCAGCCCAACTGAAACAGGAGTAATCCCCTCGCCAAGCATTGAGCCAATTACGCCAATACCAAGAAATCCCAATCTGATTAACCCCGACCAAATCAACACTCAATCAGCCGATCCTCAAAATCCACCAATAGTCCCCGACAAACCCTTGCAATCCAATGCTAGTGGTGCTTTTGCTGAGGGAGCCGAATCGGCTTCGCTCCAAGAAGCCAAACGCTACTTCCAAGGCAAATGGAAACCCAATACCACCCAAGCTAATTCGCTGCAATATGTACTGCAAGTTAGTGGTAAAAGTGGGATTGTGCGAACTGTATCGCCCCAAGGTGCCGCAGCCACAACCTACCTCCAGCAAACTAAATTTATCAAACCAGGGCAAAAGCTGATTTCTCCAGCCGCCGCTAGTAGTAGCGACCAAAAGATTCGGGTTTTACTCCAACCTGATGGCAATGTCGATACTTTTACCGAACCTTGACACTCCTCGGCGTTCACGCACGAGGATTCTTCTCTCAGCGAGTCAGCTTACCCAAGCAGGTTTGCACCAACTAGGATAGAGGTCGATTCTCCAGAAGCGTTGCTTGCGTCAAGCGCAAAGGTTCCGACGTGCCCCGTCGTACCTAATCCTGAGTTAAGGATGTTAATACCAGCGTTACGATCTCTATCCAATACACAGCCACATTGACAAACATGGGTACGAGTAGACAGCGACTTCTTCACAATTACGCCACAGCTAGAGCATTCTTGGGACGTATAGGCAGGGTTAACAGCAATAGTTACCCGTTTAAATACCTTGCCAAAATACTCTAGCCAAACTCGAAATTGATACCATCCAGCGTCATTAATTGACTTAGCCAGACAATGATTTTTAACCATGTTCTTAATCCGCAAATCTTCATAGACGACTACATCGTTAGATGCGATTACGCACCGTGCCAATTTAATAGCATGGTCTTTACGCTGTCTACTTATTTTTAGGTGAACTCTAGCTAATTTAACTCTAGCTTTACGTCTATTTCCAGAGCCTTTTACTTTGCGAGAAACTAGTCTTTGCGACCGTTTCATCTTCTTCTCACCAATTCGGTAAAAACGAGGATTTTCAACTTTGACACCCAGCGAATCAGTGTAGAAGCTTTCTAGCCCAACATCTAAACCAATGGTTTTATGAGTTGGTTCGATTACTTCTATTCGCTCTACTTGGATGCAAAATTGGACGTAGTAGCCATCGGCACGTTTAACCAATCTTACACGCTTAATTTGGTCTGGCTGATAGAAATTCAGGTCACGAGTACCTTTCATCTTCAGTCTGCCAATCCCATTTTTATCGGTGAAGGTAATTGATTTACGGTCGTCAGTTAGTCGCCATCCAGATGTTTTGTATTCAACCGAACGGTTGTCTTTCTGGAACTTGGGAAACCCTTTAAGTCTTTGTACTTTCTTTTTACAGTTGTCGTAAAATCTAGCAATTGCTGACCATGCCCGTTCTGCACTAGCTTGTCTAGCCATCGAGTTTAATTTATCAGCGAAGGGAAACTCATGAGCCAATACAGCGCAATATTTATTGAGATCGTATTGTGACTTGCCCAATCCATCGATCCAAAGGCGCAAGCATTTGTTTCTGATGAATTGGACAGTCCGCAACGCTTCATCTATTGCAGTGAACTGATTTAATTTTCCGTAAGCTTTAAACTCTAGAACGATCATGATTAATTGCTGGGTTCGACCTGTATTTATATTAGCACAGTTCACATAAAATATTAAGCTCGCAATGTTCGCCTTAGTACTGACAAAGAATTTGTTTGTCACCTCATCCACAAAGCCATCGCCTACGCGGCTCGCGCTACAGTATCTGGCGGGTCACAAAGGCGAGCAGTAGAACCTTTATCTCACCTCCTATCCATCCCCGCGAGTTCAGCGACGGGGTTTTTCGGAGATCCCGATAATTCACTCAGTTTTGTACTAAGATCGACAAGACCAATCGTCCATAATTAAGAGCAGTTTGTGTTAAATCGTCATCGCTGGGTCATCAATCTGGTTGTAGCTGTATCTCTGCTGGCTCTAACTGGATTTTCGCTATTTCCAATTTTCAATCTAGTATTAGATGGTGGTGCCGCAGTAGCCACCGAACCAAATAGCCTTTCAGCCGCGCAAACCAGCCAAATTCAAGCGCAAGCTCAAGGCTATACTCAAGTATTACAAAAAGAGCCAGAAAACCAAGTCGCGCTCAAGGGCTTACTTGATGCTCGGCTGCAACTAGGAGATATCAAAGGTAGTTTATTACCGCTCGAAAAAATAGCTGCACTCAACCCTCAGACTCCAGACTATACCGTACTTCTAGCTCAAACTCAGCAGTATTTGGGCGATCGAGAGGGCGCGACAGCTAGTTATCGGACTGTATTGGCGACTCAACCACAAAATATCAACGCACTTCAGGGACTAGTCAGTCTACTCCTCGATGCAAAACGTCCTGAAGCAGCCACAGGTGCTGTCCAGACCGCTCTCAAGACAGCGACTGCCACTACTGATGTCACACCACTAAAACTACTCCTGGCGCAAATTTATCTCACCCAACAGCGCAATGCTGACGCACTAGGGATCTATGATGCCTCGATCGAGGCTAATAAAGAAGATTTTCGTCCAGTCTTGGCTAAAGCTCTCGTATTCAAACAAATGGGCAATCTCACTGAAGCTCAATCTCTGATGACTGCTGCTGTAAATCTCGCTCCGGCTGAGTACAAGGATCAGATTCAACAATTGGCTCGCTCTACCCAACCGCCCCAAGCAACAGTAGCCCCAACTCTAAATACTCCCACCCCTGCGGCACCATCGATCGCCCCCACTCAGCCTACAGCTAAACCTCAAGCTGTGAAATAGTGCAAAATTGCCAAAAATTAGGGGCAATTCATGAAGCCCCTACTTTTTTGATTAACACAACTTTAATTTAAGCGAGTAGGGGTTTAAATCCCCATCCTAAAAACCTCGCTGTCTCGTTGGCGAAGCCTCTCCCTCAGGAGAATTGCTCATAAACCCTCGGCAAAGCCTACTTGCGGCGAATCGCTGTCAACTGTCAACTGTCAACTGTCTAAGCGAGTGGTGGGAATCGAACCCACATCAATAGCTTGGAAGGCTATAGTTTTACCACTAAACTACACTCGCGCTTTAAGCGGAATTAATTTGCCGCTTAAATATAGTAGCATACCTCTGGTGATTTGCAATAGGGGGCGATCGACTGCTGATGACTACCGAACCCCTCTACCCATTCGCTGGCTACTCTTTAGCAGTTCCGGCTTCTACCAATTTAACTTTGGTTGCTAGACCGAGAAATTGCAGCACTTGAATCGTCATCCAGGTGATATCGATTTCCCACCATTTCATCCCATGACGGGCGGAATATTGATAAGCGTGATGGTTATTGTGCCAGCCTTCGCCGTAGGTTGTCAGGGCAACCCACCAGCAATTAGTAGAACGATCTGTGGTTTCAAAGTTGCGGTAGCCGAACTTGTGAGTCGCGCTATTGACCAACCAAGTACAGTGATAGACGATGACTAGTCTAGCGAATACACCCCAGAATACGAACTGCCAACCACCGATCGCATATAAGACTACTCCCAACACAACTTGTAAGGGGAAAAAGTAATTATTCAAAAATTGATAAAAGGGATCGTTGGCAATGTCCTTGGTAAAGCGTGGAATATCACTTTCAGCCGGAACCTCAAAACACATCCAGCGGACGTGACTCCACAAAAGACCTTTTTTGGAATCATGATGATCGACATCTTCATCCGAATGTAAATGATGATGGCGGTGCAAACCTACCCACCAAATAATCCCGCCTTGTAATGCTAACGTGCCGCAAAAAGCAAAGAAATATTCCAACCACTTAGGCACCTGGAAACTGCGGTGAGATAACAGGCGGTGCCAACCTAATGTAATCCCCAATCCACCTGTAATCCAATGGAGAAGTAATGCCACCCCGACAGCTTTCCAGCTAAATAGTCCCGGCAAAAAGGCACAGATCGCACCAATGTGAAAGATCGTGAGCGCGATAATCATCGTCCAATCGAGACGAAGTTTTGTTGATGCGGCAACAGTCATTGAGATAACCTATGAAGAGTTTTAATAATATGCCCAGTCTGCGTGCAGATCCTGTCGGCAAATAATCTAAGTTGCTAGTTACTGTCTGATGGAGGGGGATCTGGAAAACCCCAGATCCCACACCATCAAAAATTCTCACTAGCAACTCGAACCAATAATTTACCCGATCGAATCATGAACAGCGCATTACTCATTCCAGCAGCAGAAAAGGCACTATCACTGATTTTTAATGGTATTGACGGTCAAGTCAAGGGGAATATCCGAAGAGTTTTGGAAATTTACTGTCGTCACCGAGTAGGTGTCCGGCATTTTTCTAGCGTCAGTGGCTACGGACACGACGATTTGGGGCGAGAAACTTTAGATCGAGTTTTTGCAGAAATTATGGGTGCCGAAGCCGCAGCGGTGCGAGTCCAATTTGTTTCGGGCACTCATGCGATCGCTTGTGCTTTATTCGGCGTGCTACGTCCAGGTGATGAAATGCTCTCTGTCGTGGGTGCGCCCTACGACACCTTGGAGGAAGTCATCGGCACTAGAGGTACGGGACAGGGATCGCTCAAGGAATTTGGCATCAGCTACCGCGAATTAGCACTTGGAAGCGACGGGGGGATCGATTGGGATACTTTGGGTCATTCGATCGCTTCCAACACCCGCTTGGTCTTAATTCAGCGTTCCTGTGGCTATGCTTGGCGACCGTCGCTATCGATTGCCGAGATCGGTCGCATTGTCGAAATCGTCAAAAGCCAAAATCCGCAGACTATTTGTTTTGTGGACAATTGCTATGGCGAGTTTGTCGAAGATCGCGAACCACCTGCTGTGGGTGCCGATCTGATTGCTGGCTCGCTGATCAAAAATCCTGGGGGGACAATTGCTACAGGCGGCGGTTATGTGGCGGGGAGAGCAGATCTAGTCGAAGCGGCTGCTTGTCGGCTGACTGCTCCAGGGATCGGCTCCTCTGGCGGTGCTACTTACGATCAAAATCGCCTGTTATTTCAAGGCTTATTTCTCGCCCCGCAAATGGTGGGGGAAGCGATGAAGGGCAATCATCTCACAGCCTATGTCTTTGACAAATTAGGCTATCAAGTCAATCCCTTACCTTTTGCACCCCGTCGCGATGTGATTCAAGCGATTAAACTAGGTTCCAGGGCGAAATTAATTGCTTTTTGTCGATCGATCCAACAGAATTCGCCGATTGATGCCTATGTCGATCCGGTGCCCGGTAATCTACATGGCTATGAGAGCGAGCTGATCATGGCTGGGGGGACATTTATTGACGGTAGTACTTCAGAATTTTCGGCTGATGGCCCCTTGCGCGAACCTTATACGGCTTTTTGTCAGGGGGGTACTCATTGGACACATATCTCGATCGCGTTAGAAGCCGCCATTGACGCTATTCAATTAATTGATAATTGATAATTGATAATTCGGTTGTTCTCTATTAACGCGATTTAGGGATGAAGGGTTAGAGATTAGGGTAGATTTCGATGGTTTAGATCGACCTTTATCACCTAAAATTTAACCCCCAAAACCTAATTACATCGTCGGAGGTAACTCGGAAGTACAATGGCTGCATTTAGTAGCAGCGATCGGGACGATCGAGCAGCAATATGGACACTCCTTGGTGTCTGCGGCTTCGATTTTGTCCTCCTTCCGTTTGACCTTAGCTAATGCCCTAATCATCAAGAAAATCACAAAAGCAATAATTGCAAAATCCAATAACCCGCCAAAAAATTGACCGATTAAAATTGCATTTTCGATTTGTTTGCCAGGATTTTTGGGATCGGCAATTGTCCCAAGGACTAGTTTTGCCTCTCTCCAGCTACCGCCAGGAATGAAGACGCTGACGAGCGGCATAATAATACTCTCGACAAAACTGCTGACGATTTTCCCAAATGCACCGCCGATAATCACACCAACTGCTAAGTCAAAAATATTCCCTTTCATCACAAAAGTTTGAAAGTCTTTGACAAATCCTGTTGCCGACGCTCTAGAAGATATCATGGTCATAATTTAAATGCCTTCGATATTAGTAAATAGTACGACACATTATATCTCAATTATTCTAAATGTTAATTGCTGTAAAATACTGAATGCAATAATTTTTCATAGCTATAAATAGTATTTAATTGCTACCTATACCGATAGATAGTCAAAATAAAATAGCAAATTAGACTAAGTTTGAAAATAATCTCAGCACTTTTGGTTAAGTACTTTTTAATGGAGCGGCGGTAAATATCGATGCTAATTTCCGATCGATCGAAACTCGCATCAACAAGAAGATTAATGTAGTGCGTAATACATCCCTTGCTAGCGATCGTCACCAGACCTCATAGACCCATCTACTGTGTTCTCGTACCGCTAACCCTTATAATAAAAGTCGATCGTCAAAATTATTTAAGATAGGTAATTATTGTGGCTGCTACTGTCCAATCGCCCGCTACAGCACGTCGAGTTGTGTTTCCGTTTACTGCCATTGTCGGGCAAGAGGAAATGAAATTGGCTCTGTTATTGAATGTGATTGACCCATTCATCGGTGGGGTGATGATCATGGGCGATCGAGGTACGGGTAAATCTACCACGATTCGGGCATTGGCAGATCTGCTGCCAGAAATTGATGTGGTAGCTGGCGATGCTTTCAATAGTCATCCGAGCGATCCAGATCTGATGAGTGAGGAACTGCGTCAAGAATTTTTGACAACTCAGGTAACTTTCCCCGTCGCGACTAAAAAAGTGCCGATGGTAGATTTACCACTAGGTGCGACAGAGGATCGCGTCTGTGGCACGATCGATATTGAAAAAGCTCTCGCTGAGGGTGTCAAAGCTTTTGAGCCTGGATTGCTCGCCAAAGCCAATCGCGGCATTTTATATGTAGATGAAGTCAACCTGCTCGACGATCACTTAGTAGATGTCTTGCTCGACTCGGCGGCTAGTGGTTGGAATACTGTCGAACGTGAAGGGATCTCGATTCGTCACCCCGCTCGATTTGTACTAGTCGGTTCGGGAAACCCCGAAGAAGGCGAATTACGTCCTCAATTACTAGACAGATTTGGGATGCACGCCGAAATTCGGACTGTCAAAGAGCCAGCACTGCGAGTACAAATTGTCGAACAGCGATCGGATTTCGACCAAAACCCCAACAAATTTACGACTGAATATCAATCCGAACAAGTATCGCTCCAACAGCGGATCGTCGATGCTCAAACCAGACTGGCAAGCGTCACCCTCGATTACGATCTGCGCGTAAAAATCTCCCAAGTCTGCTCGGAATGCGATGTAGACGGACTACGAGGCGATATCGTCACCAATCGTGCTGCCAAGGCTTTAGCCGCCTTTGAGGGGCGCACAGAGGTGACTCTAGATGATATCAGCCGGATCATCGCCCTCTGTCTGCGCCATCGACTCCGCAAAGATCCGCTGGAGTCGATCGATTCTGGCTATAAGGTAAATAAAGTCTTTGCCCAAGTATTCGGAGTGGAATTAGCAGCCAAATAATTTTGCTGTGAAAGATCTCAAAAAAAACCTGACTTCTACCTAGAAGCCAGGTTTTTAATTAGTTTCAAATATCTATTGAGAAATACTTTGTTTTTTGCCGAATTTGCGCTTCAATAGCACGACAGATCCGACGGCAAAAGCAGTTCCAGCAAGATCGGAAGGTTCGGGTATTTCAGTAGCCGAAACACCCGCAGTAGAAGCTAGCGATACACTATCTAGCAATAACCCACCATTAGTACCACCATTAGCAGTGAAAGTTAGAGCCTCATTTGTATTCGCTCCGACGGTGATGGTGGTGGAAAATGCTGTAAAAGGTTGACTTTGAGTTCTGGTAAAGGTTTGGTTGAACAGACTACCCAAACTAACAGTTACAGAAGGATTGCTGGCATCAGCAGCACCAGCAAGTCTGAAACCGAGGGTAACAACGTCACCTGCGTTAAACGCAAAGGCTGTTTTAGAAGTAAGTTCACCGGGAGCAACACCATTTAAGTCTACATACAGTCCGTTACCTGGGAAAAAGTCAAAATTTCCATTGCCAATTAAGTCAACGTCTGCTTTTGAGACATTCCAATTTGCAAAGGTGGTATAACTCAAATTAGCAACACCACCATTTTCAGCGTCGAAGTTGTCACTAAATGAAAAAGTAGCTGCTTGTGCCCGATCGATCGAACCAAAAGCCATTGCTAGAGTCGCACCACTGAGTGCAACGCCACTTACTAAAGCGCGAGTTGTCATTTTCATAGTAATCTGCCTGTAAATATTTGTAAATCCAGCCAAGGGAATGAGAAGGGGGTTTAAGGAAACTAACAGTAACGGACTGTATTCGCCTTACACAGTAATCTATACTGCCAAAGTATTAATGTCAAGTATCCAATGACACTTTTGACTAAGCTATTACACTCAGATTTTAAGTATTTAGACTCGATCGTTCGAGGTTAAACACCACTCCTCTATATAAGGAGTATGCCCAAGTTTTGGATATTTATAACACTACAACTTGTCGTTTTAGCTAAAAACCGCTAGAGTGTGCATCGAACATCTGAATATTCGATGCACACTCGAAATTATCCTCAAGATCGACAGATACTACCCGCGTAAACTTTTTGTCTCCTCAAGTAGACGGTATTACAGTTGCCTAAAAATTAATCGATCGGATTAGCGATCGGTGCAGAGGTTCGATCGCTTTGCCAATTAGGTACTAATTTACCCATGTCTTGCACAAACAGCGCACTCCCGCCGTTGTGCGGATTAAATTACTAACTCGATCGATCGAGATTTACTTAAAACTACTTCCTAGAATCAAAACCAGTGTTCTAAACTCATCTGTGCGTTGCGGTTTACGATCCAAATTAGTCAACTGCAACGCATAGAGGAGCGTCTACGACAGACACAAACATTGTTGTCGCTATTGCCCACCACCGATCGCTGGTGACATCTTAAACTATTTTGTCAATTAATCCAGTAATCGACTTCTGAATCTTGCGTTTGCGTTCCCAGCTTTGAAAAGCTCGATCGTAAGCTTGTCCCTGACGCTGATAGAATAATTTCCAGGCATCTAACCCAAAACCCATTCCCCAGAAAATCAGTACATATAAAGACCAAGGGACACCGAATCCAGTCAGAAAGTTTAATGCTACCAAGCAAGTATTAGTAATCGTATATTTGCCTAATTTATCTTGAAATTTCGATTTACGATAAGTATCAAATTCTTTAAACTTCTCGCTCGCACTCTGTTGTGTCAGCCACTCAGTTTCAGCTAGCTTGAGCGTCTCTGGCGCAATCCGCAATTCATCAGCAATTTCTAATATCTGTGCGTAAGACAATTCTGTACCTTCATTAGGATACTGCGCCAGCGCGATGTTTAAGATTTGTTGGACATCTTCCTGGCTATATGAGCGAGTCAAGGATCGTTCTTCTGAAGAGTTCATATCGCTCGATCGAACCAATTATTAAGTAGGTGAATAAATAAATATCTACATTTATTATGACATCTAATAACCAGTGATGTAGGGAGCGATCGCTACCCTAATTACCGTACTCAGCACTAGTCTAACCCACATTCTTCCACCAGCCGAAAGTCGGCCCAATCAACCGCACCATCAACCACCCAAAAACTAATAACCCAATCCCAATCCAAGCTCCTTTGGTACTGACTCGCACAAATTCTGTGGATTGAGTCACCGTCAGTGGTAGCCAAGCAACAATCCGTTTTGCTTCAGGTATTCCAGTTTCTTTCCGTCGCTTTGCGTCACCCATAACTATCCCTTAATTTACCCTACACTCACTGAATCTAGATAATATTTACATTTATTGTCAAGGAGCTGCAACTTATTTTAATTAATTTTACCAAAAACCGCCTCGACTTCTAGCTAGAAGTCGAGGCGGTATTGTACAGAAGAGTCTACTTCCCGACTCCAAGCCTGAATTCCACCCTTAACATTTGTCCCTTCAATTCCAGCTTCCTTGAGGATGGTCAGAGCTTTCGCCGATCGACCACCCATCTTACAATGAGCAATGAGGCGATGACCATTGAGAGCTGCTTTTACTGCTTCGATCCCTTTACCATCTTCGATATCCGGTAGCGGAATCAATACCGAACCAGGAATTTTGGCAATATCGTACTCATTGGGATTGCGGACATCAATTAAGACAAAATCATCAGCACCACTATCGATAAGCTGCTTTAGTTCGGTCACAGTCATCTCTGCTAACATACTTTGTTGTTCGGCTTCAGCCGCCTGAGCTTGAGGAATCCCGCAGAACTGTTCGTAATCGATTAATTTCTCAATTACCGGACGGACGGGATTGGGGCGAAGTTTTAACTCGCGGAACTTCATCTCTAGGGCATTGTATAGTACCAACCGACCGCTCAGAGTAGTCCCCTGACCGAGAATAATCTTTACCGTTTCCGTCGCCTGAATCACGCCGATAATGCCACAGAGAATACCTAAAACACCACCTTCAGCACATGAAGGTACCATCCCTGGTGGTGGTGGCTCTGGATACAAATCGCGATAGTTTGGGCCACCCTGATAGTTAAAGACTGTCGCCTGTCCTTCAAACCGGAAGATCGACCCGTAAACGTTGGGTTTGTCTAGCAAAACACAAGCATCATTGACTAGATAACGTGTGGGGAAATTATCTGTCCCATCCACGACGATATCGTAAGGACGAATAATATCTAGGGCATTAGCCGAACTCAATGCTGTGTTGTAGAGATCGACTTGACAGTAAGGATTGATTTCATGAATCCGATCTTTCGCCGATTCAATTTTGGGTTTACCCACCCAAGAAGTGCCGTGAATGACTTGACGCTGGAGATTGGAATGGTCAACCACATCAAAATCTACAATCCCCAGCCGACCAACGCCAGCAGCAGCAAGATAGAGTAATAATGGCGAACCAAGTCCCCCTGTCCCGACGCATAGGACACTGGCAGCTTTGAGACGTTTTTGGCCATCTAGACCGACTTCGGGGAGGATGAGATGCCGCGAGTAGCGGGCATATTCTTCAGGTAATAACTGGATTTCATCCAGGTTCGGATTGAGCATAGCTAGTTTAATTAAAGCTGATGATTGGTGATTTCAACAGCGATCGCCAAGAGGTTTGGTATCTAGAAACTAACTAGCACTCTGACCGTCGCCGAGTGGTCTACAGGTACAAGGATTTAGATTTGAACACTGTCTACCAGACTGATAGCTATCATTCTACATTGTTTGCGGAGCATCTTCACAGCAGGATCGATCTGGTCAAAGCCTCCCGTCTGTATGAGAGAGGGAGACTGGGGGACTGGGGGACTGGGGGACTGACAGCTAATCCTTTGCAGACAAGAGCTGTATCGATCGATCCAGACCGATTTGGGGATAAGATTGGCGAGTTATGAAGATGAAGTATTAGAGCAAGTGGTCTTAGCTCTAGCATTGGTAACTGGTTTAAGCTAAGTAAACAATCTAAAATAGGGGTACACCCGAAGGTATACCCCTATTTTGGAATAGCTCGAAGACTAATCCTAAGCTGCTACTGGAACTGGATAAACGCTAATTTTTTTACCGTTTTTGCCTCTGCGCTCAAAAGTGACAACGCCATCAACTAGGGCATAGATGGTGTAATCTTTACCTAGACCGACATTATTACCAACGTGGAAAGAAGATCCGCGTTGACGTACGATGATGTTGCCAGCTCTGACGACTTCACCACCATACTTTTTGACACCCAGTCTCTGGGCGTTTGAATCTCTACCGTTTCTAGTACTACCTGTACCCTTCTTAGAAGCCATAATTACCTCGGATTACTAAAATTATTTTGCTATTGCTACCCTCCAAGGAGGGGCTGGGGGTGGGTTGCGGCTATGCTGCGACTGCGACAGCTTCAGCCTTGGCGACTTCAGCGATAATTGCACCATTGACACTGATAGAGTCAATCATCAGACGAGTCATTTCTTGACGGTGCCCGCGTTTTTTACGAGTTTTCTTTTTGGGCTGCATCTTGTAGACGATGATCTTGCGCGCCCGATAGTGCCGCATGATGGTACCTTCAACGGTGACACCAGTAACTAGTGGTTGACCGATTTGGATGCTGCCGTTATTTTCGAGTAGGAATACTTGATCGATCGATACGGTGCTTTCGGCTTCACCAGGTAACAATTCGATATCATAAAAACGACCTGGCTCGACACGCATCTGCTTGCCACCAGTTTCAATAATTGCGTAAGTCATAGATTTTAATGATGTGAAATGCCGTACGGGTAGTCTCAATTCATGTGCTGAGACATTTGTAAGCTTGTGACCCGATCCGAGCGTAGTTATAGACAGCCCCTTATTATGACAGATCGGACTCGATCGCGTCAATAATTTAATATCGATCGACCTGCATCTGAGCGGCATCAGAGAGTTGGGGAATTTCTGTATACTTGCCTAGTGCTGACATAATAATGCCATAAACAGCCATCGCCCATGTACCAAAGAAGACCGTATTCATCAATACTTGAGTTACCTCTCCTGTGCCGAGAATGGGCAGCAATACGTATCGCAGCAATAATCCACACAAAGAGATCAAAATGCCGATCAGAATCGCCTGAAGCACATTAAACCGAATGAATCGATTAATCTTGGGATTGATTGCTACACCAAGGTATAGCCCAAAAAATAGCACAAAGCCACCAATTTGATTATTATTAATCGCCAGCAATGGTGCTAATGGTTGATACAATTGCTCCACGATCGGAAATTGTCGAAAGACGAATGAACCAAAAAAGTATACATCAGCGATCGGGAGTAAGTAAGCTAAACTCCCAAAAAATCTGTCTGCTGCTGCCTCTGAACCTTGCGAACTCATCCACTGATACTCCCAGATCTAACTACAACGCTCTATTATCAAGCATACCGCACTTACTTCGACAGAACATTCCGGGGGAAGAATTCAGCCTTAGCAGAGAGCTTTGCAGCATCTGTAGCACTAGCTGTTGCTGACCCCCCAGCACTATCATATTTAGCCTGTAGCTCGACTTTGATACCTGCTAATGTTTTCCAGTTCATCGCTGGGTCTGTGTATGCAGTATTAGAGTTAAATTTACAAATATATTTTGGATTGTTAAGATCGGGGAATGTGGGCTGATCTGCAAATGGGACTTGGTTAGTGCAGATATTGGTAGCTGCTGGTGTCGGCTCAACTATTCGATCTTTAGCATTTGTATAAGTTCTAGCTGAAACTCTGAAATTCTCAATTTTTTTGATGAGAGTCTGTGGTGCTCTTTCGTCTATTTATAATTGGAAGTAGCCGTCGCTATTTAATGTATAAACTCTTTCTTCGATTACGTAAATTGGACTACCGATCGGATATTCAACGTCTTTATTCTTAAAATTATTAGCGATCGCTAAATCGCGCGTAGCAGCCGTTATCAATCGAAATCAGATATTTCTTAACCGGAGGGATAATAGGATCTGCTGTATTACCACTATCGGCGGTTTCACCAGTTTTATTAAGAATGAGAAATTCTCCGCTTTGATTGGATATAGCGACTCTTATTTAAGGTGACTGTTATCACTCAGTATTCGTATTTAGCAGATTTACTTATTAAAATACAGTTGAGTAAATTCACGGACGATCGCATCTAGATATAAATAACTAGTACAATCATCTTCTAGGATGAATATCGAGATTTAACATGATAAATTTAACTACTACTAGTGAGTATCGGTGTCGAGTCGATCTCGATCTCTATAGTTCCCCAATTTGTCAGGGATTAGCTACTCAAGCTTCAGCTCATCGACATCTACGGATTGAATCTCTGACTCCAACGGAGCAGGCGATTTCGGTGCGACTATGCGAGGATGATTATCCAGCTTGGTTGAAGCTTGCGGATGTCGAGCATCTGGAATTGACTACGGATATTTATCAAGCAGTAACGCTCGCTCGCTCGACAATTGCCGCTAGAATCCCGCAAATTATCGCTTTTACTCGATCTGCCATGAAGGTGCCTAATCAGTACTTGTGGGGCGGTACGGTGGCACCTGATTACGATTGTTCGGGGTTGATGCAGGCGGCATTTCAGTCCCAAGGGATTTGGCTACCGCGTGACTCTTATCAACAGGAAGCTTTTGTGGAGCAGGTAGCGATCGATCGAATGTTACCTGGAGATCTGATATTTTTTGGTACACCCGAAAAAACCGATCATGTTGCGCTTCATTTGGGTGACTTGTACTATATCCATAGTTCGGGGATTCAAATGGGTAGGAATGGGATTGGCATCGATATTTTGACCCCTCTGGCTGAAGATCCGGTAAGTCGTGGTTATTATGCTAAATTGCGTTGCTGTGGGCGAGTAATGAATAGCCTCACATCTTGCACTAGTTGAAAAATATTAGCGATCGGCGTAGATCTAGGGTACCCATAAAGCGGCGTTTTTATGCGGGGG
>ENA-OBIT01000200-OBIT01000200.1-metagenomes-genome-assembly--contig:-NODE-200-length-25633-cov-6.07092_pt1 | contig 25633 bp, 27 predicted proteins | sample MGYA00153386_OBIT01 | MGnify analysis MGYA00153386
TAGGCATCGTTCCAGTGGCCGCCGGGTTTGCCGTGGCGGTCAATGATGGTGATGTCGGTATCATCAGTCTCAGCCAGCAATGTGTCGGCAAAAGCCAAACCCACTGCGCCCGCGCCGATGACGAGGTAGTCGGTTTCAATGTGCGTCATGGGGTCTCCTTTTTTGGTTATTTTAGTGCTTTTTTATTAGCTATTTGAGGCTCTAGCCCAATAAATCTGGGCGCCAGCAGCTATTAAATGCATAGTAGCGTCAAGCCCGCGCCAGCAACTCGGATGCCAGCACCTTCATGGCTTGCACACTGCGGTCAGCAGGCGCAATCACTGTTGCCGCTGAATACTGGGCAAAATTGCGCTTCATCGATTGCAAGTACACCGGGTCGTAATGGTTGACGAGCAATTCGCGCACGACGCTGGCGACGTCGCCGCTGCGCGAGCGGGTTTGCCAGTCCGTTACTACGTCTTTGCCGCGCGCCTGCGTCAGTGCGCCCAGGCGGTCGCAGAAAAACTCAATGTCTTTGACGAAAAAATCGTAGTCTTCCAGCAGCAGGGCAACGCGCTCGTTTTCGCTCAAATCAAGTTGCAGACACGGCGCAGCGCGCATGGCGGTGATCAAGCCTTCGGGGATTGCCACGTTGCCGACTTTTTTGCTTTCGCTTTCAATGTACACAGGCCGCGATGCGTCAAAGCTTTTGAGTGCGGCCCAGATCAAACTGTCATATGCTTTTTGTGTCGGCTGAGGCAAGCCGGGGATCACGCCCAATACCGATGAGCGGTGGTTGGCCAGTGCTTCCAGGTCCAGCACCTGCGCGCCCTGGGCTGCCAAGGCTTGCAGCAAGCGCGTTTTGCCTGAGCCGGTAGTCCCGCACACCACGCGGTAGTCAAATTGCGCAGCGAGTGGCGGCAAATCGGCTACCAGCGCGGCCCTGAAAGCTTTGTAGCCACCGTCAACCAGCGTGACGGTAAAGCCGATTTGGTCAAGAATCAAGGCGAGTGAGCCGCTGCGTTTGCCGCCGCGCCAGCAGTACACCAGTGGCTGCCAGTCGCGTGGTTTGTGGATCACGTCGCGCTCCAGGTGGCGTGCAATGTTTTTGGCGACCAGTGCAGCACCGCGTTTTTTGGCATCGAAAGCGCTGATCTGTTTGTATTCTGTGCCCACCAGCTTGCGCTCTTCGTTGTTCAGGCTGGGCCAGTTGATGGCGCCTGGCAAGTGGTCTTCGGCAAATTCGCCTTCGCTGCGGGCATCAATAACGTCTGAGAATTCGCTGAGTCTGTTCAAAACATCTGCGGCTGGAATTTTCGTCAAACTCATTTGAGGAGTTTTTTCAGTTCTGGCCACACATTGGCCAGCATTTTGGGTTGCGCCTGCTCGTTGGGATGGATGCGGTCTGCCTGGAACTGCCCGGAGATATCAGGCACATCGGCCACACCTTTTAAAAAGAACGGCATCAAAGCAACTTTTTCAGCCTTTGCCACTTTGCTGAACAAGCCCGAAAAATTCGCACCATACGCACTGCCATAGTTAGGCGGCACTTGCATGCCCAGCAGCAGCACTTTGGCGCCTGCTTTTTTGGCGCCTTGGGTCATGGCCGTCAGGTTGGCCTCGGTCATGTCCAGCGGCAAACCGCGCAATGCGTCGTTGCCTCCGAGTTCAATCACCACAACGCTGGGCCTATGGGTGTTAAGCAGCGCCGCAATCCGGGAGCGCCCACCAGAAGTCGTGTCGCCGCTGATGCTGGCATTGACCACTTTGGCGGGTATTTTCTCGGCGGCCAATTTCTTTTCAAGCAGCGGTACCCAGCCGGTTCCGCGCCGCAGCCCGTACTCAGCGCTCAGGGAGTCGCCCACAATCAAAATGGTGTCTGAAGGTGTCTCTGCACGTAACGGCAGAGCGACAAGCAGGACAAAAACCATACCCAGGCCAGCGCTTAGCCCTTGCGCAAAGCGCGAGCTGCTCCACTTGGTAAAGTGCAACATCTTCAAAAAACTGATCTTCAAGTTTGACAAGGGCAACATGTTTGATTCCGTAAATTCAATTGCTGGCAACAACAACGCCAACACCACCAACAACAACGTCTCTCCAATTGTTGCTGTTGACCATATTTTCAAGTCCGTCACCGACTCGACTGGCACATTGACTATTTTGCGCGACATTCATTTCACGCTGGCCCCGCGCGAAACGGCTGCGATTGTGGGCGCATCCGGCTCAGGCAAAAGCACGCTGCTCTCGATCATCGCCGGGCTGGACACGCCCACCAGCGGCACGGTGCGTTTGGCAGGCCAAGACATTTTTGCCTTGAGCGAAGACGACCGTGCCGCGTTGCGCGCGCAAAAGGTTGGTTTTGTGTTTCAAAGTTTTCAGTTGATGGGCAATTTGACAGCGCTTGAAAACGTCATGCTGCCGCTGGAGTTGTCGGGTACCAAAAACGCGCGGAGCATGGCGCTGGAGATGCTTAAACGCGTCGGCCTGGGCGAGCGGTTGAGCCATTACCCCAAAGTGCTGTCTGGCGGCGAGCAGCAGCGCGTGGCATTGGCCAGAGCCTTTGTGGTCCAACCTGCCGTGCTGTTGGCGGATGAGCCCACCGGCAGCCTGGACTTTGCAACCGGCGACACCGTGATGCAGCTGATGTTTGAACTGAATCGCGAACTGGGCACCACGTTGGTGCTGGTCACGCATGACAAGGCGATAGCGGCGCGATGCGAGCGGCGCATTACCATCGAAGCGGGGCAAATCAGCTCAATCGATTGAAAAAGACGCATTGAACGCTCCCCAACTTGCGTGACCCTTTCCTTCAGCCTGCCACCGCCTCTCATGAATATCTCAGCATCATCCCCCTTGCCACAGTCGATAGACAACCGCCAGTGGCTGCTGGAGCGCTACCCCGAGGGTGTGGTGGGCCCAGAGCATTACCGCGACCGCATTGAGTCGCTGCACACGGAGCTTGCATCTGGCGAGGTGTTGGTGCGGGCGCACTACATCAGCGTTGATCCGTACATGCGCATCAACCATTCGCTTAAACCCACCTACAACGAGATGCCCCATCCGCTCGGTACGGTGCAAGCCGCGGGCGTGGTGGCCGAGGTGCTGGCCTCCAGCGCGGCGCACCTTCAAAAGGGGGACTGGGTTGAGGGCATGCTTGGCTGGCAGACGCATGCGCGCGTGCACCACAGCGTGCTGCGCAAACTCAACCCCGACCTGGCACCGGTCAGTACGGCACTGGGCGTGCTCGGCATGCCGGGGCGCACTGCCTGGTTCGGATTGACCGAATCAGGCCGGCCCCATGCGGGCGAAGTGGTGGTGGTGTCTGGCGCTGCCGGTGCCGTCGGTTCGTTGGTTGCGCAGTTTGCCAAGCGCCACGGCTGTACGGTTCTGGGCATTGCCGGCGGGGCGGCCAAGTGTGCTTGGCTGAAAGAGACTCTTGGCCTTGATCATGCGATTGACTACAAAGCGCACACCGATGCGCAAGCGCTGTCTGACGCAATCAAATCCTTGGTGGGCGGTGTCGATGTGTATTTCGACAATGTCGGCGGAAGTGTCACTGACGCTGTGATTCCTTTGATCAACCGGCGTGCGCGCATTGTCATTTGCGGCACCATCAGCCAGTATTCTGGTGGTCTGGACCAGCCCGAACTTGGGCCGCGATTTTTGCACCACATGCTGTACCAGCGCGCCACCATCCAGGGCATGCTGGCTCGCGACTATGCGCACCGTATGGATGAGATGCTGCGTACCGTCGGCCCGTGGGTCAAGTCTGGCGAGATCGTGTTTGAAGAAACGGTGGTGGAAGGCTTTGAAAAACTCCCGGCCACATTGAACCACCTCTTCACTGGCGACCACCGCGGCAAGTTGCTGGTGAAGGTTTGAGCTGATTGACCGAAAATTCGCACTAAAAAGCGCTTTTACCCAGTAAAAACGGGTACGTGCAGCTGTAAAAGTAATAGCGAAATTACGGCTACAACCGCGCAAACGATAATCACCGCATGGCAACTTCTTCCAAAAATCTCTTCGGCTTTCACGCGGTTGGCGTACGCATTAAAACCGCGCCCAAATCAGTATTTGAAGTGTTCTACGACGTTCAGCGCCGCGATGCGCGAATGCGTGGTTTCACCGACCGCGCCCGTGACAGCGGCATCAAACTGGTCGAGTCTGATGGCCTTCGTCTGGCCAAAATGTGCGGCAGCCATGGCCACCAGGGTGTGGTGGCGCGGGTGGATGCGCTGGCGCAAGTCACGTCGCTCGATGAGCTGCTGGAAAACCTTGAAGCTGCAGGCGTTAAAAATCCGCTGCTGCTGGTGCTTGACGGCGTAACCGATCCGCACAATCTGGGAGCCTGTTTGCGCGTGGCCGACGGCGCGGGTGCTCACGCAGTGATAGCGCCTAAAGACCACGCAGCAGGCATCAGCGCTGTGGTGTCCAAAGTTGCCAGCGGCGCAGCTGAAACCATGCCGTACTTTATGGTAACCAACCTGGCGCGTACGCTGGGCGAATTAAAAGAGCGAAACATCTGGTGCATCGGCACATCGGATGACGCCGAAAAAACCATCTACGACGTAGAGTTGACTGGCCCGGTGGCACTGGTGTTGGGCGCTGAGGGTGAGGGTATGCGCCAATTAACACGCAAGACCTGTGACGATTTGGTCAGCATCCCGATGCATGGCGCGGTAGAAAGCCTGAATGTATCCGTGGCCAGCGGCGTGTGTTTGTATGAAGCGCTGCGGCAGCGGCGCGTCTGTTAGTTCGGCGCTACGGCAGCGGCGCACTTTGACCCGTTAAAACAACTTAAGGAACGTTACCATGAATTTAATAGCTATTTGCGCCCGTGTTACTGGGGCCACCGCGCTGTTTGGCTTGATATTTTTGGCAGGTTGTACGCAAGAGCAGCAAAACAAGATTAGCCGCGATATTCAAAACTGGACGGGCACCAACGGCGTGCTGGAGTTTTATGCAGGCGACAAGCTGATGCGGCGCTTCATCAAAATCGACAAACTCTCCACCGCGCTAGGTACCGACGACGGCAAGCCGCGCCCGTATCGTTTTGGTTACGGCGTGCTTGACGAAAACCTCAACATGCTGGCCGACCCGGGTGAGAAAAAAGTGTATTTTGAGATCAGCGACTATGGCTCCAACTACATCTTTTTTGAAAGCCCGCGTTAACCGCTTTGCTTGACTTTGCTTTGCTTTGCTTTGCGCTAGACCAGCCCAAACCAGCCTAGCGCAGCGCCCGCACCCAATATCCACAGCATGTGGATTTTGCTGCACCACACGATCATGGCGGTTGCGGCAGCCAGCAGCCACAGCGGCCAGTTTTTGAATTGGCTGGCATTGGACGTCGCCAAAATCCAGCCAGTAGCAATCAACAGCGCCACCACAATCGGCGCCATGCCTTGTTTGAATGCACGCACCGCCAGCAGCTCACGGTTGCGGTGGCCCCAACTCGCGGCTGCGTAGGTAAGCGTGGTGCTGGGCAGCAAGATGCCGACCAGCGCCACAGTCACGCCCAGCAGTGCGGTGGGTACACCGCCCGCATTCAGTCCCACATTCCAGCCCAGCAGCGCGACAAACAGCACATTGGGCCCCGGCGCGGCTTGGGCAATGGCGATAGAGGCATTGAATTGGGCGTCAGTGAGCCAATGCTGCTGCTCCACCAAAAAGCGGTGCATGTCAGGCGCGGTAGTAATTGCCCCGCCAAACGACAGCAACGACAACGACAGGTAATGCAAAAACAGCGCCAGCCAGTCTTGCGCGGCAAAAACGAGTTGTGGTGCGTGCGCGATGGTTGCTGCCGCGGCCGGTGTCATGGCTTGAGTTTTTTGTATGCCGCTGTGCAGGCCAGCCCACCCAAACCCAGCAGCACATACGCCAGCGGCCAGCGCAGCCACGCAATTGCCACAAAGCAAAGCACGCCAAGCGCACTGCACAGCGGCAGCCCAAGAATGTTTTTTTGCAGCGCGCCAAACAGTTTTAGTCCGGTGGCTGCAATCAAGCCAGCAGCCACCGCGCCCATGCCCCGCAGCGCACCTGCTACTTGCGGCTGGTTTTCAAACTGGGCGTACAGCAGCGCAAGCAGCAGCACCACCATCAACGGGAAAACCAGCATACCCGCAAGCGCGGCCAGCGCGCCCCGCAACCCAAAATAGCGGCTGCCAATCATCAGCGACAAATTCACCACATTGGGCCCCGGCATGATCTGCGCAACGGCCCATTCCTCAATGAATTGCTCACGCGTCAGCCAGCGCTTTTTCTCGACCAGCTCGCGCTGCACTACCGCCAATACGCCGCCAAAACCTTGCAGCGCCAGCCAAGTAAAAGATACGAACAAATCGGCGGGCGACGTGGGCTGCGCAGATCTTGACGCGGTGGCTTCCGGCTCGGGCTTTATCATTGGACGGATTATCAAGCTACTCCCTGAAAGCCCACCCCATGCCAGCAGCTTTAAAAATCGATTTCGTGTCCGACGTGTCGTGCCCCTGGTGCGTGATTGGCCTTGCCGCGCTCGACCAAGCCCTGGAAAAAGTCAAGTACGACATCACCGCTGAAATTCACTTTCAGCCGTTCGAACTCAACCCAAAAATGGCACCAGAAGGTCAGGAAATCACTGAGCACATTACCCAAAAATACGGAATAAGCGTGGATCAAGCCAACGCCAACCGCGAGAACATTCGCGCACGCGGCGAAGCGCTGGGCTTTAGGTTCGCCACAGCCGCAGATGCTGGCGGTGGGCGCAGTCGCATCTACAACACCTTTGATGCGCACCGCCTGCTGTATTGGGCGGAAACGGTCAGCTTGTCCAAGCAAAAAGCACTGAAACAAGCGCTGTTCACCGCCTACTTCACCCACGGCCAAAGCCCTGGCGCTCACTCCACTCTGGTCGCCGCTGCAACCACAGCCGGACTGGACGCGGGCCAGGCCGAGGCGGTTTTATCGTCAGGCCAGTACGCCGCAGAAGTGCGCAAGCAAGAGGAGTTTTACCGGTCGCAAGGCATCAACTCTGTGCCCGCAGTCATCATCAACAACAAGCACCTGATATCTGGCGGGCAGCCGCCTGAGGTGTTTGAGCAAGCGCTGCGCCAAATTGCTGCCGGTGATTGAAGCGGCTCGTTTTTTTGATAAAAGCAGCTACCGCTCAATAATTACGGTTGCAAAAAGCTATTAATATAATAGCGCTACACCTGCCGGAATGGGCTTCGCTCTTCCAGCTCGCCCATGTAGTTTTCGATTCCCGCGCCTTCTCGCTCTAAAAACCGCTCGATCGCATCGGCAAAAGACGGGTGGGCCAGCCAGTGCGCGCTGGTAGTTTTTACCGGCAGCAGGGCGCGCGCCATTTTGTGTTCGCCTTGCGCGCCGCCTTCAAAGGTGGTGTAGCCGTGTTCAATGCACCACTGAAGTGGCTGGTAGTAGCAGGCTTCAAAGTGCAGGCAATCGACCCGCGCCAGCGCGCCCCAATAACGACCGTAAGCCGTAAGTTTTTGGTCTGTAGCGCTTGTAATACCTGCACTGACAGCTATCAAACTAGTAGCAACTTTCTGGCGCTTTTCACCCTCGCCATGTTCAGCAATAAACATCAGCCAGTTTTCAGGCATGTCGGTTTGCATGCTTTTAAAGAAGGCACGGCTCAGGTACGGGGCGTTGCCGTGTTCGTAATAAGTGCGTTCGTAGCAGCGGTAAAAGAAATCCCATTCCTCGGTAGAAATGTCTGTGCCCAGCGCCCAGCGAAACGTGATGCCAGCATCTAGAACTTTTTTGCGTTCTTGTCTGATTTTTTTGCGCTTTTCCTGGGCCAGCGACATCAAAAATTCGTCGAAGGTGCTGAAAAGGCAATTTTCCGACGAGCCGCCCCTAGGATCTGGAACAGCGGCGGAGCCAAAACTAGCCTCTTTTTCTGACGAATGGGGCAGCGTACCGCCGAAGGCACGCGAAGCGACAAGCGTGGGGGCTATATTGGTCCAATGAAACTGCACAGTGTGGCGCAGCAGCATCCCAGCTTCGGTGCAAGCTGCGACGTCTGCGTCGCTGGTAAAGAGCAAGTGCAGCGACGAAAGCTTTTGCTCCTCACACCAGGCAATTACGGCCTTTGCAAGCAAAATGCGTTCTTGCGCATTTCGCGCCAGCAAACGTGGCCCGGGCACGGGTGAAAATGGCGGTGCAATCAGCGCTTTGGGGTAGTAGGGCAGGCCGTGCTGGTGGTATGCGTTGGCCCAGGCGTGGTCAAAAACGTATTCGCCGTAGGAGTGGTCTTTGGCATACAGTGCGCAGCCAGCCGCCAGGGTATCGCCGTCCCAGAGGGTGATGAAGTGCGGCGTCCAGCCGGTTTTCGGAGTGGCACTGCCACTGGTGTGCATGGCGGACAGGTACTCGTGCCGCACAAATGGGTTTAAAACGCCGCTTTCTGATTGGCCTGCCAGCAAGGCGTTCCATTGGGCACTATTGACCTCCAGCGGCGAGTCCATCACGCGAATGACATAATCTTTTTTAGAAGTTTTCACTTTTTCGTTGCTTTAATTTTTCAAACATGTCGCTCAAAATTGCCGTTGCTCAACTGAACTACTGCGTAGGCGATATGCCCGGTAACGCAGAAAAAATCATAGCTGCTGCTCGCGCATGCTATTCAAATGGCGTCCGCCTGCTTGTCACTCCCGAGCTTGCCATTTGCGGTTATGCGGCTGAAGACCTGTTTTTGCGCACGTCGTTTGTTCTTGCATGTGATGATGCCGTGAACCTAGTGGCCCGTGAGCTTGCCGGGTTAAAGGGTTTGACGGTGGTGGTTGGCACGCCGATTCTTGTGGATGGGAAAACCGGCGTACGAACCAAAAGCGTTGCTGTGCAGCAGCGCCACAACGCCGCCCGCGTGTTGTATGAAGGGGCCGTGGTTGCCACCTATGCAAAGCAAGAGCTGCCCAATTACCAGGTGTTCGATGAGCGGCGTTACTTCACGCCTGGCAACCAGCCCTGTGTATTTACTGCGGGTGAGGGCGACGACGCTGTCAAGGTCGGCCTGCTGATTTGTGAAGACGCCTGGTTTGACGCACCCGCCGAGCTGGCGCGCAGCGCTGGCGCTGAAGTACTGGTGGTGATCAATGCATCGCCGTTTCACGTTGGCAAAGGCGGCGAGCGCGAGCAAACCATGGCAACTCGCGCGCAGGCCACTAGCTTGCCACTGGTGTACGCCCATTTGGTCGGTGGGCAAGACGAAATTGTGTTTGAGGGCCGCTCCTTTGCGCTGCAGGCTGACGGCACCTTGGCCGGCCGTGCGCCCAGTTTTAAAGAAAATGTGTTTGTAGCCCAATTGATCCGGGTGCAAGAAGCTATTAAAATAATAGCTGCTATTGAGCCAGAACACTCAGACGATGCTGACCTGTGGCACGCGCTGGTGCTGGGAGTGCGGGACTATCTGGGTAAAAATGGCTTTCCCGGCGCACTGCTGGGCTTGTCTGGCGGAATAGATTCAGCGCTGGTGCTGGCCATTGCGGTGGACGCCATTGGAGCTGAAAAAGTACGCACGGTGATGATGCCGTCGCCGTACACCGCAGACATTTCATGGATAGACGCGCGTGAAATGGCCGGACGCATGCAGGTGCGTTACGACGAAATTTCAATCATTCCCGAGTTTGAGGCGTTCAAAGCGTCGCTGGCCAAAGATTTCGCGGGCCGCGCGGAGGACACCACAGAAGAGAATATTCAAGCCCGTATTCGCGGCACGATGTTGATGGCGCTGTCGAACAAATTTGGCTCGATTGTGCTGACCACTGGCAATAAAAGCGAAATGGCAACTGGCTACTGCACTCTGTATGGCGACATGGCGGGTGGCTTTGCGGTAATCAAGGACCTCGCCAAAACCACCGTTTTCAGGCTGGCAAAGTGGCGCAACGCCAACGACCCCTACGGCACGTGCAAAAATCCGATTCCCGAGCGCATCATCACCCGTCCGCCGAGTGCCGAGCTAAAAGCCGACCAAACCGACCAAGACAGCTTGCCGCCGTACGATGTTCTTGATGCAATCCTGGAGCGTTACATGGAAAACGACGAAAGCATTGAAAGCATTATTGCGGCAGGCTTTGACCGCGCAGTGGTCGAACGCGTCACGCGGCTGATAAAAACCAACGAGTACAAGCGGCGGCAAGCGCCTGCAGGTATCCGGGTAACTCACAGGAGTTTCGGCAAAGATTGGCGCTACCCTATCACCAATAAATTTCGTTCCTGAACCAAAGCTCCACACATGAAACAGATCACCGCCGTCCTTAAGCCCTTCAAACTCGAAGAAGTCCGTGAGGCGCTGGCGGAATGTGGCGTGACAGGGCTTACCGTCACCGAGGTCAAAGGCTTTGGCCGCCAAAAAGGCCATACCGAGCTGTATCGCGGTGCCGAATACGTGGTCGACTTTTTGCCCAAAGTCAAAGTGGAAGTGGTGGTCAAAACTGAAGAAGTTGACCGCTGCGTTGACGCCATTATTCGCGCAGCGCGCACCGGCAAAATCGGCGATGGCAAAATTTTCATCACCAGCGTCGAGCGTACCGTGCGCATTCGCACTGGCGAACAAGACGAGGCCGCCGTTTAATTTCAACGCCCAATAAAAGCGATAACTGCATTACTTCGCCTTCGCCGTGCTGTAGCACTGTCTTCGGCTTCGCGCCTTACTCTCGCTTCTATTGGGATTGGAATTGGGGCGACGCTAAGCAAAAAAGCGCTGGTAAAGCGCCAGCGCCCACGTTCCAGCGCACAGCAGCAAACTCAGCAGCACGGCAGCACTGCCCATGTCCTTGGCGCGTTTTGACAGGTCGTGCCACTCTGGCCCGATGCGGTCAATCGCGGTTTCAATGCCCGTGTTGAGCAGCTCAACAATCATGATCAAAATGACTGTGCCTGCCAATAGTGCTGTTTCAACCCATGTACGCCCCAGCCAAACGGCGGCAGGAAGCAACGCGATCGAGGCGATGGCCTCCTGACGAAACGCGGTTTCATTCCAACCCGCGCGCAGGCCGGCCAGCGAGTATCCAAAGGCGTGCCAGATTCGGCTGAAACCGCGGCGCGCTTTCTGGGGGTTGACCGCATTCGCCCCAGCGGGCAACACCATTGAAACGTTGGTCTCAGGCGCAGCAGTGGTATCAGCATGGGTGGCGGAATGTTCCATGTGCCAGATTGTCCGCGTTAATTGTGTCGCTAGAGCGTGACAGCTTGCGTCACGTTTTCTTGTGCGCTTGTACGGCTTGTTGTGCGGCCTCTTGTGCGGCCAGTCGGCTATTGGTTTGGGCGTTCAACTCGGTCAGGCGCTTGATTCTTTTGGGGCTCTCAGGTGCTTTCCACGTCACCAGCCTTGTGCCAGCCCAAATGTCGTGCCAAAACTGGCGCTGCGGACTGAAACGCGCCGCAAACGCCCAGACAACCACCCAGCCAACCGCCATAAATGCACCCTGCTTGCCAGACAGCCCGAACACCCAACTTCCTGCCAGCGGGGGCAGCAACCACAGCCAGCTCAGCACGTAGCGCAGCAGGGCGCGTTTTTGCGAAATCGGACGGCCTTGTTCGTCAACAACGCGGATGTCCCAGGTTTTCATCGCCAGCGTTTGGCCCCTTGACCAAAACCAGACGAAGTAAATGCCGAACACGACAAATACAAAAATCTGCAGCGCATTGCGGTTGTCCATCGCATTGCGGGTCTGGCTGAGGGTGCTGAAGAGGTAGCCAGCTATAAACACCACTCCAAACATCAGCATGCCTTCGTAGCCCCAGCAGGCCATGCGGCGTTTGATGGAGGGAGTTGGAAGTTGAGCAATATTCACGGCAGTAAGGGTACCAAACAGTGGGCACAGGCGCCGAACCGCCACCGAAAGCACCTAAAAACGATCGATAACTGCCAGTTCAGGGCTTGGCGGCCGCAGGTGCCGCAACAGGTGCAGACGCGGGCGCGGCTGCGGCGGCTGCAACTGATGCGGCGGGAGCGCTGGCTTTGGATGCGGGGCTCTTTGGTACCAGTACCAGCTTTTGCGGTGCCACTGGCTTGACAGCTGTGGCAGCGCCCGCTGGTTTCGGTACAGCCGCCGCTGCAAGTCCCTGCTTTTCTTCAGGACTCAGGGCCTGGTAGGTTTCCCACTTTGCTTTCTTTTCATCGGGCGTCAGCTGGGTTGAAAGCTCTTTGGTTTTCGCAAAATTAAGGCGTGCCTGCGCCCGCTGCTGCGGGCTCATGGTCACCCATTCGTTCATGCGGCTGTGCATGGTGGTCTGCTCGACTGGGCTCAAGCGGGGGTAATTTTTGGAAATTTCAAGCCACTTTCGCTTTTGCGCCGCATTGATGCCGGCCCAGGACGACGCCAGCGGCGCGAGGGCGGCTTTTTCGGGCACCGTCAGCTCAGCCCAAGTGGGCCCCGATGCCGCTTCGACGGTTTTGGCCGGTAGAACTGGCGGTTTCGCACTAGCAGCTGCACTGTTGTTAGGTAATGGAGAAACTGGCGTGGCAGTTTGGGCAAGACTCTGGCTGAAAACACCCAAAACCAGCGCAGCGGTCAAAATCAATGGCCCCGCCAAAGCCTTGCATTCAAACATAACGAAAAAGATGGATTTAACGGTTAATCTTGAGGAACTGCAAAAAGCCTGGGTCTGAAAACGCCGCAGGCGGCAGGTCGTCTACGAGCAGTGCTGCGTCGACCTCGGCGATTTCCATTGCGCGGTTGTCGCTTTGAATGCTGTCAATGACGAACAAACCCACGACCAAAGCCACCAGCGGCATAAAAGAGCCAGCCCAGCCCCAAAACCCCATGCCATCGGTGTCACCCCAAGTCAGGGAAGCGCTGCCGCCGGACGTGTTCAGGCTTCTCGAAGTTTTCAGACTGGCGATTTTGCGCTTGGCTACGGCTTGGACGCGCGCGGCGCGAAGACGCTCGGAGATGTCGTGGGGCACGTCGGCGTTCGCGGCAGACAAGTGGGCGACTGCTTTGAAAGCAAAGCGGTCTTGAAGAATTTCGGCTCGGCTGTGTTGTGAGTTCATCATAATTTCAATCCTTTGGCGGTCATGACCTTGCTGAGGGCTAAAACGGCTCGTGAACAATGCGTTTTCACGCTACCTTCAGAGCAACCCATGGCAAGCGCGGTTTCCGCCACGTCCATCTCCTCCCAGTAACGCATCAAGAACGCTTCCCGTTGACGACCAGGCAGCAGTTTTATCGCCTCTTCGATCTGCATCAGTATCTGCGCCCGCTCAGTTGCGTCTTGCGCGCTTTCTGTGCCTTCTGAGTTGTTCTGCAGCTCTAAAGTTTCAAGAATATCGAAATCGCCTTGGTCTCCTGCGGATTCGAAGTCACTCAGGTTGGAAAAAAGCGCATTTCGCGTTTTGCGGCGGCGAAACCAATCGAGCGTGGTGTTGGACAAAATTCTCTGAAACAGCATGGGCAGTTCCGCCAGCGGCTTGTCGCCATAGCTTTGCGCCAGTTTCATCATGGAATCTTGAACGATATCAAGCGCCGCTTCTTCGTCCCGGGTGTGGTAGACGCTGCGCTTGAATGCGCGTTTTTCAACGCTTTTCAGGAATTCTGAAAGTTCTTGTTCGGTGGCCAAAGGTAGCAGGTTCCGTTTTGTCTCGCGCGATTGTTTTTATGGGCGCCATTCAAAATTATCGCACCACTGCGCGCCATGCCGGCGGTTTTGCGACTGCAATTGGTTGCAGCGCAACACGAAAATGTCATAATAGTGATCGCAATTCAAACGGCAAACGGGTCAAAACTTGGTGGACGATATGTTCGCCCATGGTTTTGGTCTTAAGTCTTGGCGCTGCTTCACGAGAGCGGGCAAAAAGGCACCCAAGGTATTTCGTCAGAGAAATTCACAAAGGTTCATCATGGAAATCACAAAAGCTGAAGTCGCTTCGGCAGCAGCAGCGTCTGCAAACTCAAACTCAAAGTCAAATTCTCAAGACCTGCGTGGCGCGGAAATCCTCGTCAAGTCTTTGCAGGCTGAAAACGTCAAGTTCATCTGGGGTTACCCCGGCGGTGCGGTACTGCACATCTACGACGCTTTTTACAAGCAAGACACGATTCAGCACGTGCTGGTACGGCACGAACAAGCCGCCGTGCACGCGGCTGACGGCTATGCGCGTGCGACGGGTGATGTTGGTGTTGCCCTTGTCACATCTGGCCCCGGCGTGACAAATGCCATCACTGGCATTGCTACCGCGTACATGGACAGCATTCCGATGGTGATCATCACTGGCCAGGTACCGACCCACGCGATTGGCCTGGATGCTTTTCAGGAGTGCGACACCGTAGGCATCACCCGCCCCATCGTCAAGCACAACTTTTTGGTGAAAGACGCCAAACACATCGCCGAGACGATGAAAAAAGCCTTTCACATTGCCCGCAGCGGCCGGCCCGGCCCGGTCGTGGTAGACATTCCCAAAGACGTGTCGTTTAACAAGGTAGCCTACACCGGCTATCCGGCCACGGTGGAAATGCGCAGTTACAACCCGTCCCGCAAGGGCCATGGTGGGCAAATTCGCAAGGCCCTGCAGTTGCTCATGGCGGCCAAGCGCCCGTACATTTACACTGGCGGCGGTGTGCTGCTTAGCAACGCATCTGCCGAGCTGCGCACGCTCGTTGACATGCTGGGCTACCCCTGCACCAACACGCTGATGGGCCTGGGCGCGTATCCGGCCAGCGATCCTAAATTTTTGGGCATGTTGGGCATGCACGGCACGTATGAGGCCAACAACGCAATGCAAAACTGCGACGTGTTGCTGGCCGTTGGTGCCCGGTTCGACGACCGCGTAATTGGCAACCCCAAGCACTTTGCGCAAAACGAACGCAAGATCATTCACATCGACATTGACCCGTCGAGCATTTCCAAGCGCGTCAAGGTTGACATTCCTATCGTCGGTGACGTGAAAGACGTGTTGGCCGAGCTGATCACCATGATCAAGGAGTCGGGCCTGAAGCCCGACTCAAGTGCGTTGGGCAGCTGGTGGAGCACGATCGACGGCTGGCGCAAGCGCGAATGCATGAAGTACAGCCTGGGCGATGGCAGCACCATCAAGCCGCAGTATGTGGTGGAAACATTATGGAACATGACCAAAGATGCCGACACCTACATCACCTCAGATGTGGGCCAGCACCAGATGTGGGCCGCGCAGTACTACAAGTTTGACGAGCCGCGCCGCTGGATCAATTCAGGCGGTTTGGGCACGATGGGCGTGGGTTTGCCATATGCTATGGGCATCAAGCTAGCCAAACCTGAGTCCGAGGTGTTTTGCATTACCGGCGAAGGCTCGATTCAAATGTGTATTCAAGAGCTGTCAACCTGCTTTCAATACAACACGCCGGTCAAAATTGTGTCGCTGAACAATCGCTACTTGGGCATGGTGCGCCAGTGGCAAGAGTTTGACTACGAAGGCCGTTACAGCCACAGCTACATGGACGCGTTGCCTGATTTTGTGAAACTGGCCGAGGCGTATGGCCACGTCGGTATGTTGATTGAAAAACCTGCAGATGTTGAGCCCGCGCTGCGCGAAGCCCGCAAGCTGAAGGACCGCACCGTGTTCATGGACTTCAGAACCGACCCGACCGAAAACGTGTTTCCGATGGTGCAGGCCGGCAAGGGCATCAATGAAATGCTTTTGGGAGCCGAAGACCTGTAATCACACTGGATTTATGCCAGTTTATGCATATCGCCCAACAAATACGGGCGCAAAGAGCTATTAATTAAATAGCATTTTATTTTTAACCTTCAACTGACGAATCTATTGCCTGCCAAGCCTTCGCATTACCGTGCGCAGGGGAGGGCAGGCGAAATGAAGCGTCCAGACTTATGAAACACATCATTGCAGTTTTACTTGAAAACGAGCCCGGAGCGTTGTCACGCGTGGTGGGTTTGTTCTCTGCCCGTGGCTACAACATCGAGAGCCTGACCGTCGCGCCAACTGAAGACCCCACGCTGTCGCGCATGACGATTCAAACCAGCGGCTCTGACGACGTGATTGAGCAAATCACCAAGCACCTGAACCGCCTGATTGAAGTCGTCAAAGTCGTTGACTTGACCGAGGGCGCTTACACCGAGCGCGAGCTGATGATGGTCAAAGTGCGCGCGGTGGGCAAAGAGCGCGAAGAAATGAAGCGCATGGCTGATATATTTCGCGGGCGGATTATTGATGTGACTGAAAAAAGTTACACCATCGAATTGACTGGCGACCAGCATAAAAACGATGCGTTTTTAGAGGCTATTGAACGCACCGCGATTTTGGAGACGGTGCGCACTGGCTCCAGTGGCATTGGGCGTGGCGAGCGCATCCTTCGAGTTTAGATTTATTGATAACCAGGAGAAAAAAGATGAAAGTTTATTACGACAAAGACTGCGACCTGAGTCTGATTAAAGGCAAAACTGTGGCCATTATTGGTTACGGCAGCCAAGGCCACGCGCACGCGCAAAACCTGAACGACAGCGGCGTCAAAGTTGTTGTTGGTTTGCGTAAAAATGGTGCGTCTTGGAGCAAGGCTGAAAAGGCTGGCCTGTCGGTGCATGAAGTCAATGACGCAGTAAAAGCCGCTGACGTCGTGATGATTCTGTTGCCCGATGAAGACATTGCTGGCGTCTACAAAAACAATGTCGAGCCGCATGCCAAGCAGGGCGCGTCGCTGGTGTTTGCCCACGGCTTTAACGTGCATTACAACCAGGTCGTGCCGCGTGCTGACCTGGACGTGTGGATGGTCGCGCCCAAGGCACCTGGCCACACGGTACGCAACACCTACACCCAGGGTGGCGGCGTGCCGCACCTGGTTGCGATTCACCAAGACAAATCAGGTAAAGCCCGTGACCTGGCGCTGAGCTACGCCATGGCCAACGGTGGCGGCAAGGCCGGCATCATTGAGACTAACTTCAAAGAAGAAACCGAAACCGACCTGTTCGGCGAACAAGCCGTGCTGTGCGGCGGCGCGGTTGAGCTGATCAAGATGGGTTACGAGACATTGGTTGAAGCCGGTTACGCGCCAGAAATGGCCTACTTTGAATGCCTGCACGAGCTGAAATTGATTGTCGATTTAATCTATGAAGGCGGCATTGCCAACATGAACTACTCCATCAGCAACAACGCTGAATACGGCGAGTACGTGACAGGCCCGGAAATCATCAATGAGCAGTCACGCGTGGCCATGCGAAATGCTTTGAAGCGTATTCAAAGCGGTGAATACGCCAAGATGTTCATCAGCGAAGGCCGCACCAACTACCCAAGCATGACGGCACGCCGCCGCTTGACGGCAGAGCATTCGATTGAAAAAGTCGGCAGCCAGTTGCGCGCCATGATGCCCTGGATTGCCAAGAACAAACTGGTAGACCAGACACGCAACTGATTGGCCTGACCAACAGGCAGTCGTCCTGCAAAGAGCCGCGCAATTGCCTTGCGCGGCTTTTTGTTTTTCAAGCGCAGTCTAGGGATGCTGTGGGTTTGGTATCCTGACCGATAGTCCAAGGAGAATTTTTATGCACGATGGTGAGCAAGTCTCCATATCGCCAACTGACACGCACCCGGAAGTGGCGGTACGCAAGCGCCGCAAAGGCATCTACATCTTGCCTAACCTTTTCACTTTGGGTGGGCTGTTTGGCGGCTTTTATGCCATCGTGATGGCAATGGATGGCCGCTACGACCAAGCCGCCATTGGCGTCTTCAGCGCCATGATTCTTGACAGCCTGGACGGACGCATTGCGCGGATGACCAATACGCAAAGTGCGTTTGGTGAGCAGATGGATTCGCTGTCTGACATGGTTTCGTTCGGCGCAGCACCGGCGCTGATTGCCTATGTGTGGGCCCTGGGCACGTTGGGCCGCTGGGGCTGGGTGGCGGCCTTTGTTTACTGCGCCTGCGCCGCGCTGCGCCTGGCGCGTTTTAATGTCAACACCGCAGTGGTCGACAAGCGGTTTTTTCAGGGCTTGCCATCGCCTGCAGCAGCTGCGCTGGTGGCGGGTTTTATCTGGTTGCTCAACGACAGTGACTTTGCAGGAACCGACATGATTGATGCGGGGCTTTTCAACATCAGCGTGCCTTGGTTGATGTTTACGCTCACGCTGTATTCAGGCTTGACAATGGTGACCAACGTGCCGTTTTACAGCTTCAAAGACATCCAGATGAAAAAGACTGTGCCGTTTGCCGTGATTGTTTTGATAGCACTTGGTATTGGTGTGGTCGGGCTGCACCCGCCGATTATGGTGTTCGCGTTTTTTATTGCTTATGGCTTGTCGGGCTATGCGGTGTATGCATGGCGAAAAGCGAAAGGGCAACAAACCAGTGTGATTGCCACCTCGCTTGACGAGCCCGAAGAGCGCGGGCTGCATAAATAGTCTGTGCTATATTCTGGGACATGAAAAGGACGCCTCCAGTGCTGCTACTAACTTTGCCCAACGGGCCGAGTCGGTATCGCACGCGAATCTAACCACTCGCAGAGCTGATCCAAACGGCCCGTTGCTTTCCAAGCAGCGGGCCGTTTTTGTTTGTGCTGCTGGTTTTCATCAAGTGTTTAATTTTTAAGCTAAATCAGCTTACAGCCCAACAAATCAGCGCGTAAGCAGCTATTAAATCAGGACCAACCCAAGGAGCTTCCCATGACCGACAAACTCATTATTTTCGACACCACATTGCGCGACGGCGAGCAATCACCCGGCGCATCGATGACGCGTGATGAAAAGCTGCGCATTGCGCGTCAGCTAGAGCGCCTGAAGGTCGACGTGATTGAGGCCGGTTTTGCCGCCAGCTCAAATGGCGACTTTGAATGCGTCAAAGCCATTGCTGAAGTCATCAAAGATTCAACTGTGTGTTCATTGGCGCGCGCTAACGACCGTGACATTGCCAGAGCAGCCGAAGCACTCAAGCGCGCCAAGTCGGGCCGCCTGCATTTGTTTTTGGCGACCAGTGCGCTGCACATGGAAAAAAAGCTGCGCATGACGCCTGACCAGGTGTTTGAACAATCAAAACTCGCCACCCGCTTTGCGCGCAATTTGATGGACGACATTGAGTTCAGCCCGGAAGACGGCTACCGCTCAGATCCCGACTTTTTATGCCGCGTGCTGGAGGCGGTGATTGCGGAAGGCGCCACCACCATCAACGTGCCTGACACCGTGGGTTACGCCATTCCCGAGCTGTACGGCAACTTCATCAAAAACCTGCGCGAGCGCATTCCCAACAGCGACAAGGCCGTGTGGTCCGTGCATTGCCACAACGACTTGGGAATGGCCGTGGCCAACTCATTGGCGGGCGTAATGATTGGCGGGGCGCGTCAAGTTGAATGCACCATCAACGGCTTGGGCGAGCGCGCGGGCAATTGCAGCCTGGAAGAAATTGTCATGGCGGTGAAAACTCGCAAAGATTATTTCAATCTGGACTTGAACATCGACGCCAAACACATTTTGGCCACCAGCCGTATGGTGAGTCAAACCACTGGCTTCGTGGTGCAGCCGAACAAGGCGGTGGTGGGTGCGAATGCGTTTGCACATGCCAGCGGCATTCACCAGGACGGCGTGCTCAAAGCGCGTGATACGTATGAAATCATGCGGGCCGAAGACGTGGGCTGGTCGGCCAACAAAATTGTGCTGGGCAAGCTGAGCGGGCGCAACGCGTTCAAGCAGCGCCTGCAAGAACTCGGCGTGTCGATGGAAAGCGAAGTAGAAGTTAACAGCGCCTTCGCTAAATTCAAGGAGCTGGCTGATCGCAAAAGCGAGATTTTTGACGAAGACATTTTGGCGCTCGTCAGCGACGAAAACGTGACCCATGCCGCCGAGCAATACGCTTTTGTGTCGCTGGCGCAGCAAAGCGAGACCGGTGAGCGCCCGCAGGCCAGCGTGGTGTTTACGGTGCAAGGCAATGAGGTCAAGGGCCAGTCAGATGGCAACGGCCCCGTAGACGCTTCTCTGAAAGCCATTGAGTCACACGTCAAAAGCGGTGCGGAGATGGTGCTTTACTCGGTCAACGCCATAAGCGGGTCCACCGAAAGCCAGGGAGAGGTCACAGTGCGTTTGCAAAATAGCGGGCGCGTGGTCAACGGTGTGGGTTCCGACCCCGACATCGTCGTGGCATCCGCCAAGGCCTACATCAGCGCTTTGAACAAGCTGTACAGCAAAGCAGAGCGGGTGGCAGCGCAAGGCTGATGTTGTGGGGGCACTGTGGGGCAGCTTCAATGCTGCAGGAGTTGGGCCCCACTGCCTGCGACTTTACGCGGCCAGCGGACTAAAGGTTCCCTGCGGTGCACGTCTGTAACGGTAACGAATAGTTTGCGAATTGCTAAGCGCAGTTACACGTTGGGAAATCGCTATTTTGCGCGTTCACCACTGTGTAAGCTGCCGCCTACAGCGTCGTCTGAGATTTATTCGAAAGAAACAACAAGTATTTTTAAACGCAGCTTGGATAAGCAGTTGAAAAATAACTGTTTCAAATCAATAGCTTAGGACAGTTAGATCTCTTAAAATTGAAAAAACTGGCATTAAAGTCAGTTATTTGACCACTAATGAGTTGGTTTTGAAGAAACTCTCGCAAGTTTGCGATATTGCGTGAGTTTTTTTATTTGTATACACTCCAGCCATGCTTTTTATTGAAACTCTTGGCAAGGCCCACCACGATGTTTGACTCCAGCTTAAATCGCGCTTTAAAAATCTTTGCGTTTATCAATCTTTTTTTAGCTTTGGCGGCCCCGCAGGCCAACGCTGCAACTGTAAAAAAAGCTGCCGATAAAAAGCAGCAAGTTACAAAGTCTGCATCGGCTAACGTTGCGAACGCAGGCCGATCTAGCAGCAGCGCCACGGGCCCCAAAAGCGCGCTTTCTGCCAGTGTGGTCAAGACATCTAAAGTTTCAAGAACTTCAAAAGTGTTCGTCACTTCCCCCAAAAACGTGCGCGTGGTGACCAGTATCAAGCGCAAGCCGGCCATTGTTATCGCTGCGCCGCCACCAAGGTTGTCGTTTGGCCAGATAGCCGGCTTGCACGGTGCGCAGGACGAGCTGGCACTCAAAAGCAGCGTGGCATTGGTTATTGACCAAGAAACGCGCGAAGTGCTGTTCAGCAAAAACCAGAACGCCGTGTTGCCAATTGCATCAATCACCAAACTCATGACCGGCGTGATCGTGACCGGCGCAAAGCTGCCGATGGATGAAATGATTACCGTCACACAAGACGATATTGACACCGAGAAAGGCAGCCGTTCACGGCTCAAGGTTGGCACGTCGCTCACCCGCGGCGAGCTGTTGCACTTGGCATTGATGTCTAGTGAAAACCGCGCTGCGCACGCACTGGGCCGCACGTACCCAGGGGGCATGGGCACATTCGTCAGCCTCATGAATGCCAAGGCAAAAATGCTGGGCATGGTTGACACGCGTTATGTCGAGCCCACTGGCCTGTCTAGCCGCAACCAGTCCAGCGCGCAAGACTTGGCCACGTTGGTGGGTGCTGCGCACGCTGACCCGGTGCTGCGTGAATTGTCGACCTCTAAAGGCTACGAAGTAGCTGTGGATGGCCGCACTTTGCAATACAACAACACCAACCGCTTGATCAAAAACCCCGAGTGGGACATTGGACTGCAAAAAACTGGATACATTTCTGAAGCCGGTCAATGCCTGGTGATGCAGACCAGAATTGCGGGCCGCAAATTGATCATGGTGTTTCTGGACTCCGCCGGCAAGCTCAGCCGCTTGGGTGACGCGGAGCGCGTGCGCCGCTGGGTGGAAGCGCAGCCGGTTGGCGTTGAGCGCAAAATCAATATCAGTGTGAATGGCAAGCCCGTCAGTGGCTAGGCCTCAGTGAGGATTATATTGATAGCAGCTTGCGCCCGTTTTTATTGGGCTACAGCCTAATTGTTACCTAAAAAGCCGATTTACTTGGGTTGCCGCACCTGGTAGCCCAAAGCAGCCGATATGGTATTGGCGGTGGCTTGTAGCTTGGGCAACCAGTGCTCTTCCAGCCGATCTGCCGGAGCTGAAATCGACAGGCCCGCCACCAGTTGGCTCTGGTCGTCATAAATCACAGCTGCCATGCAGCGCACGCCCAATTCAAGCTCTTCGTTGTCACGCGCAATGCCGTATTGCCGCGCTTTTGACAACTCACGCTCCAGCACCGCCAGTTGCGTAATCGAATTGCGCGTTTGCCCCGCCAGGCCGGTGCGCGTGGCGTAACTGCGCAGGCGCTGCGGGTCGTCAAACGCCAAAAACAATTTGCCTACCGACGTTAAATGCAGCGGGGCCCGTCCGCCAATGGCACGCACTACTTGCATGCCTGAGCGCTCGCTGTACGCGCGTTCCACGTAAATAATTTCGTCACCCTGACGCATGCTCAGGTTGACTGGCTGCTGGGTTAACTTGTGCAGCTCCCGCATGGGCGCCAGCGCAGCGTCACGCACGTTAAGCCGCGCTTTGACCATGTTGCCCAGTTCAAGCAAGCGCATTCCAAGGCGGTAGTTGCCAGCCATCGGGCGGTCAACAAAACGGCCTGTTGCCAGGTCATTCAAAATGCGGTGCGCAGTCGAGGGATGCAGACCCGATTTTTCACTGATTTCTTTCAGTGACATGGCCTCTTCACGGTTGGCCAAAATGTCCAGCAGGCTGAACATGCGTTCAATCACTTGAACGGTGGGTTTTGTGGCGGTGCTGTCTAGCTTCTTCACGTGCAGATCTCCTGCCAGAAATTTTACGCTATGAAATCAAGAGTCGCCCATTGAATTTTTGGCTTTGGCCGCAGTTGCGCCAACCCATTCGTCGTCTATGCGCACCTCATGCGGCTTGAATCCGGCTTTGTAGCGCATCTTTGGGCTTTGCTCAATCCAGTAGCCGAGGTAAAGATAAGGCAACTTGAGTTGCCTGGCCTGCTCGATCTGCCACAGCACGCCATAGTTGCCGTAGCTACTTTTCACGCCATGTGCATCTGGCTCGTAAAACGTGTACACCGCTGAAATGCCGTCTTCCAGCACGTCAAGAATCGCGACCATTTTCAGCTTGCCCACTTCCCCAGCAGCAGCCTGCGGCAGCGTTTCCCGAAACTCCACCAAGCGGGAATTCACCCGGCTTTGTAGCAAAAACTGCGTGTACTGGTCTACGCTGTCGTGGTCCATGCCGCCGCCTGCGTGTCGGCCATTTTGGTAGCGCAAATAGAGCTGGTAATGTTCCTCAACAAAACCCAACTTCAGCACCCGCACACTTAAATGCTTGTGCGCAACCCATGCGCGCCGCTGGCTTTTGTTGGGCTTGAAACTCCCCACCGGCACCCGCAGCGGCACGCACGCCTTGCAGCCATCGCAGTACGGACGATAGGTAAACATGCCGCTGCGCCGAAAGCCGTTGGCCACCAGGTCAGAATACGCATCGTTGTGAATCAAGTGGCTAGGCGTGGCCACTTGGCTCCTGGCCTGCTTACCCGGCAAATAGCTGCACGGGTAGGGCGCGGTGGCGTAAAACTGCAAAATTTGCAGCGGCAGGTCTTTAAGGTCTGTCACGTCTGGGGTTTGCTGTGGTCGGTTGGTGTTTTTGCGGTGAGCAACTCGTTCCAGTATATGGTTTTGAAGTGCCATGCGGGGGCGTTGTGGTCAATGGTTTGTGCCACGTGCGCCGTGAAGACGTCACGCTCAATTTCTGCTGCGCCAAAGCTTGCCAGGTGCGATGTATTTTGCTGGCAATCAATCATCGCAATTCCATGCGCCCGGCAAAACGCCACGAGCGCGCACAGCGCAATTTTGGATGCGTCGGTCACGTTCGCAAACATCGATTCACCAAACACCATGCCGCCCAAATTTACACAATACAGCCCGCCGACCAGCTCACCATCGACCCACACTTCAACGCTGTGCGCCAAACCGGCCGCATGCAGCTGCGAATACGCTTTCACCATGCCTGGCAAAATCCACGTGCCGGGCTGGCCGTCACGTGGCTTGTTGGCGCAGGCCTCAATGACTTGCTTGAACGCTGAGTCAAATCGAATTTCACAGTGCGCGTTTTGATTGACACGTTGCAGCGTTTTGCGCAACGACCGGTGCAGCGCGAAGTTTTCGGTTTTTAACACCATGCGCGGATTCGGGCTCCACCACAACACTGGCTGCCCCTCGCTGAACCACGGGAAGATCCCGCGCGAATACGCCGCCACCAGCGTTGCCACGTCTAGCGCCCCGCCAGCAGCAAGCAACCCAGGCGCGGGGTCGCTCAGCCCCCACGCGCGGCTGACCGAAGGAAATGCTTCATGCGGTTCAAGCCATGGCAACTGGGTTGGCGATTTTTTCATCTCGGGGCGGGAAACGCATATTATTAGGACGCTATAATCTTAGGCTGTATTCCTCGATAGCTCAGTTGGTAGAGCGCCGGACTGTTAATCCGTAGGTCCCTGGTTCGAGCCCAGGTCGAGGAGCCAGCAAATTCAAGGGCTTGCACGTTAGTGCAGGCCTTTTGTCTTTCTAAGCGTGACGAAAACGTGACAATTCAACCACGTTCCTGCCATTTCCCCCGCGCTCAATTCGAGACGCTGCGGACAATAAGTTTTCCGTTGCAAACTTGGCATAGCGATCCACCATCGTTCGTGACTTCCAGCCGCCTAAGTCCTTGAGTTCATCGCAAGATGTTCCCGCCTGGCGATGCCAGGATGCCCAGGTATGGCGCAAATCATGAAAACGGAAGTTCTCTATTCCTGCTTTAGCTAACGCGTTATGCCAGGCCGTGTTGGTCACGTCCGCCCGTAAAGGTTGGCCTTTATACGCAAAGCAAAATTGCAGGTTTTGCCCTATCTGTTCTTTCAACACTTCAACTGCATCAACATTTAACGGTACTCCCCGAGGCGTGCCATTTTTGGTTTTATTGAGCCAGGCGGTATGCCGATTCAAATACACCCGATTCCACTCTAGACCCGTTATCTCGGATGCACGACAGCCTGTTGCCAGGGCATACCGTACCAAGGCCGCCAGGTGAGGGGCACAACAGCGAATCAATCTCTCCGCCTCTTCATGCGTCAACCAGCGGTCCCGCTCGACTTCACCTTTCAAGAGTCTGATTTTCGGAAAGTTATCGATCCATTGCCATTCATCACGTGCCATCCGTAGCAGGCTACGAATAGTGGACAAATAGCGATTGACCGTTGCAGGTTTGTTACCTTTTTTGAGTTCACCTTGAATGACAGACCACACCACATCACCATTGATCTGGTTGAGCATCATCGATCCAAAGTAAGGATCAAGAAAGCGGCAAATCCGCTGCACATCCGAAAAGCTTCTCAATGTCCGCTTCAGTTCGAGGTACCGGACAACGGCTTCCCGCCAGCTACGTTGGGGTTTGATACCAAAATGAGTTTCCCGATACGCATCCAGCTTGAGTTTTGCTAGATAGGCTTCGGCATCCTCCTTGATGTCAGTCCCAGCGCTTTGGCGTACTCTTTTGCCGTTGGGGAGCGTTGCATTAATCCACCAGAGGCTGGAATCCGGCCTCCTATAGATTCCTTCATGACGGGCCATATATTTTCCTTTCCGGCCCGCCTTCGCTCAGTTTTATAGTCGTCGAGCCAGGCATCGATGTCAAGCTTGTCGTAGACGCAGCGACGACCAAAGCGCACATTAGGCACAGAAAGCTCAGCCAGGAGCGTGAGTCCAATCCCGAGATAAACCGCCGCTTGCTCTTTGCTGAGGCACCGCGCCATAGGCAACGGAAGAACCGCCTCACTCGGTTCT
>ENA-OBIT01000206-OBIT01000206.1-metagenomes-genome-assembly--contig:-NODE-206-length-25289-cov-11.7331_pt1 | contig 25289 bp, 19 predicted proteins | sample MGYA00153386_OBIT01 | MGnify analysis MGYA00153386
ATTTTTCCATCCGACTTGCTGCTGTGTGCGGCTGCAAATAGCCAATTTTTAGTAATAGCGTTTCTAGTTGCTGGTAATATCCCTCTAAATTTTCCAACGGAGCACAGTTGGGGGAAAGATTGGGAGATTGGGGGAGTAGGCGATCGAGCTGATTGTTTTCTAGTAAGTTATTTGTTGCATCTAGAACAGACAAAGCCTTTTGTTCCTGATTTCTTATATCCGTTAAATCCGTTGCCGAACTTCCATCTTCCATCCTCCTTCTTCCTGAATTTCCCCCCTTGGGGGGGGCAGGGGGGGGTTGACTTCTTCCTTCTTCCCGATACAGTTCGTAGCAACAAATAGCCACTGCTTGGGCGAGATTTAGCGAAGTGTAAGCATCGCTGGAGGGAATGCGGATCAGGCGCTGAGCGCGGTTTAATTCGGCATTGGTCAAGCCGCAGTCTTCTCTACCAAAAATTAGGGCGCTGGGGGCTTCTAGCAGCCAAGGCAAGGCATCTGCGGGTGATTCTAGCTTTGTTGGCAATGATCGACAATCATCTCCTGTAGTTGCGATCGCCCTGACACACCCAACCAAAGCCGCCGGCAAACTCTCGACTACTTTCGCCGTTTCCAATATGTCGGCGGCGCGCACAGCCATCAATCGGGCTTCTTCCCCTAAATGATCGCACTGGGGATTGACCAAAATTAATTGGTGCAAACCCATATTTTTCATGACGCGGGCCACTGAGCCCACATTCAAGGGCCCTGCGGGTTCGACTAAGACTATTCGGATGTTGGCGGCGGCCGTTTCGAGCATTTAATTTGGGGAGAAGGAAGTTCGGCAACGGATTCACTCGACGGATTTAACGGATGTAAAGGATAGAAGGAAGAAGGAAGAGGCAATAATAGCTCATGTTTCAGCAATCAAGAATGTCGGTTCCACAAGCAAATTATTTCCTTAGCAACAGGCTGTCGGGCCTGTTCCACAACAAATTGAACTATGAGTGGAACAGGCCGGAGAGCCTGTTCATAAAAATAGTACAAAATGTAAATTAGTAATCCACTGTCAAAATTAGCATGGCCAAGCAGCGATCGAAATCTGATTTACCGACAAAAATGTGCCCTGTGTGCGATCGACCTTTTACTTGGCGCAAAAAATGGGCTGACTGCTGGGATGAGGTGAAATACTGCTCGGATCGTTGTCGCCGCCGCCGTAATAGCACCGAAAATTAAGAATCTCTTGCCATTTGCCAAACTGAGGCTAAGATTGCAAAGGAAAAATTTTAGGTTAAAAAATATGGCATCGCAACAGATACAACCAAAGTTAGTTATTCACGGCGGTGCCGGTAGTTGTCTACAAAGCAAAGGCGGCCTTGAGACGGTACGCAAATCGCTTTACAAGGTTTTAGAGGAAGTTTATCCGCTGCTGAAAGACGGTGCGAGTGCCGTAGATGCAGTGGTGCGGGGCTGCCAATTACTCGAAGATGACCCGCGATTCAATGCGGGTACGGGTTCTGTCGTGCAGTCTGACGGTCAAATTCGGATGAGTGCTTCGCTGATGGACGGTTTTGTGCAGCGTTTCAGCGGGGCGATTAATGTTTCTCGTGTTCAAAATCCGATCGAACTTGCTAAATTTTTGCAGACTTCGGACGATCGGGTACTCTCAGATTATGGCTCAGCGGAATTGCTGCGAGAACTTCAGTTGCCGATTTACGATCCGATGACGGATTTGCGATTGCATGAGTGGATGGAGGAACGAAAAGGCAATTTTAACAAAGCAATGGCTGGGGTAGTCGCTGAACCGGCAGGCGTTGGGACAATCGGAGTCGTAGCTTTGGATGCCCAGGGGCGCTTGGCTGCGGGTACTTCGACTGGCGGCAAGGGTTTTGAGCGGATTGGGCGGGTGAGTGATTCTGCGATGCCGGCGGGGAATTACGCGACTGGGAGTGCGGCGGTAAGTTGCACAGGAATTGGCGAACACATTATGGATGAGTGTTTGGCTGCCAAAATTGTGATTCGGGTGACGGATGGCTTGAGTTTAAAGGCTGCTTTGGAGCGTTCTTTTGCTGAAGCTGAGGCTCGCCAACGGGATTTTGGGGCAATTGGAATTGATGCTAGTGGTGCTATCGGCTGTGGTAAAACTAGCGATGTGCTTCTGGGTGCTTTTCACAATGGTATCCAAATGGGCGATACTTTGGAAATGAGTAAGGGAACGCTGATTTTTATAGCTTAGGATCGCGAATTAAATAATTTACACATATTTGTGGGATGGGCGTCCCGCCCGTTCTTTCTGGACGGGCGGGACGCCCATCCCACAAGAACAATAAAAATTGTAAGTTATTTAATTCTCATTCCTTAAAAGAGTCTTGAATCGATGATTTAGAACCCCAACTTCTCTAAGAAATTGGGGTTCTCGATCGGCGTTAGTTTTCTCTCAAATCCGGTGATATCAGAATTGATATTACCGGAAATTAGGACACTCAATATGCCGTTTCCCTACAATAAATCGGGAGATTCTTATATAAAACCCACATTCTGTAGGTCTTTAAACAGAATTGGTGGTTATAAAATTGAAAAATATAAGCTCCATCGTCCACACGGGCGATCGTTATACCCGAAATTAGGAGACTGCACGTGCCGTGTCCCTACAAATTGGGCGATTGTTAAATTCGATCGGGCGATCGAACTACTTCTTACTCGGTGCAATTTTCTCAATATTAATCAGCGCCTCCATCACCGACTCCACAATCGGCGCCGCTACCGTTCCCCCCGTACCACTTTTCGGCTCATCAATCACCGCCAGCACCACATACCGAGGAGCTTCCACAGGCATGATCCCCACAAAGCTAGTAATAATTGCTTTCTTAGAATAACCCCCACCAGCATTAGCCTTTTGAGCCGTTCCCGTTTTCCCAGCAATCCGATAGCCAGGAATTTGTGCAGCTTTCCCCGTACCACCATCAACCACAGTTTCCATCATTTCTAAAACCTGCTTAGTAGTTTTCGGCGAAAAAACTTGCTTCGGAACAGCCCTCGGAAGCTTCCAAAAAGCTTGACCATCCCGATCGAAAAGTCCCCGCACCACATGAGGAGTTACCAACTTGCCGTCGTTAGCCAAAGCTCCATTAAGCTGCACCAACTGCATCGGAGTAATCGAAAAACCCTGCCCAAAAGCCGTAGTAGCAACTTCCACCGGAGAGTTAATAAATTGCTCTCGATTTTTAAGCTGACTGGTTACTTCAAAAGGCAAATCAGTACCCGCAGTTTGTCCCAGCCCCAGTTTTTCTAAAGCTTGATAGTAAACAGAAGATTTCATCGTTCTCATTACGTGCACCATGCCTACATTACTAGAATGTTTTAAAATCTCAGTCACAGTGGAAGGGCCGCGCGCGCCTGCTTGTTTGTAATCGGAATTTTGGATAGTCCAGACATCCATATAAATCCGACCTTCGTCGTTAAACACAGTGTCAGGTTTGACCACACCTGCTTCAAGGGCGATCGCCACATTAATCGCTTTAAAAGTCGAACCAGGCTCGTAAACATCCGTCACAGCCCAATTTTTATAGCGCGACAAATCGAAATTAAAATATTGATTTGGGTCATAGGAAGGTTCCGCCACCACCGACAATAATTCTCCGTTACGGGCATCCATCACAATCACCGTGCCACGCTTCGCGCCGTGTTCCTTCATTTTGTCCTTCAGAGCAATCCGGGCCGCCCGCTGCAAACGACTGTCGATCGTCAATTGCAATTTCAAGTCATCAAGCTGCACAAAACCAGCCGTCAGCCGATCGGGAAGCCAATTCCCATCGCTCGATCGGCTAAATTGAATCGACGGCATCGATCGTTCCAGCAAATTCTGCTGGCTGTATTCCACCCCAGCCTGTCCCTTGCGTTCCCCATCCACATAACCGAGAATATCCGCCGCCAACTCCTGCTGCGGGTAAAAACGCTGCTGCTGGCGCACCAATTCCAGCCCATCCACCGGACTATTTTTAATTTGCATCCGCCCCACGCGATCGGCAACCTCTTGAGCCAAAGAATCTGCAATCGTAATACCACTTTCAGCCAGATTAAATCGGCGTAGCAATTCAGTTTCCGCCGTATTACCCGGGCTCACTTCGATCGGCAGCATCGGAGCTAATAAAGCCGCAATATCACCCTTCGAGTGCTTGAATAACTTGGGGTGAGCGTACAGCGTGTACACCTGTCGGTCGATCGCCAAAACATTACCCGATCGGTCAACAATCGGGCGTCTCGGCACAAACGGCTTAGACTTAAGAGTTTGCTGCTGCTGGGCCTGTTTTCGCAGCGCCGGAGCCCGCGTCACCTGCAAATAAAACAAATTCACCGCCAGCCCCAACCCTCCCAGCATCAACACCGCCCATACAGCCCACAATCGCAACTTGCTGCGTCTTAATCGCTCCAACGGTGGTCGAGGTTGCAGGCTAGCTTTAGTAGAAACTCTGGGTTTTGTTTTTCTGCCCCACCAAGTACGATCGACCGACGGTTTTGGGCGTTTAACATTCGGCGATCTGTAGCGGTCAAAGCGGGGATCATAGCTCATAAAATTAAAAATTAGAAAGCAAGTTATGTCATCAGGACTTAGACAAACACTCTATCTGTAGGATGCGCACTCCGCACTTTACCCCTACCAATAGCGGCTCAAACCATTTTTTGCATAGGTCCTAATCATTTTAGATTTGAGATTTTATAGAAACCGCCCTAACCGTTAGAAAGTTCTTAATTACTGAAACTGTCTGATTTTTACCCGATCGCCAACTCGTACCCTCGCGAAGTCGGAGTAGTCGAAGGGCTTTTTTCCTGATTTTTGCCATACCCTCACATTTTCGGGCCCTCGGAGACTTTCCTCTCGGGCCCCCTCCTCACGCCTGAAAATTGGGTCTGAAGCCTCCCCGTTTAGGGGGAAATCAAACAAAATGATTCATTGCTCCAATCCTCTTCTATCGACGGCTATGGGTAGCTGTCAACTGTCAACTGTCAACGCTCCAATCCTCTTCTATCGACGGCTATGGGTAGCTGTCAACTGTCAACTGTCAACTGATACCTCAATAGCCCAGCGGCGTTTCCACACCCGATCGATGTTTGAGAGCTGGTTCCTCCGAGTTGGGTATCACCACGGGCGATCGGTTTTCTGGGACGGGGGACAAGAAAATCGTATCCCCAGGCTTCTGCGGAGACAAACCTGTTTCTGGATTTTGGGCTTCTTTAGCCAGTTGGTTTTTCAAGACTTCGCTAGCAGCACTCAACTGCTGTTCCTGGAGGCGAAGAGTTTCCAGCTTTTGATACTCTTGACTCCACCGCTGCTGGCTGTACACGGTCAAACCGTAGAGAGTCAGCGCCCCGCCCAAAAGCAGCACCACAGCCGCTGAGGAGGCACGCTCCACCCGCAGGAGCGATCGCAGCCACACCGGCTGCCACTGTCGATCGGGCATCACTTTCAGCACCGATGCTGCCACACGAGGCCCTGGCTGCTCGTCGGCGGCCTCGTAGTTGGGCAATACTGGCCCGATCTTCGCCCGCCTAGCTCGGGCTATAGAAGTAACTTTGCTGTTGGCTGGGCCCGCAGCGGGCTTGCGGGTCGATCGGGAGCGCGGAGAATCTGGGGATCTGATAGCAGCAGTCATAGAGTTCACCAATACGTAAAGTGGGGCAGCTTCAGCTTGATTGAAGTTAGAAGTTTTTTAGGAGTGGCGATCGCCTATGGCGACCATCAGCTGGTTGATCGATTATCCTTACCAAACATACCTCACAAACCAACCAACCCATCCTACCACTGGTCACTTTGACTTCAGGATTAACAAAAAAAAATGAAATCTTTGCCGGTTCGCCAGAATCTATGTGAAATTTATGAATAAATGCAGTATTGTAATCAACGAGCGAATCGTCGATCTATTCGTGCCAGCATTATTTCTCAAGTACACTATTCCCTTCCTTGCGATGGGTTTTCAATGTTAAGGAGTGTTTATGAACAAGGGATTAATTCGTTTGACTTTGGTACTCGGCTTGGCAGCAGCCCTCGGAGCCTGCGGCGGTGATGCCGGCAGTGGCGGTGGCGCTAGCCCCACTCCGGGCGGTGCTGGCGGCGGCACTACTACTACTCCTCCTGTTTCTACCCCAGCACCAAAGGAATCTCCAAAGAGCTCTCCTGGGGCTGGTGGAGCTGGGGCTGGTGGAACTACTTCCCCTTCTCCCTCTCCTAAAAAGCCCTAACTAGCGCGCTCCCGGAGTCTGTGTCCCGATGAGCCTAGCCTGTGAGTGAAAAATGGTTCGCCCATGTTTTCATCTCATTGGGCTAGGCTTCAAGTTGGGTGTTAGTTGTTGTTGTCTGATGCTTTGACTAAAGTTCAGTACGTCCCCTGACTGCCGCTTGCTTCCGCTTAGGGCTGGCGTGACAACGGCATCCACTTGTCACAGTGGAAAATTTGACTCCAGGGCTGCACGTTTTGAAACTAAAGCCTCTGACGAGGGCTTTGAGAACAGTGCCTATACTTCTGCCTCAACTAGAAGGTCAACTTCCGTGCGATCGCAGACTCGACGCAAATTTTGGACTCGATCGAGTCTCCATTGCTTTGTCGCTGTTGTCGGCAGACGAGAGTTTGTAAGCTGAGCCTTGGACGATCGATCAAAAGATTGGCTGAATCAAAGCATCAGCATCGGCACTCGCTTTGTTTACTAGGAGTTTCGCGCCGGCGCGGGCCCGGACAAATCGACCCATCTTTTTAGAGCGAGTAATTCAACTGGCGCGTCGTCAGTTCGGCATAAACCGGGCTTCAGCAAAACCTGCCGAGTTGCGTCTGAGTGCTGCTTTAGACCTGTTGCACCCTCGCTCTCGGGATGCTGCTAGGAAGGTAGGCGACTCCTTAATCGTGGCAAAAATTGCTGCCGCGCTATTGAGTCTTTGAGCTTTGATTCGCTCAATACCCTATTGACTTCCCTTAACTGTTGTCGCGTATTACTCAAATTTACCGAGTTTGCCCAGAAACCCTGCCTCGCAGGATAGTAAAGCTTACCCGCCGGGCGATCGGCAATCCCTGAAAATTCCAGCTATTAATCAAAATTAAGTTCTTGCCAAAACTCAGGCTCCTTGACGCCCCAAGGTTCGCGAATCGACAACAGCTTGAAAAAACTCATACATCACATAGTTTAAAAAAGTCAATGATATTTAGACAAAAATATAAATTATTTAATTTGTTTTAATATTTCTATACTTAGATGTTAGCCGTTAGCAGTAAAACCGCAGCTCGACCCCGGGCCGGAGGGCAATCTTATTACCTGCTATGTGGGCAAGAAGGGTGCGCGAGTCGAGCCGTGGCAAGCAAAATTATCCTAATCAATGTAGGATTAGCAATCAAAAATGTATCTAAATGTAAAGTGCAGCGCCGCTTTAGGTTTTGAAAGCCCTTTAGTTAAAAGATTGAGGTAAGTAGTTTTATGCCCGCGACCGTCCCCTTTGAACAGATTGACCGGATTGTTGGGAATCAGCACCACGATCCATTTGAAGTGCTTGGCCCCCACGCGATCGAAGAAAATGGCAAAAAAGTCTGGGCCGTCCGAGCTTATCTGCCCAATGCGGATGCGGTATCGGTAGTTTTACCCGAGGCCAGGGCCGAATACCCGATGAAATCAGGGCATCATCCTCACTTTTTTGAATGTACGATCGAGACCCCAGAACTAGCAAACTATCAACTGCGGGTCAAAGAAGGAGAACACGAACGCTTTATCTACGACCCCTACGCCTTTCGATCGCCCAAACTCACAGAATTCGACCTACACCTATTCTCCGAAGGCAATCACCACCGGATTTACGAAAAACTGGGGGCGCACTTCACCGAACTAGACGGGATCACAGGAGTATATTTTGCAGTTTGGGCCCCCAATGCCCGGAACGTTTCAGTTTTAGGAGATTTCAACTATTGGGACGGCCGCAAACATCAGATGCGGAAATCCCAAAACGGGATCTGGGAAATATTTATCCCGGGACTACTCGTAGGAACTCACTACAAATACGAAGTGAAAAACCAAGACGGACATCCCTACGAAAAGTCTGACCCTTACGGTTTCCAGCAAGAGGTGCGGCCGAAAACAGCCTCAATTGTCACCGACTTAAATACCTACACTTGGCACGACAGCGCTTGGATAGAACAGCGGCGGCACACAGACCAACTGACGCAGCCGGTTTCGGTTTACGAATGCCACATCGGTTCTTGGCTGCACGCTGGTACTGACGAACCCGCCGTGCTACCAAATGGGGAAATAGAACCCGCAGTGCAAGTTTCAGAACTGAAACCAGGGGCGCGGTTTTTGACTTATCGAGAATTAGCCACGAGGCTGATTCCCTACGTCAAAGACATGGGATTCACTCACATCGAAATGCTACCGATCGCCGAACATCCTTTCGACGGTTCCTGGGGCTACCAAGTAACCGGCTATTTCGCCCCAACTTCCCGCTACGGCACACCTGAAGATTTCATGTATTTTGTTGACCAGTGCCACGCCGCAGGGATTGGCGTACTCGTGGACTGGGTGCCGGGCCATTTTCCCAAAGACGGCCACGGTTTGGCTTTCTTTGACGGAACTCACTTGTACGAACACGCCGATCCCCGCAAGGGCGAACACAAAGAGTGGGGAACCCTCGTATTTAACTACGGCCGCAACGAAGTGCGGAATTTCCTAGTATCAAACGCTCTGTTCTGGTTTGACAAGTATCACATTGACGGCATTCGCGTCGATGCCGTAGCCTCGATGCTGTATTTGGATTACTGCCGCGAACCCGGAGAATGGCTAACCAACCAGTACGGCGGCCGCGAAAATATCGAGGCGGCCGATTTTCTGCGTCAGACGAATCACGTCATTTTTAGCTATTTCCCAGGGGCACTGTCGATCGCCGAAGAATCTACCTCTTGGCCGATGGTATCTTGGCCGACCTATGTAGGTGGTTTGGGCTTCAACCTGAAGTGGAACATGGGTTGGATGCACGATATGCTCGACTATTACCACATGGACCCGTGGTTCCGCCAGTTTCACCAGAACAACATTACTTTCAGTATGTGGTACAACCACAGTGAGAATTTTATGCTGGCTTTGTCCCACGACGAAGTAGTCCACGGCAAAGCCCACATCATCGGCAAAATGCCTGGGGACGAATGGCAAAAGTTTGCAAACGTGCGGTGTTTGTTTACTTTTATGTTTGCTCATCCCGGCAAGAAAACGATGTTTATGGGGATGGAGTTTGGCCAGTGGCAAGAATGGAACGTTTGGGGGGATTTGCAATGGGATTTGCTGCAATTTGAGCCTCACCAAAAGTTGAAGCTGTTTTTTAAGGATTTAAACAATTTGTACCGCAGCCAAACGGCACTTTACAGCCAAGATTTTGCTGAGGAAGGGTTTGAGTGGATTGATTGCACCGATAATCGGCACAGCGTGGTAGCCTTTGTGCGCCGTGAGAAGGATGGCGATCAGTTTGTGGTGACTGTGTGCAATTTTACGCCGCAGCCGCACTCTCACTATCGCGTAGGAGTGCCGGAACCGGGTTTCTATACGGAGTTGTTCAACAGCGACGCACGGGAGTACGGTGGCAGCAATATGGGGAATTTGGGGGGCAAGTGGACTGAGGAGTGGTGGTTCCACAACAGTCCTTATTCGATCGACTTGTGTTTGCCACCTTTGGGTGTGTTGATCTTGAAGATCGATCGGGCAAAAACTGCCCTGCGTAATTCTCAATAGTTTTGAGTTGTCATTTCAATTCTGGTTGCACCATCAGGTCATTGTTAACTGTTTGAACAATACCGATGCAACCGGAAATGATGTCAGTAGTGAGAGTTTTGAGTAAAAATCAAAACTTGATTAGACCTAAAAATTTAAGGGTATTCAAAACCTCGGTTTTTTAAAGAAACCGGGGTTTTTTATGTTTTGTTGTTGTGGGGAAAGAGAGAAGAAGGAAGAATCAGGAAGAAGGAATCGACCGCATGGGGAAAGTGCAATTAATACCAATTCCCAATTCCCAATTCCCAATTCCCAATTTTCAAGTTCGAGTATCGGAAGCGCCAAGATTATAAGAAACTTTAGACTGCTCAACTGTTACTACTTCCGAAATAGACTGTTCCGACCCTGCATCTAAGTTGGGTAGCGGCATATGCTTCATTTCCCAAACTTTCAGCAAAATTAGATATTCATAAAAAGCTTGCAGCGTGCACCAAGCCAATCCCGCTTGACCGTCAAGAAATCCGCCGAGTAAAATATACATATAGAAGAAGCGGACGACCGGTCGCAAAGGCAAGCGCAAAGAAAAATCTTTTAAAGCGCGGCGTCTTTCCACCTCCGACGCGCCAAACAATAAATCCCACCAATTTACTTGACCCGCTTTTAATTGGCGGAGAGTTTCAGCCGCTTCGTCAGTTGAGTAGCGGTTGTGCTTTTCAATCCAGCGAGAAAGACCTTTGCTGCAAGTATAGTGAGGGTAGGTTTCTTTTAAAAAGTGAGTGGGCCCATTGCAGACTTCCCGTTCAGTATGACCGTAGTCACTAAACCAAACTTGCTCTTTGCGAAATAGGCGCATTTGATAGCGGGGATATTGAGTGCTGCGTCGAATCCAGCGCTCCATAAATATCACTTTTTCAGCGACGTAATAACCGATATATTCTTGACTTTCGATCGCCTTTAAGCATTCAGCAAACAGTGCAGGTGTCATCCGCTCGTCAGCTTCGAGGATGTAAACCCATTCGTACTTGCACGGGACTTCTTGAAGCATCCAAGTCCGCTGCCTTCCGTGAGTTTCAAAGCGGTGCTGCACTGTTTGCACGGGATAGTTCTGAACAATCTCAAGGGTGCGATCGCTGCTGAAAGAATCAACTACAATGATATCGTCACAAAGCAGTGCCGATTCAATGCAAGCGGCAATATCAATCTCTTCGTTGTAAGTCAGAATATAAATTGAGAACATTCCCAGCTTTCAGTAAGGGCAAACTATAGCAGAAGGAAGAAGGAAGAGAGAATAAGGAAGAGAGAATAAGGAAGAGGGAAGAAGGAATAAGGAAGAGGGAATAAGGAAGAAAATCAATGGTTTCAGCAATTAAGAACGTCCTGACTGCCAGGCGCGGTTGCTATGTTCAGCAGAGTAAGTATTTCTCAGGGAAATATGGACTTGCACGCTCGCAGCGGCTGGACAGGTCAACTTTTGTGGCGGCCAAGCCGTAGAATTCCCATACTTCTCAATCCAGTCCAACCAACAGTAATGTAGCCGATCGCTAACAGCAAACTGCTGATTCCCGTTTGTAGACTCGAATTTCTCGATCGAGTTCTCAACTCTTTCTCTTTTTGTTGCTTGCGAGTGCGAATCTCGTTGCGAGCTTGATTGGGCAGTTCTTGGGCTTGCTGTTCAAGGAACTTGTCGAGGGCTTTCGGGTCCTTTTTCGATTCCTGAAGCACAGCTTTCAATTCCTTGGGAACATCTGGACTCTTGAGTGCTTCTTGCAGCTTCCCCTCGTCTTGCAGCAGCGCGCCTATCTGGCTGCGACGCTGGCTTTTGAGCTGCTCTACCTGAGCTTTAAACTGCTCGCTTTTAATTTGCCCATCTAGTTGGGCTTCGGCTTGTCCCGCCTCTTTATCGACTTGAGCCAGAGTGTCCTTGAGTTCCAAACGAGTATTGTTGAGGTGAACGGGAACCAGCAACAGGTAAATTAGTCCTAACAAGCTGGAAATCAACAGCGCCCAGAATCGCAAGTCAACCCAAACATTGCGGCGCTCAATAGAGACTCCACTGCTGCTGTCTACCCAAAAGCCAGTCATCAGGAGGGCGATACCCATCAAAGGAATGATGCCCCGGTCAACTATCTGAGTTGCTGCGGCCAACTGCCAGCCCCGATTGAGAATGTCAGAGGTTTCTCCCGGTAGCGACAGAACAATGCAGTCAAGCAAAGCAGAGAGAATCAAGATAATCCCGACTACTTTGAGAGTTCGAGCAGCTACTGAAGAAAATTGACGGCTATTAGTTGCTTTCATAATTCCTGTGAGATGATTCTACACCGCTAAACTAAACGAAATTTTGCTTAATGAGTTGACTGGTGGGAGCGCTAAATTTCCCTTCCTCGCTGGTTGCTTCGCTTGTTTCGCGCTCTCACCGGTGGCTGTCGCCGTCCACCATCCCAGAGGTTCAGTCCCGAATCCGTCGATACAGGAATCTTGAAGTTGAAGACGGCCCTTAAGACGGAAAAGTCCCCAGACGAATCAAACCTTCCCCCATTTTATGAGTTTGGAAGCCCCAACAAGACGCTGGCACAGGTTGGGTACTTTAGGTTATTTTCTAAAATAGCTCGATCGGGTACTCAGCTCGACTTTACCCCGGGTTTTTACAGACTGTGGTTGCGACGACGTAGTTGAGCCGATTTGCTGCACGCTCTATGCAGAGTGAGTGCCTGCGTAGGCTGCGCTCTCGAACCTGCGGCTGCCGAGCTTTGTCAAGATAGCGGGCAAGAAACGGCAGCAAGCAACTGCTGGCGAAAACCCTGAGTCTGACGAATGCAGGGTACAGATGAGTTCTGCACGCTTGGATTTCATCTTTTAACTAGCTTTCGGGCTGGGCGAGGGCTGTGTCAGAAATATATAGACACAGGACGATCGCGTTTTGTTGGGTTTAACCCCCTAGCACTGCCAGTGGCAGTGGCACAAAAGCCCCAGCCTTATAGTAATTGATATCACAGAGAGCTGAAATAAATAATTATTTTCCGACCTTTTTAAGCTCCAATTACCTTGATTCACGACTGGGCTGTCACAGATACACGAGTAGGTATTTTTTCCTTTTTCCTTCTGTTTAGATCAGCTTCGCAGGGCATTTTTGCTTGTTGCTTCTTGCTTAAAAGTGACCACTTACTAATTAGGAATTAGTAAGTGCCAACTACTAATTCATTGGCAGATTGAGCGATTTATTTTTTAATGGCGAAGGCGATCTAATCTCACATTTTTTGGTAGGATGATTCATCGCTGTTCAAATTTGTTGGTGGTGACTGCAATGATTTCTGGTGTTTACACGTTGAGAGAACTTGAAGGAGCGATCGCATCCGAACCGGACAACTGGCGTCCGATCGTGTTTACTAACGGCTGCTTCGATATCCTGCACGCTGGCCATGTCCGCTATTTGCAGGCGGCAAAAGCTTTGGGGCGATCGCTCGTGGTGGGCTTGAATAGCGACGCCAGCGTGCAAGCTATCAAACCGCAGCAGCCGGGATTGCCGCCCCGCCCGATCGTACCGGAAGATCAGCGAGCCGAAGTGTTAGCAGCCCTTAAACCCGTAGATGCCGTAGTAATTTTTTCGGAGATTACAGCAACTAAACTGATAAGTATCCTGAAGCCAGATATATACGTTAAAGGAGGTGACTATCAACTCGAAACTCTGCCGGAAGCACCGGCTGTTATCGCCGGAGGTGGCAAGATTTCCTTGATCGAAATAGAAGTTCCGAGTTCTACCAGTGCGATCGTCAAACGCATTTTGCAATTAGGTACTTAACCCTCGATCGGAAACAGCAAACAGTGAGCTAAACTCAGAAGTTGCCCCATCAAAAATACTAAAGTACGCGCGTGCGAAGCTATCCCGAGCGTGAATCGCTCGTACAAATTCATCCCAATTGCTACGCAGGAGATAATTTTAATGGAACTCACAAGCAATAACACGATCGCCGAAATCCTAGAAAGACACAAAGCAGAGCTACTAGCAGACTGGCTCAAAGAACTGCAAAATACCGGGCTGCGGCGGGACGACTTGATGAGAGCCAAAGAATTGCGCTCCGAGTGTCAAGAGTTCTTGCAATTGCTGCACATTGCAGTGGGGCACGGTAACTTTAGCGACATCCAGACACCCGAATGGGAGAATATGCGGCTGCTACTGGCGGAAGTTTCGCGATCGCGCGTTCAGAGAGGTTTTACTCCCTCAGAGATAGCGAGTTTTATTTTATGCTTCAAAAAGCCGTTGTTCGATCGGCTTTGTCACGAATTGACAAAAAACCGCGACGCACTCGTCGAACAACTTTGGCTTTCTACCAGCTTATTAGACCAGCTAGGGCTTTGGGTGACAGAAATCTTTCTCAAAGCTCGCGAAGAAGTCATCGAACGCCAGCAGCAAGAAATGCTCGAATTGTCAACTCCCGTAATCAAACTTTGGCAAGGCATTCTGGCTTTACCCATGATCGGGACTCTCGACAGTGCTCGGACTCAAATAGTCATGGAAACTCTGTTACAGGAAATTATGGAAACTGGTTCAGAATTTGCAATTTTAGACATTACAGGCGTGCCGACTGTTGATACTTTAGTCGCTCAACATTTATTGAAAACTGTCGCCGCCGCCCGTCTAATGGGTACTGAGTGCATCATCAGCGGCATTCGACCCCAAATAGCTCAAACCATAGTTCATTTGGGAGTTGACTTGCAGGATATTCTGACAAAAGCGACTTTAGCAGATGCTTTTAAAGTCGCTTTGCAGCGCCAAGGTTTAACTATAAAGAATATTAAAGAGGAAAGATAAAAACTATTGCCGTCAGGTATGAAAAATAAAGTGATAACTCAAAGATAGGTAAATTTATGGAACGGATACCGATCCTGCAAATGGGAGAATTTCTGCTAGTAACAATTCAAGTAGATATGCACGATCGCTTGGCAATGACGCTGCAAGACGACCTGACGAACCGCATCGTCAAAACAGGCGTTAAAGGTGTTTTAATCGAAATCTCTTCCCTGGAAATCGTAGATTCTTTTATCGGTCGCATTCTCAACAATATCGCTACCATGTCGCGAATTTTAGATGCTGAAACAGTTGTGGTCGGGATGCAGCCAGCCGTTGCAATCACCCTCGTTGAATTGGGGCTTTCCCTGACAGGAGTTCGCACAGCTTTAAGCGTTGAAAAGGGCATGAGTCTGTTGCAAAAATCCTTGGGTTTATCTGCTGATGAGGAAGCGTAAGCAGTCGATTAATTGTTCCATGACTTAGGGACAGGGAGTAAAGAAACCGGGTTTGTTTGTAGATACCTTGTTGACAAACTCCAGATTTCTGACGAGAAACTTGGTTGATGAGCGTAAGTCATATGTTTTGTGGAGAATTTCTCTTGTAGTAGATTAGCAGCCATGTCAAAACATGAGACACTAGAAATCCGATCGTCCTCCGATATAGTCCACGTCCGACAGCAAGTGCGAACTTGGGCTGTAGCAATGGGATTCGGTTTGGTAGACCAAACGAAAATCGTTACCGCAGCCAGCGAACTCGCCCGCAATACTGTAGACTACGGCAAAGGGGGAACTGTAACTCTCGAAACGCTCCAATCAGGTAGCCGGAAAGGGCTGCGGCTGATATTTGAAGATAAGGGCCCGGGAATTCCAGACATCGAATTGGCGATGACTGATGGCTATACTTCTGGTCAGGGTTTGGGTTTGGGAATCAGCGGGAGTAAGCGGTTGATGCACGAATTTGAGATTGTTTCCCAAGTGGGTAAGGGGACTAAAATTGCGATCGTCCGCTGGCGGTGAGAGAGTGGGGGAGTGGGAGAGTGGGAGAGTGAGGGAGTCGATCGCGCGCTACAAATGACTAATGATTAGAAACCGGGTTTCAATGAGTTTTGGGTTCGGTAAGGAGAAATTTTGGTAGAAACCGGGTTTCTGGGGTCGATCACGCGATCGCTAACTAAACTAATGACTTTTTTAAATGCGTGCCAGTTTAATATTAGAACTACAAAATAATGATAGATGCCGTAGCCCTACCCGTAACAGAAGAAAGTCAAGTCGGAGAAGCGCGCCGCATCGCAGTCGCCCTCGCGGCCGAACTCGGATTTAACGAGACCGATCGGGGTAAAGTGGCAATTGTGACTACCGAAGCAGCAAGAAACGCGGTCAAACACGGGCGCGAAGGAGAACTTTTGCTGCAAACCTTAAAAACACCCGCTGGATTTAGTATTGAAATAGTAGCGCTAGACCAAGGGCCGGGAATGGCAAATGTCGGTCAGTGTTTGCGGGACGGTTTTTCGACTGCGGGAACTCCGGGAACGGGACTGGGCGCAATTAAACGTCTTTCTAGTTTTTTTGATATTCATTCTGTACCGAAACTGGGGACAGCTTTGTTAGCGCGGCTGGAACCGACCCAAAATAGCCGACAATCCTCCCAAACTAGCAATTACTTAGAATTTGGGGTTGTCCATTTGCCGAAAGCAGGAGAGCAAATTTGCGGGGATTCCTGGGCGACTGAAAATTATCTTGACAAAAATCTGATTTTAGTTGCTGACGGACTTGGCTATGGGGGTTTAGCCCAGGAAGCGTCTCGGGAAGCAGTGCGGATATTTCGGGAAAACGCTAAACTAGGGCCGAAAGCAATTTTAGAGAAGGCGCACCCTGCTTTGAAAAATACCAGAGGAGTGGCTGGGGCGATCGCGCAAATCGATCGTACTCAAAAAACAATTTGTTTTGCGGGAATTGGGAACATCTCTGGTGTAGTTTTCACAGATAACCAAACCCGCAGCATGGTTTCCTACAACGGTACTGTTGGACATCGGATGCAAAAAGTAGCAGAATTTGTCTATCCTTGGTCTCCAGAGTCCCTGCTAATCATGCACTCCGACGGTTTGGCGACGCAGTGGGATTTAAATCGCTATCCCGGTTTAGCCACGAGACATCCGGCTTTAATCGCAGCCGTACTCTACCGAGACTTCAAACGCACTCGCGATGACATCACAGTTATAGTAGCTAAGGTGAGAGAAGCAGCGTGAGTTACCGAATCCTGACGGCGGAAGTCCGCTTTGAACAAGACATCGTACAAGTACGCCAAAGAGCTCGCCAAATTGCCGCATTGCTGGGATTCGATTCCCAAGCACAAACCCGCATCGCCACAGCAGTTTCTGAAATTGCCCGCAATGCTTTTAAATATGCAGGTGGCGGTAAAGTAGAATTTATTGTGGAAGGGGAATTGCCCCAAATTTTTCTGACTCGGATTTCTGAGAATGGGCCGGGAATTGCTAATTTACCCGCTGTGTTGGGCCCCAATTTTCAATCGCAAACTGGCGCGGGCCTTGGTTTAGCAGCAGCGAAACGGTTGATGGATGACGTGCAAATTGAGGTAGCGCCCGATCGCGGAACTGTCGTACAGTTAATTAAGCAGTTTTCCAAACAGATGCCTGCGCTAAGTGCGATCGAGCTAAATCAATTAGTTGACAAACTAGCGCGCCAAATTCCCGAAGATCCCTACGCCGAAATTCAGCAGCAAAATCAAGAATTGCTGCGCACTTTAGACGAACTCCGCCAGCGTCAAGAAGAACTTGTACAATTAAATCAAGAATTAGAAGATACTAATCGCGGAGTCGCGGCACTTTACGCGGAATTGAACGACAAAGCTGAATCTCTCCAGCGCGCCAGTGAACTCAAAACCAGCTTTCTCTCCAATATGAGCCATGAGTTTCGTACTCCGCTAACTGCAATTTTGAGCATTTCCGAAATATTATTAAATCGCCTCGACGGAGAACTTTCATCTGAACAGGACAAGCAAGTAAATTTAATTCGCAAATCCGCCGAATCTCTCGCAGAACTTGTCAACGACTCCTTAGATTTAGCGAAAGTTGAAGCCGGAAAAGTAACTGTTCGCGTAGCTGATTTTGAAGTCGAAGATTTGTTCAGCGCGCTGCGGGGAATGATGCGCCCCCTGCTGCCGCCAAACTCGGCTGTTAGTCTAATTTTTGCAGCGCCTGTGGAACTTTCAACTCTCACCACTGACGAGGGAAAAGTTTCTCAGATTTTGCGCAATCTGATTTCTAATGCGCTCAAATTTACCGAAGTAGGCGTTGTCCGAGTTGCTGCGGAAATCGGAGATGGGGGAACAGTTACTTTTTCGGTCGCAGATACGGGCATTGGCATTCCGCCAGCCGACCAAACGCGGATTTTTGAAGAATTTTTCCAAATCGAAAATCCCTTGCAGAAGCGCGTTAAAGGCACGGGATTGGGATTGTCTCTGTGCAAAAAAATGGCAGAATTTCTGGGGGGAAGTATTGAAGTTAAAAGTTTGCCGGGAGTGGGTTCGACTTTTTTTGTCAAATTGCCGATCGTCTATACTCCAGATACAAAAGAACCTGTGGAAATGTTCGCAGCTAAGCGAGATGAAACACCGCTTTTGATCGCAAATTCTTGTAACACGGGCGAGGGTTCCGGGTCATCGCCAGGGCCGGATTCAGCAGCAAAACTTTTGATTGTAAAGAATAAAAATAATTTTTCGGTATTTGCTGAAAGACTTGCTGGCAGAAATTGATTGTACTGCGATCGAAGTAGCCAACGGTGTTGAAGGTTGGCGATCGGCTTTCAGAGACCGGACATGATATGATATCGAACTCGGTAGGATCGGAATTAATATTACCCACAGTCAGGACACGGCACTCCTGTGTCCCTATAATTATTTTGGGGTAGGGAAACGGCATCGCAGTGTCCTCCGTTGCTTAGTTCATTAATCATTCCCAAATTCTAAAATCTAAAATGGTATGACTTTCATCTCCCTTCAATATGCTTTGTTTCTATTAGTTTTGTTTGCGGCTTACTGGTTGGTTCCGCTGAAGTGGTGGCGGCTGTTTATTATGCTGGTGGGAAGTCTGATTTTTTACGCTTCTCTGCAAATTTGGTACATTCCTCTGCTGTTAGTCGGTGTTTTGTTTAATTATTACTTGGCGATGGCGATCGGGGAACCTCTGGATTGGCGGATTGCTAATGAAGCTTGGAATCGCAAACGTTTGTTGCTGCTGTGGACGGGAATTGGGCTAAATGTGTTGCTGCTTCTGGGTTTTAAGTATGTGCCTTTTTTCTTGAGTTCGATCGGCACTTTGTTAAATTTGCCCTTGGCTTTAGACGGTGCTAACTGGGTGAAAACTCATGTAGTTGCACCCCTGGGATTGAGTTTCTTTTGCTTTGAGTGCATTGCTTATTTGATTGACGTGTACCGAGGCGCGCCGGCTTCTACTTCATTGTTGCACTTTGCTGCTTACAAATTGTTTTTTCCGAAGCTGATTTCTGGGCCGATTACTCGATATCACAACTTGATCAATCAACTGAAAGCCCAGAAATTCCCAACGCCCGATCGCATTTCTGAGGCACTTTGGACGATCGCCTTTGGTGCAGTAAAAAAAGGTCTTTTCGCAGACAACTTGGGAATTTATGTTGATTTAAGCTTTACGAATTTGCAGCGGGCTGGTAGCGAGGATTTGTGGCTGGCGATTTTTGCTTACGGGCTGCAACTTTATCTCGATTTTAGTGGCTACGTTGACATGGCGCGCGGTACTGCTTTGCTGCTGGGTTGGTATTTGCCACCGAATTTTGATTTCCCTTATTTTAGTGCTAGTATCGCTGATTTTTGGCGACGCTGGCACATGACTTTGGGGGATTGGCTGCGCAATTATTTGTATTTTCCTTTGGGGGGTTCGCGAGTCGGTTTGTGGCGCACTTGTCTCAATTTGTCGATCGTCATGGTAATTGCGGGAATTTGGCACGGGGCGGCTTGGGGATTCATTGTGTGGGGGGCTTTGCACGGTTTAGCTTTGGTGATTCACCGGGTGACAGATGTGGTTTTCAAACACTTGCGGCTGGGGTTTTTGTGGGAAAATCCGATCGGTATGGCGATCGGTTGGCTGTTGACTCAGGCGATGGTTTTTAGTAGTTGGATATTTTTCCGCCTTCCCGATTTGAAGGATTCAGGATGGGCGATTTCGCATTTGTGGGGACACACTGCTGACGCGCAGTTTGCTAATAAGGTTTATGCTGAAGCTTTGGGTTTGGAAAGAGTACAGTTGAGTTGGATGTTGGCTGCTTTGGCTATGGCAATGCTGGGAAATTATGGGTTGAGTCGGGGTTTGAAATTGGAGTTAAATTGGCCGATGAAATTGGTGTTAGTACCGCTTTGTTTGTATGCGGTTTGGGTGTTGGCACCCGAGGGCGGTTTGCCTTATATTTATTTTGATTTTTAGGGGATTATTTTAATATATTCGTAGGGGCGAAGCATTCCGGCAGTAAATCTTTCGTAATCATTAATAAATTATCTGCCGGAATGCTTCGCCCTTACAAAATTGAGATGCACCCAATTTTTCGTAAGGTGTTCTTCGACGTACCCTACTTTCTTCTTTAGTCTCGCGTTGCGCTTACTTCGTTTGACAAGCAGCGGTTTCAACCGCCAATTATCTGATAGGAACACCAGTCACTCCAGCTACCGACATAAAGTTTAGCATCGGGAATTCCGGCGATTTCTAAAGACAGTAAATTGACGCAAGCTGTCACCCCGGAACCGCAGTAAACGATAATTTCTGCCCCTATTTCTAATTGGGCCCACCGCTGTTTTTGTGCGGAGGTCGATCGTACTTTTCCAGTTTCATCCGTCACCTCTTGCCAAGGATAGTTAACCGCACCCGGAATGTGGCCTGCAATGGGGTCGATCGGCTCCCGCAAACCTGCGTATCTCTCACTCTCCCGCGAATCAATCAAAACCTCTCCCGGCAAGTCTTTTTGCTCTTTTACCGTCTCAATATCTACCGCTAAATCCTGCTGCAATTGGACTACAAATTTACCCTCACGGGGTTGTGGTAAAGTATTTGTTACCGGATATTCGGCCGCTTTCCAGGCGGTGAAACCGCCGTCTAACAAAGCGACTTTGCTGTGTCCCATATATCGCAACAGCCACCACAAACGAGCCGCAAAAGCCAGCCGCGAATCGTCATAAGCCACGACTAAAGTTTCTGATGAATTAATGCCGATCGCGCTCAATTTATCAGCTAACTCTCCCATATTTGGAAGTGGATGTCTGCCGCCGTGTTTGCCAACTGCACTCGCGAGATCGCGGTTTAAATCTAAATAGAAAGCTCCGGGAATGTGACTTTCTTGATATTGTTTTTGTCCCGATTCTGCGTCGGCGAGGGAAAACCGACAGTCGATAATTACAACTTGCGGATTTTCAGTATTGGCGGCTAACCATTCAGAAGAAACGATTAAATTGTTGTCATTCATAAATATTTAAATCTGTGCTTTAACATCTACAGTGCTGGACGCATAAAGATCAAAGAAACCGGGTTTTTTAGGGTTTCTGCGGGTGTAACGAAGAATTTTCGTGAAAAACCCGGTTTCTCTCCACCCGTGCGCGTCTGCGAATTAATCTATCTAGAAGGAGTTGCTTTCTCCGGTTCTGCTTTTTCGGAATTAGGTTTCTGAGGAGTAGTTTTCTCCGGTTCTGCTTTTTCGGAATTAGATTTTTTAGGAGTTGCTTTCTCCGGTTCTGCTTTTTCGGAATTAGATTTTTTAGGAGTTGCTTTCTCCGAAGTTTCTTTTTCGGAATTAGATTTTTTACGAGTTGCTTTTTCCGGTTCTACTTTTTCGGATGTTGTGGGAGTTGGACTTGGAGGCGGGGGATTTACTGCTGATTCTTGAGCGTAAAGCAGATATTTCTGATACTCGATCGCTTTTGTCTGAGCTAGTTGATGGTTGGCGCTAGATACTGGTACTCTTCTCATCAACGATACCGCTTCTTGCCAGCGATCGACAACTGTAGCCCAGTCTTCCTTGGTTTTTGCCGATCGCCCTAATTCTGCTGCTTTGACTGCGCTGTTAACCGCCTCTCGAAAAGTATCCGGCGCAGTTGCGGGAGTCGCTGTTTCATCTGGATTCTTCCCCGCAGTTGCTGCTGGCTCGTTCAAAATCTTACCGACAAACGCCACAATGGCGATCGCCAACATACCCGTCACCAGCCCGACTACAATGAAAGTCGATCGCAACCGCTTCTCAAATGTCGCAAGTTCGGGCGATTTCTCCTCATTATCCTCAATATTGCTCTCCATCTCTGCGCCCGAGTCCATATCAACAACCGTAGTATTTGGCACAGATTCTGCCACAAAGCTTTGTGGTTCCAAAGTGCTATTCTCCAAACTAAACTCCTGACTCCAAGCAGCAGCAACCTCACCGCTTTTTCGACCCTCAACCTTCACTTTATAAATCAAATCAGGCTGTAAATTCGTCAGTTGACTGCGGACAAAATCAACTAATGTATCTTCTATCGGTACTTGCTCAGCCTCAAGAATTACATCCAAACAGTCACCGTCGAGATTCACGGAAGCTGCGATCCCTTCAGATTGCAACTGGCTGTTGAGCCAAGATGCGATCGCAGTGGCGAGATTTCCCTGCTTGGCAAGTTCCTGAAAATTAAGCTCTGTCATCGCTGGGCACCTGATAATGCAGAAGGTAGAAGGCAGAAGGAATGAAGAAAAAGTCAGAAATATTTTTTTTGAGTTGAAAACACCATAACTGAAATTCAACGAATAGTATAATATATCTCGGTAAATTCAAGCTAAGTTCTGCAAATTATCATTCTCGATTCTCCTCGAATCCCTTGGGGAAGGACTTGCATTCCTCACTACGAACCGAACTCAGGTTTGTAGTGAGGACTTCAGTTCTTCGCCCGGATAGGAGATTCGAGATTTAAGATGAAAAAATTGGGCGATCGCAGTGCCACCGACGGACAGCAAGTGATATCATCAGTTAGTCAATATTCAAGTTTTTATAGCAAATAACTCGATCGCACAATGATAGCAATAGCAATTTTAGCGGCTGGACGCGGCACGCGCATGAAATCTGACTTGCCCAAAGTTCTACACGAATTGGGCGGTCGATCGCTAGTCGAACGAGTCCTCCAAAGTTGTCAGCAAATTCAAATTTCTCGGCGAATTGTGATTGTCGGATATCGAGGCGAACTTGTTAAAGAATCCCTGATTGGCAGTAAAAAACTACCCGAAAATCCTCAATTTCCTCCCCTAGAATTTGTCGAACAAACCGAACAATTGGGAACAGGTCACGCCATCCAACAATTACTACCTCATTTACAGGGATTTCAAGGAGATTTGCTGGTGTTAAATGGGGATGTACCTTTGCTCAGAGCAGAAACTATCAAACAATTGATGGCAATTCACCAACAACACAAAAACTCTGCTACTTTATTGACTGCTAATTTGCCAAATCCTCAAGGATACGGCCGAGTATTTACAGATAGTCAAAACTTAGTCGAACAAATTGTCGAAGATCGTGATTGCAGCCAAGCTCAAAAGCAGAACCACAGAATTAATGCAGGTGTTTACTGTTTTCACTGGCCGGATTTAGAGAAGATTTTGCCAGACTTAAAGGCAGACAACGACCAAAAAGAATATTACCTAACTGATACAATAAATTTCCTCAACCCGGTGATGGCTGTGGATGTTGAAGATTATCAAGAAATTTTGGGAATTAACGATCGCAAACATTTAGCCACAGCTTCCGATATTTTGCAAACACGGATCAAGGATAAGTGGATGACGGCGGGAGTAACGCTCGTCGATCCCAACAGCATCACGATCGACGATACCGTAGAGTTGCAGCCAGATGTGATAATTGAACCGCAAACCCATCTGCGGGGCAAAACTTCGATCGCCTCTGGGAGTCGCATCGGCCCCGGTAGTTTGATCGAAAACAGTCAAATCGGCGAAAATGTGACTGTGCTTTATTCCGTGGTTTCTGACAGTATTGTGGCCGAAAATTCACGAATTGGCCCTTACGCGCACCTGCGGGGACACGCCGAAATTGGGGCGAATTGCCGCGTTGGCAATTTTGTGGAATTGAAAAATACTCAAATAGGCGATCGAACTAATGTCGCTCACTTATCCTATTTAGGCGACGCGACTTTGGGAGAAAAAGTCAACATCGGTGCTGGGACAATTACCGCCAATTATGACGGAGTGAATAAGCACAAAACTGTCATAGGCGATCGCACTAAAATCGGTGCAAACAGCGTGTTAGTTGCACCGATAACTTTGGCGGAAGATGTCACCGTAGCCGCAGGTTCGGTGGTGACGGAAGATGTGCCGGATGACTGTTTAGTAATTGCCCGTTCCCGGCAAGTTGTCAAACCAGGTTGGAAGTTGAAAGAACCAAAAAAGTGAACAATCGTTCACTTTTTAGATGATGAGTGACCTGATTCTGTAAGATGCCCAATGCTCCCGACAAAGAAACCGGGTTTTTTGCGAAATTGAGGGTTTTGAATCAGTATTTTGGTAAACAAACCCGGTTTCTCGGCAAGGAGTGCACAAGTCCCGATATACAAACACCTTAGCTCGATCGCGCGTGTAGGTAGTTGTTAATCGCTTTAGCGATTTCTACTTGCTCGTAGGGATTCATAGTGTTGGGCAGGCAGATGCGAGATCCCCCAGAAACTAACAGTCTGACTTCGTACCAAGTGTCATTATCCCGATCTTTTGTTCGATCGACTTCCACCCCATAAATCTCGCATAGAGAATGTTTAATTACTTTACGTGGCAACAAACCGCGCTGTTTAACACTCAAGGTGTTTAAAGTTCCATCGAAGCTGTAGGTTTCATGATTTCCCAAGACGATCGCTCCGACTGCTGCGAGCAACAATATCCCTCCTGTCCATCCAAACCAGCGATCGTCTTGGCTTAACCGCAGCAATCGATATTTTTCATTTTTAACAAAAAAATTGATTTCAGAAGCAACAGCGTCCTTATGCCCCCAGTTAGTCGAGTTAGCAGTGAAAGGAACATTGCCAACAGAAGTCAAAAGTACAACTCTGCTTTTATAGCCGCACCTTTCAACTTTAGCTCCCCGCAAGGCAGCAAGCTGAATTTCTTGGGTGTTAGATCCCAGTAAGTTCGATCGCACCAACTGGCAACTTCCTTGTTTTGCCTGCAATCGCTGGCAGTTCAGGGTTGCAGCATGACAGTCAAAAATCAGCGATATCAGTCCAAATGCCATTAATAAACAACTAGGGAACCAAAAATCTAATATGCTGTGAGTCTGAATTATTAATTCAGTTGTTGTGTGCTTGATTATTTTCATTTACTTCACCCTTCAATTCCTAAAATGATGCTACAGATCGATTTTCTTCGCGAGATCCGTCAAATTGTTAACTTATATTATTTGAAGTTATCCTATGCCATGACCCTTTTTATCTTAGTAATACACTAACACTAAAATATCTCGCAGACAACAAGTATTGAAAGTTTACTTACCGCTGCGTTTCAGATAGCTTGCCGTCATTAATCGTTGATTATTGATTCAGACCGCCCGTCAAGATAGACGCGAATCCCCAGTGTTTTACCGTCTTTAACCGCCGCAGCCGAGCTTTACAGAATCTTCACAATCGACAAAGAGTATCCCAATAGATAAGTAATTGGACAGAATTAATTACACACTGATTCTTTGCTGATTTTTTACTAGACAAGGCTTGTAGCCCAGAGTTTTGTGTAATTAATTGTGTCCTACTACTTAAG
>ENA-OBIT01000210-OBIT01000210.1-metagenomes-genome-assembly--contig:-NODE-210-length-25198-cov-4.99034_pt1 | contig 25198 bp, 26 predicted proteins | sample MGYA00153386_OBIT01 | MGnify analysis MGYA00153386
CGCCGTTTGGCGGGCCGGTTAGTGGCTGCTATACTCCCACTTCGTCTTTTTTTAGCACCAACAATCCAACCAGCATGGCCACCTCGACAAAAGCCAAAAAGAAAACCGTTCGCCTCGCCTCGGGCCTCAAGCGCGCTCGCCAGGATGTGGCTCTTAATACCGCTAACACGTCGCTGCGATCGCGTTTTCGCACTGTGGTGAAAAACGTTGTCAAGGCCGTCGGCTTGGGTGACAAGGCCAAGGCAGCGGAAACTTTCAAGTCGGCGCAGAGCGTCATCGATTCAGTGGCCGACAAGGGCGTGTTTCACAAAAACAAAGCAGCCCGCCTGAAAAGTCGTCTTTCGGCCAAAGTCAAGACATTGGCACTTGCCGCCTAAGATTTGTAGTGCATGGAGCAACGCCCGCTTCGGCGGGCTTTTTTGTTTCGAACACCGCATGCGCCGCAAGTTGCTCATGCCTTGCTGTTTCCCAGCGTGTTAGACAGAAAGCAGGCCTCGGCGACTTGTAGATCGTTGTCGCGGGCGAAATTCATCACGAAGTCCCAGGCCATGGGCTCGATGTCCTTAAGCGCCTCACTGACGATCACGCACTTGACACCGTTCATCAACCGCGGTACGCAAAACGGGGAATAGCCGATGAAAGCGCCGATGCCCCCCGCGCCGCCGCCGGGCCGGAAGGAAGACATGGCACCGGCCAGTCGCTCTGACCAGTCGCTAGGGCGAAAGGTGCGTCCATCGATAGTGATGCCCTGAATGAAAAACTGGCGCGGCTTGGGGATGCTCATCAACGGCGACGCTGCCACAAGGCCGCGGCGGTAGGGTGTCGGCAGCCTGAAATGGCCACACGCAAATTCCATTGTGCCTTGTGGTTGCTGCGTCGCAACATGAATGACGGCGCCTGCTTCGATGAGGCCGGACTGCCTTTAGAAGCGCCAACCTCGGCCTTTAGAATCCGCAGCAGACGGATCGCGACCCCTGGGTCGCGATTCGGCATTTGTTTTTTGGTCAACGAGGCCTGCCAGTGAACGCACCCGACATTGCTGTGTTTTCCACCCCGACGCGACCCATGCCGCATGTGCTGAACACCTACGGCCGATTGCCAATTGCGCTGTCGCACGGAAAGGGCTGTTGGCTGTGGGACACCGAAGGCCGAAAGTACCTTGACGGTCTGGGCGGTATTGCGGTCAACACGTTGGGCCATGCCCACCCGAAGTTGGTGCCGGCGTTGCAGGACCAGGTGGCTCGACTGATCCACACCTCCAATTATTACGAAGTGCCGTTGCAGGAACAACTTGCCGCAAAGCTTTGCGAAATCTCGGGTTTGAGCGAGGCCTTTTTTTGCAACTCTGGTCTGGAAGCCAACGAAGCCGCGTTGAAGATCGCCCGCAAGTACGGGCATGACAAGGGCATCGATTCACCAGAGATCATCGTTTACGAGCGTGCTTTCCATGGCCGGTCCATTGCCACATTGTCGGCCACCGGTAACCCAAAGGTGCAGGCCGGCTTTGGCCCGTTGGTGCCTGGGTTTGTGCGGGTGCCGTTGAACGACTTGGTAGCCGTGCATGAGGTGGCGCGCACCCGACCCAACGTGACGGCCGTGTTCCTGGAAACGATTCAGGGTGAAGGTGGCGTCAACCCCAGCCGCTGGGAATACCTGCAGGGCCTGCGCCAAGTGTGTGACCAGCAAGGCTGGCTGCTAATGCTGGATGAAGTGCAGTGCGGCATCGGCCGGACAGGCAAATGGTTTGCGCATCAGTGGGCCGGCATTCAACCTGACGTGATGCCGTTGGCCAAGGGCCTGGGTTCGGGGGTTCCAGTGGGGGCGGTGGTCTGCGGCCCGCGTGCCGTGGGCGTGCTGGGGCCGGGCAACCATGGCACCACCTTCGGCGGCAACCCGCTGGCCATGCGGGCCGGCGTCGAGACTCTGCGCATCATGGAAGAAGACGGCGTCATGGCCAACGTCGCGGCCGTGGGTGCGGCTCTGCGCGCCGGCTTGGAACGCGAGCTGGCTGGCGTGCCAGGCGTGGTCGAGATTCGCGGCGCCGGTTTGATGATCGGTATCGAGTTGGCTCGACCCTGTGGTGCACTGTTGGCCCGGGCTGCATCTGCCGGGCTGATGATCAGCGTCACGGCAGACAGCGTCATCCGTCTCGTGCCACCGTTGATCTTGTCTCACAACGAGGCGGCGCAAATCGTGTCCATCCTGTGCCCGCTGGTAGAGGCTTTTCTCGCGGAAGCATGAGACCCGGACATTCGTTGATAAAACACTTTCTCCAGTTCAAGGACTTCAGGGCCGAGGAATACGCCTATTTGTTTGAGCGCACGCGAATCATCAAGACTCGCTTCAAAAACTACGAGCGCTACCAGCCCCTGGTTGACCGCACCTTGGCGATGATTTTCGAGAAGGCCAGCACCCGCACCCGTGTCAGCTTTGAGGCCGGCATGTACCAGATGGGCGGCTCGGTGGTTCACCTGACAACGGGGGACAGCCAGCTCGGGCGCGCTGAACCGGCTGAAGATTCGGCCCGCGTCATCAGCCGAATGGTTGACTTGGTGATGATCCGCACTTACGAGCAAATCACGCTGGAGGCATTTGCCGCGCACTCACGGGTACCGGTGATCAACGGTTTGACGAACGAGTACCACCCATGTCAGATCCTGGCTGACATCTTCACCTACATTGAGCACCGCGGCAGCATCCAGGGCCGCGTGATCGCGTGGGTTGGTGATGGCAACAATATGGCCAACACCTGGCTGCAAGCGGCCGAAATCCTTGGCTTCACCGTGCACGTCAGCACACCCGGTGGCTACGAGGTCAACCCGCATGCCGCGGGTATTCGCAACGCCGCTTGCTTCAAGATTTTCGACCACCCTGCGCAAGCCTGTGAAGGCGCGCATCTGGTTACCACCGATGTGTGGACCAGCATGGGCTACGAGGCGCAGAATGAAGAACGGCGCAAAGCCTTCGTCGACTGGTGTGTAGACGGAGACATGATGGCGATGGCTCAGCCCAATGCATTGTTCATGCACTGCCTGCCAGCACATCGGGGTGAAGAAGTCACCGCCGACGTTATCGATTCGGCGCAGTCAGTGGTTTGGGACGAAGCCGAGAACCGCCTGCATGTGCAAAAGGCACTGATGGAGTACTTGGTGCTGGGGCGTATCGGCTGACGCTGCGCCAAAGCACCCGACTCACGCCGGCTTGGCGGGTCGGGCGTCTGCAACGACTTCCTTTAACCCTTCTTGGCCCAGGCACTGCACCAGCCCGGGCCCGCGACCTGCTTTGCGCCGAATAGTGGGCAACCGCCCCAGGCGTCGGTGGCTTTGCCCTGGTACAAGGCGCAGTTGTTGCACTTCTGGTCTTTAGTGTGCTTAGGGTATTTCTTGGTATCAGCTTTCGCACTGTCGTGCACGTAAGCCAAAGCCACCGCTTGCGCGTCTTTTTCGTCGATGCGGACCGGCTGCGCCAACGTGTTGCCGGCGGCGAATGCCGATCCACAGGCGGCAGCTTGGATCATGAATATGCGGCGTGAAGTGGTGGACATCGAACAAACTCCAGTAGGTTTAAAAAACAATGATATTCGCGCGCACGGCAACCTGCGAAGTTCACGACAAGCTTGCTACAACAAATTGTCAATGAAACCAGACTGAACAGAACTCCGGGGTACGGGGCTTCGTCACGGGCGCATGCTTGGCGGAGTCGGAGGGATTCGAACCCTCGATGCGCTTTTGGCACATACTCCCTTAGCAGGGGAGCACCTTCGGCCACTCGGTCACGACTCCGGCGAAGAACATAGATTCTATCCCGCCTTCGCGGCGTCCCCCGCGCCTTGCTCCAGGTCGAAAGCCTTGTGCAGTGCACGCACGGCGAGTTCCATGTACTTCTCGTCGAGCACGACGCTGGTCTTGATCTCGCTGGTGGTGATCATCTGGATGTTGATGCCCTCTTGCGACAGCGTGCGGAACATCTTGCTGGCCACGCCGACGTGGCTGCGCATGCCGATGCCGACGATCGACACCTTGCAGATCTTGGCGTCGCCGCGCAGCTCGCCAGCGCCCGTATGGGGTAGCACCTGGGTCTTGATGACTTCCAGCGTGCGCTGGTAGTCGTTGCGATGCACCGTAAACGAGAAGTCGGTACGGCCGTCATGCGAGACGTTCTGGATGATGACGTCGATGTCGATATTGGCATCGGCCACCGGCCCGAGAATGCTGTAGGCGATGCCCGGCTTGTCGAGCACGCCGATCAGGCTGATCTTGGCCTCGTCGCGGTTGAATGCGATGCCAGACACCACGGCTTGTTCCATTTTTTCGTCCTCCTCGAACGTAATCAAAGTTCCTGAACGGGCTTCTTCTTCTACGGGCATGTCCCAGGGCGTGAAGCTCGACAAGACCCGCAGCGGCACGCGGTACTTGCCGGCGAATTCCACCGAGCGGATCTGCAGCACCTTGGAGCCCAAGCTGGCCATCTCGAGCATTTCCTCGAAGCTGATGGTGGCCAGGCGACGCGCCTCGGGAACGATGCGGGGATCGGTGGTGTACACGCCGTCCACGTCGGTGTAGATCAGGCACTCGTCGGCCTTCATCGCTGCGGCCACTGCCACGGCCGACGTGTCGCTGCCGCCGCGGCCCAGCGTGGTGACGTTGCCTTCAAGGTCGATGCCCTGGAACCCCGTGATCACAACCACCTTGCCCGCAGTGAGGTCGGCGCGCACGCGGGAATCGTCGATGCGGGTGATGCGCGCTTTGGTGTAGGACTGGTCCGTTTCGACGGGAACTTGCCAGCCGCCGTAGCTCACCGCCTGCAGCCCCTGCGCCTGCAACGCCAGCGCCAGCAGTCCCACCGACACCTGCTCGCCCGTGGCAGCGATGGCGTCGAGTTCGCGCAGCGCCTCGGGCGTGCTGGCCTGTGGCATCAATTCCTTCGCCAGCCCCAGCAGGCGGTTGGTTTCGCCACTCATCGCCGACGGCACCACCACCAGTTGGTGACCGGCCCGAACCCACTTCGCCACGCGCATCGCGACACTGCGGATACGCTCGGTCGAGCCCATCGAGGTGCCACCGTATTTATGAACGATCAATGCCATCGTCGAGGGTTCGCCAGGGCTCGCGCCACGACCCGTTGCCGCAGCGCAAAACCCCGAATTCTAATCAGCGGTGGCAGGTGGTCCGATGGAATCGGGCTCCCAGGCAATGGCCCACTGCACAGCACCAGGTACTGCGTGGAGTCGCGCGTCGATGCCCAGACCCGGAACGAACAGCAGATCACCGCCGGCCGTGTACAGCAGCGGACCGTCGCGCTTGTATTCAGGCAGGGCGCGTGACTGGTATTGCTTCTTCAGGCTGCGCGGCCTGCCGCGCTCTGTCAGCTGGATCTGCTCTCCACCGGTCCGGCGTCGCGCCTGAAGGTCGCGCAGCACGGCCGCAGGCGCGCCGCCCTGCAATACGGGCTGCAACCGAAGCGCGCCGCCGAAGTCAGGCAGCGCGTGTGGTCCGGCGGTGCTTAGGGTCAGGCGGACGGATGTGGCGGGCCCCATGGCGGCTGGTCGCGACAGCGCCTGCACGCCCAGCAGGCCGCGGTACAGGTGCAAGACCTGCGCGCCGGCCTGCCACCGTGCGGTGCGCACAGGCAGCAGTTCTACGGCGAGCCGGCGCACCAAGGCTTCAGGCACCGGCTCCGTCAGCGTCGATGCGAGCCACGCGCGCAGGACCAGGCGGCGCCGATGGGCCGACAGCTCGCGCCATGCCGCTACCGCCAGCGCTCCACCGCGCTGCAGCGCCGGCAGGTCCTGCGCCACCACCTCGGCCAGCACGGCAGCGGCTTCCTGCGCGTGACCGGCCGCGTGGGCCAGGCTGAGTTCGGCATCCGGAAAAGCCGCCACCAACGCCGGCCACACGGCGCTACGCAATCGGCTGCGGGCAAAGCGCGCATCGGCGTTGCTGCTGTCGTCGACCCAGCTCAGGCGATGCCGGCGTACGTAGGCCTCGATGCCGCTGCGTGGCAGGTTCAACCACGGACGCGCCCAAACCAGACCCTGCCGTGCGGCGCTGCGCGGCATGGCCGACAAGCCCATGACGCCACCGCCGCGCAGTGCCTGCAGCAGCCAGGTCTCGGCCTGGTCGCGTCGGTGATGGGCCAGCAGCACCAGTCCGCACCCCGCCTCGGCCGCCATCTGCGCCAGCGCCGCGTAGCGCTCGCGGCGCGCCCAGGCTTCGATGCTCTCGCCGCTCAGCGGGCCACCCTGCAACCGGCGGCATTCGAACCCGGCGCCCCAGCGCCGGCTCTGTGCCCGCACGCGCGCCAGCCAGTCGTCGGCTTGCGCCATCAAGCCGTGGTGCACGTGCAGCGCCACCACCTCTATGCCCAGCGCGCTTGCCTGACGCGCCGTGCAGTGCAGCAACGCGGTGGAGTCGCAGCCTCCGCTGGCCGCCACGGCGACCCGCGGGGCCGACACCTAGCGTTCCTTGGTGTCCGAGAAGCGGCCGTAGGCGCGCAAGCGCTCGTAGCGGCGCTGCACCAAGTCTTTCGGCTTGAGGTCGGCCGTCTGACGCAACACCTCGCCCAGCGCGCGCTTGAGTTGCGCGGCCATCCACGGCACGTCGCGATGGGCACCCCCCACCGGCTCGGCAACGATCTTGTCGATCACACCCAGGGCCTTCAGGCGGTGCGCGGTGATGCCCAGCGCTTCGGCCGCGTCCGAGGCCCGCTCGGCGGTCTTCCACAAAATGGAGGCACAGCCTTCGGGCGAGATCACCGAGTAGACCGAGTACTGCAGCATCAACACCTGGTCGGCCACACTGATGGCCAGCGCGCCGCCCGAGCCGCCCTCGCCGATGATGGTGCTGACAATGGGCACTTCGAGCTGGGCCATCTCGAAGATATTGCGGCCGATGGCCTCAGACTGCCCACGCTCCTCGGCGCCGATGCCAGGGTAGGCGCCAGGCGTGTCGACGAAAGTGAACACCGGCAGGCCGAATTTCTCGGCCAGCTTCATCAGGCGCAGCGCCTTGCGATAGCCCTCCGGGCGGGACATGCCGAAGTTGCGCATCGTGCGCTCCTTGGTGTCGCGCCCCTTCTGGTGCCCCAGCACCATGCAGGCCTGGCCGTTGAAGCGCGCCAGCCCGCCCACGATGCTGAGGTCGTCCGCGTAATGGCGGTCACCGTGCAGTTCCTGGAAGTCGGTGTAGATCTCGTTGATGTAGTCCAGCGTGTAGGGCCGCTGCGGGTGCCGCGCAATCTGCGTCACCTGCCAGGGCGTCAGGTTGGAATAGATGTCGCGCGTGAGCTGCTGGCTTTTCTGGCTGAGGCGGTCAATCTCGTCGGAAATGTCGACCACCGACTCGTTCTGGACATAGCGCAACTCGTCGATCTTCGACTCGAGGTCGGAGATCGGCTGCTCGAATTCCAGAAAATGCCGCTTCGACATGTCAGAGCCTTCCGGCGGGGCGCGGCGAACGCGTTGGGCTTGAGGGCGACATCTAATACTCCACGGGGACCGGGTCCAGGCTGCGCCAAATATACCAAGTGGCCACCGAGCGATAAGGCGCCCAGGCCTCGCCGACTTCGCGGGCCTCGGCGCGCGACACCGGCTCGCCACTGAAGTAATTCTGGCTGATGCCTTTGATCAGCCCAAGGTCGTCCAGCGGCATGACGTTAGGGCGCATCAAGTGAAAGATCAGGAACATCTCTGCCGTCCAGCGACCGATGCCGCGGATGGCCACCAGCTCATCAATGATGGCGTCATCATCCATGTTCTGCCAGGCGCTCTCTTGCACGCGGCCGTCGGCAAAGTGCCGCGCCAAGTCCAGCAGATACTCGCACTTGCGCGCCGACAGACCGGCCTCGCGCAGCGTTGGCAGGTCCAGTTGACCGACTGTTGCGGGCATCAGGTGGGTTGTCGCCCCCCCGGCGGTCTTCGCGAATCGGTCCCACACCGACTGCGCTGCCTTGACGGAGATTTGCTGGCCCACGATGGACCGGGCCAGGGTGGTGAAGGCGTCACCGCGGCTGCGCAGACGCGCTTCGCCGAAGCGGGGGATGAGCTTCTTCATCTTGCGGTCGCGCTTGGCCAGATGGCGGCACGCTTCGTCCCAGAAGACCGGGGTAATTTCGGCGCCCGACACGGCCGCCGCTGCCGTTCCGACGCCGTCACACGGGGGTGGGCTCATGCTCAAGCCTTGACCCAGGTGGTGCCCTGCGGCGAATCTTTCAGTTCGATGCCCGATTCTGACAACTCGCGGCGGATGCGGTCGGCCAGCACGAAGTCGCGCGCAGCCTTTGCCGCCGCACGCGCGGCGATGCGCTCGGCGATGGCCCCCTCACTCAGCCCGCTGTCGCCCTGCAGATAGGCGCTGGGCGACAACTGCAGCAGGCCCAGCGTGCCGCCCAAGACCCGCAGCAGGCCGGCATCGGCTCGCTGGCCGCGGTTGATGTCGCCTGCCAGCTCGAACAGCACGGCCACGGCCCCGGGCGTGTTGAAGTCGTCGTCCATGGCCGCCTTGAACGCCGCGGCCCGGGGCTCTGCCCAGTCGATCACGGTGAGGACGGACACGTCCCCCGCCGCGCCCAGGGCGGTGTACAGGCGCTTGAGTGAGCTGCGCGTTTCCTCGAGCACCGTGTCGCTGAAATTGAAGGGGCTGCGGTAGTGCGTGCGCAGCATGAAGAAGCGTACCGTCTCGCCGTCGAAGCGCTTCAACACGTCCTGGATGGTGTAGAAGTTGTCCAGTGATTTCGACATCTTCGTGTCGTCGACATTGAGAAAGCCGTTGTGCATCCACGTGCGCACGAACCCGGCGCCACCGACGCCTTGACCGCCTTCACTCTGCGCGATCTCGTTCTCGTGGTGCGGGAACTGCAGGTCCATGCCGCCGCCGTGGATGTCGAAGGGTTCACCCAGCAGTGAACAGCTCATGGCAGAGCATTCAATGGCCCAACCGGGTCGCCCCAGGCCATGCCGGCTCGGCCACTTGGCGTCGTCAGGCTCGCTTTCCTTGGACGACTTCCAGAGCACGAAGTCAAGCGGGTCCTCCTTGTCGGCCACCACCGACACCCGCTCGCCCGATCGCAGCTCGTCGATGGACTTGCCCGACAGCTTGCCGTAGCCAGCGAAGCGCCGCACAGAGAAGTTCACGTCGCCGCCCTCGGCCTGGTAGGCCAACCCATTTGCTTGAAGCTTGTCGATCAGGCTCAGCATCTGCGGCACGTATTCGGTGGCGCGCGGCTCGTGCGTGGGCGTCAGCGATCCCAGCAGCGCGAAGTCGCGTTGCATCGCTGCGATCATCTCGTCGGTCAGTTCCCGAATACCCATTCCGCGCTCGACTGCTCGGCGGATGATCTTGTCGTCGATGTCGGTGATGTTGCGCACATAAGTGACGCGAAATCCGCTGGCCAGCAACCATCGGTACACGACGTCGAACGCCAGCACCATCCGCGCGTGGCCCAGGTGGCACAGGTCGTACACAGTGATGCCGCACACGTACATGCGGACATGGCCCGGCTCGATCGGCTGAAAGGCCTCCATGTGGCCAGACAAAGTGTTGTGGATGCGAAGCGACATGGGGAGACAAAATGCCGGACGGGTGGTGTGGCGCGCGCAATGCGCCTTCGTGGTCCCTCACCCGCTACGAGAAAACAGGGCATCGGTAGAATCGAATTTCAGTATAGCGTTGCACTTCAGGCACCCTCGTTTTGCCGAGTGCAGACCACGCGCCAACGCTCACTCAAACTCCTTTTTACGCAACGATGCCGCCCTGCCCTGCGTTTGCCCTGAGACCCTTGCTGGCGGTGATCGCCGGGTGCGTGATGAGCCACGCATCGGTTGCCGACACGCCGGAGGAAGTGCGGGCGCTGCTCGCCCGTGGCGACCTGCCGTCGGCGCTGGTCAAGGCCCAGGCAGGTGTTGCAGCCAGGCCGGGCGATGCGCAGTCTCGTTTCGTGCTGGGCGTGGTGCTGATGGACCTGGGTCGCGATGCGCAGGCCCTGGCCGTCTTCAACGAGCTCAGCCAAGCCTACCCCGAGCTGCCCGATCCCATGAACAACATCGCGCTGCTGCAGGCCCGTGCGGGGCAGCTCGAACTCGCGCGGCAGTCGCTGGAAGCCGCCCTGCGTAACGACCCGGCGCACCGGGCTGCGCGCGTCAATCTGGGACAGGTGCACCTGATGCTGGCCGCGCAGGCCTGGTCGCAGGCCTCGGCGGCCATGCCCGGCGATAACGCGCTGCTGCAGAAGCTGCAGGGCGTGCGTGCGCTGTTGGCGCCTTCGGGTCGATAGACTCATGGTCTGCGTCCGCAGGACGCATATCAATGCAACCAACGAACCCGAGGATTCGACTTGAAGCATCCCTGCATCCGACTCATTGCCGCCGGGCTGATCGCCCTGGCCGCGACACACGCCGCGCTGGCGCAGAAGGTCAAGCTTGACACCAGCGAGGGCACCATCGTGCTCGAACTCGACCGGGAAAAGGCGCCCAAGACCGTCGACAACTTCCTGGCCTATGTGCGTGCGGGGCATTACGAGAACGTGATCTTTCACCGGGTGATCGAGAACTTCATGATCCAGACCGGCGGCTACAAGCCCGACCTGTCGGAAAAGCCCACCAGGCCGCCCATAGCGCTGGAAAGTCGCAACGGCCTGAGCAACGTGCGCGGCACGGTCGCGATGGCGCGCACCAACGCGCCCAATTCGGCGACAGCGCAGTTCTTCATCAATGTCGCGGACAACGTCTTCCTGGACCAGGCCAATGCCCGCGACGGCGAAGGCTATGCCGTGTTCGGCCAGATCGTCCAGGGCCTGGAGGTCGTCGACAAGATTCGCGCCACGCCGACCCAGGCGTCAGGAATGCATCAGAACCTGCCGGTCAAGCCGGTGATCATCAAAAAAGCCACTGTGGAGAAATGACATGACCAAGACCGTGCAGATGCAGACCAGCGCAGGCGCGTTGACGATCGAGCTCGACGACGAGAAGGCCCCCCTCAGCGCCGCCAACTTCCTGGACTATGTGAACAAGGGCCACTACGACGGCACGGTGTTCCACCGCGTCATCAAAGGCTTCATGGTGCAAGGCGGCGGCTTCGAGCCCGGCATGAAGCAAAAGGACGTCAACTCAGGCATCAGGAACGAAGCCAACAATGGCTTGAAGAACAAGCATTACACGCTGGCCATGGCGCGCACCAACGATCCCCATTCGGCCACTGCGCAGTTCTTCATCAACACCACCGACAACGGTTTCCTGGACTTCAAGGCCGAGAACGCTGCGGGCTGGGGCTACGCGGTGTTCGGCCGCGTGACCGCGGGCATGGACACGGTCGACGCGATGGAGCGCGCGCGCACCGGACGCAAGGGCGGTCACGACGACGTCCCGCTCGAGGACATGCTCATCCTGAGCGCCGTCGAGGTGAAGTGATGCCTGGCGCAGCGGCCGCGGTGCTGCCGCTGCCGACGTTTTTCGAGGTGGGCACACCGTCGCACTGGCGTGCCATCGATTTCATCTCGGACATGCACCTGTGCGAATCCATGCCCCGCACCTTCGACGTCTGGGCCGCGCACATGGCCTGCACTTCTGCCGACGCAGTGTTCATCCTGGGCGACTTGTTCGAGGTCTGGGTGGGCGACGACTCGCGCAGCCGGCCTTTCGAGCGCCGTTGCGTGGAGGTGATGGCCCATGCGGCCACGCGCCTGCAGCTGGCCGTGATGGTCGGCAACCGCGACTTCCTGCTCGGCGCGGCCATGCTGCGCGATTGCGGCGCGATGGGCCTGCCCGACCCGACGGTGCTTACCGCCTGGGGCCAGCGCATGTTGTTGAGCCATGGCGATGCGTTGTGCACTGCCGACCTGCCGTACCAGGCCTTTCGCCTCGAAGTGCGCTCAACCGGCTGGCAGCAAGCCTTCTTGGCCCGACCGCTCGAGGAACGTGTGCAGGCTGCCGCCCAGATGCGCCGAGCCAGCCAGGCACGCCAACGCTTCGATGGCGACCTGGACGCCGATGTCGATGCCGGACATGCCGTGCAATGGATGCACGCCGCGGGCACCGCAGAGCTGGTGCACGGCCACACCCACCGCCCGGGCAGCAACGCCATGGCACCCGGGTTCAAGCGCCACGTGCTGAGCGACTGGGACCTGGACCACGCAGACCGCGCCGAGGTGCTGCGCCTGGGTCGTAATGGCTTTGAACGCCTGGCACCCAGCCGGTCCGCCATGGCGCCCCGCACGCCGCGCCCGTGATCCTCGGTTGGTGGCAAAAGCTGCAAACGCGGCGGCAGGACGCCGCAGTCGTGCGCCGCGCCATTCCGGACGACTTGTGGAAACGCACCCTGGGGCGGCACGCTTTCTTGCGGCGGATCGACCCTGTCGACGCCGCCGAGCTGCGCCGCATGACCAGCTTGTTCCTAGACCGCAAGGAATTCGCGGCCAGCGGGGGCCTGCAACTTCGCGACGCCATGGTCGTGGCCATCGCGGCACAGGCGGTGCTGCCTGTGATGCGCCTGGGCTTGGACCGCTACAACGGATTCGTCGGCATCGTGGTGCATCCCGGGCAGGTGGTCGCGCGCCGCGAACAGACTGACGAGGATGGTCTGGTCCACGAATACGACGAGGTGCTGGCTGGCGAAGCCATGGAAGGTGGACCGGTCATGCTTTCGTGGCAGGACGTGGGCGCTGCCGGGCGCAGCGCCGCGCAGTCGTACAACGTGGTGATTCACGAGTTCGCGCATGTGCTGGACATGGCCGACGGGATTGCGGACGGTGTGCCGGTGCTGCCCCCCGAGCTGCCGCGCAATGAATGGCAGGGCATGCTGCATGCCGAATTAGCAACGCTGCAGGCCCGCGTTGAGGCCGGCGCCGACACCGCGCTGGATTCGTACGGTGCGCAAGGCGTGGAGGAATTCTTTGCTGTCGCCAGCGAAGCCTTCTTCGTGAACCCGCAGGCCATGCAGGCCGAACACCCGCACCTGTACGACCTGTACAAGCGCTTCTACAAGCAGGACCCGGCGCGGGACACGCCCGCGCCGCGCCGCGCCATCTAGATTCGCCTAGACCGCTGCGGCCTCGGCGCGCGGCTTGTCGCTGCGCTTGGGCGGCTGGATGTCCAACTGGACCTCGCCCGCCGCATCGACATCCACCGTCAATCGTCCACCGTCGACCAAGCGGCCGAACAGCAACTCATCGGCCAGCGCGCGTCGTATCGTGTCCTGGATCAGGCGCTGCATTGGCCGCGCGCCCATCAGCGGGTCGAAGCCCTTGGCAGCGAGGTGCTTGCGCAGCGCGTCGGTGAAGGTGACCTCGACCTTCTTCTCGGCCAGCTGACCTTCCAGCTGCAACAGGAACTTGTCAACCACGCGCAGGATGATGTCCACGTCCAGTGCACGGAAGCTGACGATGGCGTCCAGCCGGTTGCGGAACTCGGGCGTGAAAAGGCGCTTAATGTCGGCCATCTCGTCGCCCTGCTGGCGTGAGTTGGTGAAGCCGATGGTCGACTTGTTCATCGCCTCGGCACCCGCATTGGTGGTCATGACGATGATGACGCTGCGGAAGTCGGCCTTGCGGCCGTTGTTGTCGGTCAGCGTGCCGTGGTCCATCACCTGCAGCAGCACGTTGAACACGTCCGGGTGCGCCTTCTCGATCTCGTCGAGCAGCAGCACCGAATGCGGCTTCTTGGTGATGGCCTCGGTGAGCAGCCCGCCTTGGTCGAATCCGACGTAGCCCGGCGGCGCGCCGATCAGCCGGCTCACGGCGTGGCGCTCCATGTACTCGCTCATGTCGAAGCGGATGAGTTCGATGCCCAGCACGTACGCCAACTGCTTGGCCACCTCCGTCTTGCCCACGCCGGTGGGGCCGCTGAACAGGAACGAGCCGATCGGCTTGTCGGGCTTGCCCAGTCCGGAACGCGCCATCTTGATGGCCGCGGCCAAAGCGTCGATGGCCGGCTCCTGGCCGAACACCACACTCTTCAGGTCGCGGTCCAGTGTCTTGAGCTTGCCCCGGTCGTCGTTGGACACCGACGCGGGCGGAATGCGCGCGATCTTGGCCACGATCTCCTCGACCTCGGCGCGTGTGATGGTCTTCTTGCGCTTGCCGACCGGCAGGATGCGCTGTGCCGCGCCCGCCTCGTCGATCACGTCGATAGCCTTGTCGGGCAGATGCCGGTCGTTGATGTATTTGGCCGACAACTCGGCCGCGGCTTGCAGCGCGCCGACAGCGTACTTGACGCTGTGGTGCTCTTCGAAGCGCGACTTCAGACCCTTCAGGATTTCGATGGTCTGCTCGACAGACGGCTCGACCACGTCGACCTTCTGGAAGCGCCGTGACAGCGCCGCGTCCTTCTCGAAGATGCCGCGATACTCAGTGAAGGTGGTGGCGCCGATGCACTTCATAGCGCCGCTGGACAGCGCGGGTTTCAGCAGATTGCTGGCGTCGAGCGTGCCGCCACTGGCCGCGCCGGCGCCGATCAAGGTGTGGATCTCGTCGATGAACAGGATGGCGTTGGGTTGGTCCTTCAACTGTTTGAGCACGCCCTTCAGGCGCTGCTCGAAGTCGCCCCGGTACTTGGTACCGGCAAGCAGCGAGCCCATGTCCAGCGAATAGACGGTGGCGTCGGCCAGCACCTCGGGCACGTCCTTCTCGGTAATGCGCCAGGCCAAGCCTTCGGCTATGGCCGTCTTGCCGACACCGGCCTCGCCCACCAGCAGCGGGTTGTTCTTGCGCCGGCGGCACAGGATCTGGATCACGCGTTCGACTTCGTGTTCGCGGCCGATCAGCGGGTCGATCTTGCCGTCGCGGGCCAGTTGGTTCAGGTTCTGCGTGAACTGGTCCAGCGGCGAGCCCTTGCTGTCTGCCGGCTCTTCCTTTTCGGACTCGGTGTTGCCACTGCCTTCGCTGCCCTTGGCGGGCTCGGGCGGGTCGGACTTCTTGATGCCATGGGCGATGAAGTTCACCACGTCCAGGCGCGTCACACCCTGCTGGTGTAGGTAGTACACGGCGTGCGAATCCTTTTCGCCGAAGATGGCCACCAGCACGTTGGCGCCGGTGACTTCCTTCTTGCCGCTGCCCGTGCTCTGCACATGCATGATGGCGCGCTGGATGACGCGCTGGAACCCCAGCGTGGGCTGCGTGTCCACCTCTTCGGAGCCGCCCACCGTGGGCGTGTTCTCCTTGATGAAAGTGGCCAGGCTCTTGCGCAGGTCGTCGATGTTGGCCGCGCACGCGCGCAACACCTCGGCAGCCGACGGGTTGTCCAGCAGCGCCATCAGCAGGTGCTCGACGGTGATGAACTCGTGGCGCTGCTGGCGCGCCTCGACAAACGCCATGTGCAGGCTGACTTCTAGCTCTTGGGCAATCATGCGGCCTCCATAATGCATTGCAGCGGATGCCCGTCGCGGCGAGCCGCGGTGAGCACCAGTTCGACTTTCGTCGCGGCGACGTCTTTCGGGTAGACGCCGCACACGCCGCGTCCCTCGTGGTGAATCTTTAGCATGATGTGCGTGGCGGTGTCCAGATCACGCTGGAAATAGTGCTGAAGAACCATCACCACAAACTCCATCGGCGTGTAATCGTCGTTGAGCAGCACAACTTGGTACATCGAAGGCGGCTTGGTACGCACTGCCTTGCGCTCCGCCACCACCGTACCTTGACCGTTATCGCGACGTGGAACTGGCGGGGGTGCAGGCGGCGCCGTTGGTTCTGGCGGGATGTCGTCAGGCATGCTTCATTCTATCGACTAGCTTACAAATCAATGGCGAGCGATCGCAATCCCGTCCGTCCTGGAGATGTTGATGCGCCGACGACGGATTCAAGCCTGCGATGGCGGTCGATTATCGAGCCACTCCCGTCAGCGCTTTTATGAACGGTCTCGTCAGCGGTCTCGCGAGCGCTTCTGAAAAGCGGTCTGATCAGCGCTTTCGTCAGTGCGCACTTTTGTAAACACTATGTCCAAGCTAAAGCGCCCCCCGTTAGGTCGCACCCTTGACACTGCCCAAGCGCCGCGTCGACAATTGACTTGCCTGTAGCAGTGGAGAGTCAACATGAGCAGCGGAATCGTGAAGTGGTTCAATGACGCCAAGGGTTTTGGCTTCATTCAGCCCGACGGCGGTGGCACAGACGTTTTTGCGCACTTCTCCGCGATCCAGATGGAGGGATTTCGCACTCTGCGGCAGGAAAGTCGGGTCACTTACGACCTGGTTCAAGGCCCCAAGGGCGATCTGGCGCAGAACATCCGTCCGGTGACCGCTGACGCTGACGCTGACGCTGACGCTGACGCTGACTGTCTGGCGCCGGCCACGGCTGCAGCGGACTGACAGTTCGGACAGCCCAGGTGTCGGGCTGGCGATGCAAGTGCCAAGGGCCCTGCACACGGTGCCGCCCGCGACCGGCTAGGATCAAGTCATGAACATTCTTGTTCGTGCTCTGATCATCTGGCTTCTGGCCTTGGCTGTGCCGTTCCAGGGGGCCACGGCCGCGACGACGGCGTTGTGCAGCCCCGGCAGGCACACCCCGGCCGTGACAACTGATGCAGCGTCGGCAAGCAATGCCATGCATTCAATCGTGGCGCAGGCAGAGGCACCATTTCGGTACCTGCCGTGGTCTCCTTTGCCATAAACGGCCCTGAGCGACCTCCTCCGCCTCCTCCTGGCCTGATTGGCGGCGCCTGGCCTGCTCACGGCAAACTGTGCCCGCCCGCATTCCTGCTTTCGCTCGCCGGCGCACAGCGGCGCGGGGCACTCGCAATTCGATCCGAGGACACCATGGTCTCTTCCGCTTCACGTTCAACAGCACGCGGCTGGAGGCTTCTGACCTGCCTGGTTGCCGCAGCGACGTTTCCGCTGGCCGCGCAGGCGGAGTCGGCAACGCGCTCCCCCAAGCCTGACCCGCTCGACCCCAAGGCCGCGGTGCCGGCGCTGACGTATGCGTCGTCTCTGAAGCTCGACCAGCGCGTGGCGTCCGAAGGCCCCACGTCCTGGCGCGAGGCGAACGACACCGTCACGCGCATCGGCGGCTGGCGCGTGTATGCCCGCGAGGCAAGCCAGCCGGCACCCGAGTCGAAGCCGACTCCAGCCGCCGCAGCGCCCCAGCCGCTCGCGCCGGCCGCGCCCGCCGTGTTGCCCGCACCCGCCGCGACACCGCACGCGCATGGCGGCCACCCAAAGCCATGAAGGCCCGGGTCATGACCGCCTCCACCCCATCACCCAGCTCACGAGAGCGCCCCGCCCTTCCCCTGCGCCGCCCGCGCCACCATTTGATTGCCCTGCTCGTCAGTGCCGTGGTGATGGGGGGCTGCGCCTCCTTCAGCCCCGACGGGGGCTTTGCACCGGTCGAGCAGACTGCCCGGGACCGACTCAACAAGGAAGTGAAATGGGCTCGCTCTGACGCCGACCGCGACGCCATCGACCAACGCGTCAGCGCACTCCTGTCCAAGCCGCTGACGGTGGAAGACGCCGTGCAGGTGGCGCTGCTCAACAACCGGGGTTTGCAGGCCAGCTTCCAGGAGCTTGGCATCACCGAGGCAGAGGTCGTGCAGGCCGGGCGCCTGTCCAACCCCGGCTTCAGCTTCGGGCGTTCGAGCAAGGGTGACGAACGCGAGATCGAACGCGGCCTGCACTTCAACTTGGCCCGCCTGCTGGCCATGCCGCTGATCGGCCCGATGGAAGCGCGCCGCTTCGCGCAGATCCAGGGAATGGTGGCGACGAACGTGCTGTCGCTGGCTGCCGAGACGCGCAAGGCCTACTACAACGCATTGGCCGGCGAGCAGACCGTGCGCTACATGCGGCAGGTCAAGCAAGCGGCCGATGCCAGCAACGAACTGGCGCGGCGCATGGAGCAGGTGGGCAACTTCAACAAGCTGCAGCGCGCCCGGGAACAGGTGTTCTTCGCCGACGCCTCGCTGAACCTGGCGCGCGCCGAACAGGCCCAGCGCGCCACGCGCGAACGCCTGACGCGCTTGCTGGGGGCCTGGGGTGCGCAAACCCAGTTCGTGCTGCCCGACCGCCTGCCCGACCTGCCCCAGGCCGCGCTGGACTTGCCCGACATCGAACGCGTGGCGATGTCGCAGCGGCTCGACGTGCAGGGCGCGCGGCTGGCCGCCGAGCAGACCGCGCGCAACCTGGGCCTGACGAAGACGACCCGCTTCGTCAATGTTCTGGAACTGGGCGTGATGCGCAACAGCTCCAACGAAGCACCAACCCAGCGCGGCTGGGAGATCGGGTTCGAGCTGCCGCTGTTCGACTGGGGCGGCGCGCGGGTGGCACGCGCCGAGGCGGTGTACATGCAGACCGTGCACCGCGCGGCAGAAACGGCCATCAACGCCCGCTCGGAAGTGCGCGAGGCCTACACCGCCTACCGCTCGGCGTACGACATCGCCCGCTACCAGCGCGACGAGGTCATACCGCTGAACCAGCGCATCGCCGAGGAGAACGTGCTGCGCTACAACGGCATGTTGATCGGCGTGTTCGAACTGCTCGCCGACGCACGGTCGCAGATCGCCAGCGTCAACGGCGCAATCCAGGCGCTGCGCGACTTCTGGATCGCTCAGGCCGACCTCGACATGGCGCTCATCGGCAAGCCCAGCCTCAGCGCCGCAGCTGGCCCCGCCGTCAAGGCCGAAGCCGCCGGCCCCGGACATTGAACCATCGAACATGAAGGACTCCCCCATGCTTTCCCGACGCAAGATGCTGGGCGCCAGTGCGACGATGGGCGCCATCACCGCGGCCGTGGCGGCCGCCTCCGTCAGCAAGGTGGCGATGGCCGCCCTGCCCGAACCGGTGCTGCAAACCAAGCCCGACACGATGCCGCCGCTGGTGCCCAGCACCGGCCGCCCCTACAACCCCGTGGTCACGCTCAACGGCTGGACGCTGCCGTGGCGCATGAACCAGGGGGTAAAGGAATTTCACCTCGTGGCCGAGCCCGTGGTGCGCGAAATGACGCCCGGCTTCAAGGCCCACCTGTGGGGCTACAACGGCCAGAGCCCGGGCCCGACGATCGAGGTGGTGGAAGGCGACCGCGTGCGCATCTTCGTCACCAACAAGCTCGGCGAACTCACCAGCATCCACTGGCACGGCCAGCGCTTGCCCAATGGCATGGACGGGGTGACGGGGTTGAACCAGCCCGGCATTCCGCCCGGCAAGACCTACGTCTACGAGTTCGTGGCGCGACGCCCGGGCACCTTCATGTACCACCCGCATGCCGACGAGATGGTGCAGATGGCGATGGGCATGATGGGCTTCTGGATCACGCATCCGAAGAACAAACATCCGCTGATCGACGAGGTGGATCGCGACTTCGTGTTCCTGCTCAACGCCTACGACATCGACCCCGGCAGCTACACGCCCAAGATCATGACGATGCTGGACTTCAACCTCTGGAGCTGGAACAGCCGCATCTTCCCCGGCATCGACCCTCTGGTCGTGCGCCACATGGACAAGGTGCGCCTGCGCATCGGCAACCTGACCATGACCAACCACCCCATCCACCTGCACGGGCACGAATTCCTCATCACCGGCACCGACGGCGGCCCCACGCCCAAGACCGCCCGCCAGTACGAAATCACGGCCGACATTGCGGTCGGGCAGATGCGGCAGCTGGACTTCCTGGCCGACGAGGAAGGCGACTGGGCGTTTCACTGCCACAAGAGCCACCACACCATGAACGCCATGGGCCACGGCGTGCCGACCATGATTGGCGTGGACCACAGCGGGGTGGCACGGCAGATCACGCAGCTGATCCCGGACTACATGGTGATGGGCGAGCGCGGCATGAAGGACATGACCGAGATGGAAATGCCCCTGCCCGACAACACGGCGGCGATGATGGCCGGCCAGGGCCCTTTCGGTGCCGTGGGCATGGGCGGCATGTTCAGCATGATCAAGGTGCGCAAGGAGCAAAAGCGCGGCGATTACAGCGACCCGGGCTGGTACAAGCACCCGCCCGGAACCGTGGCCTACGAGTTCACGGGCAGCCTGCCAAATCCGGCCCGCTTCCAGGCCGAGGGCACGGGTTCGATGCCGCCCCTGGCGCGTCCGAAGCAAGATGTAGAAGTGCAGGTGCGCAAACCCGGTGGCGGGCATGCGGGCCATCACTGACCCGCCCCATACAAAAGGAGAAGCCATGAACATGAAGACATCGACGCTGGTCGGCCCTACGCGCCGCGACGTGGTGGTTCGACTGATCGCACCTGCGGCGGCGCTCGTTGCCGTCTGGGCGCTGCCGGTTTCGCCCGCGCGGGCGCACAGCGAAAAGGCCCATGCCAAAACCGGGCTCCCGCGCAAGGAGCAGCTGGACTGGGGCATTGCCGGCGATGCCAGGAACGCCAGGCGCAGCATCGAAGTCGGCATGGCCGACAACATGCGCTTCACGCCTGAGCGCATCGAGGTGCGGCTGGGCGACACGGTCAGGTTCAAGGTCCGCAACAGGGGCAAGGTGATGCACGAGTTCGTCATCGGCACCCAGGCCGAGAACGCCAGGCACGCCGACCTGATGGTGAAGTTCCCGAACATGGAACACGACGCGCCGTACATGGCGCATGTCCCGCCCGGCAAGACTGGCGAGATCGTCTGGACCTTCAACCGAGGCGGCGAATTCGAGTTCGCCTGCCTGATCGCCGGCCATTACCAGGGTGGCATGGTCGGCACGATCAAGGTCGCACCAGGGGGCAAGGCATGAACGACATGAAGAGGCGACGCACACTGGGTTGGCTGATCGGCACCGACGGCACGCGCCAGGCTGAAAGTACCGTTGAAGCTCGGCTCGTGCCACACGGCATGGGTCGGCCGCTATGCGATCGAAGGACATGTGCCCGCGGCCGACATCCGCCGGCTGTTGAACGAACGCCCCGACGCGATCGGGCTGGCCGTTCCGGGCATGCCCTACGGCTCCCCGGGTATGGACGGTCGTGCCTACGACAACCGGCAGGACCCCTACGACGTGCTGCTCGTTGCCCACGATGGCAGCACCCGGGCCTTCAACAGCTACTTCAAGCCAAAGCCACGCTCATGAACCCACCTTCGCCCCACCCCCATGCACCACAAGATCATCCGGGCCTGCATCGCAACGGCCGCCATTACGCTCGGTGGCGGGGCGATTGCCTCCAGCCACATCGTTGACATCGCCTGGTCGCCCGACGGCCGCTTCGTGCACATGGCGCCGATCGCGGCCGGCAAGTTCGTCGAGCTTTGCGGCAAGCTGGCGATCGGCAAAAACGTGCGGTGGAGCTTCGCGGCCACGGCGCCAGTCGACTTCAACATCCACTACCACGCGGGCAAGGAGACGGTGTTTCCGGCCAAGCAGGCGCAGGTCAGAAATGGCCGCGAGACCCTGAACGTCACCGTGGCGCAGGATTACTGCTGGATGTGGACGAACAAGACCAGCGCGCCGGTGAGCCTCACGGTCGACCTGGCGCGCTGAGCGTGGTCCGCTGCGGTAGCCGTCGCGATTGCTTCTCGTGCGTCCGCACCAAGCCTACTCCCACTCGATCGTCGCCGGCGGTTTGCTGCTGATGTCGTAGGTGACGCGGTTGATGCCGCGCACTTCGTTGATGATGCGGCTGGACACCTTCTTCAGCAGCGCATAGGGCAGCTCGGCCCAGTCGGCGGTCATGAAGTCGCTGGTCTGCACGGCGCGCAGCGCCACCACGTAGTCGTAAGTGCGGCCGTCGCCCATCACGCCCACGCTCTTGACGGGCAGGAACACCGCGAAGGCCTGGCTGGTCAGGTCGTACCAGGTCTTGCCGGTGGCCTCGTCGGTGCAGGCGCGCAGCTCTTCGATGAAGATGGCGTCGGCGTGGCGCAGCAGGTCGGCGTATTCCTTCTTCACCTCGCCCAGGATGCGCACGCCCAGGCCGGGGCCAGGAAAGGGGTGGCGGTAGACCATCGCAGGGGGCAGGCCCAGCGCCACGCCGAGTTCGCGCACCTCGTCCTTGAACAGGTCGCGCAAAGGCTCCAAGAGCTTTAAGCCCAACTCGGCAGGCAGGCCGCCCACGTTGTGGTGGCTCTTGATCGTGACCGCCTTCTTCTTGCCTGATGCGGTCTTGGCGCCGCCCGACTCGATCACGTCGGGGTAGATGGTGCCCTGCGCCAGCCACTGCGCGCCGCGCGCCCCGGCATGCGTCAACCGCGCGGCCTCCTGCTTGAACACGGTGACGAATTCGCTGCCGATGATCTTGCGCTTGGCCTCGGGGTCGGTGACGCCGGCCAGCTTGCTCAGGAAAAGATCGCTGGCGTCGACACGGATGACCTTGGCGTGCGTCAGTGTCGAGTTCGGGCCGACGAACATGTCCATCACGCTATCGCCTTCGTTCAGGCGCAGCAGGCCGTGGTCGACGAACACGCAGGTCAGCTGGTCGCCGATGGCACGCTGGATCAGCGCCGCGGCCACGCTGGAATCCACGCCGCCGCTCAGGCCCAGGATGACCTCCTCGTCGCCCACCTGCTCGCGAATGCGTGCCACGGCCTCGGCGATGTGGTCGCGCATCACCCAGTCGGGCCGCGCGCCGGCTATGCCCAGCACGAAGCGCTCGAGCAGCGCCCTGCCCTGCACGGTGTGCGTGACCTCAGGGTGAAACTGCACGCCGTAGTAGCCGCGGCTTTCGTCGGCCATGCCGGCGATGGGGCAGCTGGGCGTGCTGGCCATCAACTTGAAACCCGGGGGCAGCGCGGTGATCTTGTCGCCGTGGCTCATCCACACCTTCAGCATGCCCTGGCCTTGCGGGGTGGCGAAGTCTTCGATGCCGTCGAGCAACCGGGTGTGGCCGTGGGCCCGCACCTCGGCATAGCCGAACTCGCGGTGGTTGCTGGCCTCGACCTGCCCGCCCTGCTGCACGGCCATGGTGAACATGCCGTAGCAGATGCCCAGCACGGGCACGCCCAGCTCCCACACGGCCTGCGGCGCGCGCAGGTCATGCTCTTCGTAGGTGCTGGCGTGGCTGCCCGACAGGATGACGGCCTTGGGCGCGAACTGACGAATGAAGTCGTCAGTGACGTCGTTGGGATGGATCTCGCAGTACACGTGCGCCTCGCGCACGCGGCGGGCAATCAACTGCGTGACTTGCGAGCCGAAGTCGAGGATCAGGATCTTGTCGTGCATGCGGGTCGTCTCGAGGTCGGGTTGGGCATCACTGGGCATCAGGGCGCGTCATGGGGCGGCTGTCGCCGCAACAGGCGCAACCGGGTGGCGATGAAAGTGGCGGATGGCCGCCAGCGTTGCCAGGCCCTGCAGCGCAGCGCAGAAGAAGAACGGCAGGCCGATCCAAACGTCGCCCTGCGGCCTGTGCGACACCACGCCCAGCAGCAAGGCGCCGATGACCGGAGCGGCCACGCCCATCAGGCCGTTCAGCGACGCGATCGAGCCCATCGTGCGGCCCTGCTCTTCGTTGCCCGCGGCGTTGGACATCAGGCTCTGCAGTGCCACCACGGTGGCGAAGCCGAAGAGGTTGCAGCCGATGATGACGATCATCATCCAGCCCTCGGTCGCCAAGCCCCAGGCGGCGTAGCAAAAAGTGGTCGAGACCAGGCCCCACACGGCCAGGCGCTGGGCCGAGAAGCGTTGCAGCATCGGCTTGAGCAGCCCACCCTGCACGACGGCCGCCATCACCCCGACGGCAAACAGCGACCAGCCGTTTTCCTTCGGGCCCCAGCCGAACTTGAAGGTGGTGTACAGCACCCAGCTCATGTGCATGGTGAACTGCGCCAGGCCGGCCAGCGCCAGCACCCAGACAAGCGGCCCCACGCCGCTCAGCTGCGACAGGGCCTTGAACCCCGCTACCGGGTTGGCCCGCCGCCAGTCGAAAGGCTGACGGCGCTCTGCGTTCAGCGACTCGGGCAGGACAAAGGCGCCGTACAGCGTGTTCAGCAACGCCAGCGTACCCGCCACGTAGAACGGCAGGTGCAGGTCGATGCTGCCCAGCACGCCCCCCAGCACCGGGCCCAGCGTGTAGCCGACGCCGAACATGGCCCCCAGCATGCCGAAGCGCTGGGCGCGCTGCGCGGGCAGTGTGATGTCGGCCACGTAGGCCTGGGCGACGGCGATGTTGGCCTGCATCGCACCCGCCACCAGCCGCGCTGCCACCATCAGCCACAGGGTGGTGGCCAGGGATATCGCGAAGAAGCTGAGTGACAGACCCAGGAAGCCCACCAACAGGATCGGCCGGCGGCCGTAGCGGTCGGACAGCCCGCCCAGCACCGGCGCCGACAGGAAGCTGGCCAAACCGAACGCAAAGGTCACCGCGCCGTACCAGAAAGCCTGGTCGGCCTGGGTGCCCGTAAAGGTTCCGATGAAGGCCGGCAGCACCGGAATGATCAGCCCCACCGAGACCATGTCGATGAGCACCGCGATCAGGATGAAGGGCATGCCTGCCCGGCGTGCACCCGGCGCCGGGTGTGATGCGTCGTGTGGTGAGTCGTCTGATGCGTCGTGCGAACTCATTCCAGGCGGTAGTTCGGTGCTTCCTTGGTGATCTGCACGTCGTGGACGTGGCTCTCGCGGATGCCGGCGGTCGTGATTTCGACGAACTCGGCGCGCTCGTGCATGTCGGCGATGCTGACGCAGCCGCAGTAGTGCATGGACGCGCGCAGGCCGCCGGCCATCTGAAAGACGATGCCGACCACCGAGCCCTTGTACGGCACCTGGCCTTCGATGCCCTCGGGCACCAGTTTGGCCGAGCCTGCGCCGGTGCCGCCTTCCTGAAAATAACGGTCGGCCGAGCCTTGCTGCATCGCACCCATCGAGCCCATGCCACGGTAGCTCTTGTAGGTGCGGCCCTGGTAGAGGATGGTCTCGCCCGGCGCTTCGTCGGTGCCGGCGAACGCCCCGCCCATCATCACGCTGTCGGCGCCGGCGGCAATGGCCTTGGCCATGTCGCCGGAATAGCGCACGCCCCCGTCGGCGATGAGCGGCACGCCGCTGCCCTTCAGCGCCTGCGCCACTTGCTCGACCGCGTAGATCTGTGGCACGCCCACGCCCGTGACGATCCGCGTGGTGCAGATGCTGCCCGGCCCGATGCCCACCTTGACGGCGTCCGCCCCCGCCTCCACCAGCGCCAGCGCGGCACTGGCCGTGGCGATGTTGCCGCCGATCACGTCGACATCCGGATAGTGCCGCTTGACCCAGCGCACCCGCTCCAGCACGCCAGCGCTGTGGCCATGCGCGGTGTCGACCACCAGCGCGTCTACGCCGGCGCGCACCAGCAGTTCGACACGTTCCTCGGTGCCCTCGCCCACGCCCA
>ENA-OBIT01000212-OBIT01000212.1-metagenomes-genome-assembly--contig:-NODE-212-length-25129-cov-5.74994_pt1 | contig 25129 bp, 13 predicted proteins | sample MGYA00153386_OBIT01 | MGnify analysis MGYA00153386
CCAATCTCGCCCGCCAGCACCGCCCTTTGGAGCGCGGCCATTTCGTCGGCCCAGTAACGATCGGTCTCAAGGTGTGGCGAGAGGCTGCGCACGGTCGCATGGACCGCCTGGAGCTTGGGCGACGTCCTGACCGGCGCATGATAATCGACCCCCTGCGCTGCGGCGATCAGCTCGATCGCGATCACCCCCGCCGCATTGCGCGCGATGGTCACCGCCTTGCGCGCGGCGATCGGCGCCATCGAGACATGATCCTCCTGCCCCGCCGAGGTCGGGATCGAATCGACACTGGCGGGGAACGCGAGGCTCTTGTTCTCGCTGACCAAAGCGGCGGCGGTGACCTGCGGGATCATCAGCCCCGAATTCAACCCGCCGTCGTCAGTCAGGAAGGCCGGCAAATAGCTCATCGTCGGGTCGACCAGCACCGACGTCCGCCGTTCCGAAATCGAGCCGACTTCGCACAAGGCCATGGCGATGATGTCGGCGGCGAAGGCGACCGGCTGGGCATGGAAATTGCCGCCCGAAATAACCTCGTCCGTTTCTGCAAAGAGGATCGGGTTGTCGGTCACCGCATTGGCCTCGATCTGAAGCGTCCGGCCGGCGTTGATCAGTAAGTCGAGCGCGGCGCCCATCACCTGCGGCTGGCAGCGGAAGCTGTACGGGTCCTGCACCCGGTCGCAATCATGGTGGCTGGTGTTGATCTCGCTGCCCTCGAGCAGGGCGCGGAGCCGCGCCGCGACGGCGATCTGGCCGGGCTGGCCGCGCAATTGGTGGAGGCGATCGTCGAACGGGCAGATACTGCCCTTGAGCGCATCGACCGACATCGCCCCGGCATGGATCGCCGCGTCGAACACCCGGGTGCCGAGGAACAAGGCGTCGAGCGCGATGGCGGTCGAGGCTTGGGTGCCGTTGATCAGCGCCAGCCCTTCCTTCGGCGCAAGGACCAATGGCTCGCGGCCCATGCGGGTCAGCGCAGCGGCGGCGGGCATGACCTCGCCGACGAGGTCGATCCGCCCTTCGCCCATCAATGCCGCGACCATGTGCGCCAGCGGTGCGAGGTCGCCGGACGCGCCGACGCTGCCCTGGCTAGGGATCAGCGGCATTGCATCGGCATCGAGCAATGCCTGCAACGCCTCGATCACCGCGCGCCGCACGCCGCTGTGACCGCGGCCGAGCCCGATCAGCTTGAGGATGATCATTATCCGGACGGTGTTGCGGGGGAGCGGGTCGCCGAGCCCGCAGCTGTGGCTGAGGATCAAATTGCGCTGGAGATCGGCGAGCTGCACGGCAGGGATGCGGGTCTGGGCGAGCAGGCCGAACCCGGTGTTGATGCCATAGACGGTCTGGCCCGAGGCGACGATCCGGTCGACCGCCTGCGCCGCGCCGTCGATCGCGGTCAGTGCGGTATCGGACAGGCGCGCCGGAGCGCCGCTCCACAGGTCGCGCAACTGGTCGAGGGTGACGGTGCCGGGGGTGAGGATGATCATTGCGCCGCTGTATCCCATTTGCGGCTGACGAACATGCCCCTGGTGCGGCTGGTCAGGTGAAAATCGCGGCACAGGTCGCAGCGGTACGGGCGAAGCGGGAACTGGGCGTCGCGCGCCGCCGACGCGGCCTCACCAAGTGATCCGTAGCGCCGCTTTTTCGCGCAAATTCCGGTTCGCGTTCGCAGCCTGTGTGGTCCTTTTCCAGCGCCAATCTTCACGAACGTTCACAGTAGCCATGGCGGTTTTTCGCCATTCTTGTCGGAGGTTGGCGACTGCAACCGGCATTCGGGTCGAGCGATTCGGCCATGCCATGGGCGGCATCAAATAGGACAGGGTTTTCTTCGGGTCGCAGTTCAAGGATTTACGCTCGTGGGTGTGCGGGGGCGTTGAATGGTGCCGGACGGCGGCCACGCGGCAGACATTTTGCACACGAAGGCACGAAGGCAGGAAGGAAGCCGCGAAGGGGGCTGCTTCGTGGCTTCACGTCTTCTTCGTGCCTTCGTGCATTCGTGTGGAGAATCTTGTTTTAAGCAGGTGGGTCCGCGAATGGTCCCGATGTTCGCGGTGACGAGCGTGATTTTCGGTTCGGGGAGATTCGGAGCGAAAAGCGAGCGTCGACGAGGACACGCCGCAATTCGCCTCTGCTAACTCCGCCGGTTTTTAGGCAGCGTTTTCATAGGGTTGGCTGATCATGGGCGAATCCAGACCTCGTCTTTCGAGCCGCCACTATGGTGGATTGAAAGGCCTATGGCGCGCCCGACCCGGAACCGTGATTGCTTTCAATCAAACAAACAGGGTTAACAAATCGATCATGATGGGGTACCGACTTGCACGGTCATCTTCGAGTCAGTTTGCGAAAATAGGGGATTATTGATGCGACTATTTATTCTCGCTGCCTTTGCGTTCGCAGCGGCGGTTTCCGGTCCGGCAGCAGCAGACACTTACACCGCTGGGAATTTCACTGGCGGCACGTTCGGTGGGAATGCCAACGTCCAATCGCCCTTCAGCGGCAACGGCTTTTTCGCTGGCCAGACATTTACCGGCAACTTCGTTTTCGACACTAATCTGGTTCCTGCGGCGGGTAGCGGTTTTGTAAACGTATCTCCGTCGAGCTTCCCCGACGTAGCCAACATTCCTTACGGCAACCAGTTTACCTTCAATTTCGGCACGCTGACGTTCACCGCAGCTGGGGCCGACCTGTTTGCGATCCAGTACAATAACGGGAACTTCAATGGCTTTGCCTTCATCGATGAATTCGCCTTCATGGGCGGCAATTATCAATTGAACATCCAGGGCGGATCATTGTCGGTTTATCAAATCGTCAACGGCAATCCGACCTTCAACAGCCTGGTGAATGGCTATATCAATATCGGCAGCCGCGCCGTGACGAACCAGACACCCTTCACGCCGACCTCCTCGGCCCCCGGCGTTCCCGAGCCGAGCACTTGGGCGATGATGCTATTGGGCTTTGGCGGAATTGGTGTCGCAATGCGTCGTCGCAAGCGACTCGATTCCACGCTTCGCCTTGCTTGAAGCCGATCAGTCCTGATCATTTAAGAGCCGCCGACGCCGTTCGGCGGCTCTTTTTTTCGACATGGAGCAAGAGCGTTCCGGGCAAAATCATTTCGTAACGCGAAGCGCCGGACAGGTCGGGGTCGAGTCCATCGCCGCTAAAGTGCGTCCGGTCGGACGCGCGGGCGGCGCCGTCGGTGCCGTTGGCGACGATCCGCGTGGATGAACGGGGGCCTTGGTTGGTGTCTAGCGGCTCCTTTCTCCCAGCGGCCCGGTGCGAAGTCTTTTCACACGAAGGCACGAAGCAGGAGGATGGCACGAAGGGTGCTCCTTCGTGGCTTCCTGCCTCTTCTTCGTGGCTTCGTGTGGAGACTCTTGTTTTAAGCTGGTGGGGTCCCGGCTCAAGGCCGGGACGGGCTGTGGATCATCGGCAAATCGAGCCCCTGCTCTTTCGCGCAGTCGATCGCTTCGGCGTAGCCGGCGTCGGCGTGGCGCATGACGCCGGTGGCGGGGTCGTTCCACAGGACTCGTTCCAGCCGCCGCGCGGCGTCATTGGTGCCGTCGGCGACGATCACCATGCCCGAATGTTGCGAATAGCCCATGCCGACTCCGCCGCCGTGGTGGAGCGAGACCCAGGTTGCGCCCGCGGCGGTGTTGAGGAGGGCGTTGAGCAACGGCCAGTCGCTGACTGCGTCGCTGCCGTCCTTCATCGCCTCGGTCTCGCGGTTGGGGCTGGCGACGCTGCCGCTGTCGAGATGGTCGCGGCCGATGACGATCGGCGCGCTGACTTCGCCATTGCGGACCATCTCATTGAAGGCGAGGCCGAGGCGGTGTCGCTGACCCAAGCCGACCCAGCAGATCCGCGCGGGCAGTCCCTGGAACGCGATGCGCTCGCGCGCCATGTCGAGCCAGCGGTGGAGGTTGGCGTCGTCGGGGATCAGTTCCTTGACGCGCTGGTCGGTGCGGTAAATGTCCTCAGGATCGCCACTCAATGCGACCCAGCGGAACGGCCCGATGCCGCGGCAGAACAACGGCCGGACATAGGCCGGGACGAAGCCGGGGAAGTCGAACGCATGGACGACGCCGGTGTCGAGCGCTTCCTGGCGGATGTTGTTGCCGTAATCGAAGGTCGGCACGCCCATTTTCTGGAAGGCGAGCATGGCCTCGACATGGGCGGCCATCGAGTGGCGGGCGGCGGTGACCACCGCTTGCGGATCGCGCTCGCGCATCTCGATCCATTTGGCGACGCTCCACCCAGCGGGGCAGTAACCGTTGGCGGGGTCGTGGGCGCTGGTCTGGTCGGTGACCGCATCGGGGCGGATGCCGCGCGCGACCATCTCGGGCAGGATCTCCGCGGCATTGCCGAGCAGGCCGACGCTGGTCGGCTCGGTGGACTTGGCAAGGATGTCGAGCGCTTCGTCGATATTGGTCGCGCGATGATCGAGATAGCGGGTGGCGAGGCGTTTCTCGATCGATGATTCCTGGACCTCGACCGCGATGCAATGCGCCCCGGCCATGACCGCGGCGAGCGGCTGCGCCCCGCCCATCCCGCCAAGCCCGGCGGTGAGGATCCACTTGCCGGCAAGGTCGCCGCCATAATGCTGGCGGCCCATTTCGGCGAAGGTTTCGAACGTGCCCTGCACGATGCCCTGCGTGCCGATGTAGATCCACGACCCCGCAGTCATCTGGCCGTACATCATCAGCCCGAGGCGATCGAGTTCGTTGAACTTCTCCCACGTCGCCCATTTCGGAACCAGGTTGGAGTTGGCGATGAGCACGCGCGGGGCGTCGGCATGGGTGCGGAACACCCCGACCGGTTTGCCCGACTGGACGAGCAAAGTCTCGTCGTCGTCCAGTCGCTCAAGCGTCTCGACGATGGTGTCGTAGCAGTCCCAGTTGCGCGCCGCGCGACCGATCCCGCCATAGACGACCAGGCTTTGCGGATCTTCGGCGACTTCGGCGTCGAGGTTGTTCATCAACATCCGAACCGCCGCCTCGGTGGTCCAATGCTTCGCCTTGATCTCGGAGCCGCGGCGAGCGCGGATTCGGCGGCTGTTGTCTCTCCGTTGGTCGGTCATCCGAACATCAGCGCCCACCAGCACAGAATTAATCCGACCAATGACACGCCAAACACCAGCGTCCGCACCTTGGGTACGCCGGCGGCGTAAAGCGGGAGGTAGATCAGGCGGCCGACGAAGTAGAGGCTGGCGCCGACTTCGGTCTTCCAGCCAAGCCGGCCGAGAATTGCGGCACCAAGCAAAGCGGCGATGAACAAGGGCAGCGTCTCGTAGAGATTGGCCTGGGCGCGGAGCAGGCGACCGGCGAGCGGATTGAGCGGCGGCATGTCGCCGTCGCGCGCGCCCATGTTCCAGTCGATGCCATATTGCTTCGTGCGGACATTGCCGGCCCATAATATGTTGACCAAAGCGAGCGCGATGGTCGCGCCGAGCATAATGAATTCTAGTTTCATGAAACCCTCATTTCGCGTCGGTCATGGCGTCTTCCTAAGCGCGAGAGCGGCGGACGACCAGTGCCGCTTCGCCTTGTGTCGATCCGGGATATTTGCCAGCGTCGACATGGGGAGACGGCGATGAGCGGGTTTCATGAGCAGTTGACGAAGCGTCGCGAGCCGATCGGCAAATTGCTGTTCGAGATCGTCATCATCTTCATCGGTGTCACCGCCGCCTTCGCGCTGGAGGCGGCGCGGCAGGACCGGAGCGACGCCGATTATCGCAACAGCATGATCGCGGCGATGATCCCGACCTTCGACGACATGCAGCGGCACAATCGCATTTTCATCGATGAAGCGGAGAAAAAGATTGACGCCTTTGACCGCGATCTCGCCGCAGGCAAACGGCCGTTGCTTCCGATTCTTCGCGAATCCGGAGCGGAGCGGCCGCCATTGCGCGCGTGGGACGGAATTGTCGCCAGCGGCGTGTCCAAAGTGATGCCACCGAAATTATATTTTGAACTATCGCAGTTCTACAACCGGCAGGAATCGCTCGGTGAGCGCTATGTACGTTATGCCGAAATGACCGAGCGCGACATCTTTCCGCTCGGCCCCGATCAAAAAACGATTTACGATCTCTCGACCGGCCAGTTGAAGCCGCAATATGCCGCCTACGTCGATCGCCTGCGCGATCTGCTCGCAGCAACGCGGAAGATCGATCCGCAGGCGCGCGCCATGAAGGCGGAGGTGCAGGCGCTGAATTAGGCGTCTCGTCCCGCAAAAATCCGCCGCTCCGGCCCCGGCATCCCGATCCAGTAGCCGAGCTCGCCCAGGTCATCGACGCGCCAGGCGCAAAGGTCGGCGGCCTTGCCCGCCTCGATGCTGCCGATATCGTGCGCGAGGCCGAGGGCGCGGGCGGCGTTGATGGTCATTCCGGCGATCGCTTCCTCGGGGGTCAGGCCGAACAGGGTGCACGCCATGTTGATCGCCAGTTGCGGGTTGAGCAGGGGCGAGGTGCCAGGGTTGCAGTCGGTGGCGATGGCGATCGGGACGGCGTGGTCGCGCAGCAGCTGGACCGGCGGCTGGCGCGTTTCCTGGAGCGCGTAATAGGCGCCCGGAAGCAGGACGGCGACGGTGCCCGCAGCGGCCATCGCCTTCGCCCCGGCGGCGTCGAGATGCTCGAGATGATCGGCCGACAGCGCCTTATATTTTGCGGCGAGCGCGGCGCCGTGCTGGTTGGACAATTGCTCGGCGTGGAGGCGCACCGGGAGGCCGTGCGCGCGCGCCGCGGTGAACACGCGTTCGACCTCGGCCGGGGTGAAGGCGATGGTTTCGCAAAACGCGTCGACGCTGGTCGCGAGGCCAGCCTTGGCGACCGCGGGGATCATCTCCTCGATGATCATCTTCACATACGCATCGCGGTCGACGCCCGGCGGAATCGCGTGGGCGGCGAGGAGGGTGGGGACGATCCGCACCGCCTCCCCCGCGCCGATCTCCCGCGCCATCTCGAGCATCCGCATCTCAGCGGCGGTATCGAGCCCGTAGCCCGACTTGATCTCAACCGTGGTCACCCCGCCCGCCATCAACGCATGGAGGCGGCGGCGCGACTGGTCACGCAGCTGGTCGTCGCTCGCCGCCTTGGTCGCGGCGACGGTCGAGGCGATCCCGCCGCCGGCTTTGGCGATGTCCTCATAGGATGCCCCAGCGCGGCGCATCGCATGTTCGCCAGCGCGCGTTCCGCCGAACACCAGATGGGTGTGGCAATCGACCAATCCCGGCGTGACCCACGCGCCGCCCAGCGCGACCACTTCCTTCGCGCGGAAGCCCGCCAGCTCGGTGCGCTTGCCGACCCGCACGATGCGCCCGCCGTCAATCCCGATCGCGGCATTGGCGAACAGGCCGAGCGGGTTGCCCGGCTGCGGCACCATCGTCGCGACGTGGCAGTCAGTGATCAGGCGGTCCCACATGCTGTGGTGGCAATGGCGGCGCGCGATGCTAATCGTCAAGCATGAGCTGGCCCAACCTCACCGACTTGCTGGTCGCCGCCGACGCTGAGGCGCCGATCGGGCTGGTCGGCGCACCGCTCGCCGCCGGGTCGGTGACTCCCGGACGCTGCGACCTCGCCCCCGCCGCGCTACGCGCGATCCTCCGCCGGATCGGGCGCTATGATGTCGAGACCGGCCGCGAACTGGCGAGTTACGTCGCGGACTATGGCGACATCCGCATCGACGGGCTGACTATCGAAGCGGCGACTGCGCCCATCCGCACCGCTTGCGCGGCGAGCCTTGCCCGCCACCCGCTCACCTTGCTGGTCGGCGGCAATAATGCGGTCACCCGGCCCGCCGTCCACGCGCTCGGGCTTCCGCTCGACCAAGTAGGGCTGATCACCCTCGACGCGCATTTCGATCTCCGCGATACCAACGCCGGGCTCGGCAATGGCAATCCGGTACGGGCACTGCGCGAGGATGGCTTGCCCGGGCGCAACATTGCGCAGATCGGCCTCGCGCCGTTCGCCAATTCGGCCACGATGCACCGTGACGCGATCGACGGCGGGCATCTGGTGGTCACCATCGACGAGGTTTGGACGGCGGGCATCGCCGCAGCTGTCGAGCGCGCGCTAACCCGAGTCGCCCATTGCACTGCGATCGTCGTCGATTGCGACATCGACGTAATCGACCGCGCGCAATTTCCCGCCGCGCCAGGCGCCCGCCCCGGCGGAATGGCGGCGCGTGATTTCTTCATCGCCACCCGCGCCCTCGCTGCGCACCCCAAGGTCCGCCTGATCGACCTGACCGAATGGGACCCGCCGCTCGACCGGTCCGACCTCAGCGCGCTCGTTGCCGGTCGATGGCTAGCCGAATGCATCGCCGGGTTCGAACAGCGCGATGCCTGAAACAACCGCGACAAGTAGTTGGAAATCCCTGATTGGGTCACATCAAATATGACCCAATCCATTGACTCACGTTAATTAGGGTTTCAACAATCTTAACGCGCAATTAGCGAGTCGCTGGGAGGCGATTCGATGGTGCGCGTCCATGATTGGGGAATCGTGCATGGGGGCTCGGGACTATCGATTTGCGCTGGGGGCAGTGGCCGCCGGGACCAGTTTGTTGGCGGCGATGCCGGCGTCGGCGCAGTCGCTTGCGCCAACGCGCGACGAACTCACGCGCCAGCAGCCCGAGGTTGCGCCGCCCAAATCGACGCTCAACGTCATCGGCGGGGTCGAACGATCGCCTTGCCCGCTGGCCGATCCCGAATTCAACGACGTCCGGGTCAAGCTGACCGACGTTCAGTTCAACAATCTCAAGGGCGCGACCGATGCCGAGCTTCGCCCGAGCTGGGCCGATTATGCCAATAAAGACGAACCGGTCTCGATCATTTGCGAAATCCGCGATCGCGCCGCGACCTATTTGCGCGACAAGGGCTATCTCGCCGCAGTCCAGGTGCCGACCCAGCGAATCGAGAATGGGGTCGTCAAGCTCGAGGTACTTTACGCCCGCGTGACGACGATCCGCGCGCGCGGCCAGACCGGCGGGGCCGAGGCCAAGCTGGCCGGCTATCTATCCAAGCTGACCCAGGACGAGATTTTCGACCGCAACCGCGCCGAGCGCTATCTGCTGCTGGCGCGCGACCTGCCGGGCTATAACGTCCAACTGACGCTCAAGCCGGCAGGGACCGGGCCGGGCGAATTGATTGGCGAAGTGTCGGTCATCCGTCAGGCCTATGCCGTCGACGCAGTCATCCAGAACCTCGCCGCGCGGGAAACCGGTCGCTGGGGCGGGCAGGTGCGCGGGCAGGTCTTCGGCCTTACCGGACTTGGCGATTCAACCTTCGTTTCGGCTTATTCGACGCTCGACTTCAAGGAACAACAGATCCTCCAGGTCGGGCACAGCTTCCGCCCCGGGTCCGAAGGGCTGACGATCAATGGCCAGCTGACCTATGCCTGGACCAAGCCGACCATCGCCCGCAACCCGGGCGATCCGTTCGTCAAGGCGCGGACCTTGTTCGCGACGCTTGGCGTGTCTTACCCACTGGTCCGCACCCAATCGCACAATGTCACGCTTGGCGGCGGGTTCGACTTTGTCGACCAGAAGGTCAATTTCTTCGGCCCGCTGACCCGCGACCATTTGCGGGTGGCCTTCCTGCGCGCCGATTTCGACGCTATCGACCTGAAGTCGCGGCGGCCCAAATGGAAGATCGGCGGCGGACTGGAGTTTCGCCAGGGGTTACACATCTTCGGCGCGACCGACCGCTGCTGCACGGTCGGCGTAACCCCGCCGAGCCGGGCCGACGGACGCTCGACCGCGACCGTCATCCGCGCCAATGCGACCGGCGAATTCGCACTTGGCAAATCGCTTGCCATCGCGGTCAGCCCGCGCGCCCAATATGGGTTCAAGCCGGTGCTCAGCTTCGAGGAATTCACCGTCGGCAATTATACTGTCGGGCGCGGTTACGACCCGGCGATCATTGCCGGTGACAGCGGCGTGGGGGTCGCGGTCGAGCTGCGCGGGCCACGGATTGCGCCGTTCAAGAGGTCGCGCTTCCTCGTCCAGCCGTACATTTTCGGCGATGCCGCCTGGGTGTGGAACAAGGGCATCAGCGGCTCGGACCATGTCAAATCGACCGGCGGCGGCCTTCGCGCCGGGCTCGACGAGCGGATGTCGATCGATGCTGCGGTCGCGGTCCCGCTCGAACGCGCCGGCTTGGCCAATCGGCGCGGCGGCGCGCGCTTCCTGCTGACCTTTACCACCCGTCTGCTCCCCTGGAGATCATGATGCGTAATCTCGTTTTGTCGTCACGCCGCACCCGGACAGGCTGTTCGGTACTGGCACTTGCCACCGTCATGTTGGTCGGCGCGACCCCGGCGGCGGCGCAAAGCCTGCTTGGCAGCGGGACCTTCGCCACTAACGGTGCGGGCTCGGCCGGAATCACGACCACGCCAACAACGACGACGATCACCGTCAATCCGGGCCAGAGCGTGATCGACTGGACCCCGACCGACAATGCCACCGGCGGCGGGACGATCGGCTTCCAGCTCGGCGGCACCACCGCGACCTTCAACAGCACCAATAATTTCGCGGTCCTCAACCGCATCAACCAGACCGACATCAGCCGCGCCATCTCGATGAACGGAACGATCAACTCGCGGATCAACGGCCAGCAAGGCGGAAGCCTGTATTTCTACTCGCCGGGCGGGTTCCTGCTCGGGTCGGGAAGCGTGATCAACGTCGGCTCGCTGGTGTTGTCGGCATCACCAATCACGGTCGACGGAACCGGCAATTTCATCAATGGCGTCAATAACCAGGTGATCTTCGGCCAGGCGCCGCGCGCGACTGCGGCGATTGTCACCACGGCGGGATCGACCATCAACGCCAGCGATGGCGATGCCTATGTCGCGATGGTCGCGCCGCGGGTCCAGCATGGCGGGTCGATCACCGTCAACGGCAGCGCGGCACTGGTCGCGGCCGAAGCGGCGACGATCAACTTCTCGCCCAGCGGGTTGTTCGATATCCAGGTCTCGGCCGGGTCGACCGACACCAACGGCATTGCGGCCACCGGAACGATCACCGGCGCGGCGAGCACCGGTGCGGCCGACATTCACCGCGCCTATCTGGTGGCGGTGCCCAAGAATAGCGCGATGACGATGCTGATCGGGGCGGGCAGCAACCTTGGCTTCGACGTCGCCGGTGCGGCCAATGTCGTCGGCAATACCGTCGTCCTGTCGGCTGGTCATGACATCTCGAACGGCGGGATCGGACAGGTCTCGACCGGATCGACCGCCGCAGCGGTCGCCAATCTGCAGGTCACCGATTCCAATTTCACCTCCGCTGTGGTCGGTGAAGCAACCGGCTACGCCCATCTGTCGGCGTTCAACCCGATGCGTTTCTATTCGGATGCCACGATCCACGCCAACGGCGAGATCTGGTTCAGCACGCAGGCTGCGGCGGGGACGATCAACGTCGACCGCAACCTGTCGCTGTCGACCGAGCGCTACGCCGCCAACGGCCAAACGATGAACACCGCTTCGGTCGACGTATTCAACGTCAACGGCGGCGGCCGGATCACCGTCAACGGCGCTACCAATCTCAACAGCACCGCCCATGGCGGGTCGAGTTTTACCAATGGAATTGCGGGCGGCAACGCCACGGCTGGGCTTGTCCGGGTTAACGCAGCTAGTGGCGGGCTGATCCAGCTGCTCGGCGGCGTGACCGCAACGGCTGACGCTTATGCTGGCAGCGGTGGCGCGACCGGGGCCAATGGCGGCAATGCCACCGGCGGTAACGTCCGGCTGGTGACCAGCGGCAATAACAGTAATTTGACCGTCGCTGGCGGCGCGACCTTGTCGAGCAATGCCTATGGCGGCAGCGGCAATGGCGGCGAATGCCTGGTTTGCGATGGCATTGGCGGCAATGGCCAGGGCGGCAGCATCCGCGTCGTATCCGGCAATGCGGGCGGATCGGCGATCAACATCGCTGGCGGGCTGACGGGCAGTGCCAATGGCTTCGGCGGGTCGGCCACGGCGCTCAACCGCGCGGCGGGCAGCGGTCGCGGCGGCGAAGCGTCATTCTACGTGGGGACCGGCAACACCAATACGCTGACTGGCGATCTACTGCTCGTCGCTGACGGGGTTGGGGGCAACAGCTCGCTCGGCAACGGGGGCAGCGGCACCGGCGGCCTGGCCGCGCTCACGGAGGCGGTCGGCGCGACCAGCGGGACGACCATTGTCAATGGCAATGTAGAACTAAGCACCGACGGCCGCGGCGGCACGTCCGGCGGGGACGGGACGCGCGGCGGGGACGGCAATGGCGGAACCGGGGCCAATGGCGCCTACCTGCTGGCGCTCAATACGTCGCTCACGGTCAATGGCGGGGTGTACGTTCATTCCGATGGCGCCGGTGGGTCGACCCGCGCCGGCATCGGCGGCGATGCCCATGGCGGCCAAACCTACATCATCTCGCAACGGGCGCTCTCGGTCAGCGGCCGGGTCAATTTATCGTCCGGTGCGCAGGGCGGATCGGGCGCCACTGGCGGCAACGGCACGGGCGGCGATGCGTCAATCGCTGCCAATAATGGTGGCAGCCTGAACTTGACGGGGAGTGTCACCAACTCGATTTCGGCCAGCGCGACCGGCGGCGATAGCTCCAACGGCAATGGCGGCGTCGGCAACGGCGGGACGGTCAACGTCTATGCGGTAAACGCCGCGAGCGCACTTAATATCGCCGGCAGCCTGGCCGCGCAAAGCAATGGCGTCGGCGGCTTTGGACAAGGTCCGGGGACGGGCGGCGACGGGGTCGGCGGCGCGATCAGCATCTACACCAATTCCGGCGCCGCGCTGACGGTATCGAACAATTTGCTTGCCAATGCTGACGGCTATGGCGGCGACGGCGATGATGGTGGCTTTGGCCGAGGCGGCGTGATCTCGGTCTCAAGCCAGTCGACGTTGAACGTTGGCGGCTTGTCGTCCGTGACGGCGAGGGGCTTTGGCGGCGACGTCGCCAATCTGTCCGTCCAGGGCCAGGCGGCCAACCAGCTCAACAACGTGGCCGGTGACGGGCTTGGCGGCAATATCGAAATTTATGCCCAGAACGGAACGCTGACACTGGCCGGTGCGGTCACGATGGATGCCAACGGGCGCGGCGGACAAGCATCGCAATCGGGCGATACCGCGGGCGATGGCACTGGTGGTCAGTCGCGGCTGTTTGCCAATGTCGGCGGGACGGTGACCCTGCAATCCTCGCTCAGCTCGACCGCGATCGGCCGGGGCGGCGACCAGGGCGGTTCAGGGATCATCGGCGGCAATGGCCAGGGCGGCGCAGTGCGCTTCCAGGCGACTGGCGCCAATGCCCATGTGTCGGTGGCCGGAAATGCCAACCTCGATGCGTCGGGACTGGCATCGACCAATGCTGGCGAATGTTTCAGTTGCGGCGGCACTGGCGGCAATGGCACCGGCGGGTCGGTGTGGGCCGAAGCGTTGGGTGCCGCGAGCGCCAGCCTGAACTTCGGGTCCAGCGTTATCATGGCCGCCAAGGGAATTGGCGGCGATGGGGATCGCGCTGCGGCGGGCAACGGCCAAGGCGGCACCGTATTGTTGCAAGCGACAGCCGGCGCGCATGTTGACGTCGCCGGTAACGCAACGCTCAATACCGATGCGCTTGGCGGCTATGGCTATGCCTACAATTTCGCCACTGCCACTGGCGGCAACGCGATCGGCGGAACGTCGCGTATCCAAAGTTATGATTCGCTCGGCGCGGGTGGACTGATTGCGATCGACGGCAGCGCTTATGTTTACGCGCGCGGCTATGGCGGTGACGCAGACGGTAACGCGCTGGTCATCGGCGGCGACGGAACCGGCGGCAGCGCGCATGTCATCAGCACCGGCGGATCGATCGTGGTCGGCGATCCCGAGCTTGGCTATGGCAATGTGGTGATGTCGGCCGACGGCTCCGGTGGCGACGCGGCTGGCGGAACTGGCGGCGACGGGCATGGCGGAAGCTTCGTCCGCATCGAAGCGATCAATGGCGATGTCACGATCAACGGTTCGGCATCCTTGTCGGCCAATGGCGTCGGCGGCAACGGGCTTAATGGCGGCGATGGGATTGGCAGCGGCGACACCAGCAACGCCGACCCCGCATTATGGACCGGCGGTGTCCACCTGTACGCCAAGAATGGCGATATCGTCATCGGCCGCGGTGTGACGATGACTGCCAACGGGACTGGCGGCGACGCTGGTTTCGGCAATGGTTATAGCGGTATTTATGGCGGCGATGGCGGCGACGGCGTCGGTGGATGGGTCGATATTTTCGCTGCCAATAGCGCGCTCGGCGCAAGCGCGATCACCATCCTGACGGGCAGTGGCAGCGGCAGCGGAAACGCCCAGCTCGAGGCCGACGCATTTGGCGGTCAAGGCGGCAATGGCGGCGCTGGCAGCTACGGCGGCAACGGGATCGACGGCGGCTACGGATCGCTTGGCGCCAGTGGCACCAACGGCGGCAACAGCACTGCGGGTGGCAACGGCGGGCGCGGCGGAAATGCCACCGGCGGCTATGCGGGGATCACCTCCGCATCCGACAATGGCCATGTCGACATTTCGTTCGCGGATGCATCGGCGCAGGCAACTGGCGGGGTCGGCGGGATTGGCGGCACCGGCGCATTGGGCGGCGCAGGCGGCAATGGCAGCTCCGGATCATTTAGCCCGGGCGGCTTCGGCGGCAATGGCGGCAATGGCGGCAATGGCGGCAACGGCGGCACGGGTGGTGCCGGCGGCAGCGCGATCGGCGGCGGGATTACGGTCGGCACCGTCACCGGCAATAACCAGCTGATCGGTCTTGGCCTGGGAAGCACCAATTTGGGAACGCTGTCGATCGATACCAGCGCGGTTGGCGGTACTGGCGGCGATGGTGGCGGTAACGGCTTTGGCGGATTTGGCGGATTTGGCGGGTCTGGCTTCACCGCCGGGCTCAATGGCGCTCGCGGCAATGATGGCGTGCTTGGCGGCGGCGGCGCGGGGGGCGATGCAACGGGAGGCTCCTCACTCCTGCTCGTCCGCGGATCGACGGTCACGGTCGATAGTGCGACGCTGACCGCCGATGCGACCGGCGGGGATGGCGGCCTGGGCTTCAACACCGGTTATGGAACCGTCGGCGTCGATGGTGTCGGCGGCGATGCCCGGGTTGGTGGCAACGGCCGGGGCATCCAGGTGCTGGCGACGAGCCGTTACCTGCTCGACAGCCAGCGTGGCCTGCTCAATGCCGGGATGATCGAAGGGACTGACGGGGTCAGCGAAACGCTTGGCGGCAGCGGCGTCACTTTCCGCAATGCCGACGGCAATATCGATTCGCTCGATTTCCTGGTCCAGGCAGATGGCGCCCCGACGCCCGATGCGGACATCGTATCGGTCATCAACGGCGACGTGACCGTCGGTGGCGAGTTCAGGTTCATCACCAGCGGCAACATGTCGCTGTTCCTAGACGGTGGCGATTTCACCGCCGACAATATCGTTTTCCATGCCTATGACTTTGTTGACGATGCGACCAATAGCACGCCGCAGGACAATGGCACTTTCTTCGCCCAGCACTTCGATATTGCGACCGACAATAATTTCCTCACCACGGCCAACCTCGACAGCGTCGAAGCGCTGACGATCCTCGCGCCGGGGTCAATCTACGTCGCCAACATCAACGTCGATTCGTCGGTCGATCTGGAGGCGGTCAATGGCGAGGTGATCATCGGCAATTTGTTGGCCAATGGCGATGTCACCATCGACGCCGCGCAGGACATTCGCACCGGCACGATCAACAATAGTGCGAACACTAGCCTCGATGCTGGCGGGTCGATCAACGTCGGCGCGATCGATTCGGGTTACGGCGCGGTGTCGCTGCTCGCGGGCTCGTCCATCTCGGGCAGCACGATCGACGCCCGCTCGATCTTCGGCGACAGCGGCTCCTCGATTTTCCTGACGCAATTGACCGCAACTGGTGGCGATATCGAATTGGTCGCGATTGGCGATATCCTGGTCGGCACCTTGCTCGCCAGCGAGACGATCGACCTCAGCGCCGGTGGTTACGTCGATGGCGGCAATATGACCGCCGGCGACACCGTCGCAATCAAGGCTGGCGAGTCCGTCAACGTTGGTGATTTGTCGGCAGGCATCGTCAACCATTCGAGCGGTTATGACGGCGAATATAACGTCGCGATCCTCGCTGGAACGACAATCGACACTGGCGATATCGAGGCGTTCAACAGCGTCGGCCTGGCTGCTCGCGGCAACATCTCCACCGGCACGATCGACGCCGGGCGTATCTTCATGGCGCTTGGCGGCGGCAACATGAATTTCGGCGCAATCGACGCCGGAGATGACGTCTATCTCGCCAATTATTCGATGATGGCGCTTGGCGGGACGGTGACCGACGTCTTCGATCCGGCACCGATCCTGGCCGCACGGCCGGTCGCGAGCGGCGGTTCGATCACGATCAACGGCCCGGTCACGACCGGCAATATGCGCGCCAGTGCCGGAACGACGCTGACCGTCGGCGCAATCAATGCCCGCGGGCTGGTCGACCTGGCGTCGGGCGGGGCGATGCAGACGCAAAACATCACCGCCGGACAATCGATCATGCTGAACTCAGGCGGGTCGATTAGCGGCGGCAATCTGATTGCCAATACTTTGGTTCGCGTGGCGGGCATCGGCGCGGTCAATGTTGGTAACATCACCATCGTCCATCCGTCGGGCCAGCGCGAATTGGGCGCCACGGCGGCCAACCCGGTTGGATCGCCGGTCGAAGTGTTCGGCGCGTCGATCGCCACCGGAAATGTCACCACCGACGGCTATGTCGGGCTGTATTCGGCAGGGGCACTGACCGCCGGCAACGTCAATGCGGCGACCGACGTGATCGCGCTTGCGGGAGGCAACGCGACCCTCGGCGCAATCACCACCCCGGGGCGGTTCATCCTCGGCGGCTATTCGATGTTCGCCGGGCTGACCAGCGGATCGACCTTCACACCGACGACGGTGTTCACGCTGACCAAGGCCAAGACCGGCGGATCGGCGACCTTTGGCGGCTCGTCATCGGTCGGATCGTTCCAGGCGTTCGTCGGCACTGACACCACCTTGCAGTCGCTCCAGACGACGACATCCGCGCTGATCGATACCGGCGGGGGATGCGATCGAAGATGACGCTCAACGGAACGCTCAACGGCACCAGCCAACTGATCTCGAACGACATCGACCTTGGCGCGAGCGCGGCGGTCAACACCGGCAACCTGCAACTGGTGTCGCGCAACGCGACCCAGACAGTGGTCGGCGATGGCGTGACCGGTGGCGGCTACCAATTGTCCGACGCCGAATTCGATCGCATCCACACCCCGCTGTCGGTCGTCGCCGACACCACCTATGGCGCGGCGGCGAAGATGCTGATCGGCAATCTGAGCGCGACCGTCTCGGGCACCAGCCAGACCGGGTACAATTATCTGTTCGCGACGGTCAACGGCACCAGCACGACCTCGGTCGGGTCGATCCGGGTGGTTGGCAACGCCAGCTTCAGCGGGCTCAGCCTGACCGACAATGTGGTGCTGCGCAGCAATCTGATCGAGCTCGATGCAGCCACTGCGTCGATCAACCTGCTCGGCCAGGGAACGACATTGGGCGGCGTGCTTGGCCTGTACGCACCCAGGGTATGGGTCGCGAGTGCCGACATATTGGCCAAGCTCGAAGTCAATGCGCGCTACACCGGCTACATCACCGACCTCAACGCGCCCGCCGCAGTTCAGCGCCCCGACGGCGTCCTTCGCGCCGCGTCGTTCGACATCGACGCGCTGAGCGAACCGATCCAGTCGCTGCTGGTCCAGAACACCGGCACCAAGGCGATCCCGGCGGGCTTCCTGCTGACCGACCTCAACATCGACAGCGAGTCTGCGCCCGACGCGCTTCCCGGATCGATCGACCTGGTCATCAACGGCCAGGTCATCAGCCAGGGTGTCACTGCAACCGGGATCGCGGTCCGCGATGGACTGGTGGCCGAATTCGGTACCACCCAATTCACCTCGACCAGCACGATCAACGGCTGCGCGCTGACCGGGAGCTGCTCGTCGAACCCGCTGCTGATCAACCTGCTCGCGCCGACCGACGTCCAATTGGTCGACAATGGCGGGCTGGGGGACGGATTGTTCGGCAACGAGCCCGACATTTCGGGCGAAGTCAGCGGCGACGAGGGAAGCCCGATCACCCCGCCGCTGCCGCTGTTCGACACACGGCCGCTGACCCCGGATGAGGAAATCAACGATCCGGCGTCGGGCGCGGGCAATCCGTCGCTCTACGGCAACCCCGACGACGACACCGACAGCGACCAGAAAAAGAAGAAAAAGACCAAAAAGGGAGACGGCAATTGATCCGCGCGACCGGCCTGACCGCCCGCCTCCTGCTGCTGACGTCGACCATCGCGATCGCTGCGCCCGCGATTGGCAAGGCGGCCGCTTTGCCGATCGCCAACCGGACCAGTTTCAGGCTCGGCGACGCCGGCGTGATGTGCACCGCCCAGTCGAAGGCCACCGACGTCCGCCTGACCGGCATGTTCGATCGCGCTTATGTGCTCACCTGCCGCGACGCGGCGAGCGCGGTCGGCAGCCTGCTCGCGGTTCGGCGCAGCGTGAACCCCGCGACCGAACCAAGCGCGCTCAAAGCTGGCGCATTGTCGTGCAGCGCGCCGACGCAAGTCACCATCGACGGCGCGGGGCCGGTATCCAGCCTGACCTGCCGCGATGAGGCGACGAAGCTCGATTACAAGCGTTACTCGCTGACCCGCGGCAAGACGACTTACCTGGTCGAGGGGCTCGCCGGTTATGATCCCGCGCTTCGCCTTGCGCTCGGTTCGGTGGTGGCCAACCAACCGCAACGCGGCGCAGTGCGGGTCGCGACGACCGAAATCAGCGATGCTGCTGCCTTCGCCCGGACCCAGGCCGGATCGCTCGATCCCGCGGCGGCGCGGATCGAGGCGTATACGCTCAACAATGGCGGGCAATTCGCCCAGTCCGATCAATATTTCGAGACGATTGCGCTGCGCGATCGCAATGACAAGATGGCCTATTCGGAAGCGCTCGCCAACCAAGGCCTGCAGCAGTCCAACCTGAGCAATTTCACCGCTGCGGTCAGGCTGCTCGACCAGGCCGAAGCAACAACGGCTGATCCGCAATTATCGAGCGATCAACCAGATCAACCAGCGCAAGCCCGACGAGGCGTTGGCAGAACTGGCCAGGCCGGTCGCGCCGATTGTGTTGACCGAAGATAATGAACTGCGCAACGGCCTGATCACTTTGCCATTGGCAGACGAGATCAACCGCGAGAGCAATGCCTACAAACAGGTTAATGTCGGCAACAGCCTGCGCCCTGCCGAACGCGCGGTGGTACTCGATGCCCAGTCGCTGCAATTGTCGGGAATCGCGCTTCGATTGACCGGCAAGCTCGCCGAGGCGGCGACCAACCTGTCGCAGGCGCAGTCCAAATTGAAGAGCGTTCGCGACGGCAAGCTGGCATCGGTCGGGTGGCTAAGCGCGGACATCGAAATCGAACGCGCTTTGGTTGCCGAAGCTGCGGGAAACAGCAGTTCAGCCATCGGCGCGTATGATTCAGCGATCCAGTCGCTGGCGCATAATTATCCCGATTCGCCGATGCTGCTCGCTGCACGGGCCCGCAAGGCGGCGTTCATGGCGCGCAGCGGCGACACTGCCGGCGCACGCACCTTGTTTGCCGAGGTGGTCGATCAAAGCGCGCTCATCCCCGACAGCGGGATTGCGCTTCGCGATTTGCTCAGCCCCTATTTCGAATTGCTCGCCAAGGATGGATCGGCGGCGTCAGCTGCGATGATGTTCCGCGCTGCGCAGGCGCTCGCCCGACCCGGCGTGGCGCAAACCCAGGCGGTGCTCGCGCGGCAATTGTCCGAAGGCGACGACGAGGCCTCGGCCCTGTTCCGGCTGGCGGTGGCGCGGACCCGAGAGATTGCGCGGACCGAAGGCGAATTGATCGATCTAAGCGCCAAGAAAGCGCCGAGCCCCGCCGACCTGGCGGCGCTCGCGGCGACCAAATCGAGCCTCGACCAAATGCGCTCCGACCAGACCAATCTGCAATCGCAGCTGGCGGCCTATCCGCGCTACAAGGTGCTCGCCCCGCAGCAGACCGACCTCGCCGATCTCCAGGCCGCGCTTCGCGATGGCGAGGGCTATTACAAGATGATGGTCGTCGGCGACCGGATCTACGCCATGTTCGCCACGCACGGCGCGGCGCGGGCGATGCGGATCGTCCCCAACCGCAATGTGATGGCCGACAAGGTGTCGCAGATCCGCCGGACCATCGTCCGCTTCGAAAATGGCCAAGCGACAACTGACCCGTTCGACGCCGATAGCGCACGATCGTTATATCTCGATTTGTTCGGATCGATCGACGGCGAGGTGCAGGGCCTCAAGCATCTGATATTCGAACCCGATGGTCCGATGCTGCAGCTTCCGCCGTATCTGCTGATCACAAAGCAGAGCGGTCTCGACGCTTATAATGCGCGGCAGAAACTGGCCAATGCCGACCCGTTCGACATGCGCGGGATCGACTGGCTCGGGCGCGGACGCGAAGTGTCAATCTCGGTCAGCCCACGAAGCTTCCTCGACGTTCGTGCAATTGCCCCGTCACGAGCACGCAACGCGTACCTCGGGCTGGGCGACAATACGCCGGTGACGATCAAGCCGGTCGCCGCAGTGGCCGACGATTGCGACTGGCCAGTGCAACAGTGGCAGCACCCGATCTCGCCCGCCGAGCTGACGCTGGCGAGCGCGGTGTTCGGCCCGTCGAACAGCAAGCTGCTGACCGGCGCCGCGTTTACGGACACCGCGTTGCTAAAGGACAATGGTCTCAAGGATTACCGCATCCTGCATTTCGCCACGCACGGCCTGGTCACCGCGCCGCGGCCCGACTGCCCGCCGCGCCCGGCGCTGATCACCTCGTTCGGTGGCCCGGGATCGGACGGCCTGCTCAGCTTCCGCGAGATCTTCGACCTCAAGCTCGATGCCGACGTCGTGATTCTTTCCGCCTGCGACACAGCCGGCGCGGCGACCACCGGCGCATCGCGCGAAGCGGGCGTGATGACGGGCGGCAATTATGCGCTCGACGGGCTGGTCCGCGCCTTCATCGGCGCCGGCGCTCGGTCGGTCATCGCCAGCCATTGGCCGGTGCCAGACGCCTATGATGCGACCAAGCGGCTGATCTCCGGATTGATCGAGGCGCGCCCCGGCGAGCCGCTGGCGCAGGCGCTCGAGGAAGCGCAGCGCGGGCTGATGGACGATGCCCAGACCTCGCATCCATTCTATTGGGCGGCGTTCATCATCCTTGGCGATGGCGCCAAGCCGCTGATCAACATCGCACCACCGCAGATTGCCTCCGCCAGCCGCTGATTGCGTTTCGCGCTGCTCGACCGCAGGATGGCGAATGGATGCAGGGGGATGAGCGGATGAACGTGACGAAATTGCTGTTGCTGGCGGCGTTGCTCGGGAGTAGCGCGGCCACCGCCAAGGCGCCATCCGACGCGGCGCGGCTGTCGCAGCGCGCCGCCACCATCACCATCAAGCGCGACCAGTGGGGCATCGCTCACGTCCGCGGCCGCACCGATGCCGACGCGGTGTTCGGCATGGCCTATGCGCAGGCCGAGGATGACTTCAACCGCGTCGAGACCAACTACCTCACCAGCCTCGGGCGCTTGTCCGAAGCCGAGGGGGAAGCGGCGCTGTGGAAGGATCTGCGCCAACGCCTGTGGATCGACGAGCGCGACCTCAAGGCCAAATATGCAGCCAGCCCGCAGTGGCTCCGGCAATTGATGATCGGCTGGGCCGACGGGCTCAATTTCTATCTCTCCACGCATCCTGCGGTACTTCCGCGCGTGCTGACCCGGTTCGAGCCGTGGATGGCGCTGAGCTTCTCCGAAGGAAGCATCGGCGGCGATATCGAATATGTCGACCTCGATGGGCTGCGCGCCTTGTACGATCGCACTGCCCCGCGGGTCGCGAGCATCAAACCGTGGAGTGACCCGCAAGGGTCAAATGGGATCGCGATTGGGCCATCGCGATCGGCCACCGGCAATCCGCTGCTACTGATCAACCCGCACACCAGTTTCTTCTTCCGCGACGTGGTCCAGGTGACCAGCGACCAAGGTCTCAACGTCTATGGCGCGGTGACCTGGGGGCAAATGTTCGTCTATCAGGGGTTCAACGCACACGCCGGCTGGATGCACACGTCGAGCGGGCTCGATAATCGCGACGAATATGCCGAGACCTTTGCCACCATGGCCAATGGCAAGGCTGGCTATCGCTTCGGCGGCGAACTGCGCCCGTTATCAGTCAAGCCAGTGACGATCCGCATGCTCGCTGCCAATGGAGGTTTCACCGATCGCACCTTTGACGTGATGAGGACGGTTCACGGTCCGATTATCCGTAAGGAGAATGGCGCATATATCGCCTTTTCGATCATGGACGATCCGGTCCACGCGCTCGAGCAAAGCTTCCAGCGGACCAAGGCCGGCAACCTTGACGAATTCATGCGCGCTTCCGCCGTTCGCGCCAATTCGTCGAACAACACCTTGTTCGCCGATTCAAGCGGCAACATCGCCTACCTCCACCCGCAATTTGTCCCTCGTCGCGACGATCGCTTCGATTATCGAGGTGTCGTCAGCGGCAGCGATCCGCGCACCCTGTGGCATGGCCTGTTGGCCACCGATGCGTTGCCCAACATCCTCAACCCCAAGTCCGGCTTCGCGTTTAACGTCAATGATGCGCCTTGGTCGGCCGCAGGACGCGGTTCGATCGATCCGCGCAAATTCCCGCGCTACATGGATCAGTGGGGCTGGAACCCGCGTACCGACCATGCGCTGGCATTGCTCGAAGGCAGCGACAAGTTTTCGGTGCAGAGCCTCAACGCGGCTGCCTATGATCGACGTAACCCCGGGTTCGACCGGCTGCTGCCGGGGCTGCTTGCGGCCTATGACGGCCTTCCCAAGCCCGACCCGCGCCGAGCCTCCCTGGCTGAACCGATTGCAATATTGCGTGCGTGGGATCGGCGATGGAGCAGCGACAGCGCAGCGCTTTCACTCACCGTGCACTGGGCCGAAGCGATGTGGGACGAAGCCCTGGGTAAGGACCGACCGACCAATGACGAGGAAGTCGGTTACGCCCGGATGACCGCCTTCACACCCGACCGGAAACTGGCGATGCTGGATCGCGCAATTTCGAAATTGCACGGGCTGTACGGCACGTGGCGCGTGCCGTGGGGAGAAATCAACCGCTTCCAGCGCAACGATGGCGCGATCGTTCAAAGCTTCGATGACAAGAAGCCGAGCCTGGCGGTGCCTTTCCCATCGGCGCGCTGGGGGACATTGGCGGCGTTCGAGGCTTCGACCTATCCCGGGACGACGAAGCGATATGGCACCAAGGGCAACAGCTTCATCGCCGTGGTGGAATTCACGCCGCAAGGCCCACGTGCTTTTGCGGTCACCGCCGGCGGGGTCAACGGCGATCCGGCGTCCGCGCATTTCCTTGACCAGGGGAAGGATTATGCTGCGGGCAAGCTCAATCCAGTGCCGTTCACCGACGCTGAAGTCGCAGAGGCCGCGGTGGAGACCTATCACCCGGGCGAGGCACGCCGCACGCGCTGAAGACACAAAAAAACCCGCTCGAAAGCGGGTTTTGTTGTTGGTTGCGGGGGTAGGATTTGAACCTACGACCTTCAGGTTATGAGCCTGACGAGCTACCGGGCTGCTCCACCCCGCGACACTACCGTTGGGCCTCAGTCGCCGGCGCTGGCATTTGCCAGCTTGGCTTCCTCCCGTCGCGAGCGACGGTCCGGGCGGCCGTTCGGCCTTGCGAAGCTCACGCTTCGGTGCCGTTGCCCGGAAAAAACAAAAGCCGCCGCTCGGACGATGCCGGCAGCGGCTCTTGAGAAACTGTGAATGGGTTCTTGATATCACGCCGCCAGCAAAGCCTGGCGACGACCTACTCTTCCACTGCTTAAGCAGTAGTACCATCGGCGCAGTCTGGTTTCACGGCCGAGTTCGGGATGGGATCGGGTGGGTCACAGACGCTATGGTCACCAAGCTATGGTGACGGCGTAACATCAAGTTCTAGAAATCGTGCTGACCATTATATTCCTGGCATCATCTAGCCGAGAACCAAACCGTCAAGGACAACAATGCTGTCAATGATGGTGGAATTCTCAAGCGCGAATAGAGCAATTAGGACCGGTTAGCTCCATGCGTTGCCGCACTTCCACACCCGGCCTATCAACGTGATGGTCTTTCACGGCTCTGAGATAACTTATCTTGAGGGAGGCTTCCCGCTTAGATGCTTTCAGCGGTTATCCCGTCCATACATAGCTACCCAGCTGCGCTCCTGGCGGAACGACTGGTGCACCAGAGGTATGTTCAACCCGGTCCTCTCGTACTAGGGTCAACTCCTCTCAATTATCGACGCCCACGGCAGATAGGGACCAAACTGTCTCGCGACGTTCTGAACCCAGCTCACGTACCACTTTAATTGGCGAACAGCCAAACCCTTGGGACCTGCTCCAGCCCCAGGATGTGATGAGCCGACATCGAGGTGCCAAACAACCCCGTCGATATGAGCTCTTGGGGGTTATCAGCCTGTTATCCCCGGCGTACCTTTTATCCGTTGAGCGATGGCCCTTCCACGAGGGACCACCGGATCACTATGACCGACTTTCGTCTCTGCTCGACTTGTCAGTCTCGCAGTCAGGCAGGCTTATGCCATTGCACTCTAACAGACGGTTTCCAACCGTCCTGAGCCTACCATCGCGCGCCTCCGTTACTCTTTAGGAGGCGACCGCCCCAGTCAAACTACCCGCCACAGAGGGTCCCTGCACCGGATAACGGTGCGAGGTTAGACAATAGAAAACAACAGGGTGGTATTTCACATTGTGGCTCCACTCGAGCTGGCGCCCAAGTTTCAAAGCCTCCCACCTATTCTACACAATTGTTTTCCACTGCCACTCTGAAGCTGCAGTAAAGGTGCACGGGGTCTTTCCGTCTAACCGCGGGTACTCCGCATCTTCACGGAGAATTCAATTTCGCTGAGCATCTCCTGGAGACAGTGGGGAAGTCGTTACGCCATTCGTGCAGGTCGGAACTTACCCGACAAGGAATTTCGC
>ENA-OBIT01000213-OBIT01000213.1-metagenomes-genome-assembly--contig:-NODE-213-length-25082-cov-6.70484_pt1 | contig 25082 bp, 24 predicted proteins | sample MGYA00153386_OBIT01 | MGnify analysis MGYA00153386
CCTGGGGCGTCGTCTTTTGGTGCTTCTGCAATCATGGCTTCTGTGGTCAGCATCAAGCTGGCAACTGAGTCCTGAAGAACAATCTCGTTTAAAACGCCCGCGCTGTGTATTTCGACGCTGTAGTACCCAACTTGAGCAGCACGGCATCGTTGGTGATGACAGTGGCGTCGTGCAGTGCTGCACTGGCCATCACAATGGCGTCGGGCAGTTTGACCGAGCGGGTTCTTCTTAAATCCGCTACTTGCTCCATCAACGCGGTATTGCCATAGTTCAAGTCAACCACCGTCAGGCGGGAGACCAACTCCAAGAACAGTGCACGGTCGGCCTCAAGCAGGCCGTCAAAGCCCAAAAACTCCAGCACGTTGATGACGGAGACACCAAGCCACTGCGAGTTTTCGGTCAAAGCCAGTAGGCCTTGGTGCCCTTGCAGCAAGGCCACTAAGGCGTTAGTGTCGAGTAGGTGGCGATTACCAGGCATCGCGCTGCTCGCGCTGAGCTAGCATGGCATCGCCCTGCCAACTGAGTCGCCCTACTAGGTCTGCCAGGCGATACGGTTGAGCAACAACTGTTTGCGCGGCGGTGTTTTCGATCACCACCAGCACCGGCTGACTCTTCAAATTTTGGGGTGGCTTGTCAATCCAGATGAGTTGTGTGCCGCTTATCTCGGCGCTGTAGCTTTTAAGCATGGTGCACTCCAAGTTTGAATGTGATTACGTTGTGGTCGTATCGTGCGAAACCATAATTTTATTTTAGATGATCTAGTAAAAAACCCCGCAAGGCTCGCACCGTACGGGGTTTGTTTTGAGCCGTCAGGCACTGCTGCCTGAAATCTCAAGGCTGCATTACCTGCAACCTTGGGTGCATTACATATCCATGCCGCCCATACCGCCCATGCCGCCCATGCCGCCACCCATGCCGCCGCCACCTGGGGCGTCGTCTTTTGGTGCTTCTGCAATCATGGCTTCTGTGGTCAGCATCAGGCTGGCAACAGAAGCTGCGTTCTGCAGTGCGGTGCGGGTCACTTTGGTTGGGTCCAAAATACCCATTTCAATCATGTCGCCGTAGGTTTCGTTGGCTGCGTTGTAGCCGTAGTTGCCTTTGCCAGCCATCACAGCTGCCACAACAACCGACGCTTCGCCGCCGCCGTTGAACACGATCTCGCGCAATGGCGCTTCAATCGCTTTCATCACCAGCTTGATGCCGGCGTCCTGGTCGGCGTTGTCGCCTTTCAGCGTGCCAACAGCTTGCTTGGCGCGCAAGAATGCAACGCCGCCGCCAGCCACAATGCCTTCTTCAACTGCAGCGCGGGTAGCGTGCAGGGCGTCTTCAACGCGGGCTTTTTTCTCTTTCATTTCGACTTCGGTGGCAGCGCCAACCTTGATCACGGCAACACCGCCGGCCAGCTTGGCCACGCGCTCTTGCAGTTTTTCACGGTCGTAGTCGCTGGTCGCTTCTTCGATCTGAACGCGCACTTGTTTGACACGTGCTTCGATGTCAGCAGCAGCACCTGCACCGTCGATGATGATGGTGTTTTCTTTGCCCACTTCAATGCGCTTGGCCGAGCCGAGGTCAGCCAGCGTGGCTTTTTCAAGCGACATGCCAACTTCTTCAGCAATGACTTTGCCGCCAGTCAGCGTTGCGATGTCTTCCAGCATGGCTTTGCGACGATCGCCAAAGCCTGGGGCCTTGACAGCAACAACTTTCAAAATGCCGCGCAGGGTGTTGACCACCAGCGTTGCCAGGGCTTCGCCATCAACTTCTTCAGCAATGATCAGCAGTGGACGGCCAGCTTTGGCGACTTGCTCCAGCGTAGGCAGCAGATCACGGATGTTGCTGATTTTCTTGTCGTACAGCAGCACAAACGGGTTTTCCAGAATGGCGGACTGCTTTTCAGGATTGTTGATGAAGTACGGTGACAGGTAGCCACGGTCAAACTGCATGCCTTCAACCACGTCGAGCTCGGACTCGAGTGACTTGCCGTCTTCAACAGTGATCACGCCTTCTTTGCCGACTTTGTCCATCGCATCAGCAATGATCTTGCCGATGGTTTCGTCAGAGTTGGCAGAGATCGAGCCGACCTGTGCGATTTCTTTTGAAGTGGTGGTGGCTTTGGAAGCTTTTTTCAGTTCTTCGACCAAAGCTGTGACAGCCTTGTCGATACCGCGCTTCAAATCCATTGGGTTCATGCCGGCGGCAACGTACTTCATGCCTTCGCGGACGATGGCTTGTGCGAGGACGGTTGCGGTCGTGGTGCCGTCACCAGCGATGTCAGACGTCTTGGAAGCAACTTCCTTGACCATCTGCGCGCCCATGTTTTGCAGTTTGTCTTTGAGTTCGATTTCTTTGGCGACGGACACACCGTCTTTGGTCACGGTAGGGGCGCCGAAAGAACGCTCCAGCACGACGTTACGGCCCTTAGGGCCCAGAGTTACCTTGACGGCGTTGGCGAGAATATTCACGCCTTCGACCATACGTGCGCGGGCTTCGCCGCCGAAAACTACATCTTTTGCTGCCATGTGTGGCTCCTGAAATAAGTTAAATAAGGATTAAATATGCCTGTAGCCCAATAAATAAGGGCGCAAGCAGCTATTAAATTAATAGTGAAAGATTTACTTCTCGACGACAGCGAAAAGATCTTCTTCTTTCATGACCAGCAACTCATCGCCGTCAACCTTGACCGTCTGGCCACTGTATTTGCCGAACAAAACACGGTCACCGACCTTGACGCCGACAGGCTGCAATTCGCCTTTGTCGTTCTTTTTGCCAGGACCAACAGCCAAAATCTCGCCTTGATCAGGCTTTTCAGCAGCGCTGTCCGGAATGACGATGCCAGAGGCGGTTTTGGTTTCGTTTTCCACGCGTTTGACAATCACGCGGTCGTGCAGGGGGCGAAGTTTCATGGTTTCTCCAGTTATAAAAAAGGGTTGTTTCAACCAAAAAGCGCTGACAGCGGGGCACTGCGCTTTTTGACCTGACGCGTTTGACGGCTGTGTTAGCACTCAAACCCGTAGAGTGCTAATAATACGGCCAAACCATGTCGATTTCAAGTCCAGACGCTGAAAACATGCGGTGTCATGGCTTTTCCGAATATCAAAGCCCGGTTGCCTGGATTAAAAACAGAGCTTCTTCTTTTTATGTCCACAGGATTTTGAATGCACTACACCCCCACCGCCGGCTTGTCACGCCGCCAGGCTCTCGCTGCCGCTGCCCTGCTCGCCGCTCCATGGGCGCGTGCCCAAAGCTTTCCTGATCGCCAGATCACCATCGTCGTACCTGCGCCGCCGGGCGGCACTGCAGATATTTCATCGCGGGCTATCTCCGACCCGCTGTCAAAAGCGTTGGGCCAGCCGGTGGCGGTCGACAACCGGGGCGGTGGCAACGGTGCGGTGGGGGCGCAAGCCTTACTGGCTGCCCGGCCAGATGGCCACACGCTGCTGATGGCGTATTCAGGCTTTCATTGCATGAGCCCGCATTTGGTCAAGCTGCCATACGATCCACTCAAGGATTTGCAGGCAATTGCCAACGTGTATTCAGCTCCGCAGGTGATGGTGGTGCGCTCCAATTTGGGCATTAAAACAGCGGCCGAGCTGATCGACTACGCCAAGAAAAACCCCGGCAAACTCAACTACGGCAGCTCGGGCAACGGCAGCGTGCAGCACATAGCAACCGAGCTGTTCAAGCAGCTGACCGGCACTTTCATCACGCACATTCCGTACCGCGGCTCTGGCACCACCATCATTGATTTGCTGGCCAGCCAGATCGAACTTACTGTCACCACCGCGCCATCACTCATGCCGCACATACAAAGCGGCAAGTTCACACCGCTGGTGGTGGCCGGCCCCCGCCGCCTGGCCAGCCTGCCAAATGTGCCGACCGGTGCTGAAATCGGTTTGAAGGGCTATGAAGTCGATGCCTGGTTTGCGCTATACACCCATGCGCAAGCGCCAAAGGCGGCGGTTGACCGCATTGCCAGTGAGGTGCAAAAAATCATGGCGGTACCCGCTTTTAAAGAGCGCGCCAGCAGCCTGGGCGCTGAGGCCAACTACATTGGCCCGCGCGAAATGATGGCCTATGCGCAATCGGAATACGACAAATGGGGCAAGGTCATCAAAACGGCCAATATCAAGGCTGATTGACGGATTTTTAGTGTTAAATAGCCTTCTGGGCCAATGAATATAGGCGTAAGCAGCTCCTATTTATATAGCATTTTTATTTGTAGAGGGGTTGCTGATCAGATGCCTAACGCACTGCGGAACGCGTCAAATCCGCTCAGCACAAGGCCTGGCTTGCTGGCTGCAATGGGTTGGCCCATGTTGTAGCCGTGGGAAAACGCCCATACCGGTAGAGCCGCGTTGCGCGCCGTGGCAACGTCGATGGACGAGTCGCCCACAAGCAGCGCTCGGCTGGCCGCAATCCCGCAGGTCGCCAAACAAAGCGCTACGCCCTCAGGACTGGGTTTTTTGGTCGGCAGGGTGTCGCCGCACCTATTTTTTTAAACCTTACGGTTAGCCCATGCGCGTCCAGAATACGCCTTGTGTAAGCAGCTTCTTTGTTGGTGACGATGGCCAGGTCAACGCCCGTGGCAGATAATTTTTCAAGCGCTTCAACAGCCCCCGGATAGGCAATGCTGCGCGTGCCGCAGCGCTGGTTGTAGTGGCTGGTTGTAGTGGCTGGTAAAGCCGATGCAATCTGCTCAAAATAATTCGCGCTCCGCACAGCGGATTCAGCTTTGCCCGTGCTGGCCGCCACCGCTTGAATCAAAAGCTCGCGCGTGCCGTGGCCAATCCACAACTCAACTTGCGACTGGCTGGCGGGGGCCAACTTCAATTGCAGCAAAGTGTCGTTGACCGCATCGCAGACTTCCGGCGCGGTTTAATCAGCGTGCCGTCCAGGTCAAATACGATGAGGTGAAATTGGTGGGTTGTCATCTCCGGGCGCATATCAGCTGGCCGACGGTGTTCTTCCCTTGTGCTGAAGCCAACTAGCAGTTACCTGGCTGAACAGCACAATTCGCATTTTGCAACGACATAATTCGAGTGTTTTAGTGGTTTTAGACAATATATACGGGCGTAAGCAGCTATTAAAGTAATAGCTGCTCAAGTCTCTCAAAAATGCGCTAGCGGCCTACACGGAGCGTTAGTGACTCGGTAAATAATTCACGATTTAACGCACAACAGTCGTTTGATCGACCTAGGAAGAATCTCATGATGAAGTACTTTGGTGTTTACCTTGCAGTGTTTTTGACCATGTTTGTCATTGACATGATCTGGCTGCGACTTATTGCCGTGCAGTGGTATGCCGATGCGATGGGGCCGCTGCTAACCCAATCGCCAAACCTTTACGCAGCGGCAGCTTTTTACCTGATGTTTCCTGTTGGCTTGCTGATATTTGCGGTGTTTCCGTCAGCTGACGCCACGCTGCTGAAAGCCGTAACGCTTGGTGCGCTGTTTGGCCTGTTTGCCTATGCAACGTATGACTTGACGGGCCTGGCAGTCATCAAGGGCTGGCCGCTGGGGTTGACATTTCTCGACATGGCTTGGGGCACGATGGTGAGTGGCATTTCAGCCGGGGTTGGAAAATTGTCGCTCGATTATCTGAGCAAGTAAGTGAAGGCAGCACCACTTTATCTGCGCTTCAATTAAAAAATCCGGCAGCTCGAAAGAGCCGCCGGATTTTTACTTGTCGAAGACCTGATCTGCATCAGGCTTCTTGACGAGCAGGCAGTGCGCTAGATGGGACTAGGCTCTGCCAGCTCTTCCGTGGCAAAGGTGATGTTGTCTGTCGCGATGGGCTCGTTCAGGTCGGACGTTTCAGTAGCAAACAACGCCAGCAGAAAATCGACTACGCCCTGTGCGCTGGTTGCCGGGTTGGTCGCTTGTGCGCCTTGCCCGCCGCCATCGCCCAAGCCGCCACTGTCGCCGCAGCCCGCTACAAGCGCTGTGGCAAGAGCCGCTGCAAGCAGCCACTTTGAATTGAGTTTAGACATGGTATTTCCTTGAAGTTGTCATTGTGCTCAGTACGTGGCTGACCCAGCGTTGGGTGTGTTCAGGTACGGAAAGCCTGGCAAGAACGGCACGGTGGCTTGGTCCACCGCATCGTGAATGTTAGCCGCAGCTGCACCCAATGGCACGTTCGATGGCTTGCAGGCAGATGTCACGCCTGGCACGCCTGGCACGCTGTTCAGCTTGAGGGCGTCGTTGTCGCCATTGATCACGCACAAGCCGCCAACCGTGGCAATAAGGGCAATGTCCACCACGTCGTCTTTGGGGCGACGGCCATTCGGAAAGCCTGCGTTGTCGGTTCCACCGGCCAGCGCGTTGCCCGCAACACCCAGTCGGTTTTGACCGGCAAACGGTACCGCTGGCACAGCCAGGTTCAGGCGCAGCATTTCAGATGCCTTTGGGTTTGCTGGCTTGTTCACGCCGGTAATGCCGGTCAGGAATGTTGTGATCAAGTCGGTACGTGGCAGGTTTTTCGGCGTAACGTCTGCGCCCACTACCAGGGTCAGCAACGCTGGCAGGGTGGGGTTTGAAACGTAGGTTAAAAACTGGCCGTCGTCTTTAGGCTGTGACGAATTGAATTTGTCTTTGTCCGGCAAACCAATCACCAGCTCATTGACAAGTGGATTGCCAAGGCGAGAAACTTGCGTCCATGCGCCGCCAGCTTTTTCAACCTTGTCGTTGCCTGAACCTGGCTTGCCATTGATCAAACGGCCCTGGCGTACGCTGGCTGTGGTCCAGCCGCCAATCACCGTTTCAGCTCCGGCAGACAGGCAATCCTTGTGTACCTCAATGGCCATCGTGGTGATGTTGGCTTTTTGGATGATGTGGTTGCCGCCATTGCCAGCGGCATCTTTGTTGGCTGGATTGAGCAAAAACGCAGCGGGTGCGTTGACCAAATCGAAAATCACTCCCAAATTGACTGCAAAGCCTTCCTGTCGCTGTCCGACAAACACTTTGCCCTGGTCCTTACCGGCCGGGCAACCTGGAATGGTCACACTGTGGATGTGTTTGGCGGCGTAGCCTGGGTAGTCAGCTATCGTCTTGGTGCCGATGTTGTCAACCGGCTTTTCGAACGTTGAACTGCCGCCTGTCGTTTTGAACACCGCTGTGCCGGCGGTTTTGCGGCGCTCACCTCGTATCACCTTCAAGTCATAGGTTTCGTTGACATTCAGATTGGCGTCATTCAGATTGGCAACAGCACCCGCCTGAATCAGCGGAATGGGTACGCTTGCCGAGCCGATGGTCAGAGGAATTGATTTGAGGTTGTTTTTAAAGCGAAACTGAAAAGTGACGTCTTCCACTGCATCGCCGTTGTTATCTACGTGAATCTCGTACAGCGCATTCGGGTCGAGCTGGAAGTAGTTTGGGCCGCCATACGGTGACTGCAGGGGCTGGTAGTTGGCAATTAGCGTGACGTAGTCTGAACGCCCGCCCGAGCCATTTGCCGCAACGCCTTCGTAGCTGCGAAACATGTAGAAATCGGTGCCGTCAACCTTGGGGCTGCCGGTAATGAACGGGGCTTCCCGGTGGCTGGATGCCAGCGCGCTGCCGGCCACGGCGACTAGCAGGCACGCTTTTGCAAGCTGCTTTAACTGAAAGGTCATGTTGAACTCCTGATTGGAATGATTTGAATAAACGTACAGCGATTGCTGTAGCTGGTTTACGCAGGTATTTTGCAACCGGATTCAATTTAATTCACAAAGACTGGTCTGAGACACAAGAAAACCGTGTGGGGCAAAGTGCTTACATGCAGACGGGATTTTGTCCGTCGGTAATGACGCCGAAATCTAACACCGAGCTTAAACGCCGCGGTTTAACGCCGCTGTTTAACGCCGGGTTTTGCGCCTGGGTTTTGCGCCTGGGTTTGACGCTCGAGTTTGCGCGTAAACTTTTCGTTCTTGAAGGTTCGGATTTATTGAAACTCCCGGGTGACCCTTCCTGCGCCTTTCAAATTGCATAATTATTGGCGCGGCAGGCGCCGCTAGCCAAGTTGGATGTCTGGGAGATTCACAAGCGGTCCAACAGTGCGCCAATCTAAAAAATACTAGCTTTCAGCCCCCTAAATATGGGAGTTAGAAGCTATTGAAAAAATAGCAATTTGAACTGTGTTGGCAGTAGTCCTAGGGTTCGGAGCGACCGCGTCTTACGCGAACTGTGTGTTATCTTCAATGCAGAATATGTCCCGGGTTTTGACCAGGTCGCCAGACTTTATGGCCGTTTTTTTTAGTCACTGACCCTGTAAATATGGCCTCTGGTTTTGCTACTGAGCAAACGCCGCCGCCGTCGGTTCTCACCCGCCTTCGTTTAGAGACGCGATACGAACACGAAGCCGTTGAAAAAGTCCTTGATTTGATGGGCTCCACCCATACAGTTGGCGACTATCGTCAGCGGCTGAAGCAGTTTTACGGCTTTTACGGCGCCATGGAAGCTGCACTGCAAGCCCGTTGTGCAACACCGCAGCTTGCTCTGCTGTCCCCGCGGCTAAACAAAACGCTTTTACTCAGGCAAGACCTGCTGTACCTGGGCGTTGCCACTGAAACCTTGCCGCTGTTCAGCAAGCTGCCGCCGATTTAAACCCAGCCGCAAGTGCTAGGCTGCCTGTATGTGATGGAGGGCGCCACGTTGGGCGGACGGCACATTATCCAGCACGTACAAGCCACATTTGGGATCACCACTGCCTACGGGCGGCAGTTTTTTTGGGGGCTACGGCCCTGATACAGGCAAGATGTGGCAAGCCATACGCCAGCTGCTGGTCGCTGGTGCGCCAGACCTGCAAAGCGAAAATGATGTGGTTGCCAGCGCAATTGCGACCTTTGCCTCTTTGCGTTGCTGGTATCAGTGCCCAACACTAACGGTGCCGTAGCCAAGATGACGCCGCTGGTCAACCCCGACACCGGCAAGTCGATTGACATGACGCATTGCGCGCTGCGCGGCGTGTCCCTGCTATACACCGAGTACCTGCAAAACATGGGCGCGGCAGCGACCTGTGGGGGCTGATCACTTGCCACCATTACAACAAGCCGCGCGAAGTGCCGTACCAGTTGCGTGCGGCCTGCGAGTTTTTAGCCCAGGTGGGCTCACTGCAACTGCAAGCCGTAGAAGACCGTGAAAACGCCGCCTACCGCATCAAACTGGAAGAGGTCAATCAACAACTGCTGACGATGGCAGCGAAGGAAGGCGGGCTGGCGTCCCTCATGGTGCTGGAGCGGCGCGTGCAAGCCCCCGAGCCTGATTTGCAGGCAATTACCAAGAATGTCACTTCAGCCAGCAGCCTGACAAAACAGGCCACCACCGATTGCATCAACGCCCTCGAGTGGATAGGGTCGAGCGAGGACCGCGACGTCAGTTTGCGCAGCAGTGTGGACGAAGCCATCAAGTTGCTGGCCCTCGAGTTGTCTGCCAATGGGCTCGAACTCATCAACGGCATTGAAAACGATTCAGCCACTGCGCCGTAAAGTTTTCTTCGCAGCGTTTTCATGGGCGCGCTGCTGGCGTTTTGTGACCAACGCAGCACGGGCACTGCCTTGCAGGTCACGTTCGAAGCCGCAACCCACAGCCATCCGGGCGGCCGACTTCAATTGCGCATGCTGCTTGACGACATCCAAAAATCCCCAGCGTCCCTGGACATCGTTCGCAAATACCGCATGATTGGCTGGGCGGACGTTCAGGCCATGGCCAGATCATTCAGCGTGAAGCTGGAACGAGGCGAGGGCTGGCTGACGCTGGAACTGCCCAAGAGTTAGAGGCCCGCTGCAGACCGCAGCGCAGCAGCCTTGTCAGTGCGCTCCCACGTGAACTCAGGCTCATCCCGACCAAAGTGGCCATACGCTGCCGTCTTCTCATAAATCGGGCGCAGCAAATCGAGCATCTGGATGATGCCTTTGGGGCGCAGGTCAAAGTGCTCTTGCACCAGGGCTGACAGCTTTTCGTCGCTCATCACGCCTGTGCCTTCGGTGTACACCGTCACATTCATCGGCTTGGCCACACCAATCGCATAAGCCACCTGAATTTGGCACTGCCGGGCCAGGCCGGCCGCCACAATGTTTTTGGCGACGTAGCGTGCGGCGTACGCAGCTGAACGGTCGACTTTTGAAGGGTCTTTGCCGCTGAAGGCGCCGCCGCCATGGGGGCAGGCGCCGCCATAGGTGTCAACAATAATCTTGCGCCCGGTCAAGCCGCAATCGCCTTGTGGGCCGCCAATGACAAAGCGGCCTGTTGGGTTGATCAGGTACTTGGTGTCTTCGGTCAGCATGGCCTTTGGCAATACTGGTTTAATGATTTCTTCAATGATGGCCTCGATAAACGCAGCCTTCATTTTGTGCATCGTCTCTGACTGGTCGGGGCTGTGCTGGGTGGACAGCACCACTGTGTCAATACTGTGCGGCTTGCCGTCGACGTAGCGCATCGTGACCTGGCTTTTTGCGTCGGGGCGCAAAAATGGCAGGCGGCCGTCTTTGCGCAGCTGGGCCTGGCGCTCAACCAGGCGGTGGGCGTAGTAGATCGGCGCGGGCATCAGCTCGGGCGTTTCGTCGCAGGCGTAGCCAAACATCAGTCCCTGGTCGCCTGCGCCGGTGTTCAAGTGGTCATCGCTTGCGTGGTCGACACCTTGGGCGATGTCGTTGCTCTGCTTATCGTAGCAAACCATCACCGCGCAGCCTTTGTAGTCAATGCCGTATTCGGTGTTGTCATAGCCAATGCGCTTGATGGTGTCGCGTGCGACCTGAATGTAGTCCACATGCGCGTTAGTGGTGATTTCGCCTGCGAGCACAACCAAACCGGTGTTGGTCAGCGTCTCGGCTGCAACACGTGAAAGTGGGTCTTGCTTGAAGATGGCATCCAGGATGGCATCAGAGATTTGGTCGGCTACCTTGTCGGGGTGGCCTTCAGATACAGATTCAGAGGTGAAGAGAAAGTCGTTCGCCATTTTGTACACTCCGTAAGATTGCTGGGCGCGTTGCCAGCGGATGTGCTTTGGCGAACGCTTTAGCAGTTTGGTTTAACGTCGCCCTGCAAGTTGTTCAAATAACTCGGCGACAGCTGCATTATATGGCGCTGCACTGTGAGCGTTTGTTACCTATTTAAATGCTCTGGATTTTTCGATTCTTTTCAGTTTGGCCGATGCGTGCATTGCACGCGCTGGGCGGCGCCTTGGGCTGGGCGGTTTGGGCGACGTACCCCAAATACCGGGCGCAATTCAAGTCCAATGTAGAGCAAGCCGGGCTTAATTTTGAACAGGCCAAACCTGCGATTGCCGAAGCTGGGCGGTTTGTTGCCGAGCTGCCCAAACTGTGGCTCAGGCCGCACCATCCCCCGTGCCTGCAAAACCCGCGAATGAACGTGACGCTGCAGGGCGCGGCGTTCGCAACTGAAGCGTTTGGGCAGGGCAAGGGCGTGATCTTTTTCGGTGCGCACTGCGGCTGTTTTGAGCTGATGCCGCAAGTACTTGCCGAGGTTTTCGGCCCGACGCATGGCGACATCACCGCCATTTACCGCCCCGCACGCCAAGCGGGTTTGGCCGCGGTTGAGCTGGCCACTCGCCAAAGGCCGTACTTGACTGTGCTTCCGGGTTCGTTGCGCTCGATTCGGGTGATGCACAAAGCCTTGAAAGCCAACCAGGCAGTGGCGATGCTGACTGATCAGGTGCCGCCTGACGGATTAGGGTCGTGGACGCCGTTTTTTGGCAAACCGGCGTACACGATGACATTGGCCGCCAGGCTGGCACTGCAAAGCGGCGCTGCACTGGTGCCCGTGGTTTGCGACCGACTGCCCAAAGGTTCCGGTTACACCGTCACCATTTTGCCGCCGCTTGACTATTTGCTTGGTGCGCAATCGGATGGAAGTGCTCCCAGTATCGACGCGGTCGTCACGCACATTAATCAGTCAGTTGAGGCAATGGTGCGGCGCAACCCTGGGCAGTACTTGTGGGGCTATGGCCGCTACAAAAAGCCGCGTTCGGGCACCGCATGACGAAGCTGCGGCAATGGGGAGCAGCTGCGCTGACGTTTGTGGGCATAGGATTGATGCACGTATTGGCTTTCATGCCGCTGCGGCTGCTGCGCGGACTAGGGGCAGTGCTGGGCTGGGCTTTGTATGCGCTGGTGGGCTCACGCCGCCGGGTGGTCACCACTAACTTGACGCTCTGCTTTAAGGAGCTGTCCGCGACCGAAATTAAAAGGCTAACACAGCAAACCTTCGTATATTTTGCACAGGCCTGGCTTGACCGAAGCTGGGTGTGGCACGCGCCGCGCAGTTGGCTTTTGCGGCGTGTGACGATAACTGGGGCGGTTGAAGAGGTCTTGGGTACTGCGCCTACTGTCATGTTCGCCCCACACTTTGTGGGCATGGACGCAGCTTGGGCTGGCATGGTGCTGCGCCAGCCGCGCCAGTCAGTCACGATCTACACCGACCAGTCAAACAAGCAAATCGACAGGTGGATTTTTAAGGGCAGAAGCCGCTTTGGTTTCATGCGCTTGTTAGGCCGAGCCAGCGGCGTCAAGCCAGTGATTGCAGCGATGCGGGCTGGCGAGCCGCTGTACTTGCTCGCCGACATGGACTTTGGCCCGCTGGATTCCATTTTTGTGCCGTTTTACGGCGTACCCACTGCCACTGTGCCGTCGCTGTCACGCTTTGCGCGCCTGGGCCGTGCAAAGGTGGTGCCTGCAGTGGTCACCATGACCCGTTCGGGTTATGAGCTCCGTATTCACCCTGCGTGGCGAAACTTTCCAACCGATGATTTGGCCGCTGACACCGCTTTGATGAACAGGCACCTGGAGAGCTACATCAATGACAACCCAGCGCAATATTACTGGGTGCACAAACGCTTTAAAACCCGGCCCGAAGGCGAGCCGCAAGTTTATTGATGTGCGGCATTTAGTGACGCCAACACCGAGCGAAGCTGGGCAGGCTTTACGCCATACATGTCCGCAAATTCTGCCTCTGTTTTGCCACTGGCTTGATACGCTTTGACGAGCGCCTCTCGTCTGGCCGCTTCAAGTTTTAATTCGCTCAACGCCGCGTCCAGTACGACGTTGGCTTGCTCGTCAGCCACGCGCATGCGCTCAGCGTAGTCTTCCATGCTCAGGCCAGACGCCTCAATGGCCTGCATCAAGCGCAACTGCAATTTCGGCGTTAGGTCTTCGCGGCTACGCGCCTGGCGGCGCTTGAACACCTCAACAATCGCATGGTGAATGTGCTCCGGTGACACCACATCAACTGCGTTGCAGTCAAGGTCATGCCGGGGTAAGCCAGCGGCTACGCATTCCAGGTAGCGGGTAGAGCGCGCGTGCTGGCCCATCGCAATTTTTAGATCGGCTTTCACAAAGTCGTCTGGGTGACGCGCCAGCAACTCTTGGAACACGCCAAGTTTCAGCGGCAAAAAGTGCGCACCGAACAACCTGGGGTACAGCTCAAACAGCTTTTCTAGCGCAGGGCTTGGGGCGCGGCGCTGGTGCTGTGCCTTGACTTGCGTAGGCTGTGTTTGTGCGGTTTGCGATTGAGCATCCTGCACAGGCGTAGCTTCTTGGAGGTCGTTCATGGTTAGTTCAATTCAGTTTGGTCTACGTGCATTATCGCGGTCATGTCGCGCGAGCATGTGCCGCGCTAAGGCTTCGGCAACCTCAATGCCGTCCACCCCTGCCGACAAAATGCCGCCCGCGTAACTTGCCCCTTCGCCCGCCGGGTACAGGCCCCTGATATTCAGGCTTTGAAAGTCATCGCCCCGGGCGATTTTTACGGGTGACGAGGTGCGGGTTTCAACGCCGGTCAGCACTGCGTCATGCATGTCGAAGCCGCGAATCTTTTTACCGAACACGGGAATCGCTTCACGCATGGCAGCTATCGCGTAAGCGGGCAGCGCGCTGTGCAAATCGCCAAGCAGCACGCCGGGTTTGTACGATGGCTCAACGCTGCCGAGCTGGGTGGATGCCTTGCCTGCAACGAAATCGCCCACCAACTGACCAGGCGCCTGGTAGTTTTTGCCACCAAGCGCGTAGGCGTGCGATTCAAGCGCGCGTTGAAATTCAAACCCGGCTAATGGGTTGCCTGGGTAGTCCGCAGGGGATATGCCCACGACAATTCCCGCATTCGCATTGCGCTCATTGCGCGAATATTGGCTCATGCCGTTGGTCACCACCCGGCCCGGCTCAGACGTGGCGGCCACAACCGTGCCGCCGGGGCACATGCAAAAACTGTAGACGCTGCGGCCATTTGTAGCGTGATGTACCAGCTTGTAGTCCGCAGCACCCAGCACCGGGTGGCCCGCGTGCTGGCCAAGCCGAGCGCGGTCAATCACGCCCTGCGGATGTTCGATGCGAAAGCCGATGGAAAACGGCTTGGCCTCCATGTACACGCCGCGCGTGTACAGCATGGCCACCGTGTCGCGCGAGCTGTGGCCGAGAGCCAGCACGACGTGGTCGGCGCGCAGCTCATACTGCGTATCGTCACTGAGGTTTTGCACGGTCAACCCGCGAATGTGCCCGTTATCAATCAGCACGTCACTCAAGCGCTGCTCAAACCGCACCTCACCGCCTAGCGCAATGATCTGCTCACGCATGTGCTCAACGACCTTAACCAGTTTGAACGTGCCAATATGCGGCTTGCTGACCAGCAGAATCTCTTCAGGTGCGCCTGCCTTGACAAACTCCATCATCACCTTGCGGCCCAGGTGGCGCGGGTCTTTGATCTGGCTCCACAGTTTGCCGTCTGAAAACGTACCCGCACCGCCTTCCCCAAACTGCACATTCGATTCAGGGTTCAGCGTGCCCTTACGCCACAGCCCCCAGGTGTCTTGTGTACGCTCACGTACTTTTTTACCGCGCTCCAGCACGATGGGCTTGAACCCCATTTGCGCCAGCAGCAGCGCCGCAAAAATACCGCAAGGGCCGAAGCCGATAACGACAGGTCTTAAATTGGAAGCAAGGGCGGGCGCTTCGTTGAGCTGCACCACAGGGTAATAATTTTGGTCAGGCGTGGGGCGGATGTGCGGGTGCGCTTCAAACTGTTTTAGAAGCGTGGCTTCAAGCGTGGGGGCCAGTTCCACGTCACAGATGTACACCAGCAGCAGCTTTTTCATTCGCGCGTCGTAGCTGCGTTTGTAGATGGTGTGGCGTATCAGCTCTGCGGGCGTAATGCCCAGCGTTTGGGCGATCAGCGCAGGCAGAGCGTGCTCGTCGTGGTCAAGCGGCAGCTTGAGTTCGGTGATGCGGATCATGGCGGTTAACTAGGCCTGTTATGTGGATCTGTTTTTCGGATCAGGCCACTATTTTAGGTTGCACCGATAATCGGGCCGTGAAGCACGCCAGACCGCCGCTGGTGCAACTCGCAAGAGGCAGCGATTGAAAAGTCGCTGTGGGGGAAACCCCGCACTGGAGGAACGTCCGGACTGCACAGGACAGCGTAGGAGGTAACACCTCTCCACCGTGAGGTGAGGATCAGAGCAACAGAGACGAGTCGGCTTTTCAGGGCAACTTGCGAAGCCGGGTGAAACGGGCAATCTCTACGCGCAGCAATACCAAATAGGCCAACGCGGAGTGGCGCGGTTCGCCGCGACTCTTTACCTGTGGTTCCGCAGGAGTTGGCGGGTAGGTAGCACCGAGCCGGGTGGGCGACCCCCGGCCCAGATTAATGGCGGTCACACTGGGCGTTGCAAGACGCTTCAGCGCACAAAATCCGGCTTATCGGCGGGCTTCACACTTTTAATTTTTTTCAACGACCAACCTGTGCCAGAACCTGTCCGATCTCGCGTCAAAGTCTGCGAAAGCTGTCACCTGGCAAGCAGCACGCTGTACCGGGTGGTGGCGGATTCATCTAGCACATGGAAACTGGTTTGCCCCGCCTGTCGAGCTGCCGTTGAAACACAACCGTTTTACCGCTATGGCGGAACATGGAAAGCCGACAAGCGGCATTGAACCTGGCTCAAGCGAAGTTTGAGCGAGGCCCAGGCAAGCCTAGGCAATTCCAGTTGAGGTCTTAATCCGTTCAACATGCGCAAGCAAAGACCGCTTGGCCACAGGCCAGATGCGCTCATCGACATCGTCATACGCCAGCGGAACCCAGTCGTCCAGCGAGCCGTCGGGTAGCGCCTGCATCACCTTGAGAATTTTGGCTTCGCGTCTCAAGCGGTGGGCTTTCAGTTGGGCAATCGCGGTTTTGGCTTGGCCCATCACGTAGCCGTGCGCGGGCAGTATGAAGTTGATGCTGTGTTCATCACACGCGACGCTCAATACATCCAGTGAATCCAGATACGCATTCATGTTGCCGTCTGGCGGATTGATGACCGTGGTGCTGCCGTTCAAAATATGGTCGCCGCTGAACAACAGGCCGTCTTCTACCAAAGCCAGGCACAGGTGGTTGGCGGCATGGCCTGGGGTGTACAAAACCTTCAAAGTATGCCTGTTTTGGTCGTTTTCAGGTGTTAAATTTGCCTCTAGCCCAATAAATACGGGCGCAAGCAGCTCATTATTTAATAGCAATTTATCAGGTGTGAAGGTACTGTCTGCACGCGAGGTGGGGGCAGATGGAAGCCCAACAATCAGCGGTTTGGCTTTGCCGTGAGCGATACACATCGCTTGCAGCGGCTTTGCACCCGGCGAATGGTCGGGGTGCGAGTGTGTGCAGATGATTAGCCGAATATCGTCATGGGCAGCTTCGTAAAGGCGGGCCAAGTGGTCAACATCAGCCGGGCCCGGGTCAATCACCATAAAGCCTGACGCCGCATCACCCACCAGATAACTGTTGGTGCCCGGCCCGGTCATCACGCCGGGGTTGGGCGCGGTCAGGCGCATGACGTTTTTGAGCAGCTTGACCGGCGTGTCGGTTTGCCAGTCCAGGGTGTGCACGATTTGTCCGTCGGGACTTAGCAGTTCCAGCTCGCCGTAAGGCGGATCATGTTCCATATAGCGGACTTCTTTACCGTGCAAAAAACCGGCGCGGGGACACGATTTCCATAACGGGCTTTCCGTCGCGCAGGCTTGCAATACATGGTCGACAGTGGCGTGGTGTTCCAGTCGCTCCAGCGTGCGGATAGTGGGGAAGATGATGAAAAAACTACCAGCGTGGTGGCGTGCCAACGCATCGGCCGGGCGTATCCATTCAGGCTCAAATTGCTCGGCTTCATCGGCCACCGGCTCTTGGCCTTCAGGCATGCGGGCAACCAAAAAAGGTACGTCGAAGCGGCGCGGCAAGTCGCGGTCAGTCACCCAGTGGGCGAGCACAAAAACGTCGCCCCCAGCCAGTGTCAAACCCAGCGCCCTGCATTGCGCTGCGAAAGGCGCATTGCGGTCCAGTGCGGCGATATCGGCTGTGGTCACATGGCTGCCATCGGCGTGCCTGGCCAGCAGCACGCCGAGTTCTTCAAAGCTCTCCCGAATCGCGGCGATGGCCTGCGTCAGGTGCAAGTCGCTTTGCGTCGTGCGGCGCGTCGAATGGCCGTGTGCCGCACTGTCTGCTGCATCAATCCCACCCCCCGGAAAAACATATGCGCCGGGCGCAAAGCTGGCTGTCATGGATCGCCGCGTCATCAGCACTTCAATGCCGTTTGCTGTGTCCCGCAGCAGCAAAACTGTGGCCGCATTGCGCAGGGGTGCGGGTTCTCTCTGGGGGTATAAAAGTTGATTCGGTCTTACCATCGAATGATTAAAACACGGAGACTTCAATGAATTTCAAGCGCAGTTTGGTTTTTGGTTTACTGGCCAGTTTTGCTTTTGGAGCGGTGGCCCAGTCGACTCCTGCCTGGCCGACACGTGGTCCCATCAAACTGGTGGCGGTTTTCCCGCCGGGCGGCTCTGTTGACCAGGTAGCCCGTATTCTGCAGGTGCCCCTACAGGCCGCGTTGGGCCAAAGCGTGATTGTTGAAAACAAGGGCGGCGCCTCCGGCTCGATCGGCGCTGCGGCTGTTGCAGCTGCCCCGGCAGATGGCTACACCTTTGCTGTGGTGTTTGACACCCATGGAGTGAACCCGGCGCTGATTCCCAACCTGCCGTTTGACAGTAAAAAAGACCTCGCTCCAATAGTGCTGGTGGGCACATCGCCGATGGTGCTGGCTACGTTTGCGGGCAGTGAGTACAAAACTTTTGCCGATGTAGTGCTGGCTGCCAAAGCCAAAAAGAATGTCAGTTACGGCAGCATAGGATCGGGCAGCCTGGGTCATGTGGCGATGACGCTGCTAGGCAAAAACGGCGGCATTGACTGGGCGCACATCCCTTATAAAGGCGGTGGCCCGCTGATGAACGATGCTGTTGCCGGGCATGTGCCCTTGTCAATCGGTTCGGTGTTTGTGACCAAGCCGCACATTGATAGCGGCCGCATGCGCCCGCTGGCTGTTACCAGCCCGCAGCGCAGCCCCGATTTACCCAATGTACCCACCATTGCTGAAAGCGGTTACCCAGGTTTTGAAGCGCCCGCCTGGTGGGCCGTTCTTGCACCCAGCAAAACGCCACCTGATATTTTGAAACGTATGAACGAGGCACTCAATACTGTCTTGAAAAATCCTGACATTTCCAAAAAGCTTGACGCGCAAGGCATTGACGTGGTCGGCGGCAGCGCTGACGCAGCGCGCTTGTTCATTGACAAGCAGATGGACATTTGGGCCAAAGTTGTCAAGGACAACAACATCAAGGCGGATTAATTGACCTCCACAATTAATCACGGTGCACAAATCCCTGTACCTTGCAGGTCGCTAAAGCGCTCTTCAATGATGTGAAGTAACGTCGGTCTCGGCGGTGATTCCTGTGAGGCCGCGACCACCGCGTTTTTTTCGGTAGCATTGAGGCGCTTGGGTGAATATTCAAGCGCGTTCTCAGGGCGAGGTGAAATTCCTCACCGGCGGTATTTGCCAGCGATGGCAAGAGCCCGCGAGCGCCTGCAAGATGTCATATCTGGCAGGGTCAGCAGATCTGGTTTGATGCCAGAGCCGACGGTCACAGTCCGGATGAAAGAGACGCAACCTTCGGAGCTAAGGCTCCTGCGGCTGCCGCATGGCTGTGCGGTGGCTATTGGCTGCGCGCGCCCTGATTCTGGCAACTTCTTTTGAGAAACACCATGAAACAGTCCCGTATTTCCAGCACCAAACAAGCCCTTCAGCCAATTCTTCAACTGACTCCAAAAGCACACATCGCGGTCATCAGTGCGGCTTGGCACAGCGATATCGTGGCACGCGCACGCGGTGCTTTCTTGGCTGAAGTCGCACAGCTTGGCCAGTCCACCAAAAGCATTGACCTGTATGAAGTGCCTGGCGCGTTTGAAATCCCGCTGCACGCGCAAACTCTGGCCCGGTCGGGGAAATACGACGCCATAGTGGCCTGCGCACTGGTGGTCGATGGCGGTATTTATCGCCATGAGTTTGTAGCGCATGCCGTGATTGACGGACTCATGCGCGTACAGCTGGACACGGGCGTGCCCGTGATCTCAGCCGTACTCACGCCGAAGGATTTTCATGCGCATGCTGATCATCTGAAATTTTTCAGCGATCATTTCGTCAAAAAGGGAGCCGAAGCTGCGCGTGCTTGCCTGGCGACGATTGCAGCCCTGAGAAAAATCACGCCGCAAGCTTAAACCTCTGGCGTCACGCCTAACGCCACCAAAAACCGGGCCACCATGTTGTAAGTGGCAATGGCGGCGGTCAGCTCGACGATTTGGGTGGTGTCGAAGTGCTGTTTGATTTGTGCAAACACTTCGTCAGAGACTTTGACATTGAGGGTCATTTGTGCGGCGTATTGAATCACTATGCTTTCAATAGCTGCTAGCGCCTGATTTGATTGGGCTTCAGCCGTATTTGACTTATAAATGGCACAAACTGTCTGCAGCGCATTTAATTCAGTCTGCGTCCCGCCTGCCTTCAAAAAATCCGGCGCATGGTGGTGGTACTCGTATGCAGCACCCGTCAGCAGGGCGACGGTGCAAATGCCGAGTTCGCGCAGTTTCCAGCTGGTCGGCAGGTCGGTACGTACGGCTTTAAGGTACACGTTCCAGCCGCGCGCCAGTGGCTCGCTCCACAGCAGGGCTTTGTCCAGTTTGATGAACTCGCCGCCGCGGCGTTTTAAAATGGCTTGAACGAGGTCGTCGGGTTGGGCTTTTGCCCCAGGTGTCCAGTCGGGTATGCGCATTGAGTCAGGCATGTTGGTTACTTTGCAAGATGTAAAAACCATAGCGTAGCGCGATAATCCGGCGATGAAAGTTAAATTCACCAAAATGCAAGGCGCAGGTAACGACTTTGTTGTGCTGGATGAAACGCAGCGCTTGCTGGGGCTAAGCACTGCCCAATATCGATTTTTGGCCGACAGACACTTTGGTGTGGGCGCTGACCAAATTTTGTCGGTGCGGCAGTCACCCGCGCTGGGCATTGATTTTGAATATGTGATTCACAACGCCGATGGCGCGGAGGTGGAGCAGTGCGGCAACGGCTCGCGCTGCTTTTTGCAGTTTGTGCGCAGCACGGGTTTAACTACAAAAACCAGTGTGAAAGTGCAAACGCTGAGCGGCGTGATTGAGGCAAGTTTGCAAGTCGATGGCCGCATTAAAGTGGACATGGGTGCGCCAATTTTTGATTTGAGCCTGGTGCCGTTTGATGCAACTGGATTGAAACCAGAAAATGTGAATTCGTGGCGAAAATGGCCTTTAAATCAATTAAATACTGCGCAAGCAGCTCCTATATTAATAGCAACTAGTGTTGCAGTGTTGTCCATGGGGAATCCACATGCGGTGCAACTTGTAGACAATGTAGACACAGCTTCGGTGGCCGAGCTTGGCCCGTTGATCGAAAACCACCCGCGCTTTGCCCGCCGGGTGAACGCAGGTTTTATGCAGGTGGTTGACCGTGCCAACATCCGGCTGCGCGTTTACGAGCGCGGTGCTGGCGAGACGCTGGCTTGCGGCACGGGCGCTTGCGCGGCTGTGGTGGCTGGCATTCGACTCGGATTGCTTGAAACAAAAGTGGATGTGCAAACGCTCGGCGGCGTTTTGAGCATCGAGTGGTCAGGCGATTTGGCTGCGTCCGTGTTCATGACCGGCCCTGCGGTCACCGTTTTTGAGTCTGAAATTGACGTTCCATAAATGGTGCCCCCACGCTTGTCGCTTTGCGTACTTCGCTGCCCCCGGGAGGCTGACCTTGCTAGGGTCGGCCCGTCGCTGCGGTCGCTATGTAGTCGCCACACTAAAAAGATAAGACAATCCGGGCATGAACCCAATCGACCAACCCATCACCGAAGACGACATTGCCAACTTTCTGGCCAACACGCCAGATTTTTTTGAGCGCCACGCCGAGTTGCTGAGCAGTGTGCAATTGTCCAGCGGCCACGGCAGCCGGGCGGTAAGCTTGCAAGAGCGCCAGGCTGGTCTGCTGCGCGACAAAATCAAGGGCCTTGAGGCGAGAATCGTCGAGATGATTCGCCACGGCAATGAAAACGTGGCCATTTCAGACAAACTGCAAACCTGCACGCACAACTTGCTGCTGACCGCCCATGCGCGTGACCTGCCAGAAACCATCGTGCGAGAACTTAAAGTGCAGTTTGATATTCCGCAGGCGGCCATCAAGGTGTGGCGCGTGAACGGTATTTTTACGGGTGAGCCGTTTTGCGAGGGCGTCAGCGCTGACACCCAGGCTTTTGCGTCGTCGCTCGGCGCGCCTTATTGCGGCGTCAATTCAGGTTTTGACGCAGCCACCTGGCTTGCCGAACCGGCGCAAGCCATGTCTATAGCGTTAATTCCCCTGCGCGTTGACGGCGACGCTGAAGCGTTTGGCCTGCTGGTGCTGGCGTCGCCTGACGCTGAACGGTTTAACAACGCCATGGGAACTGAATTTTTGGCGCAAATTGGCGATTTGGCAGGCGCGGCGCTGACCAGGCTGTTGCCGGCCGTACAGGCAGGTTCTTAGCCAGAAACGCTCGCAACCCCTAGTCGCGAACCCACATGCAAAATGCGCTGGCTCCATACACTGCAGCAGCAGACCTTGACCCACTCGCGCAACGCTACCTGGAGCATGTCCGCGTTGAAAAGCGCCTGGCCCAACGCACGGTAGAGCTGTACACCGCGGACTTGAACAAGCTGCAAGCGCAAGCCGCGCTGGCGGGTGTGGATTTGGCCAGCGTTCAAAACACGCATATCCGCCGCTGGGTTGCGCAAATGCATGGTGCAGGGCGCAGTGCGCGCGGGATTGCGCTTATTTTGTCGGGCTGGCGTGGGTTTTATGTTTGGCTGGGCCGCGAAGGTTTGGTGGCCAGCAACCCGGTGCAAGGCGTGCGCGCGCCCAAAGCGCCCAAGCCTTTGCCCAAGGCGCTGGGAGTCGATGAGGCGGTGCAACTGTCGGACTTTGAGGCAGAACCCGGTGACGGCAGCGCGGCCCTCGACGCACGCGACCACTGCATCGTTGAATTGCTTTACGGCTGTGGTCTGCGTATTGGCGAGCTGGTCGGGCTGGATGTGCTGGCGAGCCGTAGTGCGCGCGGCTGGATTGACGTGCAGGAGGCCCAAGCGCACGTACTGGGCAAAGGCGAAAAGCGCCGCAGCGTGCCAGTTGGCAGCAAAGCGCTTGCTGCACTGGCCGTCTGGACAGCCCAGCGCACCGCTTTGGCAAAAGATGACCCGGCGCTCTTTATCAATGCCCGGGGCGCGCGTTTAACGCCGCAAACGATCCGCGTCAGGCTCAAGCAGCGCTCGTTCAAGGCGGGCTTGGCAACGCCGGTGCATCCGCACATGCTGCGCCATTCATTTGCCAGCCACGTGTTGCAGTCAAGTGGCGATTTGCGTGCCGTGCAAGAGCTGCTGGGCCATGCCAACATCACCACCACGCAGGTGTACACACGGCTTGATTTTCAGCATTTGGCGACGGTGTACGACGCAGCGCATCCGCGTGCCAAGCGGCTGGAAAAACCCAAGCCTTGACGTACCAAGCGCATGGCGACAGGTGACATGTGACAGGTGACAGGCGACCGGAGACAATCAACACGCTCAGGCCCGTACCGATCAAAACGCTAAAAGTTTTCAGCACGCCTTTGCATGCGTCGGCGCGGCTTTGGCGGCGTGTCGCCCAACCGAAATACAGCCACCTTGCTCTCAGCGGGTGCGTTGACCAGAAGTGCTTCCAGGCGCTCGATGAGCGGTTGCACATGGCTGTCGTGCTCGGGAACCATGGCATAGGCCACGCGCACCTGGGCCACGCAATCGATATGAAGTTTGGGGTAGGGCATCAGGCAGCGCGCAATGATTCGCGGCCCCAGAATGGCCGCCTCTTCTGCGCTGACCGGCCCTTCTACCAGCATGCCAAACCTCCGGTCTGACAGCCTGGCAGCACTGTCAATCTCGCGTGCGGTCGAAAGTAACCTGGAGGCCACAAGCAGCGGTAATTTGTCAGCAATTTTGCGACCAAAGTCACGCTGAATTTGCTCGGTGTTGGTCACTTCGATCAGCATGACGGCGCTTTGGTGCTTCAGCTGCTGTGATCTGGCCAGCATGCGTGAAAATCGGGTGGAAAAAATATCTGCATTGATCAACCCTGTGGCGGGGTCAATCCGGTCCACGCCAGCAATGCGGCGCATGTTTTCGCGGCGTTGCTGGCTGCGGCCTATGAGCGCTGCCAGCATCACCATTTGCTGCAGTGCCATGCTGGCCAGCCAGCTGTGTTCGGTGAATATGCTGAGCGGAACCCATTGTGCATATCGCGCAAAAGCCAGGGCAATGGCAAAAATAAAGGGCACGGCGCTGACAAGCAGCCATATGCCAAACCGGTCACCGTGGCGCCGCGCCCAAACATTGACAACGAGGATCAAAGAGATCACGAACAGCACATAGGGCATTGCCATTGAAATTCGGTGCGCGCTTGGCGTGTAAAACATTGCAACGCACAGGCCAACCCCTGCTGCGGCGACTCCCCAGACCAGGCCATTCAGCTGTCTCGATCTTTGCACCAAATAAATGATCTTTGCGTTCAGGAGTAAGAACGCTGTTAGCGACAACAACCCCAGAACGACTAGTGAGCGGTCGGCCCATGCGGGTGAATTTGGCCACACATACAAACTGCCAATGCCGGTCGATGCGGCTTGCGTCAAACCAATCAGCAAGGCGCATTTTGTGTAAAAAAAGTAAGCCCAGTCACGCAGCCACAGCAAACCGACTAGACCGACAAAGATGCCTAAAACCGCGGTTCCAAAGTAAACCCCTAAAAGAAGCGATACCCCCTGCTCGGTACGCAGCAAGGTATCGGTCGCAATCAGCCTGATGGGTGCGCTGAAGCCTTGTGCGTTTTCAAGGCGCAGAAAGTAAGCGGTGGGCATTTTATTTGGAGCCGCAATTTCCATCACAACATGGCGCTGGGGCAGTGTCCAGGCTTTGTTGGCGATAAGGTCTCCAGCGTGCTGTGCCAGGTAGCCGCCGCCAGCACTGGCGGTGAAAAGCGACGCGCGGTCAAGCGCGGCGTACGGGATTTCAAGCATCCAATTGCTGGTGTCAGACAGATCCAAAACGTTGAACCGCAGCCAAAGGGCTTGCCCCGGTAGCAGCGGATAAATGCCGCTTGCAGGACCCACTCGCCAAGTGGCGGTGCCGCTGGCCATCACCTCTGAAGGTTTTGAGCTGCCAGTGGCGTCGAGCCAGTACTCGCTCAATTTGACAAGATCGATGGTCGCGCTTGTGTCTGAAAGCACCGCCTGCGGTGTGGCCAGTGCGAGAACAAACAAGCCCGATGCCCACCACAACGAAACGGCCCGCGCCAGCCAGGACAAGAATTTTTTACAGGTGATGTTTGAAATTGGAGAGATTCTTGTTGGGACTGAAAACCGGAAAACCCACTATTGTGCAGGACGCCGAGAAATCAAAAGTTAACTTTTGTACGAGGTTTTCACAAGGCGAGAAAAGGCTGTGCGCCAAAGCGTGACAATTGCGACATGAAATCACTACGGCTAAAACCCGGCAAAGAAAAATCGCTGCTGCGCCGTCACCCTTGGGTGTTTGACGGTGCCATAGCCTCTGGTGGCGGCGATGCTGGAGAAACAGTTCGTATTGAGAGCCATGGCGGTCAGTTTTTGGCTTGGGCGGCATTCAGTCCGCAGTCAAAAATTCGGGCCCGGGTCTGGAGCTTTGATGAGGCACAGCACA
>ENA-OBIT01000214-OBIT01000214.1-metagenomes-genome-assembly--contig:-NODE-214-length-24992-cov-5.55075_pt1 | contig 24992 bp, 25 predicted proteins | sample MGYA00153386_OBIT01 | MGnify analysis MGYA00153386
TCGCCGATCTGCGGCTTGATGCGCAGCGTGATGCCGACGTCCTTGCGCTCGATGGTCTGGAACGGGTTGGTGGCCGCGGTGGCGGTCTGCGTGAACTGCCCGGTGATGAAGGGCACGTTCTCGCCGACCACAATCTTGGCCTCTTCGTTGTCCAGCGTGATGATGGTGGGGGTGGAGACGATATTGGTCTTGGCCTGCGACTGCAGGGCCTTGGCGATGGCGGCCAGCGAGATGCCTGCACCGGCGCGGCGCAACACACCCAGCGTCAGGCCCTTGGCACCGGCCAACTGGCCGAACACCGCGTCGGCATCCGGCCCGATGATGGCGCCTCCCGAACCGGTGCTGAAGTTGGTGCCGGCGCCGATCACCTGCGCGCTGTTGCCCACCGTCCCCAGGCCCTGCCACTGGATGCCGAAGTCGGCGGCGTCACCGCCCGAGACCTCGACGATCAGGCTCTCGATGTAGACCTGGGCACGGCGTGAATCGAGCTGGTCGATCAAGGCACGCACCTGGCGGTACAAAGGCTCGGGCGCGGTGATGACGAGCGAGTTGGTCGACGGGTCGGCCTGGATGAAGCCGCCGGTGGACGGCTGCCCCGACGCTGCGACTCCGCTGCCGCCGCCGCCGATACCGCCAAGGCCGCCCTGCCCGCCTGGCGCGGTAGGCGATTGAGGTGCCGGCGCGCCACCGGCCGACGGCGACGTGCCGCCACCGACCGCCCCGAAAGCCGCCCGCACCACCGTGGCCAGCTTGACGGCATCGGCGTTCTTCAGGTGCACCACGTACATGCCCGCGCCACCGGTGCCGCCGAGATTGCCGGGCCGGTCGAGCCGGGCGATGGTGGCGCGCACGGCAGCCAGGCGCGCGGCATTCGGTGCCCGCACGATGAGCGCGTTGCTGCGTGACTCGGCCAGCACCGTGACGCCGCCGCCGCCGCCCGGCAACCCCGGCGCCGCGGCGCCGCCGCCCTCCGTCAGGCGCTGCACCAAGGGCGCCAGGTCGGCGGCCACGGCGTGCTGCAACGGCACCACATCCACGTCGGTGCTGGCGGGCTGGTCGAGTGCCGCAATGATGCGTGCGATGCGCTGCAGGTTGTCGGCGTAATCGGTGATCACCAGCGCGTTGTTGCCGACGCTGGCGTTGATGGTGTTGTTGGCGCTGATCAAGGGCCGCAGCACGGCCACCAGGTTGTTCGGGTTCTCGAAGCGCAGCGGGAAGATCTGCGTGATGACCTGGTCGCCCCTGACGCCGACATTGCCCACCGACACCGTGCCGGTCTGCAACTTCGCATCGGCCTCGGGCACGACCTTGTAGATGCCCGCGCTTTCGACCACGGCAAAACCGAGTCCGCGCAGCGCCGCGATGTACGTCTGCCAGGCGTCGTTCACGCTCTGCGGCTGTTCGCTGTACACGGTGATCGAGCCGCGCACCCGCGGATCGACCAGGATCGGGCGCTCGATCATCGCGGCGATGGCGCGCGTCACGGCCTCGAGGTCGGCATTGACGAAGTTCACGATCACCGGCGCGCGCTGCCGCGAGGTCGATTTCTGTGCCCAGGCCGGCGGCATGCCCAGCGCCAGGGCCAGGGCTGTGGCCGTAGAGGCCAGGAGCCAGACCGGGGCCCGGTGGCGACCCGGCTTTCCGGTGCTGCACTTGGCGGTGGTGCGGGGTGGGTTCATGCTCATCCGATCGAAATGACGGACAGCGCGCCCTGGCGCCGACCAATGATGTTCAGCAAATTGTTCAACACGGTTTCCGAGCCCGGCGCGGCACTGGCCTGGCCCAGGAAGCGCCAGCGCGAGGCCACCCATTGGCCGTTGCCGCTGAGCAGCAAGGCGCCGCTCAGGGTCGACAGCGACAGCGTGGCCCCGTCGGCACTGCCGGGGGCGTGGGCCAGGCTGAGGCGGTAGCTGCCCAGCACGTCCAGCGTCGACACGCGCGAGGCCATGCCTTGGAGCTCAAGCTCGGCGCGGCCGTCGAAGCGCCAGCGCCCCTGCACCGATTCCAGGCGCAGCCCGGGGCTGGACAACTGCATCGACCCGGTGGGTTGCAGCGTGTTCCAGGGCGTGCCCAGACCGCTCAGCCAGGCGGCCGGCCACTGCCCCACTGCGCCCTGGGTCGGCGGCAGTTCCAGGCGCAGGCGCGACCACCCGGGGTGCACCGCCAGCCTGAGTTCGCCATTGATGCAGCAAGCCTGGCGCAGCCCGACGGACAAGCCCAAACCCTGCAATGACAGCGACCAATTCAGCCGCCCGGGCAGCGCGCTGGCGTCGCGGCTGCCCTGGCCACCCGTCAGCACGGCCACGGCACTGCCCGACCACACGGTGCCACGCGCATCGGCCAGCAACAGGCGCTGCCCGGTGGCCGATGCCACGCCGGCCGCCAGCCAGGCCGCCGGCGCAAAGGCGGCCAATGCAGCCAGGCCGCCCATCGCCGCCCCCAGCAACGTCCAGCCGCCAGGCTTCACAGCGCGCCGCCCAGGGCCACCACCACGGTGCCGCTGTATCCCTGGGCTGCCCGTGTCAGCCGAGCTTCCACCGGGCGGGCGCGCGCACCGGAACGGGCTTCGGCCAGCCAGTCGCGCAGCTGCGAGGTGCTGACCCCTTGCAAGGTGAGCACGGCGCGCTCGCCCTGCATGGCCAGCCGGCCCTGGTCGCCCAGGCGTTCGGTGGCCGCCCGCAGGGCCGCCGAAGATTGTTCGATGCTGACCGGCGGCGCGGCGCGCAAGTCCTTGGCCTCGACCGCCAGGCGCTGCATGGCCTGCCATTGCCCGTCCAGCGCGTCGCGCTGGGCAGGTGCCACTTGCAGCGTGTGCCAGGCCGGTTGCACCGCCAGCGACCAGGTGATGAACAGCCCCAGCACAATGCCGGCCAGGCCCAGCAGCCGGCGGTCTCGCGCCGACCGCACCGCCCACCATTGGGCGGCGGGTGCCACGGCCTGCAACACCGCCTTCATGCCGCACCCGGCGCGGTCAGCCGGGCCACCGTGATGCGCCCGTCGACCAATTCGGCGCCAAAGCCCGCGCTGCGCAGTCGCGCGCGGAGTTGCGCCAGTTCGGCTTCACCCCAACCCGGCGCCGACAGGACCAGCCGGCCGGCCTCGAATTGCAGCGCCTGCACGGGGCCCTGGTTGTCCGGCCAGGCGGCCGCGGCGGCGGCCAGCAGCACTTCCAGGTCGGCGTCACCGGGCCGGCCCGCGGCGGCGCGCAGGCGGTCGGTTTCGCGCTGCATCTGCACCGGCGCGTCCAGCACCGCGCGCACGCCGGGGAAACTGTCGCGCAGCAGGGCGTTCATGGCCAGCTTGCGTTCGTCCAGTGCCTGTCGCTGCTGCCAGGCCCAGGCGTTGAGCCCCACCAGTTGCACGGCCACCAGCGCAGTCAGGCCCCAGCGCACCGGGCGCCACTCGGGGCTGCGCAGGCCACGCAATGCGTCCAGCAGGGCGCGCAGGCCGCGGTTGCGCCGGGCCAGGTCGAATTGGCGCAGATTGCCCGGAGCGCGCGCGGCCTGCAGCGCGCGTTCCGCGGCGCCCAGCATCTGCACCGGGGCACCCAACCATCGTTCCGCCGCCGCCGCGGCAGCGGGCGTGGCGGTGTACTCCGTGGCGTCATGCGCGGCGTCGGACGCCGCCGGCAGCAGCGCCCGCGCCAGACCGCCCAGGCGCAGGCAGGCCACGCCATCGGCGCCGCCCAGCGCCAATGCCACGCCGCCGTCCACGCCGGCATGCGTCACGAAAAAGTGGCCCCTTGTGGCCGGCGCCGGGCTGAGCGAGGGCAGCACGCGGTCGACAGGCCGGCCGGCACCGTCCAGCAGCGCCAGGGCCGACGTCAACCACGGCTTGTGCACCACCGCCACCCAGCCCCGCTGCCCGGGCGCGGCGTCTGCCGCCAGCGCCAGATGCTGGACATCGTCGTCGTCGAGCAGCAGTTCCTCCATCGCCCCGGCCAGGGCCGCGCGCAGCCGGGCCGGCGGCGCCTTGGGGATGTTGATGCGGTGCCAGCTGACGTCGCCATCGGCCAGCACCAGCACCACCTCGTCGGCCTTGGGCAGCGCGAGCGGCGCGGCATACCCGTTGCGCGTCGCGCTGCGACCGTCGGCACTGAACACGAACTCGAACTCCGGCGGCAGCTTCATGCCCGGCGTGGCGTCGGCCGAGCGTGACGAAAGACGTTCTCGCGGAGGCAGCAGGATGACTAGAACAGACATGGACGTGGCGGTCGGTCGTGAGGCAGGTGGCCGCAGGCTTTAGCCGGCAACAAGTATTGTGGCGGGCCGGACGGCTCGCCTCGGCCGTGCCGCTGCCGTCATCGCGGCGATGGTCCGGCAGGAATGCGCTCGCGGCGCAACACCACGACCTCGAAGTCGCGGTCGGCGCCGCGGCGTTCGAGCAGGGAACGTTCTTCCAGCATCCGGTCGTCCAGCCGCAGCCGGCCCTCGACCAGGAAATACGAGGACGACACATTCACCCGAGCCGGGTCGAGCACCAAAGTGGGCGGCAGCTGCGCCTTGATGTCGTCCATGCCCTCGAAGGGTTTGCGTTGACGCGCCTGCACCAGCCGCTCGGCGCTGCCCAGGTCGAGCCCGTCGATGGCGGCCACCAGGACTTCCCGCGAGGCGGTGTTGGCATTCACGGGCGTGGCCCGCGGCAACAGATCGACCCAGGGCGCCAACCGACGCAGCGTGGCCGGTGCCAGCCCCAGCCATTCCAGCTCCGACAGGCGCTGCGGCGCCAGTGGCGCGGCGCCATTGCCATCGTCCGCGGCCGGCGCCCAGGCCTGACGCAGGCCGGCGCTGATGAGGTCCGCCATATCGCCCGGCAACGCGGCCTGCTGGCACAGCCGCACCAGCGCCGCCTTCTCGGCGGGCACTTCTTTGCCGGCGCCGTCGACCAGGTTGCGCAGGTTCCAGCGTGACTGCGCGTCTTCGATGCGCCCGGACAGGAAGGCCTCGGGTCCGGTGTCGACGTTGTTGTCCCGGTCAGCCGCCAGAAAGGTCGACAGCCGGGCCTCGGCCAGCGGCGTGGCCCAGGGTTCGTCCAGGGAATCCAGGATGCGCCCGCCGCGCTGCTGGGTGCGGCCGTCCTCGCGCAGGATCAGCCGCGCCCAGTCCAGGGCCCCGGTGATGATCCAGCCCGATTGCGATCGCGCCCGTTCGGCCGACTCGACCTCGATGGCACGGGCCTGCTGCCAGACCATCCCGGCGGTGATGGTGACCACCATCACCATCAGCAGCATCGCCATCAGCAGGGCCGCGCCGCGGGTCGGCGCGCGCGCACGAAACGTCTTCATCCGCCGCTCGGCCCGAGCGCGACGTCTCGCGTGAGCACGCCGCCGTCCAGGGTGATGACCAGGCGCACGGCGCTGGGCAATTGTTCTCGCGACACCGCCAACCGCGGCGCGCTGGCGCTGCCGGCCGGGGCGGCTGGCGCCTGCACCAGGTCGCCGGTGGACTGTGCGTTGGTCCAGGCATTGCCGCGGAAGAAGAACACGTTGAACTCGCTGGCGGGGACCAGGTTCAACTGACCCGGTTCATTGCCCAGCAACTGCTGGCTGCGTTCGAAGGACTGGCGCAAGTCGCCCACGCGCGTCACCGCGGGCCCGGCCCAGCGCTGCCATTGCCCGCCACGCACGGCCCAGGCCACCAACGCCACGCCGCCCTCGGCCTGGCGCACCAGGCGCAGCGTCTGGCCGTCGAAACTGAGCGCGGGCACGCTGCCGCCCACGTCGCGCAGGGCGGCCAGGTCCTGCTCCCACTGCACGACGATGGTGTTGACGCGCAGCGTGCGGTCCAGAACCGCCTTGCTGCCCTCGCGCGCCCGCAGCATGCCGTCCAGCCCCTGCCAGGCCAGCCCGGCGCCGATGGCCATGACCACCAGCGCCACCAGCACCTCGACAAGGGTAAAGCCACGGATCGCAGGGGGCGGACACCCACGCGAGGCGCGATTGCAGCGACGGTCCACGCCGGTCGTCAATTGCGCGCCAGCACGGTGGACAGCGTCAACAGGGGCTGCCCGGCGTCGTCGCTGACGGCCGCTTCCACCCGCCGAAAGCCGGGGTTGGGTGTCGCCCGGGTGACCAGCTTGCCGGTGTATTTGCGGCCCAGCTGTTCGCAGCTGAAGTCGGCGTCGCCCACGCCGGGAAAGCTGCGGCTGAGCCGCAGCGCGGTGAGCTGGTTGTCGGCGCACCACTGCGCGGCGATCACATCGCCCAGGCGGCGGGCGTTGTCGGTGAGCGCACCGGCAGCGCGCAGACCGGCGGCCAGCGCGATGGCCGTGATCGCCAGTGCCACCAGCGTTTCGACGAGCAGAAAGCCGCGCGTCACGGCCGCGCCGGTGCCGCCAGCGGCGCGACGGCCATGAACGGGCCCAGTCCGTCGGTGGCGATGTCCAGGCGACGGTCGGCCAGGCGCAACACCACCCGTTGCGCCGCCAGGATGGCGTCGGGGCCCAGCGCCAATGCCGGGCGGCCCACCACCTGCGCAGTCACGCGGTCGTCGAGCCAGCGTGTCGGCGCTGCGGGGTTGGCGCCCAGGCCGATGAAGCGAAACGGCGACTCGTCGGGCGATGAGGCCGGGACCCAGCTTACCGCCGCACCGCTGGCCCGGGCCTGGGCGCGCGCACCTTCCAGCAGGGTGCTCAGCCGCTCGCCTTCGCGCTCGAGCTGAGCCGTCAGGCCGTCGCGCATGGACAGCACTGCGACGCTGCTGATCATGGCCACGATGACCAGCACCACCAGCAGCTCCAGCAGCGTGAAGCCGCGCGCCGCGCGCCCGCCGCCCGACGCGGGCCGATGCCGGGCCCTATTGCCAGGAACCGAGATCGGCATTCTTGCCTTCGCCTCCGGGCTGGCCGTCGGCCCCGAAACTGAAGACATCGATCTCGCCCTTCACGCCCGGGTTCAGGTACTGGTAGGGCCGGCCCCAGGGGTCGGCGGGCAGCTTGTCGAGATTGAGCTTCCAGTTGGGCGGCACCAGCCCCACCGTGGGCTTTTTCACCAGGGCTTCGAGCCCTTGTTCGACGCTGGGGAAGCGCTGGTTGTCGAGCTTGTACAGCTTCATCGCCTGCATGAGGTTGTTGATGTCGGTGCGCGCGGCAGTCACCCGTGCGTCATCGGCCCGGTCGATGAGGTTGGGCACGATCAGGGCCCCGAGCACGCCGATGATGACCAGCACCACCATCAGCTCGATCAGCGTGAAGCCGCGGCGGCAGCGCGCGACAGTGGGCGAAATCAGGCCGAAATCAGGAGCTGTCATGGTGCGGTGGCTGGCCCGAGTAGGGCCCGATGGCAAAGGTGCAAGATTGCTGGAATCATAATCGGGGCATGTGGGCACGCTGGTGGTCATTCGCGGTCTGGGCCCTGGTGGCCGGCAGCGCGCTGTTCTGGGGGCTCAGGCTCGTCGTCGAGGCACCCCAGGCGCCCCCGCAGACGACGGTGGCCGAGCTCGGCGCAGGCGCTCGTGGCGACCTGACCCGGGTCTTCGGACCCGACCCGGTGGCCGCGGTGCAGGCCGCCGACCCCGAACCCGTGGCCGATGCCCGCTTCCAGCTCATCGGCGTGGTCAGCCCGCGCGGCAACGGCGCGAGCACCCAGGGGCTGGCCCTGATCGCGGTCGACGGCAAGCCGGCCAGGGCTTACCGCGTGGGCAGCGTGGTCGACGGCGAGACCGTGCTGCAGTCGGTGCGGGCCCGGGGTGCGGCCCTGGGCCCGCGCGGAGGCGCCGTGCAGGTGTCGCTGGACATCGCGGCTCCGGTCGCTGCGGCCACGGGCAGCCTGTTGGACGCCGCTGCCGCTGCGCTGCCCGTGGCGCCCGCGCGGCCGCCTTCGCAGACCCGACCGCCGCCGCCCGGCATGCCGATGCGGCAGCCGGCCGCGCCGCAATTTCAGGCGCCGGAGCCTGAACCGGCGCAGCCCTCCGGCTCGAGGACGCCGGAATTGCGCTGACACCGGCGACCTGGCCGCGTCGGGTGCTTCAGTACAGCGGCGTATTCAGGGGCGACGGCTCGGCGGCCGGCGGGCTGAACAAGCCGCCAGGCTGCGAAGGGCCGGCGTCTTCGCCGTCGGCCACCTCGGTCAGCAACCCCGCGGCGCAGCGCAGCAGCGGCCAGGCCAGCGTGGCGCCGGTGCCGTCGGTGCTTTCCATGCCGAGCTCCATCAGCGCCGAGGCGCGGAACAGGTTCAGGGCCTGATCCAGCCCGCGGTGGCCGTGGCTGCGGGTGAAGACGCAGTAATCGGTGACCGGTTGCGCGATACGCGCGGCCAGCATCAATGCGGCACATGCCGGCAGCCCGTCCACGACCAGCAGATGCCGTTTGCTGGCGGCCATCAGCATCACGCCGGTCATCACCGCCACCTCGTGGCCGCCAAAGGCCGCCAGCACTTCCACCGGATCGATGACCTCGCGGTGGCGCGCCTGCGCTGCCTGCAGCACCGTCAGGGCGCGGCCCAGCACTGCGGCGTCCATCTGCGGGCCGGACACGATGAGGTCGCGCAAAGGGCAGTCGGACATGCGCGCGAGCACCAGCGCGGCGCTTTCGTGCGCACCCACGCCCACGCCGGCCAGGATGGTGGCATTGCCGCGCAGCTTGTCGCCGATCTCCATGCCCGCGCGCATGCCGGCGTGGGCCTGCTCCAGGCTCATCGCGTGGGTCAGGCGGGCATTGCGGGTGGAGTGCGCGATCTTGCGCATCTGCAGATGGTCGTGCGCGGGCATGTCGTCGGCCATGCCGCAGTCGATGACCGTCAGCTCGAGCCCGTGCGCCCGGGCAAAGACCGCCAGTGGCAACTGGCGCGTCAACAACATGTGAACGGTGTCGACGGTCGGTCGGTCGTGCCCGTGCGCCACGCCTTCCACGGCCAGGCCGTGGTCGGCCGCGAACATCAACAGCTGCGGCTCCTGGAAGCGCGGCTTGAGCGTGTTCTGCATCAGCCCCAGCCGGATGGCCAGCGGCTCCAGGCCGCCCAGGTTGCCGCCCGCCTCGCTGCGGCGCAGCAGCTTTTCGTGCAGCGCGCGCTCGAGCAGCGGGTTGGTGGTGGGCGTGACGAGCGAACGGGGAGTGACCATGTTGCCGAAGTTTAGCGAGCCCACATCAAGTTGCGTATCAAGCCAGGAACAGGCTGTAAACGGGATTGCTCGTTTCCTCCACGCACGGGTAGGCCAGGGTGCGCAGGAAGTCGGCGAAGGCGGCGTCATCGGCCGCGGGCACCTGGATGCCGACCAGGATGCGGCCGTAGTCGGCGCCCTGGTTGCGGTAGTGGAAGAGACTGATGTTCCAGCCCGGGTGCAGTGCCGCCAGGAAGCGCATCAGCGCACCGGGCCGCTCGGGAAACTGGAAGCGGAACAGGCGCTCGTCGCGCGCCAGTTCGCTGCGGCCCCCGACCATGTGGCGCACATGCTCCTTGGCCAGTTCATCATCGGTGAGGTCGACGGTGGCAAAGCCGTGCTTGACGAGGCTGCGCTCGATGCGCCTGGCCTCGTCGCGGCGGCTGATGGCCAGGCCGACGAAGACATGGGCCACCTGGGCGTCGGAGATGCGGTAGTTGAACTCCGTTACTGAGCGCGGACCCGAGCGCGGGCCCAGCAGTTCGCAAAAGCGCTTGAACGACCCACGCTCTTCGGGGATGGTGACGGCGAACAAGGCCTCGCGCTGTTCGCCGAATTCGGCCCGCTCGGCCACGAAGCGCAGGCGGTCGAAGTTCATGTTGGCGCCACAAGTGATGGCCACGAAGGTTTGCCCCTTGCACCGGTGGTTCTGCACGTACTGCTTGATCGCCGCCACGCCCAGTGCGCCGGCCGGCTCGAGCACGCAGCGCGTGTCCTCGAACACGTCCTTGATGGCGGCGCACACAGCGTCGGTGTCGACCAGGATGAACTCGTCGACCAGCTCGCGGGCCACGCGGAACGTCTCCTCACCGACCCGCTTGACGGCCGTGCCGTCGGAAAACAAACCCACGTCGTCCAGCACCACACGCTTGCCCGCCCGCACCGAGCGCGCCATGGCGTCGGAGTCGGTCATTTGCACGCCCACGACGCGGATCTCGGGCCGCACCGCCTTGATGTACGCAGCCACGCCCGACACCAGGCCGCCGCCGCCAATGGCCACGAACACCGCATCGATCGGCCCCTGGTGCTGACGCAGGATTTCCATGGCCACCGTGCCCTGGCCTGCGATCACGTCGGGGTCGTCGAACGGGTGGACGAAAGTCAGCCCCTGAGCCTGCTGGATCTCCAGCGCATGGGCGTAGGCTTCGGAGTAGCTGTCCCCGTGCAGCACCACCGAGCCGCCCAGAGCCTCCACGGCATCGACCTTCAGGCGTGGCGTGGTCACCGGCATCACCACCACGGCCTTGCAGCCCAGGCGCCTGGCCGACAGCGCGACACCCTGCGCGTGGTTGCCAGCAGAGGCGCAGATGACGCCACTGGCCAGGCCTTCAGGCGGCAGCCGCACCATCTTGTTGAACGCGCCGCGCAGCTTGAAGCTGAAGACGGACTGCTGGTCCTCGCGCTTGAGCAGGATGTGGTTGCTCAGGCGCCGCGACAGGATGCGCGCCGGTTCCAGTGCGGTTTCGCGCGCCACGTCGTAGACCCGGGCAGTCAGGATGCGCTGCAGGTAATCTGCGGCGATGCGCCGCGCCTTGGTCCCCAGGACACGCGGTGGCGCCTGGGGTGTGCTGGTGGGGCCTGCAGGCATCGAAGGCTACGCGGTGGTCTCGGGGCGGCGGATCATAGGCCACCCAGCCCGGACGAAAAAAAGGCCCGAGGCATTGCGGCCCCGGGCTGAATCCACCGTTTCAGGGGTGGAGGAGACAATCGGCGGGCGGCTCGAGCAAGCTCTTTGCCACCCCATGCGTTGCATCCTAGCGGCTCTTTTGTTGCGGTGCAATATGCTTGTGCAGCACAATTTTCCGACCCATCCCAACCCATTGCGCGAGGCCGTGCGGCCATGCGCCAAAGCGAGGCGAACCGACCATGGAATGCACCATCAACTGGCTGCCGGGCACCGGCATGGGGTTTGTTGCCGAAACCGGCAGCGGACACCTCATCACCATGGACGGCGCGGCGGACGGCGGCGGGCGCAACCTCGCGCCCCGGCCGATGGAGACCGTGCTTGCTGGCACCGGCGGCTGCACGGCCTACGACGTGGTGTTGATCCTCAAGCGCGGCCGGCACGACGTGACGGCCTGCCAGGTGAAACTGCAGGCCGAGCGCGCCGACGCGGACCCCAAGGTCTTCACGCGCATCCACATGCATTTCGTCGTCAGCGGGCGCGGCCTGGCGGCAGCGGCCGTCGAGCGCGCGATCGCGCTGTCGCACGAGAAGTTTTGCTCGGCCAGCATCATGCTGGCCACGACGGTGCAGATCACCACCGGTTTCGAGCTCGTCGAGCTGGCCTGAGCGAGACCGCGGCCGCTGCCGCGCCTCGGATCCGTTGCCGCATGTCAGATCCGCTGCCGCACGTCAGATCCGCTGCGCGGTGGTCGTCATGACCCGTGCAGCCAGGGTCATGGCCCAACGCACGGGCAGCGGCAGCTGGGCGGCACCGGCCGCCAGCGCCTCGTCGGCATGGCGGGCTTCGTCGTCCTTCATCTTGGCCAAGATGGCGCGAGAGCGACCGTCCTCTAACGGCAGGCGGTCGAGGTGGCCGGCCAGGTGCTGCTCGACCTGGCGTTCCGTCTCGACGACGAAACCTAGGCTGATGCGGTCACCCAGACGCCCGGCGAGCAGCCCGATGCCAAACGAGCCGGCGTACCACAGCGGGTTGAGCAGGCTGGGCCGCGCGCCGAGCTCGTCCAGACGCTGCTGCGTCCAGGCTAAATGGTCGCCTTCATCGCGCGCCGCGGCGTGCATTTGCCGGCGCCGCTCAGGCGAACCCGTGCCGAGCGCCTGTGCATGGTAGAGCGCCTGCGCGCAGACCTCGCCGACGTGGTTGACGCGCATCAGCGCCCCGCAGAGTCGGCGCTGCTCGGCATCGAGCTCGTCAGCCGGCAACCCTGCCGCCGGGTTCGGCCGGCCCGCGTGCGCCACGCCAGAGACTGTGCGCAATGCGTTTTCCAGCCCGCTCAGCCAGCGATCGGTAGTTTCCATGTGTTTCAAGTCAGCGAAATCGCCTGATTTTGCCCTGCTTCGCCTTTGCGTTGTTGGCAGACAACAGCGCCGACGCATTTAAGGGCCAAATGTTGGCAACAGGTGAAAGGCTCTGGTGCAATACACACAACTTCCGCTGAGGAGGTTGGCTCGATCTGCCTCAAGAAGGGCGACAGCGCCGATCCGCACCTCTTGTTCAACCTAGGAGATAGTCGAAATGAAGAAATCCCTGCTCGTCCTTGCTGCGCTGACCGCGTTTGCGGGTCTCGCGTCCGCCCAGTCGTCCGTGACCGCCTTCGGCATCATCGACCTGGCTGCCCGCAATGTGAAGAACGGCAATGCCGGCTCGATCAAGTCGTTGAGCAGCGGCGGCCAAGCCACCAGCCGCCTCGGCTTTCGTGGGGTCGAGGACCTTGGCGGTGGCCTGCGTGCAGGCTTCTGGATCGAAAGCGAAGTCGGCCCGGACAACGGCGCTGCGGGCAGCACTGTCGGCACCGCTACCAACGTCTTCTGGGCGCGTCGTGCCACCGTCAGCCTGATGGGCGGTTTTGGTGAAGTCCGTCTGGGCCGCGATTGGACGCCGAACTTCGGCAGCTTCAACACAACCGAGATTTTTGGCTACGTGGGCGTGGCCAGCCCCGCCAACCTGCGCGGGCAGTTTTTCACGAACGCGGGTTCGGGCACCGCCACCGCAGTACGTCAGAGCAACGCCATTTCCTACTTCTTGCCCAACATGGGCGGCCTCATTGGGCAGGTGCAAGTCAGCGCCGGCGAGGGCGCTGCGAACCAGAACAAGTCCGTTGGCGGCCGACTGGGCTACTCGGCTGGTCCGCTGACGTTGGCAGGCAGCTGGGGCAAGATGTACAAGATCGCGGCAATGACCGACGATCTGACCACGTGGAACGCGGGCGGACGTTTTAACTTCGGCTTCGCCACGGTGGGTGGCATGTACGAGGAAAGCGACTACAGGATTGTCGGCCGCCAGCTCAAGCAGAAGTTGGCCACTGCCAACATCATCGTTCCGATGGGTGCAGGTCAGTTGAAGGCGCAGTACACGAGGACTGGCGGCACGGGCAACGCGGCGACCCCCGCCCAATACAGCGCGAAGATGTTCGGTGTTGGTTACGTCTACAACATGTCGAAGCGGACCTCGCTGTACACCAACTACGGCAGCATCAACAATAACGGCAACGCCATTACCGGTGCTAACTTCACGGCCACGGGTTCCGGCCCGGCAGGCATGTCCCGCGGACAGACCTCGACGGGCTACGAGTTCGGCGTCCGCCACGACTTCTGATCCCGTTTTCGCTGCGGTTGATGCCGCAGCGGCTCCATCAAGCCGCCTTCGGGCGGCTTTTTCGTTCCGCCCTAGGGAAACTCGGCGTTGGCGCCGTGCAACAGGACCGACCCGCCGCGGCTCAAAGTCTGGAAAATCAGTTCATTGGCAAACGTGCATCTACGGAGACAAACTGAAATGAAAAAGATCATCGTCCTGTCCGCGCTGGCTTCTGCTGCTGTGGCGAGCTTCGCTCAAAACAGCGTCACCATCTACGGCACCATCGATCTGGCAGCCACCAAGGTGTCGGGTGTTCGAGGCGGGTCCATCAAGCAGCTCAACAGCGGCATGATGGATGGCTCGCGCCTGGGCTTTCGTGGCAACGAAGACCTCGGCGGCGGCTACCGTGCGCTGTTCACGGCGGAAGCCCGCCTCGAGGCCGACACAGGTGGCATCAGCAATCGCCCGCCCTCCGGCTCGCAAGTGCCCGATCGTTATTTCCGCGCCGACCTGTTGCGCATTGCACCTGCATTGCAGGCTGCAGCCCAGCCGACCTTGACCAACGTTGTCGCACCTGGAATCGGCGCTGGTGTCGGCGTGAACTTGGGCAACAACTTCTGGGATCGCCAGGTTTTTGTCGGACTCGTAACGCCCGTTGGCGCGATTCTGGCCGGGCGTCAGTACACCCCCGCGTACGAAATGAGCGCCGCCTTCGATACGTTGCAGACACAGTCAGCCCTCTCGGCTGGTCAGGTGGCATCTTTCCCGCCATCCATCGACATTCGCCAGTCGAACAGCATCGCGTACCGCATCGTGCAGGGTCCGATAAGCGCAGCGTTGATGGTGGCCGCAGGTGAGGGATCGGCCACCACCGGCAAGTTTTACGGCGCCAATGCCATGTACAAGACGCCGGCCTTTTCGGCGGGCGTGGGATACAACACCCGTGAGAACGAGCGTGGCGTGAAATCGCTGACGAACGTGGTCCTGGGTGCGTCGGCGGCCATTGGTCCGGGCACCGTCAGTGGCATGTACATCACCGTCAAGGATTCCGCTCCCTCCGGGCTCGGTGGATTTGCAGCCGTCCCGGCGTTCATCCTGACCCCTCTGGTCGAAGCCATCAAGCAAGACGGCAAATTGATGCACGTCGGCTATCGCATGACCACGGGTTTGAATACCTTCTACGTCGCTTACAGCAAGTTCGACGACAGTCGTCCGAACAACGCTGACACCACCAGCTATGGGGCCGTTTACAGCTACGCGTTGTCGAAGCGGACGGATATCAGCGCACAGGCCGTGCGCTTCGTCAACAGCACGCTGGCCCAAGCTGCGCCTGGCGGTGGCGGCTACCTGGGTGGCGTGACCACCAGCGCCGGCACCGACGCAACGAGCCTGGGGCTGGGTGTGCGTCACCGCTTCTGACCGATTGACGCCGGCCCATCGGCGCAGCAGTCCCAGAAACCCGCCCGGCGTCCGCCAGGCGGGTTTTTTAATGGTCGGCAGCCGACCCACAGGTCGGCCCGCACGCTTGGATACCGTGCTTCACAATCCCGGCCGCGTGGCGTCGATGTCGCGCCGTTTGACTTCCCCAGCTCACATCACGACCACTGTCAGCACATGAACGAGAACCGCAAGCCACTGTCCCTGCACCGCCTGCGCGCCATGCATGCTCAGGGCGAGAAGATTGCCATGCTCACCTGCTACGACAGCAGCTTCGCGCGCTTGCTCGACGATGCCGGCGTCGATGTGCTGCTGGTCGGCGATTCCCTGGGCATGGTGCTGCAGGGGCGCAGCAGCACGCTGCCGGTGACGCTTGACGAGATGGCCTACCACACGGGCTGCGTCGCGCGAGGAAACCGAACAGCTTGGGTCGTTGCTGACTTGCCCTTTGCGGCCTACCAGGAGTCGCGCGAGCAAGCCGTGCGCAGCGCGGCGCGGTTGATGCAGGCGGGTGCGCACATGGTCAAACTCGAAGGCGGCGGCTGGACGGCCGACACGGTGCGCTTTCTGGTCGAACGTGGCATCCCCGTGTGCGCGCACCTGGGGCTGACACCGCAGTCCGTGCACGCCCTGGGCGGCTACCGGGTGCAGGGGCGCGAGGACGCCGCAGCAGACACCCTGCGAGCTCATGCCACGGAACTGGCCGACGCAGGTGCGGCGCTGCTGGTGCTGGAATTGGTGCCCAGCGCGCTGGCCGCGTCGGTGACCGCCGCCCTGCCCATTCCCGTCATCGGCATCGGCGCGGGCGCCCAGTGCAGCGGCCAGGTGCTGGTGCTGCACGACATGCTCGGCATCACGCCCGGCAAGGTGCCCCGCTTCGTGCGCGACTTCATGGCCGGCAGCGCCGATATCGGCGAGGCGGTGCGCCGCTACGTGGCCGCGGTCAAGGACGGCAGCTTTCCCGACCAGACGCTGCACGGCTACTGAGCCGGCGTGTGATGCGCGTCATCCGCTCCATTGCCGAACTGCAGCAAGCGCTGGCCGGGTCGGCTCGCCCGGCCTTTGTGCCGACCATGGGCAACCTGCACGAAGGGCATCTGGCGCTGCTCAAGCTTGCCCTTGAGCGCGCCAGCGAGCAACCCAGCGAGCGGCCCAGCGAACAGGTCGGCCCGGTGGTCGCCAGCATCTTCGTGAACCGCCTGCAGTTCGCGCCGAACGAGGATTTCGACAGCTACCCGCGCACCTTCGAACGCGACTGCGGACTGCTGCGCGACGCGGGTTGCGACATCTTGTTCGCGCCGGACGAGGCCGCGCTCTACCCCGAGCCGCAAACCTTCACGGTGCAGCCGCCGACGGCGCTGGCCGATGTGCTGGAAGGGCGTTTCCGCCCGGGCTTCTTTACCGGCGTGTGCACGGTGGTGAGCAAACTGTTCAACATCGTGCAGCCGCGCCTGGCCGTGTTCGGCAAGAAAGATTACCAGCAGCTGATGATCGTGCGGCGCATGGTGGCGCAACTGGCGCTGCCCGTCGAAGTCATCGGCGCAGACACCACCCGCGCTGCCGACGGGCTGGCGCTGTCGTCGCGCAACGGCTACCTCGGTGCCCAGGAACGTGCGGCCGCGGTGGCCCTGCCGCAGACGCTGCAGACTGTCGCGGCTGCACTGCGCAACGGGCGCACCGATTGGCCGGCCCTGGAGGCGCACGCCATGTCGTCGCTGAAATCGCTCGGCTGGCAGCCTGACTACATCGCCGTCCGCCGCCAGGCCGACCTGGGCCTGCCCCAGGCGGGTGATGCCCTGGTGGTGCTGGGCGCAGCCCGCATCGGCCGCACGCGGCTCATAGACAATTTCGAAGCATGAACATGCTCATCCTCAGGCCCCGATGGGCCATGTGGGCTGCCACCGCGCTGACAGCGCTGGCAGCGCTAATGCTCGTCGGATGCGGCAGCGCGCCCGTCGAGCGGCAGACTGCGGCCGATGGCGGCTGGCAAGAGGTGCTCATCCCCGGCAAGCGGGCGACCGAGTACACCTGGGAACTGTTCGACGGCCGCCGCGCCCTGGCGGCTCGATCCGAAGGCTCGGCCAGCATGATGCGGCGCAAGGTGAATGTGGCGCCAGGCGACTTGGGCAGCGTCTCGTTCAGCTGGCAGGTCACCGAGCTGATGGCCGATGCCCATGTCGCTCAGCCGGAAACCGAAGACGCCCCCGCACGCCTCTTGCTGGCCTTTGCCGGCGACGTGTCGACCCTGCCGGCGCGCACCCGAATGATGTTCGAGCTCGCCCAGGCGCTCACCGGCGAGGCGCCGCCTTACGCCACCTTGATGTATGTGTGGGACGCCAAGGCACCGTTGGACAGCGTGATCATCAATCCGCGCACCGACCGCATCCGCAAGATCGTGGTCGACTCCGGCCCGGCCGAACTCAAGCGCTGGCGCGAGCACCGGCGCGACGTGGCGGCCGACTTCCGCCGCGCATTCGGCGAAGAGCCCGGTCCGCTCGTGGCCATTGCCGTCATGACCGACAGCGACAACACCCGGTCACGGTCTCGCGCATGGTACGGCCCGATCATCTTCGACTGAACCGCGGCGGCGCCGTCGGGGGGCAGGCCGGTGCTCAGGGTGGGGTCAGGGCGTGGTCAGGCGCTCGCCAGCAAACAGCTGCGCCACGCTTTCGCGTTCGCGCACGATGTGCGCCTGCCCGCCGTCGAGCATGACTTCGGCAGCGCGCGGTCGGGTGTTGTAGTTGCTGGACATCGCCATGCCGTAAGCGCCGGCCGACAGGATCGCCACCACGTCGCCTGGCGCCACGGTCAGGGCGCGGTCGCGGCCCAGCCAGTCGCCCGATTCGCACACCGGGCCGACGACATCCCAGACCTCGCCCGGGCCGTCTCGCTGCACGCAGGGCTCGATGCCCATGATGGACTGGTACAGGGCCGGTCGCAGCAGGTCGTTCATGGCCGCGTCGACGATGCAGAAGTTCTTGCCGCCCTCGTGCACCAGGCCGGGCTTGAGCACCAACACCTCGGTCAACATCACCCCGGCATTGCCGACCAGTGAACGCCCGGGTTCGAACAGCAGTTCGCGCCCGCCGTGGCCGCGCGCGTCCAGGCGCTGCAGCAGGCGGCCCACCAGTTCGTCGGCCCCTGGCGGGTTCTCGTCGGTGTAGGTGATGCCCAGGCCACCTCCGACGTCCACATGGTGGATGGCGATGCCGGCGGCCTCGACGGCTTCGACGAGGTCGAGCAGCCGGTCCAGCGCGTCGAGGTAGGGCTCGACCTGTTCGATTTGCGAACCGATGTGGCAGTCGATGCCCACCACCTCCAGCCCGGGCAGGGACGCTGCGTGCTGGTAGGCCGCCAGCGCCTGCGTGTGCGCGATGCCGAACTTGTTGCCCTTCAGGCCGGTGGAGATGTAGGGGTGCGTGCCGGCATCGACGTCGGGATTGACGCGCAGGCTGATGCGCGCGTGCCGGCCCAGCGCCCGGGCCACGCCGTCCAGCGTGTCCAGCTCGGCGATGCTCTCGACATTGAAGCAGCGCACGCCGGCGGTAAGCGCCAGGCGCATCTCGGCAGGCGACTTGCCCACGCCCGAGAAGACCACCTTCGCCGGGTCACCACCCGCAGCCAGCACGCGGGCCAGTTCCCCGCCCGACACGATGTCGAAGCCGCATCCGGCCTGCGCGAAGGTCTGCAACACGGCCAGGTTGGAATTGGCCTTCATGGCGTAGCAGACAAGATGCTTGCGGCCCACGAGCGCGCGCTGGTAAGCGGCCAGAGCCGTGCACATGGCAGGGCGTGAATACACGAACAGAGGCGTTCCGAAACGCCGCGCGAGGCCTTCGAGCGGGTGGCCGTCGAGACACAGTTCCTTGCCCACCCTGGCCAGGTGGGGCGCGCCCGGCAGGCGGGTCATCGCGGCGCCGAGGCCGCGGGCGGCGGTGCCGGCAAGGTCAGTGGCCCTTTCTGGCCGCACCCGGACAGCGCCCCCATCGCGCCCATCGCGCCCACTGCGAGCACCCAGGCCAGGCAAGGGACGAATCTGGCCGCTAAACTGATGTAGGAACTCGAAGACATGCGAAAGATTCTAATGAGCACGGCCCCGGCCTCGTCTGCACTCAGCGACCTGCAATACCAGCAACACACCTCGGACCTGCTGGCCCGCATCGAGGCGACCGCGGACCGTTGGTTGCAGGACGACGTGGTCGACATCGACACGCAGCGCACCGGCGGCTTGCTCGAGATGAGCTTTCCGGATGGAAGCAAGATCATCGTCAACACCCAGCCGCCGCTGCACGAGGTGTGGCTGGCCACACGCGCCGGCGGCTTCCACTACCGATGGCAGGACGGCACCTGGCGCGACACCCGCGACGGCAGCGAGTTCATCGAGGTGCTATCCCACAACGCGAGCGCGCAGGCCGGCAAGGCATTGCGCTTTTAGCGCCGGCTCACCTGCCGTATCACCTGCGGAAAAGATCCAGGATGCTGTTGCGCTCCTCGGTCGAAGGCGCCTGCGGCAGCTTGTCTTCCAGACCCACGCTGCTGATGCCGCGGCCCTCGGAAAACTCGCTGAAGGTCCAGTAGGGGCCGGACTGGACAACACCCTCAGGCGGCGTGCGCTCCTGCACCGGCACGCCCTTCAGCGCGTGCTGCATGAAGTCGATCCACACCGGCAGAGCCAGGCCGCCGCCCGTCTCGCGGTCGCCCAGCTTCCTGGGGTTGTCATAGCCTATCCACACCACGGCGGCGATCGTCGGCTGGAAACCGGCGAACCAGGCGTCCATCGAATCGTTGGTAGTGCCGGTCTTGCCGTACAGGTCGGCTCGACCCAGCGTCGACTGGGCGCGCGCGGCCGTGCCCGAGCGGGTGATCTCCTGCAGCAGCGTGTCCATGACGAAGGCATTGCGGGCGCTCAGCGTGCGCATGGACTCGTCAAGCACGGGTGGCGCGGTCTCTTGCAGCAAGCGGCCCTTGCTGTCGGTGATGCGGCTGATCAGCATCGGCGGCACGCGATAGCCGCCGTTGGCAAACACGCTGTAGGCGGTGGCCATCTGCATCGGCGTCACCGACCCGGCACCCAGAGCCATCGTCAGGTAGGCGGGGTGCTTGGCGGCTTCGAAGCCGAAGTTTTCCAGCCACTGCTGGGCAAATTTGACCCCGGTGGCGCGCAGCACACGGATCGACACCATGTTCTTGGACTTGGCCAGGGCCGTCTGCAACGGCATCGGCCCGTCGAACTTCCCGTCGTAGTTCTTGGGCTCCCAGGGCTGGCTGCCGGTGGCGCCGGCGTCGAAGAACAGCGGCGCGTCGTTGACGACGGTGGCCGGCGTGAAGCCACGCTCCAACGCGGCCGAGTAGATGAAGGGTTTGAAAGCCGATCCTGGCTGCCGCCAGGCCTGGGTGACGTGATTGAACTTGTTCTTGCCGAAATCGAAGCCGCCCACCAGGGCGCGGACGGCGCCTGTGTTCGGGTCCAGCGCCACCATGGCGCCTTCGACCTCGGGGATCTGCGTCAGGTGCCACTCGCCCTTCAGCAGGTTGGCCCGCCGGTAGGCTCGCACCACGGCACCACGGCGAATCTGCACCTTGGGCCCGGCCTTGGTTGACAGCCCCGAGCTGACCGGCCGCAAGCCTTCACCGGTGACCGTGACCGTGTCGCCCGACTGCAGCATGGCCACCACCTTGCGCGGCCCGACCTCAAGCACCACGGCCGCGCGCAGGTCGTCGTTGTCGGGGTGCTCGGACAAGGCCTCGGCGACACGCGCGTCGACGAGGGCCGGGTTGGCCGGCAGGTCGATGAATGCCTCGGGGCCGCGATAGACCTGACGCAGTTCGAAGTCCATCAGCCCGCGACGCAGCGCGCGGTAGGCCACCATCTGGTCGACGGCGTTGACGGTGATGTACACGTTCAGCCCGCGGACATAGGCGTCGTCACCGTACTGCGCGTACACCAGTTGCCGCGCCGTTTCAGCCACGAATTCGGCGTGCACGCCGGCGTCGGACTGGGTTCGGTAGCGCAGCACCTGCGCCAGCGCCTCGTCGTGCTGCTCCTCGGTGATGAAGCCGTTCTCGAACATGCGCTCGATGATGTAACGCTGTCGCACGGTGGCGCGCTTGGGGTTGGCAATCGGGTTGTATGCCGACGGCGCCTTGGGCAGCCCGGCCAGCATGGCAGCCTCTGCCACCGTGACTTCCTTCAGCGGCTTGCCGAAATAGATCTCCGCTGCAGCTGCAAAGCCATTGGCGCGCTGGCCCAGAAAAATCTGGTTCATGTAGACCTCGAGGATCTGGTCCTTGCGGAGCAGGCTTTCGATCTTCAGCGCCAGCAGGATCTCGTAGATCTTGCGGGTAAAGGTCTTCTCGGTGGACAGGTAGAAGTTGCGCGCCAACTGCATGGTGATGGTCGACGCTCCCTGGCTGCGTGCATCCCGCAGGTTCTCGACGGCCGCCCGCACAATGCCCTTGTAGTCCACACCCCCGTGCTGGTAGAAGCGCGTGTCTTCGGCCGCCAGCACGGCGTCCTTCATGACTTGCGGGATCTGAGCGATGGCGGTGAAGTTGCGCCGCTCTTCGCCGAATTCGCCGAGTTGCACCCCGTCGGCGGAAATCACCCGCATCGGGAGCTTGGGACGGTAGTCGGTGAGGCTGCCCACGTCGGGCAGGTTGGGGAACGCCACCGCCAGGGCCAGACCGATCACCATCAGCAACACCAGCAACCCGGCCAGTGCCGCGGCCAGCAAAACGGCCGCAGCACGCCCGGCGCGGCGCGGCCACCCGCCATTGGGTGCGGACGGCTCGGGCTGACCGGGGGCTGCAGGCGATGTGGGGGCGGGTCGACTCACTGGGGCTGGCTGGGTGCTGCAGGCTCGGAGAAAGTGCCGTCGAAGAACCGGAGGCAGGCGGAGTTTATAGAACGCCACCCGGCGCGACGGGACGGGCCTGCGATGCGCAATGACCGCTGCCGACGGGCCCGTGGTGGCGCAACTTCGTGAGCTTGTTCACACACCGAATGCCCACGGGCCAAACCGCCGCGCGGGGCGCACTGCAGCTTGTTTCAATTGGCGCCGATGCGTCGGGGGAAGGCAACGTCAGGCGGGCCTTCACGGCCCGTTTCTCTTTGGACCACAAGGGCTTTGCTGCTAGCATTCAAGTGACTTCTTAACAAGCCCGGGGTTGCGGGGTCGAAGCTTTAAATGATCGTACGGCCGCAGTGGCCTTGGGCGCCGAGAGGGGTTTCGCGTGAGTTTTCTCGACACATTGTTCGGCCGCAAGCACGCCCCGATGATCGGGCTGGATATCAGCTCGTCCAGCGTCAAGCTCGTCGAACTGGGACAGACCAGCGCTGGCGAATACGTGCTCGAGCGGTTTGCCTCCGAACCCTTCGAGAAGGGCTGGATCACCGACGGCCAGGTCGAGAAATTTGACGAGGTCGCCGCTGCCGTCAAACGCGTGGTCGCCAAAAGCGGCACGCGCACCAAGCAAGTCGTGATGGCCATGCCGCAGTCGGCCGTCATCACGAAGCGCATCATGCTGCCGGCCGGTCTGCGCGAAGAAGAAATGGAACTGCAGGTCGAGTCCGAAGCCAACCAGTACATCCCGTTTTCGCTGGACGAGGTCAGCCTGGATTTCTGCGTCATCGGCCCCAGCCCCACCTCGGCCGGCGATGTCGAGGTTCTCATAGCGGCTTCGCGCAAGGAACGGGTCGAGGACCGCAAGGGCCTGGCAGAGGCCGCCGGCCTGAAGCCTGCGGTGCTGGACATCGAGTCACACGCGTCCCGTCTGGCAATGAGCCGCGTCGTGGCGGCGCTGCCCGGTGAGGGGCGCGACGCCTTGGTGGCGCTGTTCGAGATCGGCGCCGACACCACCAGCCTGAAGGTGCTGCGCGACGAAGAAATGCTCTACGACCGAGATCAGGCCTTTGGCGGCTCGCAGTTGACCCAGCTGATATCGCGCCAGTACGGCTTCTCCTTCGAGGAAGCCGAGGCCAAGAAATTGTCAGGTGATCTGCCCGAGGATTACGACTCGACCATCCTTGCGCCCTTCGTCGACAGTTTGTCGCAGGAGATCGGGCGGGCCTTGCAATATTTCTTCACCAGCACGCCGCATCACAAAGTGCATTACGTGATGCTGGCCGGTGGCACCGCCACCCTGCCGGGCCTGAAGGACCGGGTCACCGACCTCACGGGCTTTGCCTCCAACATCGTCAACCCGTTCGACCAGATGCAACTCGGCGGTGCGGTGCGCGAGGCGCGCGTGCGCCGCGAGGCGCCGTCCTACCTGACGGCTTGCGGCCTGGCCATGCGGAGATTCGTGCAGTGATCCTCGTCAACCTGCTGCCCCACCGCGAAGAACGGCGGCGCCAGCGCAAGCGGGCCTTCTTTCTGGGCCTGGCGGTTTTCGCGTTGGCTGGCGTGGCGGTGGTCGGGTTGTGGTACTCCGTGCTGCAACAGATGACATCGGCCCAGCAGGCGCGCAACACCTTCCTGCAAGCCGAGATCGCCAGGCTGGACACCCAGATCAAGGACATCGCCAATCTGCGCGCCGAGATCGAAGCGCTGAAGGCGCGCCAGAAGGCCGTCGAGGACCTGCAGACCGACCGCAACACACCCGTGTACCTGCTCGACGAACTGGTCAAACAGACGCCCGAGGGCGTCTACCTGACAAGTATCAAGCAAACCGGGCAGGTGGTGGCCGTCACCGGCGTGGCGCAGACCAACGAGCGCGTGTCCGAACTGCTGCGCAACACGCTGTACAACTCGCCCTGGCTGGAAAAGCCCGAACTGGTCGAGATCAAGGTCATCACCGCCACACCGGGCAGTCGCGACCAGCGGCGCTTGTTCGAGTTCTCCATGCGCGTCTCGATCAAGCGGGCACAGGGTGCAAGCCCTGCCGACGGCGCTGCGTCGGGCGCCGGCAGCAAGCCTGTCGTCGCCAAGGCCTCTTGAGGACAACATGGCACGCAAAGGATCGACCCTCAACTTCGAGCTAAGCAGCCTGTTCGACCAGGCCGCCTCGCAGTTTCGTAACCTCAACCCGAACGAGCCGGGCCAGTGGCCTAACCTGCCGAAGGCGGCGTCGTGGCTGGCGGCGGCGGTCGCCATGGTGGCGGCGGGCTGGTTCGTCGTCGTCTCTTCGGCCACCGACGAGCTGCACGCCGAACGCCAGCGTGAGCCCGAATTGAAGAATCAGTACCGCAGCCGGCTGGCTCAGGCGGTCAACCTGACCGAACTGCGCAAACAGAAACTGCAGGTGCAGGAATACGTGACCCAGCTCGAGAAGCAACTGCCCGGCAAGGCCGAGATGGACGCCCTGCTTTCCGACATCAACCAGTCCGGGGTGGGCCGCGGTTTGCAGTTCGAGCTCTTCCGCCCGGGCCAGGTGCAGGTCAAGGACTACTACGCCGAGCTGCCCATCGCCATCCGCGTCAGCGGCCGCTATCACGACATCGGTGCATTCGCAGCCGACGTGGCCAACCTCTCGCGGATCGTCACCTTGCAGAACCTGTCGATCGCACCCCCGCTGGTCAAGGACGCGTCGGGAATGCTGTCGATGGAAGCCACGGCACGCACCTACCGCTACCTGGACGCCACCGAAGTGGCCGAGCAGAAGAAGGCCGCCACGGACAGGGCGGCGGCGGCCGCCAAGGCCGGCGGGGCTGCCAAGTGACGGCCCGCCCGATCAGCGGCGCGTTGCTGTGCCTGTCCGCCGTGGCGCTGGTGGCTGCCTGCAGCGCCGAGACCGAAGAGCTTCAGCAGTGGATGGACCAGCAGCGCCGTGAAGCCAAGCCCAACGTGACGCCGCTGCTGGCGCCGACGAAGTTCAACCCCGAGCCTTACTCCACGGCGCAGGCGGTCGAGCCCTTCAGCACGCAGAAGCTGTCGGTGGCGCTGAAGCAGGAAGCGCGGCAGCCGAATTCCGTGTTGGCTGCCGAGCTGAACCGGCGCAAGGAACCCCTGGAAGCCTACCCGCTGGACAGCATGGGCATGGTCGGCAGCGTGGCCAGGCGGGGCCAGCCCTTTGCGCTGCTGCGGGTGGACAACCTGCTGTACCAGGTCAAGGTAGGCGACTACCTGGGCCAGAACTACGGTCGCATCACGCGAATTGCCGAAACGGAGATTGCTCTGCGCGAAGTCGTGCAGGACGCCGCAGGTGAGTGGACCGAAAGGCCCGCCACGCTGCAGCTGCAGGAGAAGGCACGATGACAACGA